>Ga0256867_10001020_pt1 | contig 11597 bp, 10 predicted proteins | sample RVTome_15_FD_185939 | JGI IMG/M metagenome (GOLD analysis project Ga0256867, IMG submission 185939) | Soil microbial communities from uranium-contaminated site in the Upper Colorado River Basin, Wyoming, United States - RVT150D86 (HiSeq) ... | reverse complement strand
CGTCGTGGACCGGCTCCGTTCCGCCGGCGACGGTCGCAGACGCTACGTGCGGCTCCGCCCCGAGGCGACCTCTTCGATCGTCGCCCCGTTCGGCGCTCTCGCGTCCGAGGGCGTGCTGTTCGTCTGCACGGCGAACTCCGCTCGCTCGCAACTGGGCGCCGCGATCTGGAACGCCCGATCCGAGGTCCCCGCGACGAGCGCGGGAACGCATCCGGCCCCCCGCGTCCGACCGCAGGCCGTCGCCGCGGCCCGCCGTGCGGGGCTGCATCTGCGTGACGTCTCCCCGCGCTCGGTCGACGAGGTCCGCGAGCGACCCGACCTCGTGATCACGGTCTGCGATGTCGCGCACGAGGAGCTCGCTGCGCTCCCGACCGGGGCGACGGTGTTGCATTGGTCGATCCCAGACCCCGCGCTCGAGGGCACGCCTGCCGCCTTCGACCGCACCGTGCGCGCGCTCGGCGACCGCATCGACACGCTCGCGCCGCACGTCCGACCGAGACGACGACCGAGGAGGACGCATCCATGAACATGACCGATCCGCTGATCGGCGCACCGGTGGAGATGCGGCCGCTGATCCGGGCGAGCGCCGATCGCCTGCGCCACGACTTCGCGGGGACGTTCGGCGAAGAGACGATCCAGCGGTTCATGGCCGAGTCGTGGGAGTCACTGTCCGGCGCGAAGGTCGCTGCCTTCCTCCCCCTGTTCGTGGAACGGTTCACACGGCAGCGGCTCCGTGCCCTCGCTCGTGTGGAAGGCAAGGTCACCGAGACGCGACCGATGGTGGTGTTCCTGTGCGTGCAGAACGCGGGGCGCTCCCAGATGGCGGCCGGATGGCTCCAGCACCTGGCGGGCGACGGCGCGGAAGTGTTCTCGGGCGGCTCCGATCCGGCCAGCGAGGTGAACCCGGCGGCCGTCGAGGCGATGGCAGAGGTGGGCATCGACATCGCCGACGCGTTCCCGAAGCCGTGGACGGACGAGATCGTGCAGGCCGCCGATGTCGTCGTCACGATGGGCTGCGGCGACTCGTGCCCGGTCTTCCCCGGGAAGCGCTACCTCGACTGGGAGGTGGGCGACCCGGGCGGCCTGCCGGTCGAACAGGTTCGCCCGATCCGCGACGAGATCGGGGAGCGTGTGCGGATGCTGATGGCCGACCTCGGCATCGCAGCTTCGCGATAGCTAGAGCGCCTGGAGGCCGAGCGAGGCGGCGAACCCGGCGACGACGAGCGAGCCCGTGAGCACGCCTTCCACGGCGTAGGCCTCAGGCAACATCGTATCGGTGAGCATCGCGAGCAATGCGCCGGCCGCGAACGCTTGTGCGGTCGCTGCCCCGTGTCCCCCGCCGGGGTAGAGCACCGCGGCGCCGAGCGCTGCGCTGAGACCCGAGACCACGACGACGATCGCCCACATCGTGAAGACGCGGGCGCGATTCCACCCCGCGAGCCGGAGCCCGCTCGAGGACGCCATGCCCTCCGGCAGGTTCGAGAGGGCGATGCCGGCGAACAGCGACACGCTGACGCCGCCCTGCAGCACCGTGAGTCCCAGTACGAACGACTCGGGGATGCCGTCGAGCACCGAGCCGAGCACGATCGCGAGCGGCGAGCCCTCCGCCTGCCCTCCGGTCGGGTCCTTGCGCTGTGACCCGCCGCGCCGGTCGAGCAACCAGTCGCCGATCGTGAACGTGGCGGCACCGGCGAGCACCATGACGGCGACCCAGACCACGTCGCTCGACGCGATCGCGTCCTCGACGAGCTCGTACGACCGAGCCGATCAGCACGCCGGTGCCGACCGCCATCACGACCGCGATCGCGACGCGGCTCGGTGTCCATGTGTACGCGATCGCCGACCCGATGAACAGTGCGGATGCGCCTGCGGCGCCCCAGAGGAACGCCTCGATCACCCGAACGTCTCCGAGACTGGCTCAGCGCCATCCATCTATCACGGCGTCCGCGACCTCTCCGAGTCAAGTGTGGGCACCTTCCGTGCCAAGTTGACAGCGGAGCAGTCATCTCTACACTGTCATGACCATGTTCAGCGAGGACACGACCCCGAAGACCACGACCCTCGTACTTATCCCTTAGGCGCGGCCAGGCCCAGGAGGCCTGCTGACCGCGCCGGACGCCCCCGCAGCCGCGGGGGTTTTTTCTGCCCCGCTGCCAGCCCACCGGTTTGGCAACACACCGGGTGTAGCCCGGAGACAAGGAGACACCATGCGGTACGAGTTCGATCGAGACGGCACCGTCGTCGCCAGCGTGCTGTGGGAGGGTCCCGGCCAGGTCAGCGTCGAGTCGGCCGAGCCCTCGACCCGCGCAGTGGTCGACCGCTACCTGGCTTCCGACGTCGTGTACCTCGGCTCGGGCTTCGACTTCGGGGCCGAGCAGGAGCAGGACGTGCTGCAGATGCGCCGCCGCGACTGGACCCCCTGGGAGTTCGAGCGCGCATGTCGCAACCTGGCGCACCGACTCCAAGCCCACGTTCGCCGGGTCGAGACCGGCCCGGTCGAAGAGGCGGTCGCGCCTCGCGGCGCGCGGGCAGGGGAGATCGCGCCCACCGGCGCGCGCGGCGGTGGGACACGATGACCACGATGTCCGGCGCCGACGCGCTGTTGAAGGCGCTCGAGCAAGAAGGCGTCGACACGATCTTCGGCATCCCCGGCGGCGCGAGCATGCCGATCTACGACCCGCTGGTCGACCGGTCGCCGATCCGTCACATCCTGTGCCGACACGAGCAAGGTGCTGGGCATGCGGCCGAGGGCTACGCATGGGCCACGGGCAAGGTCGGCGTCTGCATGGCGACGAGCGGTCCGGGAGCGACGAACCTGGTCACGCCGTTGGCCGACGCGAAGATGGACTCCGTGCCGATCGTGGCGATCACGGGCCAGGTGCCCACGCCGGTCGTCGGCAACGACGCCTTCCAGGAGGCCGACATCACCGGCATCACTATGCCCGTGACGAAGCACAATTTCCTCGTGACCGATCCGGCGAACATCGTCACGACGGTGCGCGAGGCCTTCCACATCGCCTCGACCGGGCGCCCCGGGCCGGTGCTGATCGACCTGCCCAAGGACGTGCTGCTGGCGGAGACCACGTACACGTGGCCCGACCACGTCTCGATCCCGGGCTACAAGCCCACGACGAAGGGCAACCAGCGCCAGGTCGTCGAGGCTGTGAAGATGATCATGAAGGCGAAGCGCCCGGTTCTGTACGTGGGCGGGGGCGTGATCAAAGCCGACGCGAGCCAGGAGCTGTTCGACCTGGCGACTACCGGGCGGCTGCCGGTCGTGACGACGCTGATGGCGCGCGGCGCGTTCCCCGATTCGCACGAGCTCTGCCTCGGCATGCCGGGCATGCACGGCAACTACACGGCGGTCACGTCGCTGCAGAAGGCCGACCTGCTGGTCGCGCTCGGATCGAGGTTCGACGACCGCGTGACAGGCAAGCTCGCCGCGTTCGCGCCGCACGCGAAGGTGATCCACGTCGACGTCGACCCGGCCGAGATCGGGAAGAACCGCGTCGCCGACGTGCCGATCGTGGGCGACTGCAAGGACGTGATCGGCAGGCTCGCGGCCGAGCTCCACAGGCGCCAAGAGGAGGCCGGCGGTGTGCCCGATCGGTCCGCGTGGCTCGGGCAGCTGCAGCAGTGGCAGGGATCGTTCCCCTACCGCTACCCGACGAACGACGGGAAGCTGAAGCCGCAGTACTGCGTCGAGCGGCTGCACGCGCTCGCGGGCGCCGACACGATCTGCGTCGCAGGAGTCGGTCAGCACCAGATGTATGCGTCGCAGTACTGGCGGTTCGAGCACCCGCGGCGCTGGATCAACTCGGGCGGGCTCGGCACGATGGGCTTCGCCGTGCCGGCGGCGATGGGCGCGAAGGCCGGCCGGCCCGACATGCGCGTGGTGGCGATCGACGGCGACGGGTGCTTCCAGATGACGGCGCAGGAGCTCGCGACGAGCGCCACCGAGCAGATCCCGTTCGTGACGGCGATCCTCAACAACGGCTATCTCGGCATGGTTCGCCAGTGGCAGGAGCTGTTCTTCGACGAGCGGTACTCGGGCGTCTGGCTCGACCCGAACGTGCCCGACTACGTGAAGCTGGCCGAGGCATACGGCGCCGTCGGCCTGCGGGTGGAGTCGCCCGACGAGGTCGATCCCGCGATCGAGAAGGCGTACTCGATCACCGACCGCTCGGTCGTGATCGACTTCCGCGTCGATCCTGCGGAGATGGTGTTCCCGATGGTGCCGGCCGGCGGCTCGAACGACGACATCATCCTCGGGCCGGAGAGCATCGAGCCGGCCGACGATCCGCAGGAGGCACCGATCGCATGAACGGCGCGCGGCTGCACACGATCTCGGTGCTCGTGGAGGACCGTCCCGGCGTGCTCACTCGCGTCGCAGGCCTCTTCGCCGCCCGGGGGTACAACATCGACTCGCTCGCGGTCGGCCCGACCGAGGCGCCCGGCATCTCGCGCATGACGATCGTCGTCAACGTCGACGAGAGCCCTCTGGAGCAGGTCACGAAACAGCTCAACAAGCTGGTCAACGTGATCAAGATCCTCGAGCACGACCCGGGCACCGCGGTCGAGCGCGAGCTGATGCTCGTGAAGGTGCGTGCCGAGGGCGACGCGAGGGCGCGCATCATGGAGCTCGCCGACGTCTTCCGGGTGGGCATCATCGACGTGACCGCGTCGACGCTGACGGTCGAGGCCAGCGGCGGGCCGGAGAAGCTCGAGGCGCTGCGCGAGCTGCTGAGCGAGTTCGGCATCGTGGAGCTCTCCCGCACGGGACGCATCGCGCTCGCGCGCGGCGAGCGCGGAATCAGGGAACGTGTGTTGAAGTCGGCGAAGGTCGGCTAGTCCGCACCAGACGAGAAACAAGCGGCGGCGTCCGAGAGGAGACCGAGCGAGATGGCGACGATCTACTACGAGGAAGACACCGACCCGGGCGTGCTCGCCGATCAGAAGATCGCGGTGCTCGGCTTCGGCTCGCAGGGGCACGCGCACGCCCAGAACATGCAGGACTCCGGACTCGACGTGCGTGTCGGGCTGCGCCCGGGCTCGGCGAGCAGGAAGCAGGCCGAGGACGCCGGCCTGCGCGTGCTCGACACGGCCGAGGCCGTGGCGGAGGCCGACGTCGTGATGTGCCTGCTCCCCGACACCGCGCACGGGGCCGTGTACGAGGCCGACGTCGCCCCGAACCTGAAGGACGGCGACATGTTGATGTTCGCCCACGGCTTCTCGATCCACTTCGGCACGGTGCAGCCTCCTGGGGGCATCGATGTCACGATGATCGCTCCGAAGGGGCCGGGGCACCTCGTGCGCCGCACCTACGTCGAGGGCAACGGCACGCCCGGGCTCGTCGCGGTGCACCAGGACGCGACGGGCAAGGCCAAGGCCCGGGCGCTGGCCTACGGCGCCGCGATCGGCTGCGCGAAGCCGGGCATCATCGAGACCACCTTCACCGAGGAGACCGAGACCGACCTCTTCGGCGAGCAGACGGTGCTCTGCGGCGGCGTCAGCGAGTTGATCCGCAACGGGTTCGAGACGCTGGTCGAGGCGGGCTACCAGCCGGAGATCGCGTACTTCGAGTGCCTGCACGAGCTGAAGCTGATCGTCGATCTGGTGTACGAGGGCGGCCTCTCGTGGATGCGCTATTCGGTGAGCGATACCGCCGAGTGGGGCGACTACCAGAGCGGGAAGCGTGTCATCGACGAGCACGCCCGCGAGCAGATGAAGCAGGTCCTCGCCGAGATCCAGGACGGCACGTTCGCGAGGAACTGGATCGCCGAGGCCGACGGTGGCTTCGAGGAGTTCCTCCGACTTCGCGGCGCGGCGCAGACGTCCCAGCTCGAGCAGGTGGGGCGGCAGCTGCGCCAGATGATGCCCTGGTTGGAGAGCGAGCAGAAGGTGCCACCGTCATGAGCGACAGCAACGTATCCCCCGGCAATGTATCCCCCGGCAACGCATCGACCGGCGACGTCAGGATCTTCGACACCACCCTGCGCGACGGGGAGCAGGCTCCCGGCATCGCGCTCACGAAGGCCGAGAAGGTCGAGATCGCCGAGCAGCTCGCCCGGCTGAACGTCGACATCCTCGAGGCCGGGTTCCCGATCTCATCGCCCGGTGAGTTCGACGCGGTCGCCGAGATCGCGTCGACGGTGAAGGGTCCGGTGATCGCCGCGCTCGCGCGCACCGCGACCGGCGACATCGAGCGGGCGGCCGAGGCGCTCAAAGGCGCCGACCGCTGGCGTATCCACACATTCATCTCCACGAGCGACGTGCAGCGCGAGTCGATGCTGAGGATGAGTCACGACCAGGTGCTCGAGGCGATCCGCGAGAACGTCTCGCTCGCCAAGACCTACACCGACGACGTGGAGTTCTCGGCGCAGGACGCGACGCGCACGCCGCTCGAGTTCCTGCTCGAGTGCTTCCGGCTCGCCGTCTCGTGCGGGGCCACCACGATCAACGTGCCCGACACCGTGGGGTACGCGACGCCGACCGAGTTCGGGGAGCTGATCCGCATCGTGCGCGACCAGACGCCCGACGACGTCGTGATCTCGACGCACTGCCACAACGACCTGGGGCTCGCGGTCGCGAACTCGCTCGCCGGCATCGAGCACGGCGCCGGCCAGGTCGAGGTCGCGGTCAACGGCATCGGCGAACGCGCGGGCAACTGTTCGCTCGAGGAGATCGCGATGGTCATTCGCACTCGTGGACAGGCGCTGGGTCGCTCGCACGACCTGAACGTCAAGGAGATCGTGCGCACGTCTCGCCTGGTCGCGATGACGACCGGCTACAACGTGCAGCCGAACAAGGCGGTCGTCGGTTCGAGCGCGTTCGCGCACGAAAGCGGCATCCACCAGCACGGGGTGCTGAGCAACCGCGCCACCTACGAGATCATGGATCCGGTCGAGATCGGGCTCGAAGGCAACGCGCTCGTGTTGGGCAAGCATTCCGGTCGCCACGCCTTCATCGATGCGCTCGACAAGATCGGCATCACGATCGACGACGACCACCTGAACCGGGCGTTCGCTCGCTTCAAGGACCTCGCCGATCGCAAGGTGCAGATCACCGATCAGGATCTCGCCGCGATCGTGGCCGAGGAGCTCGGCGCGACCGACGAGGACCTGCTCGTGATGGAGTCGCTGCGGATGGACGGCGGCACAGACCGAGAGCCGAACGTCACGGTGCGTCTCCGGCGGGGTCAGGAGGTGATCGAGCGATCCGCGACAGGCGACGGTCTGATCGACTCCGCGATGGGAGCGATCCAGCAGGCCGCCGGCGTCGACGGCCGACTCGTGAACTTCCACGTCTCGAGCGTCACCGAGGGCACCGACGCGTTGGGTGACGTCGTCGTTCAGATCGATGTCGACGGTCGCCGTGTGACCGGGCGGGGCGTCGCGACCGACGTGGTCGAGGCGAGTGCGCGCGCGTACCTCTCCGCGGTGAACCGTGCCCTGCAGGCCACGGCTCAGACCGCGTCGAACGAGGAGACCCCGTGACGGGTGCCTACCGCATCGGCGTGATCCGTGGAGACGGCACCGGGCCCGAGGTCGTCGCGGAAGGGCTGAAGGTGCTCGAGGCCGTGCGCGGCGAGGTTTCCTACGATCTCGTCGATTTCGACCTCGGCGCCGAGCGATACCTCCGGACGGGCGACACGCTGCCCGATGACGAGCTCGAACAGCTCCGGGAGCTCGATGCGATCTTCCTCGGGGCGGTGGGCGACCCGCGGGTGAAGCCAGGGGTGCTCGAGCGCGACCTATTGCTCAAGGCACGGTTCGGGCTCGACCAGTACGTGAACCTCCGTCCGATCGTTCGCTACCCGGGCGTGGAGACGCTCGTGCCCAGCCACACCGAGGACGACGTGAACATGGTCGTGGTCCGGGAGAACAGCGAGGGGCTCTACAGCGGAGCGGGCGGTTTCCATCGGAAGGGAACCGAGCAAGAGGTGGCCGTGCAGGAATCGATCAACACGCGCCACGGCGTGGAGCGGATCGTGCGCTACGCCTTCGAGCTCGCGATGCAGCCCCACCGCCGCAGGAAGCTCACGCTGGTGCACAAGACGAACGTGTTGACGTTCGCCGGCGATCTCTACCAGCGGGTGGTCGACGAGCTCGCGGCGGTGTTCCCCGAGGTCGAGACCGACTACGTGCACGTCGATGCGGCGTGCATCTACCTCCTCGACTGGCCGGCCCGTTTCGACGTGATCGTCACCGACAACATGTTCGGCGACATCATCACCGACCTCGGCGCGATGATCCAAGGGGGAATGGGCATCGCCGCGGGTGGGAACATCAACCCCGAGGGCGTGTCGATGTTCGAGCCGATCGGGGGCACCGCGCCGGGCGAGGTCGGCAAGGGCACGATCAATCCGCTCGCCGCGATCGGCGCGCTCGAGATGCTGCTGCGCCAGCTCGGCGAGACCGAGCCGGCCGACCGCGTCGACCGCGGCATCCGCGCGGCGACGATGCAGATGAAATCGATGCGCGCCGGCGAGATGGGCTTCACGACGGCCGAGGTCGGCGACCTCGTGTCCGCGGGAACGAGCTCGTGAGCGAGTCCGCCGAACGCGGCCTGGTACCTGCCGTCGAGCTCTACGACACGACGCTGCGCGACGGAGCGCAGCAGGCCGACCTGTCGTACACGATCGAGGATCGGCTGCGCATCCTGCACAAGCTCGACCAGATCGGCTTCCCGTACGTCGAAGGCGGGTGGCCCGGCGCGAACCCTCGTGACACCGAGTTCTTCGAGCTCGCCACAAAGGAGACGCTGAAGTCCAGCACGCTCACCGCTTTCGGCATGACCCGACGTGCGGGGGAGCGGCCCGACGACTCGCAGGTGCTGCGTCACCTGCTCGATGCGGGCACCGAGGTGGTCTGCCTGGTCGGGAAGTCCTGGGACCTGCACGTGACCGAGGCGCTGCGGACCGACCTCGCCGAGGGCGTCGCGATGGTGCGGGAATCCGTCGAGTTCCTGCGGGCACAAGGGCGCAGGGTGTTCTTCGACGCCGAGCACTTCTTCGACGGATACGGCAGCGACCCGGGGTTCGCGATGGCGGTGCTGGCCGCGGCCGAGGAAGCAGGCGCCGAGCGGCTCGTGCTCTGCGACACGAACGGGGGCATGCTGCCGTTCGACATCGGTCGCGTGGTCGGCGAGGTGAAGGCGCAGGCAAGCGTGCCCCTCGGGATCCACGTGCACAACGATGCCGGATGCGCGGTGGCGAACTCGCTCGTGGCCGTCGACGCCGGCGTGAAACAGGTGCAGGGCACGATCAACGGCTACGGCGAGCGCACGGGCAACGCCGACCTGATCCCGCTCTCGGCCGATCTCGTGCTGAAGATGGGCGCGACCGACGCACTTCCCGAAGGTGCGGTCGGGCATCTCACCGAGCTCGCGCACTACGTCGCCGAGATCGCGAACCTCGCGCCCGACTCACGGCAGCCGTACTCCGGGCGCTACGCGTTCACGCACAAGGCCGGGCTCCACACGAGCGGTGTCGCCCGGGTCTCGCGCGCCTACGAGCACGTTCCTCCCGAGACGGTCGGGAATCGTCGCGGCGTCGTGGCCTCCGACTACGGCGGTGGCGCCACGATCCGCATGAAGGCGACGGAGCTCGCGCTCGAGCTCGACGACGCCGCGATCCCCACGGTGGTCGAGCAGATCAAACAACGGGAGTCGCGTGGCTACGCGTTCGACGTGGCGGAGGCTTCACTCGAGCTGCTGATGCGGCGGGCCGCAGGGTGGTCCCAGCCGTTCTTCGCGATCGAGAGCTACCGCGTCCACGTCGAGGAACGCGTCGGGGACGACGAGCAGCCGCTGGCCGAGGCGACCGTGAAGGTTCGCACGAACGGCACTCGCCACATCGAGTCGGCCGAGGGCCAGGGCCCGGTCGATGCCCTCGACACCGCCTTGCGGAAGGCGCTTGCGAACGACTACCCGGCCCTCGACCAGATGGAGCTCGAGGACTTCCGGGTACGGGTGCTCTCCGGGGCACACGGGACCGCCGCCGTCGTCCGGGTGCTGATCGACCTCACGAACGGTGAGCGCGAGTGGACCACCGTCGGGGTGAGCGAGAACATCATCGAAGCATCGTGGGAGGCGCTCGTCGACGGTTACACCTTCGGCTTGTTGCACCCGCGTTCACCCGAGGGGTAGGAACGTGGCGATCACGACCCGAGAGGCAGTGATCGAGGATGCGGCCGCGATCGCCAAGGTGCACGTGGCTTCCTGGAAGTGGGCCTACCGGGGGCTCCTTCCGGCCGAGACGCTCGACGGGGTCGACATCGCCGAGCGGGAAGCAGGATGGCTCGACGTGCTCGCATCCGAGGATCCTCATGACCGCGTGATCGTGGCCGAGGGTCGGAACGGGCTCGTGGGCTTCGCCAGCGTCGGCGCGACCCGTGACGACGAAGCCCCGGCCGGAACCGGCGAGCTGTTTGCGATCTATCTCGCTGAGCACGAAGCCGGCACGGGTCTCGGGGCGAGCCTGCTGGCGCGCTCGACGGAAGCGCTGCGCGACGAGGGCTTCGGACGAGCGACCCTGTGGGTGCTGGAAACCAACGAGCGGGCGCGGCGGTTCTACGCACGAGAAGGCTGGAGGTGGGACGGCACGACGAGCACCCATCAGGTCCAGTGTTCCAACCTGCCGATCGTCCGCTACGAGCGGGAGCTCTGAGAGCCGCTTCCTATTCCAGCGCGGCATTGGCCGCGACGGCTCGGACGATCCTGTTCTCGATCTGCTTCGCGGTGGTCGTGCCCATGCCGCTGGACAGGATCGCGAAGGCGGCCCACGCGCTTTCCCGCCTCAGCCACACCCACCCCGAGAGCGCCGATACCTCGATCAGCGTGCCGGTCTTCGCGCGCACCGTGACCTTCTTCAGCCGGTCCTCGAGGGTTCCCTCACCACCGGCGGCCAGGGAGTTGCGCAACACGCCGCCCCACTGGGCACGCTCGGCCACGCGAAGCAGGTGGACGATGTCATCGGCGCTCACCCGATTGTGGTAGCTCAGGCCCGAGGCGTCGTTGGCGTTCAGGCGCACGCCGTGGGCGGCGGCGAACGCCTCGACCGCGCGCGCGCCCTTCGCGATCGTGCCGGGCGAGCCGTATCGCTTCGCTCCGAGCAGCTTGCCGAGGACCTCCGCCCGGAAGTTGCTCGACACGACGTTCATCCGCCGCATGATCTGTCGGAGAGGGTCACTTCGGATCGTGGCCAACCGGACGAGGCCGCCCGGTGTTCGGCCCGAGCCGGGCTTGCGTGTGACCCCGATCCCTCGGGCCTCGAGCTTCCGTGTGAGCGCCTTCGCCGCGAGGCGCTCGGGCTCGGCGACGTGCCGGCCGCCCGCTCGTTCGTTCGAACGGTGCGTCAACGCCGTGGGCAGCGCGATGTAGACGCGAGGGAAGTAGTCGCGCCAACCGGGCGCCCACCAGTCCCGGGCGAACGGCCCCGTCGCGCCGAACACGCGTCCTCGCACCCGCTCGAGCCCGACCCCCTCGAGCGCCGCGGCGAGCGCCGCCATGTCGCGTGCGCCGTTCTCCGGGTCGCCATGTCCGACGATCCACAGGTTTCCGTCGAGCACGCCGTCCGCGGCGACGCGCTCGGTGGC
>Ga0256867_10001018_pt1 | contig 11602 bp, 11 predicted proteins | sample RVTome_15_FD_185939 | JGI IMG/M metagenome (GOLD analysis project Ga0256867, IMG submission 185939) | Soil microbial communities from uranium-contaminated site in the Upper Colorado River Basin, Wyoming, United States - RVT150D86 (HiSeq) ... | reverse complement strand
GCGGGCGTCGCCGGTCTGGCCAGCCTGCTCATGCTGTACAACATCGGGGATCCCAGAGCCGGTGGCACCGACACCTCGAAGCGCGACTTCGTCCTCGGAGCTGGGGCCGTGCTGGCGGTAGCCGCCCTCTCCGCCGGGTTCGGGCGGTTGCTCGTTGAGCGAGCCAAACGGGCCGTTGCGGGAAGGGCCGACGTCGCTCTCCCGGCCGCTGCCGAGCGACTGCCCCCGGTCCCACCGGCCGCCGACTTCGAAGTCGAAGGTCTGGAGTCGATCCTCGTCCCCAACGCGGACTTCTACCGAATCGACACCGCGCTGTCGATCCCCCGGATCGACTTGCAGGAATGGAGCCTCAGCATCACCGGAATGGTCGATCGCCCCTACACGATCCCCTTCCCCGACCTCCTCGACATGCGGATGGTCGAACGAGATGTCACCCTTTCCTGTGTCTCCAACCGGGTGGGTGGTGACCTGGTGGGGAATGCGCGCTGGCTGGGAGTCCCTCTCACCGAGATCCTCGACCGCGCCGGAGTGCAGCCGGGAGCCGAACAGCTGGTGGGTAGATCGGTCGACGAGTTCACCGTCGGCTTTCCGGTGGAGGCAGCCTATGACGGCAGGGAGGCATTGGTGGCGGTCGGCATGAACGGCGAGCCACTCCCCTTCGAGCACGGGTTCCCCGCCCGGCTCGTCGTGGCAGGTCTCTACGGATACGTCTCCGCTACCAAGTGGCTCTCGGAGATCGAGCTCACCACCTGGGACGGGTTCGACGCGTACTGGGTCCCGCGCGGTTGGGCCAAGGAGGCCCCGATCAAGACCCAGTCGCGCATCGACACCCCCGCCGGGCAGGATCAGATCCGTGCCGGGCGCCACGTGGTGGCCGGGGTTGCCTGGGCACCGACCAGGGGCATCTCCCGGGTAGAGGTGCAGTTGGGCGAGGCCGGGCCGTGGATCGAAGCCGAGCTGAGCGAGCCCCTGTCGGCCGATGCGTGGGTTCAGTGGAAGCTCGATTGGGAGGCCACCGAGGGCCGGCACGTCATCCGTTGCCGCGCCACCGACGGTGACGGGGAGGTGCAGACCCACGAGCTGCGTCCTCCCGCCCCCGACGGAGCCACCGGCTGGCACACCATCCTCGTGTTCGTCGGCGCGGAGGCTTGAGACTCGATCCCTCTCGATCGATCAGCGCCATTCTGTGCGGATCTATGGCGTCTCGAGCGCCACAGATCTTCACAGAACGGGGTCGCCCATCCTGGATATCGGCCAAGGATGCCTCAGTCGGCGGAGTCGACCGCAGCCACCGCCCAGGCCAGACCCGACTCGCGGTCCTCGATGGCGAGACGCAGCTCCCAGCCGGTGCCGGGTGAGCCGTCATCGAACCAGTAGAAGGTCATCCCGGCGAGACGCCGGCCTAGCTCGTCGGGGTCGGGTGGCCAATCGAGGTCGCCTAGGGTGGCGATAACCCACCATGCCCCATAGCGACCGGCAGCCGTCCCCCGTCTCCGCCCGTGGGCCCCGCCCGATGCACCGGCCCAGGCCATCCAGCGCAGCGCCTCCCCAGCGCTGAGCTCGCCCAGTCTGGCCCGGGTCAGGCCCAGCGCCCGGATGGCGGCTACCGCGTCTCCCTGCACCGCCGATGTCTCACAACGGCCATTCGACTCGGTGACCCATGGTTGCACCAGGTCGGCGAGGGCCCCCTCCGACTGGGGGTCGTCGATGCCTTTGAAACCCTCGGGGAGCTGGGCGTCGGCCACGGCGGGAGGATCAGGCGAGGGGGTCTCCACCTTGTCCGCCTCGTACCTTGCCAGCGGATACCGCGGCTCCCAGTCGAGGAGGTGAGCGGGGAGGTCGGCGATCGGCCCCGCCCCCGTCTCGCCCCGGACCACCCTCTCGGCGGCGGTGACTCCGCGCCAGGGACCGTCCTTGAGGTGGGTGTCGAGCTCCGCCCAGGTCTTGGTCGACGCCGCCACCTCGGGTAGCGGGCCCAGGGCGAAGCGAGCCGCTCCCTCGCTCACCGCGGCGCCGGCCCATTTCGCCGGGGCCTCCAGGGCCAATCTGTAACGGATGTGCTCCTCTACTCCCCAGAGCTGCTTGCCACGTCCCACCGCCTCACGACATCTCTGTTTCAACTCGACCAGCCCGTCCCAGTCATGGTTCTCACACAGACCGTCGACCACTCTGATCAACTCGTCGGTGTCAGAGTGCTCGATGGCCTCGAGGGCCCGCCGGCTGGTCACGGGTTGGGCCCGGTCACCACGGGCAAGTCGAGTGTGGACCACTCGGAGAATGAGCCGACGTAGACGTCGGGCATCTCATCGCTGGCGAGCACCAGGGCGAGTGCGTCGTGACAAGCGGTGACCCCGCTCCCACAGGAAACGACCGCATCCGACGGTATCCCGGCGTAGACCTCCTCGAGTCGGGTGGCGTCGAGAAACCGGCCATCGCCTCCGAGATTGCGCCCGCTGGGGATGTTGACCGCCTTGGGGATGTGACCGGCCTTGGGGTCGACGGGCTCGAACTCGCCGCGATATCTCTCGGGTGCCCGGGCGTCGATCACGGTCCGCCCCGCCAGCTGATCGCGGGTGGCGACGCCTCGATATCCATTCGGGACCGGATACCTGGCCGGTCGTGGTGTCACCGCACCGACAGCGATCTCCTTCCCTCCCGCCACCCAAGCCTGATAACCGCCGTCGAGCAATCGCACCCTCTCGTGCCCGATCGAGCGGAGCATCCACCACATCCGCGCCGCGATCTGCCCGGCGGTGTCGTCGTACACCACCACACTCGTGTCCGGGTCGATGCCGAGACTGCCCAGTGTGGAGACGAACACTTCGATCGGCGGCAGAGGGTGACGTCCCCCTGCGCCGGGCTGCGTGGACAGGTCCTCATCGAGGTCGACGAAGACGGCCCCCGGTATGTGGCCGTCCTCATGGTTAGCCCGACCCTTGGAGCGGTCGGTCAGGTCCCAGCGGATGTCACAGACATGATGCCCCCCGAGGGTGGCGGCCAGCTCGTCGACACTGATGAGTGGAGACACGCCGTCCATTCCAGCAGAACCCGCCGGCCCCGAGTTCCGGCGCGCCGACCTACTCCTCCTCGGGTCCACCCGGGGAGGTCGGCACCCACTCGGTGGAGTCCCGAAGCTCGCTGCCGAGCTCGGCAATGGTGGTGCCCAAGGCCGAGGCGAATGAGCTGGCGGCATCTTTGAGCCTCTGACGGACCTCGGGATCGCGGAGAGCGGTGGTCACCGACTCGGCCACCTTGTCCCAGGCTCCCATCAGGGTCCCGAACGCGTCCTTGATCTCCTCTTCGGTGGGGCCGCCCTCTGCCGTCACCTTCTCATAGGTGCTCTTGAGCCGGGCACCGAGACCGCCGACCTCGTCCTGGAATGTGTTCCATGGGTCGATCGCGTCTTCTGTCGTAGGATCGGTCTCGTGCGTCTCCACCTCTTGGATGCTACCTACGAGCTGTTCCGCTCCCACTACGGCCGAAGAGACACCGTGCTGGCCCCGGACGGCCATGACATCAGGGCGACGTTGGGCATCCTGGAGTCGACACTGGCCTTGCTTCGAGAACCAGGGGTGACCCATCTCGCCGCCAGCTTCGACACGGTGATCGAGTCGTTCCGCAACGAGATGTTCCTCGGCTACAAGTCCTCGGCGGGAATGGACGAAGAATTGCTTCGACAGTTCCCCCTGGCCGAGGATGCGCTCGAGGCCATCGGTGTCGTGGTGTGGCGGAACATCGAGTTCGAGGCCGACGACGCCCTCGCCGCCGCCGCGGTGCGTTGGGTGGACGACGTCGAGCAGGTGGTCATCGCCAGCCCCGACAAGGACATGGCACAGATCGTGGTGGGCGACCGGATCGTCACTTACAACCGACGGGAGCAGCGGATCGTCGACGAGGATGGGGTCGTCGAGAGGTTCGGGATCCACCCGGAGTCGATTCCCGACTACCTCGCCCTGGTGGGCGACACCGCCGACGGTGTCCCCGGGTTGCCTGGCTGGGGGGCCAAGTCCGCCTCGACGGTCCTGGCCAGGTTCCCCCGTCTCGAGCTGATCCCTCCTGATCCAGCCGACTGGGGGGTCCAGGTGAGAGGGGCGGAGAAGCTGGCGGCGGTCCTGGCCCAGAACCAGGAGGCGGTCTATCTGTTCAGGGAGTTGACCACGCTCCGGCTCGACGTCCCCTTCGAGGAGGAGCTGGCGGACCTGGAGTGGAAGGGGGTGCCCGAGGAACGGTTCCACCGGTTTTGCGCGTCGGTGGGGTTCGACGCCGACGCCATCAACGTCCACCGTTGGGCCGAGTGACCCTCTCCACCTCTCGGCGAGGATCCGCTGTCACCACCAACCTTCACACAGCGGCTCACTCGTCGCCGTCGTCGCCCTCCCAGATCAGGTCGAAGCGGTCCATGCAGTCCGAGCACCGGTAGGCGATCGGGTAGCCCTCCCCCAGCGGCTCGTCGGGGGGGAGATAGCTGATCAGGTGAGCCACCCCGCCGCACTCGATGCAGCTGATCGTCTCCGGTGGGCCGCTCACCGCGTGCTCCCCGGCCTGGCCCGGCTCAAGATGACCGAGCCGATCACCCCGGCGACGAGGGACCCTGAGAAGATCCCCACCTTGGCCAGATCGGTCAGTTCGGGGTCGACGAAGGCCAGACCCGCCACGAACAGTGCCACGGTGAACCCGATGCCCGCCACCGCGGACAAACCGACCACGTGGAACCAGCTGGTCTCGGGGGGGAGTTTGCCGAGCCCGAGACGCACCGCCGCGTATGCCGCGGCGGAGATCCCGACGATCTTGCCAATGACGAGGCCACCGGCCACCCCGAGGGCGACGGGTTCGAGGAGCGTTTCGGTGATGCTGACATCGCGAAAGTCGACTCCGGCGTTGGCCAGGGCGAACAAGGGCACGATGACGAAAGAGCTCCAGGCCACCAACTTGTGTTCCAGTCTCATGATCGGGGCGACTGCCTCGTTGGCGATGTCCGCCAGCAGCAACATCTCGTGATCGGCATGCTCCAGGGCGTCCTGGTCGGTCGGGTCTTCCGCAGGATACTGATTGAGGATCGAGCGAGCCCTCTCCTCGAACTCCGCCGACCGGTACATGGAGCGGGCCGGGGTGATGAAACCGAGTGCGACACCGGCGATGGTGGCGTGGACCCCCGATTCGAGGGTGAAGTACCAGATGACGAAGGCCATGGGCACGTAGAACCACATTGCCCTGATGCTCACCTTGCTCGCAATCCACACGATGAGCAGACCCGCCACCGCAGCCGCCAAGTAGCGGGCATCGAGATCCGAGGTGTAGAAGATGGCGATGACCGCGATGGCGCCGATATCGTCGGCAATGGCCACCGCGAGCAGGAACAGCTTCGCTCCGGAGGGGACCCTCGAGCCGAGGAGGGCGACGACCCCGATGGCAAAGGCGATGTCGGTGGCCATCGGGATGCCCCACCCGTGGGACGCCTCGGTCCCCGCGTTCAACGCAAAGTAGATGAGGGCCGGGACGACCATGCCGCCGAGAGCCGCCAGGACCGGCAGTGCAGCCGCCTTGGGGTCCTGCAAGTCACCGACCACCAGCTCGCGCTTGATCTCCAAACCGACGACGAAGAAGAAGATCGCCATGAGCCCGTCGTTGATCAGGTGCAGCACCGACTCGTCGAATTCGAAGTTGAACAGCTCGATGCTCAGGTGCTCGTCGAGAAGCGAGAAGTAGGTCTCCGCCCATCCGCTGTTCGCCCACACCAGTGCGGCGAGAGCCGCGATCAGCAGGAGGATCCCCGAGGAGGCCTCGATCTGGCTGAACCGGACGAAAGGACGGATGAAGGTCTTGGGGACGAACCGCTCCGACGTCGCCCAGGTGCGATGTCTCGAGTCCATGTCAGCCGATCGTGTTTCCCGCGGACTTCAACATCTGGCAGGCCTCGACAACTCGGGCCGCCATCCCGACCTCGGCCTTTTTCATGTATGACCTCGGGTCGTAGACCGACTTGTTCCCCACATCCCCGTCGATTTTGAGGACACCGTCGTAGTTGGTGTACATGTGGTCGACGATCGGCCGGGTGTAGGCGTACTGGCAGTCGGTGTCGATGTTCATCTTGACCACGCCGTAACTCAGTGTTTCGTGGATCTCCTCGAGCGTCGAACCGCTGCCGCCGTGGAACACCAGGTAGTGCCGGGCATCGTCCCCGAACTTCTCGGTCACCGCGGCCTGCCCGTCTCGGAGGATCTTGGGATTCAGTTGGACCGCGCCTGGCTTGTACACGCCGTGGACGTTGCCGAAGACGGCGGCCAGCAGATATCTGCCCCGGTCGAAAGTGCCGAGGACCTCCGACACCCGGACCATGTCCTCAGGCGAGGTGTACAGCTTGGATCGGTCCACGTCGGAGTGATCGGTGGTGTCTTCCACACCACCGACGATCCCTATCTCCAGTTCGAGGATGATGTCGAGCGCGGCACACTGGTCGAGAAGCTCGTCGGCGAGAGCCAGGTTCTCCTCCATGGGGAGGACCGAGGCGTCGAGCATGTGACTCTGGAACAGCGGCCCCTCGCCGGAGCGCACCGTCTCTGCACTCATCTCGAGGAGGGGACGAATGAAGCCGGCCACCCGGTCGGGAGGGCAATGGTCGGTGTGCAGAGCGATGTTCGACGGGTATCGAGGGGCGACCACCCTTGCGAATTCGGTCAGGGCCCTGGCCCCGAGCGCCATGTCCCGGTTGGACTGGCCGGAGGCGAACTCGCCGGCCCCATACGAGAATTGGATGATCCCGTCCGAGCCCGCCTCGGAAAACCCCTCGAGGGCGGCGAGGATCGTCGACGAGGATGTGGCGTTGATCGCGGGGAATGCGTAGCCGCCGTCCCGCGCCGCGTCCAGCATCTCCCGATACTTCTCGGGGGTGGCGATCGGCACCTGGGGCCTCCTGTTTCTTGCTCGACGCGAAGGTAGTCGCTCCCATTTGCCGACTCGCCGTCGGCAACGATTGGGGATACGTTCGCCCCTTGATGGTGCGACCCGTCGACTCTTCCGCGCCCCGGAAGGCCCGCAGCCCCTTGGTTCGTGGTGTTCTCTTCGTCCTCGGGATGCTCTGTCTCGCCCTGGTGCCGTTGAGCTACCTTCCCGGCATCCCCACCTTCGACCTGGTGCTGCTCGCCGCCTTCTTCTTCTCCATGTCCTCGGACAAGATGTACGGGTGGATGATCAACCATCCGTACTTCGGGAAGATCATCCGCGGGTACCGTCAGCACGGGCTGACCATGAGGATGAAGTGGGTGGCGGCCGCATCCATCTCGGCGTCGCTCCTCGTCTCCGGGGTCTTCCTCACCGATCTGTGGTGGGTCCGTCTGATCCTCGGGGCCGTGGGCGTCTATGCCCTGTGGTTCGTCTCTTCGCGACCGACCCGGGACCCTTCCACCCAGTAGCGTCGACTCGTGCGCTCATTTTCCAGGTCGGGTGTGGGAGCGATCACTGCGATCACCATGGCGACCACCACATTCCCCCTCATCATTGCCAGTGTGCTCGCCGCCCAGCTCCTGGAGGAATTCGACATCTCACGGGCCCAGGTCGGGCTGCTGGTGACGGGCTCGGGATTGGTGGGGGCTTTGGTGTCTCCGGCGCTCGGTCGTCTCACCGACCGACTCGGGGCGGTCCGCTCGATCACCTTCATCCTCCTTGGGGGGGCGTTGACCCTGGCCGGTCTCGCCCTGAGCCCGAGTTACGGCGTCCTCGTGGGAGCGGCGATCCTGACCGGGGTTCCCAACGGGTGGGGCAACCCGGCGACCAACGCCCTCATCGTGGACAACGTGTCCGCCGGCACCCGCGGTCTGGTCACCGGTGTCAAACAGTCGGGAGTCCAGATCGGGACGTTTCTCGGTGGCCTGTTGCTCCCGGTGTTCACGGTCTGGTGGAATTGGCGTGTGGCGGTGCTGGTGTTCCTGGCGATGCCCTTGGGGGGTCTGGTCGGGATGATCGGGCGCAGGGACGTGGGTAGGCAGCAAACGACGACCATGGTCGCCGCCGGCAAGATCCCGATCTCGGTGCGCTGGCTCTCCGTCTACGGGTTCGTGTCGGGTCTGGCGTCGTCGGCGATCATCGGTTTCCTGCCCCTGTTCGCAGAAGAGGACCAGTTGTGGTCGAAGACTGCAGCCGGGTCGATACTCGCCGCGGTTGGCTTCACCGGCATCGTGTCCCGAATCTTGTGGTCGAGGGCCTCTGAGCGATCCCTGGGCCATGGCCGGACCTTGCGGATCCTGGCGTGGATGACGACCGGTGCCTCGGTCCTCCTCGCACTGGCCGGGCTCGGGGTGGTGGAGAGTTGGGTGCTGGTCCCGGCGGCCCTGCTGCTCGGCGGCGGCGCGGTCGCCTGGAATGCGGTGGGGATGCTGGCAGTCATGGAGATCGCCCCGCCCGGGCTCGTCGGCAAGGGCACCGGGTCGATCATCTTCGGATTTCTCCTCGGTGTCTCCGGAGGCCCACCGCTGATGGGGTATTCCGTCGATGCCCTGGGGTCGTATACCCCGGGTTGGCTGGCCGCGGGTGCCCTGATGGCTCTGTCCGGGTTGATCGCCTTCAAGGTCCCACCCGGAGGTACCCTCGCCGATTCGTGAGACTCGTCATCGCCCGTTGCACCGTCGACTATTCGGGCCGGCTCACCGCCCATCTCCCGGAAGCCACCCGTCTCATCATGGTCAAAGCCGATGGGACTCTGGCGATCCACTCCGACGGGAATGCGTCGAAGCCGCTCAATTGGATGATCTCGCCCAACACCCTCGAGATCCACGAGGACCGGTGGGAGGTGACGAACAGCAAGGGGGAGAAGCTGACCATCTGGATCGGCGAGGTGATCGCCGACGTGACCCACGACCTCGGTGACGACCCCGGACTGGTCAAAGACGGCGTCGAGACGCATCTCCAGGAGCTGTTGGCGGGCACCCCCGAGTTCCTCGAAGACGGTCTCACCCTGATCAGACGGGAGTACCCCACCGACATCGGACCGGTCGATCTCCTCTGTGTTGATGCCAACCTGGGCACGGTCGCGGTTGAGATCAAGAGGCGGGGCGAGATCGACGGGGTCGAACAGCTCGCCCGGTACATCGAGCGTCTCGACCACGATCCGCGTCTCGCTCCCGTGCGCGGGATCCTCGCCGCACAGACCATCACTCCCCAGGCGAGGGTGTTGGCGGAGGTCAGGGGCATCGAGGCGATCGAGGTCGACTATGACGGGTTGCGCGAGGTGGAGAGCACCGAGCTGAGGCTGTTCGACCTCCGCTGATGTTCGACATCGTCTTCTACAGACCCGAGATTCCACCGAACACCGGCAATGCGATGCGGCTGGCCGCAGTCACCGGGTGCCGGCTCCACCTCATCGAGCCGCTCGGGTTCGAGATGGACGACGCCAGATTGCGTCGGGCGGGGATGGACTATCGCGACAGGGCCGTTGTCCAGGTGCACCCGAGTCTCCACACGTGGAGAGAACGAGCCGGCCCGGGTCGGGTGTTTGCCCTCACCGTCGACGCCGACCACCTGTACACAGAGACTTCGTTCCAATCGGGCGATCAGTTTCTGTTTGGCCCCGAGTCGGTGGGGCTGCCCCACGAGGTGCAGGCCGAGAGCTGGATCACTGCGAGGCTCCGGCTCCCCATGGTGGAAGGGGTGCGCTCGGTCAACCTCTCCAACGCCGCCGCGATCGTCGTCTACGAGGCGTGGCGTCAGATCGGCTTCGCCGGCGCGGCTCGCGCCGTTCTGTGAAGATCTACCGCGCCAGAGACGGCACAGATCTTCACAGAACGGTGGTTAGACCCTTTCGGAGAGCAGTCTGAAGGCGATCGCCTCGCTCAGTGTGGCCTTCTCCAGGTCACCGAGGTGCTGGCTCTCGTTGGGTGCGTGATAGGCGCTGGTAGGGTCGCCGGCCCCGACGACGAGGATCGGGGCGTCGGGAAACAGCTTGGAGAAGGTCGCGATGAACGGGATCGAGCCGCCGGCACCCATCTCCACGGCCTCCTGGCCGTAGCCCTCCTTGAGGGCCTGCTTCCAGATATCGACTGCGAAGTTGTCTGAGCCGAGGACGGTGGCGTCGCCCTCTTCCTCATAGAGGAACTCGAGTCGGGCGCCCCATGGGACGTTCGCCTCGAGGTGGGACTTCAAGGCTTGGAGGGCCCCCTTGGTGTCCTGGCCGGGCGGGATTCGCATGCTCACCTTGGCCCTGGCGACCGGTACCAGCTGGTTGATCGCCTCGGCTACGGGGGGCGCGTCGATGGCGAGCACCGAGACGGCCGGGCGGGTCCAGAGCCGAGAGGGCAGGCTGCCGGTTCCGATCAGCTCCAGACCCTCCACTGCGCCGGTCTGGGACCTGGCCATTTCTTCGGGCACCTCGGGTGCGTTCTCCACCTCACCGGAGACAAGACCATCGATGGCGACGTTGCCGTCGTCGTCGTGCAGTGAGGCGAGGAGCCTCGACAATGCGATCAGCGCGTCGGGCACCACCCCTCCGTACTGACCGGAGTGGACTGCCGACTCCAAGGTCCTCAGCTCGAGCTTGACCCCAACCACGCCGCGCAACGACGAGATGAACGCGGGTATCCCCACTTCCCAGTTGCCACCGTCGCCGATCACGATCACGTCCGGTTTGAGCATGTCCGAGTGCTTCTCGAGGATCTCGGCCAGGCCCTCCGAACCGGCCTCTTCCTCCCCTTCGAGGAACAGCTGGACCCCCACCGGCAGGCCATCCGCGTGGGCGGCGATCGCCCCGAGGTGCATGACGATTCCCGCCTTGTCGTCACTGGCGCCACGTCCGTAGAGCCTCCCCTCCTTCTCGTACGGCTCGAATGGCCCGGTCTCCCACTCCTCGATCGGCCCCGGTGGCTGCACGTCGTAGTGGGCGTAGAGAAGCACTGTCGGAGCACCATCTGGTGCGGGTATCTCCGCGAACACCGCCGGATGGCCGTTCGATGACTCGAGGAGCCGGGCCGTGTCCAGTCCGGCATCGGCCAGCATCCCCACGATCGTCTCCCCCGCCTTTCGGACTCCGGCCGGGTCGTACCCGTGGGCACTCACCGATTGCATCCGAATCAGGGTGGCGAGCAGTCCTTGGAGCCGGGGCATGTCGGTTGCGACAGCCGTTCTGAGGTCATCGTGCACGCGGAGCAGGGTACCGCTGCCAACATGGTGGCGGTGCTGAGGTTTCGCCTGTTCGACATGCCGGTCATCGTCAGGGGCTCGTTCCTGCTCATCGCCGCCTTGATCGGGTACGTGGGTGTGGGTGATGTCGCCGAGACGGTGGCATGGATCGTGATCGTTTTCGTGTCGATCCTGATCCACGAGTTGGGCCATGCCCTGACCGCGAGGATGTTTGGCTCCGAGGTGGCGATCGAGCTGAACGGGCTGGGCGGTCTCACCCAATGGACCGCGCCCGACGGTGAACTGACTCCGGGACGTCGCGCCCTCGTCGCCGCCGCCGGTTCTGCCATCGGGCTTGTCTTCGGCGGAGTCGTGTGGCTGGTGGCGAGTCAATTCCGGCCGTACCCGCCACTCACCGCCTTCATCCTGGAGAGCCTCATCTATGTCAACGTCTTCTGGGGTTTGCTCAACTGGCTACCGATCCGACCCCTCGATGGCG
>Ga0256867_10001016_pt1 | contig 11614 bp, 9 predicted proteins | sample RVTome_15_FD_185939 | JGI IMG/M metagenome (GOLD analysis project Ga0256867, IMG submission 185939) | Soil microbial communities from uranium-contaminated site in the Upper Colorado River Basin, Wyoming, United States - RVT150D86 (HiSeq) ... | reverse complement strand
AGTCGGCCGGAGGACACCGCGTGGCAGCGTGGCTTCCAGCTGCGACAGGCGGCATCCGCCCGGGGTCGAGCTTGGTGGTCCCTGTTCCGTGGAAGGGGTGGCATGCCACGGCCTATAGCCTCGATGCCTGCCGCGCGGTGGTCAGCTGCGATCATCGTCTCGGCGATAGCGGCGGCAGTCGCTCTGGCCGTGGCTGCAGGAGGCAGTGGTTCGGGTAGTCGCCCAGCCGGCGGTTCCGACCGACCGGACGTCGCTGGGACCCCGACAATCAGCCCTCTGGCTCCGCAGCCCGCCAGGTTGGCAACGAGAGCTCCGAGGGCCCCCATTGCGCGGAGGTGCGACAGCGCAGCCCTCAATGGGCCTTCCGCACCTCCCGCCGGTGCGGTGGCCGTGTCGACGGCGCGAAACCTCGCCACCGTCGTGGCGGCACACCCTGGGCACACCACGTATTGGCTCTCTCCGGGCACTCACCACCTTGGAAACGACGCTTACGATCAGGTGGTCCCTCACGTCGGCGACACGTTCATCGGGGCTCCTGGGTCAGTCCTCGATGGCCGAAGCCAGAACCTCTACGCCTTCGCGGGAGATGCCCCCGACGTCACGATTGTGTTTCTGACTGTGCAGAACTTCGGCTCGGCAGGGGACAACAACAACGAAGGCGTGGTCAACCATGACTCGGCGCAGGGCTGGACAGTGAGCTCCAGCACCATCCAGAACAACGCCGGCGCGGGCGTGATGGTCGGCTCCGGTAGCCGTCTGATCGGGAACTGCCTCCGCGACAATGGACAGTACGGTTTCAACGCCTACGGCTCCGACGGCGTGACTGACGTGATCCTGGACGGCAACGAGATCTCGGGCAACAACACGGACGACTGGGAGAGCCGACAGCCGGAGTGCGGCTGTACGGGGGGCGGTAAATTCTGGGCGACGAACGGCGCTACAGTCACGAACAATTACGTCCACGACAACAAGGGTGTCGGCCTATGGGCAGACACTAACAACGTCGGCTTCCTCTTCCAGGGCAACTACATATCCGGCAACGACGCCGAGGGCGTCATGTACGAGACGAGCTACAATGCGGCGATCTTGAACAATACGTTCGTCAGGAACGCACTCGTCAAGGGTCCCACAAACCCGGGATTTCCCGCCTCCGCGATCTACCTCTCGGAGTCGGGAAGTGACAACAGGGTTGAGGGGCCGTACAACGAAACGCTTCGAGTCTCCGGGAACGTGTTCGTCGACAACTGGTCGGGCATCGTGGCGTGGGAGAATGCGGATCGTTTCGCGGGATCTCCTGCCAACACGAGCACGGGCGTCGGGACCTTAGTGAACCCATCCGTCGCTACCGAGGCGGCGTGTGCGACGGAGTCGAACATAACGGAGGAGCCGTACTACGACGACTGTCGGTGGAAGACGAAGAATGTGCTCGTGGAGGGCAATTTCTTTTCGGTCGACCCGTCGACGATCCCTGACTGTTCCCCGTCGAATGGCTGTGGCTTCAACGGCCTCTTCTCGAACTACGGCACCTTCCCGGACTGGTCGCCGTACCAGGGTGAGGTCGTGGAGGAGGCCATCACTTTCGAGCAGAACAATGTGTGGCGGAACAACACCTACACCGGTGACTGGCGCTTCATGGTCGAGGAGAACGGGAACACGATCACCTGGGCGGTGTGGCGGTCAGACCCGTACCGTCAGGACCACGGCAGCACCCTGAACTGACGGCAATTGCCAGGGCGGTGGCTACGGGTGGGGGCTGTTGTCGGCGTCAGGAATCCGGTGCTCAACCGTTGTAGACGTTCTGCGCGTAGGCCATGCCGTCGACGACGAGCGCCTCGACCGCGTCGGCGGCCCTGTCGACGAGGAGCGGCAGTTCCACCCGTTCCGTCGCTGAGTACGGCTTGAGCACGAAGACCGCCGGATCCAACCGGCCCGGAGGCCGGCCGATACCCACCCTGACCCGGCAGAAGTCGCCGGTTCCGAGAGCGGCCCGGACCGACCGGACGCCGTTATGCCCGTTGTCGCCGCCGCCCTGTTTCACCCGCAACGTGCCGAACGGGATGTCGAGTTCGTCGTGGACGACCACCAGGTGATCGGTATCCACCTTGAAGAAGTTGCGCAACGCGGCGACCGACCCACCGGACTCGTTCATGTACGTCCGGGGCCGGGCCAGCACCGTCCGGACACCGTGAGGTCCTCCGCCCAATCGTGTCTCGAGCACGTCGGCGCGTCCACGCCGGTGCGACGTGAACGACGCGCCGGCTCGTTCCGCGAGCAGTTCGACTACGAGCCGGCCGACGTTGTGGCGGGTGGTGGCGTACGAAGGGCCGGGATTGCCAAGCCCGACCACCAGCCACGTCGCGTCGGACATCGCCACCCGGCCCTTCTCCGGTGAGCGAGCTCAGGCCTGGTCGGACGGCGTCTCCTCGGCCGCGCTGGCCTCGGCTGCGACTGGCTCCCCCACGACCTCGCCCTCGACCTCGGCAGCGACCTCGGCGGCCTCCTCGACCTCGCCCGCACCTTCGGCCTCCAGCTCCTCGGCGGTGGGCGCCATGGTGACGTTGACCACCAGAAGATCCTCGTCGGCCTCGAGCGTCGCCCCCGGGGGCAGGGCGAGATCTCCTGCGTGGATCTGCGTTCCGGCCTCGAGACCCTCGATCGAGACCTCGATCCGCTCGGGAAGCTGCGTAGCCTCGGCCTGGACGGCGACCGTGGGGTTCTCGAGGTTGACCAGCGTCTCGGGGGCGGCCTCGCCGACGGTCACGACCCGGACGTCGACCACGACCTTCTCGCCACGTCGGACGAGAATCAGGTCGACGTGCTCGATGAAGCCCTTCAGCGGATCGCGCTGCACGTGCTTGGGCAGCGCCAGCTCGTTCTTACGCCCGTCGATGTCCAGCGTGATCAGCACATTGCGGGACTTGAGGGCCAGCATGGTCTCGTGGCCGGGCAGGGACAGGTGCAACGGATCCGTTCCGTGGCCATAGAGCACCGCAGGCACTTTGTCGGAGCGACGCAGCCGGCGCGCGGCACCCTTGCCGAACTCGGTACGCAGCTCGGCGATGATCTTGACGTCGGACACGGGAGAACTCCTCGGCAGGACGGCGGACGGTCTGGCGTGGTGATGCGCTGGTCTGGGCGCTCGGTGCGCGGCACACGCCGACGTACCACCGCGTCGATCACGGAGCCGGTCAGGCGGCGCCCTCGCCGAGGCAACCCCGGAAGTGTACCCGCACGCCGCCGACCTGCGCGAACCCGCATCCCGCCAACCGTTGATCACGTTCACCATGGTCACGGACGGTTCACCAGGCGCAGGAGCCTGGTGGGTGACGATCTAGGGCGTGTCTGACGGATCTTTGCTGTTGATCGCGTCAGGCTGCCGCCATGAGTCGCAGGCGGGTGTTGTCGGATGAGATCTGGGCCCGGATCGAACCGCTGCTGCCGGATCGAAGGCAGCCGCGTCGTGGTGACCGGTGGATCGATCGAGCTGCAGGGTGAGGCGCACGCCGCCGGCGAGCTGGAGTGGGTAGTGTCGGCGGACTCCACCATCGCGCGTGCGAACCAGCACGCGCCGGCGCCCGCAGTAGCCACGCCGGGGGCCGTGTCGAACCACAAGGATCTGCGTGCTGAATCGGCCGACCATGCCTTGGGCCGGTCCCGCGGCGGGTTGACCACCAGGGCGCACCTGAGCGTCGACCGGTGTGGGCGTCCGCTGTCGGTGCTGCTCACGCCCGGCCAAGCCCCCGACAACCCGCTGCTGATCCCTGTGCTGGAGGCGATCGCGGTGCCCGCTCGCGGCGGTGGGCCACGACCGCGCAGTCGACGGGACCGCCTGATCGCGGACAAGGCCTACTCACACCTGTCGACCCGTAAGGCGTTGCGGCAGAAGGGGATCCGGGCGGTCATCCCGGAGAACAGCGACCAGCTCGCGCGGCGCCAGGCGAAGGGATCACGAGGCGGGCGGCCACCCGAGTTCGACGCCGAGACCTGCCGGGACCGCAACCTCGTCGAGCGCACCTTCAACCGGCTCAAGCAGTGGCGCGGCATCGCCACCCGCTATGACAAGCACGCCCGCAACCACCGCGCAGGCACGTGCTGACCAGCATCCTGATCCGGCTTCGTTGATCCGTCAGACACGGCCTAGTCGTGGCCTAGTCGGTGATCGAGAAGTCGGTGAAGTCGAACCGCTCCGGGTTGCCGTTGGTGTCCACGACCTCGACCCCGTAGTCCACCTGCCAGGTCGTGGTCGGGGTCCAGCCGCGCGCCCGCACGTCGGCGAAGAACTCCGCCAGCGGCATCGTGCCCGAGGTCTGCGGGGTCACCGACAGGTAGGTGATGATGCCGCCGTCGCCGGAGCCGGACCGCCACACCTGGTAGTCGTGGCCGCCGATGGTGGTGGTGTCGACGACGTTCCCGGCCGGACGCTGGCCCCAGTTCTCGGTCCAGATCATCAGCTCGTGGGAGAACCCGTCGCCGATCCAGATGTCGAAGGCGATGTTCCAGATGCACCCGGTGCAGTGCGGCCCGCTGCCCGCGAAGCGCGCCGACTGGATGTTGGCGAGCGGGTAGTCGTCGTAGTCCCGGTGCACGTTCGGGTAGGTCTGCACCGACAGGTCGGAGTGGTCCGGGATGTCCGAGACCAGGGACCAGGAGTCGTAGTCGCAGGCGGTGATGACGGAGTTGCCCCCCGCCGTGTCGTTCCAGTTGTTGTTATGGACGTAGTACTCCCCGCCGGACTCGTCAAAGAACGTCCGACCGGCGCCCTCGGGGATGGTGATCCCGTCGGTGCATGTCCCCGATGGTGACGGCGGAGGCGGCGGAGGCGGCGGCGGCGAAGGTGGGGAGGATGGCGTTGCGGATGGTGTCGGGGTGCCGGTTGGTGATGTAGGCGTCGGGCTGGTCGTCGGGGACGTTGTCGGGGTCGTTGTCGGGCTGGAGGTCGCGGTGGGGCTGGCTGGCTCCTCCCCCGTGCAGGTCACGCTGACCACGGTGGCGCTCACAGCCTCGTAGTCCAGAGCCAGCGGCGCACACGAGACGTCCATGCGCTCACCGGCGGCGACCGCAATCGCGCCAGGCGGAATGGCGGCCTTGGGGGCTGGCCCAACCGACAGCAGCCCGGCAACTGCGGCCGGTCCGCGCCTGCTGCCCCAGGTCGATGGCGGGGTGACGCCCGACTCGGACGTGCTGACGGCCTGTGCGGTCTTCATGTTTCCGTTGGTCAGGATGCCGACGCCCGTCGCACCGTCAGGCGGCGTCACGCGCGGTCGTCGTCCCTGCGCACCAAGGCTGTGCAGCCAGATCCCGCCGTCGACCCCTGGACCGGCAGGTGCGGTGAGTCCTGTCGCCGTCGCCGCCGACCGCAGCGGCGCCTGCGGGTCGATGCCCGTGAAAGCGAGGGTCATCATGGAGACCCTGGCCGGCGCGCTGAGTGTCGCCACTGGCGCTGCCTCACCCGGGACCGCCACGCGCCACCACGTCGCCAGCCGCAGGCCTCGGGTGGAGCTCACGGAGTCGTACGCCTTCGTCCAGCCGTTCATCGACACCGTGGACGACGCCGACGTCTGCACGGAGGAGATCAGGAGCGTCCCTGCAGTCGTGCCCGCGGGTAGTGTCGTGCGTGCCGTCCCCGCCTCGGCCGCGACGAACGTCTGAGCAGTTCCCACCCGGCGGACGCCATATTCACAGAGCACCTCGACCTCGGATGCACCCGCAGGGGTCACCCCGATTTCTCGACCAGCGCACGCGACCATGTGCGTCCCGTTGCCGAAGGAGACAGTCCCGATCTGATCGGAGATGTTGGCGGCGGAACCCGTGAGCACCACCGAGAGCGTCGCAATGACCACGGCCAGGGCGGAGAACGTGCTGACAGTCCGGGGCCGCCGGCGGTCAGGTTTGGGCGCCGCATACCTTCGTCGGCGCTGTGCGTGCTGGGCCTCCGTCACGCCCTCCCGAACAACTCCAATCCCCCCAGCCAAGTCGACCCGCCATCTTGCTGCGGCCCAGCGGCCCTGTCAAGGAAACCACGCCAACCATCAGGGCGCCGGATCGAGGCTCGGCGTGTCCGAGGACCCCGACTTGACCCTTCGACGCCACCATCGTGCGCGCCACTTCTCGGTGAGGGACGACGGTCGCGTCGACGTGTTCCTCTTCCTCTGACCGAAGGACGTTCGAGGTACAAGCAGAGCCGAGACTCCCGACGTTGTCGAGGACACCGCCACAGACCCTCTCTCGCGCTGTGCGGCACTGTGCGGCCGTGGACGCGTTCGCCGGCCACAAGGGTAGGAATCACACGCGTGTAAGCAGTTTCGGCCGTCCCACGGGCCGTCCGTGACCTGCACCCGCCGCGGAGTCCCGTCGTGCTGCTCGACCACATCGATTTGGCCGCCGGGGTGCGGGCGTTCCCGGCGTACGATCACCCGCATACCCATCCGGATCGCCGGACAGAGCCATCATCCCGGTGATCTCGGAGACCTGCGCAGACTCCCAACGGGCTCGCCGTCAGCGTCGGATCGCTGGCGTCCACGCGTGCTCGGGGACATGGTCAGTACCGGGCAAAGTCCACACCTTGGCCAGATCCGCCAACAACCGGGCATTGACATACGATGCTTTGTCACCTTGGAACGTGTACTTGGTTCTCCGATGGTGATTCGCGAGCAGGTTATTCGCATTCGAGCGGAGCGCTAGTCCGGTCGGCGCCGGACCACATATTCGAGGTGGCAAGACTGCGGCTCCTCGTGTAACCATCCGCCTCGATCTCGCAGCCCGGCATCCATCAGGCCAGCTGCACAAACACTCTACCGGCTCGTTGCGACACAATATGCTCATTTCGGCGGAGCTGCTCGTCGCCATAGATCTCTACAACATGCAGAAAAACGGCAAAAAAAAATCCGCAAGCCTCCTGAAGTAGGCGCGGCTCGGCTCCTGGCAAGGGCACGGCCGCCGCTGGCAGGGTCAGGCGTTGCCGTCGAAGAGGCTCGTGACCGACCCGTCCTCGAAGACCTCGCGGATGGCGCGCCCGATCAGCGGGGCGATCGGGAGCATCGTCAGCTTGTCGAAGCGCCGCTCCTCGGGGATGGGCAGCGTGTTCGTGACGATGACCTCCCGAACCGGGCAGTTCTTCAGCCGGTCCACCGCCGGTCCGGACAGGACCGCATGCGTGGCCGCGATGACCACGTCGGCGGCACCCTCGGCGTAGAGTGCGTCGGTCGCCTTCGTGATGGTGCTGCCGGTGTCGATCATGTCGTCGACGACCACGCAGGTGCGGCCGGCCACGTCGCCGACAACCCGGTTGGCGAACGCCTCGTTCGGCCGGTTGAGGTCACGGGTCTTGTGGATGAACGCCAGCGGGGCTCCGGAGAGCCGTTCGCTCCACATCTCCGCGACCCGGATTCGCCCGGCATCCGGCGACACGACGGTCAGCTGCTGGGTGCCGTAGTTCGCCGCGACATGGTCAGCCAGGATCGGCAGCGCCCACAGGTGGTCGACCGGCCCGTCGAAGAACCCCTGGATCTGGGCGGTGTGCAGGTCGACGGCCATCAGCCGGTCGGCGCCGGCGGTCTTGAACAGGTCGGCGATCAGACGGGCCGAGATCGGCTCGCGGCCGCGGTGCTTCTTGTCCTGGCGGGCGTACCCGTAGAACGGCATGACCACGGTGATCCGCTTGGCCGACGCCCGCTTGAGTGCGTCGACCATGATCAGCTGTTCCATGATCCACTCGTTGATGGGCGTCGCATGACTCTGGATGACGAACGCGTCCGAGCCCCGGACGCTCTCCTCGAAGCGGACGTAGATCTCTCCGTTGGCGAAGTTGAAGAGCTTGGTGGGTATGAGGTCGACCCCGACCTGAGCCGCCACCTCCGCGGCGAGCTCCGGGTAGGCCCGACCGCCGAAGAGCATCAGCGTTTTCGTACCAGTGGCCTTGATGCCGCTCACGGTGGGCTCCCCTCGCCGCCGCCTGCGGTTCCGCCGTCCTCGTCCCTAGTCTGCCCCTCCCGGGCCCGCGCTGCCGCCTTGGCCGCCGCAGTTCCGGCGCGCTTGCGCTCGACCCAGCCCTCGACGTTGCGCTGTCGCTGGCGGGCGACCGCCATGGCACCCGGAGGGACGTCGTCGGTGATCACCGATCCCGCGGCCGTGTGCGCGCCGTCGCCCACCGTGACGGGTGCGACCAGCATCGTGTCGCAGCCGACGAACGCGTGGTCGCCGATGATCGTACGGTGCTTCGCCACCCCGTCGTAGTTCACGACGACGGTGGCGGCGCCGATGTTCACGCCGGTGCCGATCTCCGCGTCGCCGACGTAGGACAGGTGTGGCACCTTCGAGCCCTCGCCGACGCTCGACGCCTTGATCTCGACGAAGGCGCCCGCCTTCGCCCGTCGCGCCAGCCGGGCACCGGGCCGAAGGTAGGTGAACGGACCGACAGCACACTCCGGCCCGATCTCGGCCTCGACCGCGTGAGTGCGTACGACGTGCGCGCCCGCGCCGACGGAACAGTCGGTGATCGTGGAATCCGGCCCGACCTCGGCGCCGTCGTCGACCCGCGTGGAGCCATGGAGCTGGACCCCGGGACGCAGCACGACGTCGCGGCCGAGCTGGACGGTGACATCGACCCAGGTGGTCGCAGGGTCGACCACGCTGACGCCGGCGCGCATCCAGCCGTCGAGTACGCGCCGGTTCAACTCGCGTCCGAGTACAGCGAGCTGAGCCCGGTCGTTGACGCCCTGGGTCTGCCAGGCGTCACCGGTCCGGTGGGCACCGACCCCTCGGCCATCGGTGCGCGCGATCGCGACCACGTCGGTGAGGTAGAGCTCACCCTGGGCGTTGTCCGTGGTCAGCCGCGCGAGCCCGTCGCGGAGTACGCGTGCGTCGAAGGCGTAGATCCCGGAGTTGATCTCACGTATCTGCTGCACGGTGGCAGACGCGTCCTTCTGTTCCACGATCCCGAGGATCCCGCCGCCGGCGTCGCGGAGGACCCGGCCGTAGCCGGCCGGGTCCTCCAGCTCGGCGGTCAGAACGGTGACCCCGTTGCCGTCCGCACTGTGCCGGTCGACCAGGTCACGCAGCGTGCCGGCGGTCAGCAGGGGCACGTCGCCATAGGTGACGACCACGACACCGTCGAGTTCGGGCAGATTCTCCAGCGCGCAGCTCACGGCGTGCCCGGTACCGAGTTGACGGTCTTGAACCACGACGGTCACACCGGGTGTGACCCGGTCGAGGTGGGCCCGGACCTGGTCACGGCCGTGGCCGACGACCACCGCGAGGTGGGCTGGGTCCAGCCCCTGCGCCGCGGCTACGGCGTGGGCGACCAGGGAGCGGCCGCCCAACTCGTGCAGGACCTTGGGGACGGCGGACTTCATCCGGGTGCCCTCGCCGGCGGCGAGGACGACGACGGCGGCCGGGCGGACGGTCACGCGGGAAGCTCCTGGGCATCGGGTGGCAGGGCCGCCGCCGACGATACCCGCGTCATGACCGGCGACCGGCATCGCCCACGGCTCCGCCGCCAGGGCTCGAACCTGGACTAAGGACTCCAAAGGTCCCTGTGCTGCCAATTACACTACGGCGGATCAGAAAGTGCGTGTGCCCCGTCTATGGACGAGGTTACCGATCGCGTCAGGCGTCGAGTGGAGTCCCGCCGCCGAGCCGCTCCAACGAACTGACGATTCCCGCACGGAGCCCTTCGGCGAGACGACACTCGTCCGCTGACCTCCGCACTCGGATCACAAGACAGCCACGGTATGTGTCGCCCACGTTGTGCCGGTGCGTCGCCGGGTTGTGTCGCTTGACTGTCGTCTTTGAGAACGCGCCTTCGGGCACGCCCACAACCGCCGCCCAGTACTGGAGCGCTCCCTCGATATCAGCAGACTCGTGGATGTGGACGCGGAAGCTGCGCCGTTCCTCATCGACACCGACCATGTCAAGCCATGCGAGGAACAGCCCGATCATGTTCGGGTCGCTGTTGGTGAAGCTGAGTCGCTCCTGGGTGCCGCCAAGGCTTGGCCTTGGTTCCTTCGGCCCAGTACGCCACAGCTCCAAGCAGTAGCAGCTCGCGTTCGGTGAGTGCGCCCACCCGCGATGCCGCCGCATCGGAGGCGTTCTGACGGATCAGCGCACGCCGCTGGTTCTCTCCGCGCCAGTACGCACGCCCACCCCCCTCGCGACGCGCTACCGAGTCTTCACCGCCAGTTGGCCTGATGTCGCGCGTCAGCAGCCAGGCACTACTGCGTGCAATCCCAAGCTCGCGGGCTATCTCAGGGATGCTGAGACCGTCGACACGTAGTGCCGTTGCGCGCTGCCTCACGACATCCGGTATGCGAGGCTTCCGTCCTGCACCCTGGGTACCAAGGAGCCGGCTGACCGTGCTCGTGCCAACCCCCCAGCTCCCTCCTGATCTGTGCATACGTCGCGCCGCCCGCACGCATGGCTCGGGCACGTTCCACCAACGCGGGGTCGTCGAGAAGCCGTTCCGTAGCCATCCCTGGATCGTCGCAGCGGCCACCGACAAGGTGCCCCGGGGAATGGCCAAGGTTGTCGTGGGCGGTTGCGCTACTTACGGTTGCGTAGGTTACGGTGGCGTAGCCAGGCGACACCTCGAGAGGGAGACGCGCCATGACGCCTCCGACCGTCACCGACACCGCCACCCGGCCAGCACCAGCACCGGCACCGACCGACATCCCGCGCGGAACGCTGACCACCGATCGCCAGTCGACGCAGGAACGCGTCATCCTCGGGGCGTTCATCGCGCTTCCGTTCCTGGCCATCCTCGCTGCCATCCCGATCGCATGGGGCGGCTGGTTGGGCTGGCGTGACGTCGTCATCGCCGTCCTCATGTTCGTCATCTCCGGCCACGGCGTCACCGTGGGCTTCCACCGGCTGTTCACCCACCGCTCGTTCAAGGCGAACCGGGGCCTGAAGATCGGCCTGGCCGTCGCCGGCAGCCTGGCCATCGAAGGCCCGGTGATCCGCTGGGTCGCCGACCACCGCAAGCACCACAAGTACTCGGACCGCGACGGTGACCCGCACTCGCCGTGGCGTTACGGCGAGACCGTCCCCGCTCTGATCAAGGGCATGTTCTACGCCCACATGGGCTGGATGTTCGACATCGAGCAGACCAACCAGCGCCAGTACGCGCCCGACCTGATCAAGGACCCCGACATCCGCGCGGTCAGCAGGGCGTTCCCCTGGCTGGTCGCCGTCTCGCTGCTGCTGCCCGCGGTGCTCGGCGGCCTGCTCTCGTGGTCCTGGCAGGGCGCGCTGACCGGGTTCTTCTGGGGCACGCTGGTCCGCGTCGGGCTGCTGCACCACGTCACCTGGTCGATCAACTCGATCTGCCATGCCGTCGGCGAACGGCCGTTCGCCAGCCGCGACAAGTCCGGGAACGTGTGGTGGCTGGCGTTCCTGTCGATGGGTGAGTCGTGGCACAACCTGCACCACGCCGACCCGACGTGCGCGCGGCACGGCGTCCTGAAGGGCCAGATCGACTCCAGCGCCCGGCTGATCTGGCTGTTCGAGAAGCTCGGCTGGGCCAGGGACGTCCGCTGGCCCAGCGCCGAGCGGGTCCAGTCCAGGCGGATCGACGACTACGGCGGCGAGAAGACCCTGATCGCGTCCTGAGCGGCAGGCA
>Ga0256867_10001014_pt1 | contig 11626 bp, 9 predicted proteins | sample RVTome_15_FD_185939 | JGI IMG/M metagenome (GOLD analysis project Ga0256867, IMG submission 185939) | Soil microbial communities from uranium-contaminated site in the Upper Colorado River Basin, Wyoming, United States - RVT150D86 (HiSeq) ... | reverse complement strand
AGGCGCAAAGGCGCAAAGAAGAGGTTTTTGAGAAAATTCTTCTTTCTTTGCGCCTTTGCGCCTTTGCGCGCAAAAAACTAAACTCCGCCCCATGAAACTTTCAGAACTTGCGAAACTAACCGGCGCACGCGTCGAGGGGACAACCGATGACCTCGAGATCACCGGTGCCGCGGGCCTCGACGAGGCCACCGAAGGACACGTGACCTTTCTTGCCAATCCTCGCTATACACCGCGAGTCAACATTACGCGTGCCTCAGCTATCTATCTGGGCGAAGACGCTAAAACCGAGAAACAGATTTCGATACTCCGTGTGAAAGACCCTTACCTTGCCTACACCCGTGCGTTGAGAATCTTCTACCCGGAGGCCGAACTCGAGCCTTTCATTCACCCGTCAGCCGTTATTGATCCGACAGCGCGAATCGCTGCTCGTGTAGCCATTGGCGCATGCGCAGTGATTGGCCGAAACGTCTTTGTAGGCGATGACGCTTGCATTCATCCAAATGTGACCGTCTACGAGGACGTCACAATCGGAAGAGGCTCGGTGATACATTCCGGCGTCGCGTTGCGTGAACGTACGGTCATCGGTGAACGAGTGATTATTCATAACAACTCGGTGATCGGTTGCGATGGTTTTGGTTACGCAAAAGATGAGGAGAAACGCTGGCTCAAGATTCCGCAGGCCGGACGAGTAGTTATCGAAGACGACGTGGAGATCGGCGCAGGCACCACCATCGATCGCGCATCGGTTGGCGAAAGCCGGATCGGTCGCGGATCAAAGCTCGACAACCTTGTGCAGATTGGCCACTCGTGTACAGTCGGAGAGGATTCACTGCTCTGCGCGCAGGTCGGCTTGGCGGGGAGTTCACACATCGGCAGCCGCGTGATTTTGGCAGGTCAGGCAGGGGTTGCCGGTCACTTGACGATCGGCGACGACGTAGTGTTAACGGCCAAGAGCGCCACAAGTCACGATATTCCGGCTGGAAAAGTTATTTCAGGAATTCCGGCGTTTGATAATAAAGATTGGCTGCGATCGACGGCCGCGTTTCGGCGTCTGGGTGAGATACAACGAACGGTTCGCGAACTGGAACGACGCCTCAAGGAGGCCACAGATAAAACGGATTAACACGGATATGAGAATTGATTTCTTTCTGATCGGTGAAATCCGCATTAATCCGTGGCGATAATTATGTAATCGCGCCGCCATCCACAATCACGACTTCGCCATTCATAAAACTGTTCCGCTCGCTCACCATGAATGCCGCGTATTCAGCAAGTTCTTCGGGCCGCCCCAGTCTCCCCGCTGAGGTCCAAAAGTCGTGCATCTGCAGCAATCGATCCGGAAGCGCTTGAGCTAGATCGGTATCAAATATTCCTGCGGCAATCGCGTTAACTCTCACTCCAAACGTCGCGGCTTCGCGAGACAAGCACTTAGTGAAACCGATCATCGCGGCCTTCGAGGTTGCGTAATGGACCGCGGTCGGCAAGGCACGCATCGCACCGATAGAAGTAATATTCAATATCATTCCCTTGCGCTGCCGGATCATCTGTTTGTATATCGGTTTGGTAACGGCAAACAGACTGTCGACGTTAGTGTGAATCACTTCGTCCCAGGCTCGATCCGTTGTCGTGGCGAAATTGTCTCCGCGGTTGATAGCTGCGTTATTGACGAGAATATCTATGCCGCCCCACTTCTCGACCAGTTCACGAGTCATTTTCTTCATACCGACTCGATCGATAACTGACACTTTGGCATTGAACGCCCGGCGACCGTGGCCCTCGATCTGTTGGCTCATATCTGCTGCGAGGTCGTCACGCGAGTTGTAGCTAAAGGCGACATCCGCACCCTCGCGAGCAAACACTTCGCAGATTGCCGCACCTATGCCACGCGTTCCTCCGGTTATGAACGCGCGCTTTCCCTCAAGCAAGAGACTCACTTATCTATGTTTCTCCTAAGAATATAGACGGGGATCAGTTTTATACGCGGGCAGATTAAATCGTGAAAGGGCTGCAAAAGGCAAATCGGACCACAAAAGGGCGCAAAAAGCGCACAAGAAATGCAGACGCGGAAGAACTAAGCAGATGCAACCTCACTCAACACCGCATTTTCAGGTTGTGGAATAAGAGCGGCAATCTCTTCGACAATATGACGCGTGGCATTCGGGATTGCCAGTCCAACTGTGGCAGCCCGCATGCGTGAATAATGCAGTTCATCTTCCATCATTCGGCGCAGAATCGGCACGATGTCACTCGAGCGCGTTAGCATAACGCCGGCGCCACGTTGGGCTATTAAATTTGCCGTTCCCTTTTCCTGTGGCATTGGCTCCGTGATCACGTCTGCAATGATCGGGACGCGGCAAGCAAGTGCTTCAAACGTCGTCAATCCACCAAGCTTCGAGATCATGACGTTCGCAGCACTCATTAGCTTCTCGATCTCGTCAGAATAACCGATTACCTTGATGGGAAATGGCGCATCGAGAGCTATCGATTCGGCAACGGCGCGCAGGTCTTCATTCTTGCCAGCCAGAAAGATCGCCTGCACGTCCAATTCACCACGGACCAGCTCACGGAAAATCTGAGGAATGTTGCCGCCGCCTATCCAACCTGCGTTCACAAACACCGTAAACTTCTCGGGATCCAAACCGAGCGCACGCCGTGCTGCTTGAGCCGCTTCTTCGCCGGGATAGGCAAACTTCGGATGCACAGGCATGCCGGAAATCTTTATTCGTTCCGGCGCGACTCCGTAATCGATCAACTGACGACGCGCTTCATCGCTTGCGACCAGATACAACGAAACTGCGTCGCACGCCCATCCCTTCCAAAAACCGTAACAGGGGTCTGTCACTACCGAGACAAGCGGAATGCGATTGGCGAGATTCAACTCCTTGAGGACGCGGCCAAAAAGATGCTGTGTGAGAGGATGAACGCTGACCACGATGTGTGGACACCAGCGCTCAAAGAGATCCGAGACATAAGCGATACATCGCTTATGAAAAAACTCGCGCGTCTCCGGCCGGATGTGGTTCATGCACCAGTAGAAGTATTTCATCCAGTGTTGCCGGTTGCGCAGTATCCAGTTGTACAAACGGACCAGCTTTGCGGTGAGATGATGCGACTCCTCGACCGCACGGACAACCCTGATGGCATACGACTCACCGTCAAAAAACTTCTGCACACCAGCAACAATAGCGGCTGCCGCGGAACGATGTCCGCCACCGGTGTCAGACGAGATGATTAGGATCTTCGGGATGCGCTGCGAGGGCATGGATCTATTTTGTGTACTCTGTACCTTTTTGCGGTCCAAATTGGCAATCGGCAATCGGCAAATCACTTGCATCCATCGCTTTACGCGCCTTCTTCATCTCTCTTTCCAGCTTCTTGATCTGAATCAAGTGTCCAGGGTTGAAAGGTAAGGATGGGTAGTAGCTATTCGATTCGTGCGTGCAGAAACAGCCGTCGCTCGCCTTCTTACGACGCGCCTGCATCGCTGGTGACAGCCAAAGCTTCTGAAAGTTCCAGTCAGACTCACGAAGATTGCCGACGGGTTCGAGGTTTTCACATGATGAGACAGTACCCTCATCGTAGATGACGCCTCCCGCTGTTCCCGCGTAACACGTCATCTGCGCGGTCTGCGTCTCCTGGGTTTTGGCAATCAGACCATGCATGTAGATGTCGATCGCCGCCTTGAAGAAACCAGCGCTACCACCGTAGTTATTCTTGATCGCCGCGTGACGCGAATCGTCGTCGATCATTTGGGCCAGTTTGGCGTAACGAGAATGATCGATCTCCAACTCCTTCGGATCGGCTGAAGGCGGCCGGATGTAGTTGAAGTTCACTTTGTCCGGCTTAAGGTCGTACTTGAGAAAGTCGTACCACTCGAAGATCGTGTCCTGGTTTGAGTTCATGAAGCAGGTACAGGTTTGCACGTCGAGCCGTGGATACTCTTTCTTGATCGCCTGAAGCTGACGCGCGGTATCGATTGCAATGTCCCATGACCCGGGCTTTTGGCGAATCTTGTCGTGTTCGTGTTTGGGACCATCGATCCCGAGCGCAACCGTGACATTAAGGTTTGGACACTCTTCGAGGATCCTCGCGACGTCAGGGAAGATTCGTTTTTGAATCTGTCCGTTCGACATGATGTAGACCGACTCGAGCTTGTTGTTGGTGTGAAAGGCGCTTGCAATTTCCGGAAGGTCTTTTCGAGTGAACGGCTCACCGCCGGCCAGGATTAGTACGCCAAGGTTACCGCCGAGGGTTTCGGAAATGCGCTCGATCTCATGTGTCTTCATCTGCAACTTCTTGCGCGGCCGGTCGTCGAGCTCGTCCGTGAAGAAGCAGTGTGTACAGCGCATGTCGCAAACCGATGTCACCAGAATATTCAACAATACCGGCGAGAAGGGCTGGCCAATCGCCAATTTTGCGTAACGCTTCAGCAGTTCTTTGGTCGTAAAATCCATCTCTACCTCAATCTCTTACTTCGTGCAGCAAACACACGAGTTGTAACTGATAAGCTATTTGAAGACGCATTGTCAACGAACAGAACCGAGCGCGGTAGCGCCGGGTCGATTGCAACTAAATGCGCCTGCGTTCACATCGTGACCCGGCGCTACCGCGCTCGGTTCTGTTATGGCAGCGGCTCGCCTTGTTGATCCTCCACATAGGCTATCGCTGACATCAACTGTTCGTGGGTCCACAGCCATCGCTTGCTACCCTTCCTTGCCCACGGGGTTTGGCTGCCAAGCTAACATCCTGCTTCCCTCATCTTTCGGGTTGCATTTGCTTTCAAAGCTCGAAGTACTCGTTCCGGATTGGATGATGCACTAACCACAACATGAACGTGATTCGTTCTCACGTTCCGAGCCCATAACTTCCACCGGCGAACTTCGCAAGTCTCCTTAATTGCTTCCTCGATTGACGCTCGTCGTTGGGTACAGAGCTTGATCGGGCCAAGTTTCATTGTTCGTTCGTTGTAGCGGTGCCAACGCACATCGGCTGGAATGCGTGGCGTGCCGTAACGATTGCGAAACCGATCAACCGAACCTCTGGAGTCGCCGTGCAGCCATGTGCCATGGGCACGAAACGTAATGAAGTAAGCAAGCGGGATATGATCGGGATTGTAATCACTGTGAGGAGCGGACATTCATGTTCACCTTTGTTGTGAGGATCTAAATGCGAACATATGTTACAGACAACAAGCGGTGAGCGCCAACAGAACCGAGCGCGGTAGCGCCGGGTCGATTGCAGCTAAATGTGCCTGCGTTCACATCGTGACCCGGCGCTACCGCGCTCGGTTCTGTTATGGACTGAGGCGTTCGCCGCGATTCTGGATGCCCAACGCGCGCATGCGGCGGTAAAGATGGCTTCGATCGACGCCCATCAACTCGGCCGCACGCGAAACGTTGCCATCAGCTTCTTCGAGCTTTCTCTGAATGAACTCACGATGATAAGCCTCGGTTGCTTCCTTAAAGGACGGAAACCTGAACGATGCAGCCGGCGGTTCTTCTTTGCCGTGTGGCGGGAGATCTGTTGCCGAAACTCGCGTGCCGGGATGCATGATCACTACTCGCTCGACCGTGTTTCTCAATTCACGCACATTGCCCGGCCAGGAATACGACTGCATCTCTTCGACGGCCTCTGGAAGAAACTGTTTCCGCTTCTTCCCATAAGCGCGCGAGAAATGCTGATTGAAGTAATCAACGAGCAGCGGTACGTCCTCCAAACGTTCACGCAGCGGCGGCAACTCAAACGGAATAACATTAAGACGATAAAACAGATCTGCGCGGAAGTTTCCCTGCTCGATCTCCACATCCAAACGCTTGTTTGTGGCCGCGATTAGACGAACATCGACGCTGATCGAGTTCCCGCTGCCAACCGGCTCGAATCGTTGTTCTTCCAAAACTCGCAAGACCTTAGCCTGAACCTTCGGGCTCATGTCGCCGACTTCATCAAGAAAGATCGTTGCGCCATCTGCCAACTCAAACTTGCCTTTCTTTGCGGCAGTCGCACCGGTAAACGCGCCTTTCACGTGGCCAAAGAGTTCAGATTCAATTAGTTCTTCGGGTATGGCCGCGGAATTTACTTCGATGAATGGCGCGGCCTTACGACGCGATTCTGCGTGGATTGCGTGCGCGACCAGTTCCTTTCCAGTTCCCGACTCGCCGTAGATCAAAATGCGACCATCAGTCGGCGCAACCACGGAAATCTGTTTTCGCAAAGCGCGCATGGCGACAGACTCGCCGACCATCGTGTACTCCCTGGCAAGCGCCGCAGCCATATCAGCATTGATCAACTCGAGTCGCTGTTGGCGGAGAGCATTGCGTACGGTGAGCACCGTTTTCTCGATCGAGAGGGGTTTTTCAATGAAGTCAAACGCACCGAGCTTTGTCGCACGAACCGCAGTCTCGATGTTGCCGTGCCCGGAAATGATGACAACGGCCGCATCCGATCCGGCAGCGCGCAACTGCTTCAGCGTTTCGAGTCCGTCGATTCCTGGGAGCCAGACGTCGAGCAAAATGCAACCATAGGCGCGTTTTCCGAGCGCTTTAAGACACTCCTCTCCCGTGGCGACGGCGTCGGCGACAAAGCCCTCGTCTTCCATCACCGCGCGCAGCGTGTCGCGAATACCGCGTTCGTCGTCAACAATAAGAATCGAATCCATTTAAGCCACAAAAAGGCACAAAAGAGACAAACAAGCATATTCATCCAGCGGCCGGCAGTTCGATCACAAACCTTGCGCCGCGCGGGTGGTTCTTTTCCGCGCGGATGTGGCCGCCGTGCTCGAGAATTATTCGCTGAACGATCGCCAGCCCGAGTCCCGTGCCGCTATCACGCCGCGAGAAGTATGGTTCAAACAGTCTTCTGAAATCTCCAGGGTCGATTCCCTGCCCTGTATCGGCCACCTCGGCTCGCAGCAAACTTCTTTCAGCATCGTGCTTCGTGACAATCGTGAGCTGCTTTTCATTCGTCGCAGAAACCATCGCTTCCAAAGCGTTATCGATCAAATTTACAAACACGCGCTTAATCTGTTCGACGTCGAGCATCGCCGCCGGAAGATCGCGATCAAGTTCACTGATCATCGAAACGCCGTCGAGTCGTTCTTCATAAAGCCCGACAGCCTGAGTCACCACGTCGTTGAGATTCGCGAGTTCAAGTCGTGTCGCAGGCAAGCGCGCGAAACGAGAAAACTCATCCACCATAGCTTTCAGGCCCGCCACTTCCCTGCTAATAGTTTCAGTACATTCTGTAATCACAGCCGCGACGCGCTTTTCCTCCGGACTCTCAATCCTGACGCTCGATCCGTTGCTATCGCCGTTAAAAGTAGCGCGTCCGTAGCTCTTCGCAATGCGTTCGGCTGAGAGCTGAATCGGCGTGAGCGGGTTCTTGATCTCATGGGCCATGCGCCTGGCCACTTCGCTCCAGGCCGCTGCTCGTTGTGCGGCCAGCAACTCCGAAAGGTCCTCAATAACAAGAACCACTCCTCGTCGCGGCCCCTTGGAGTCACGCAAGGCAGTAGCCGTGATCGCTACCGGCAGTGGTCCAGCACCACTTTCCAGTTGAGTTTGTTCCGTGGCGTGGCCGGTTCGGCGCGCGCGGCGCAGCAGTCGATCGACAACCAACCAGTCTTCGCTGCCGATCAAGCTCCTAAGTTTTGGATGGTCTTCGGCTTTATCGACTAACGCCAACATGCGCGACGCTGACGCATTCAACGTCGTGGCACAATCGTTCTCATCAATCGAGATCACTCCAGTAGATAACGACTGCAGCACTGTCTCGATGTAGTTGCGTCGTTCGCGTAGCGCCAAATTCTTATCTCGCAACTCCGCCGCACCAGCTTCAATACGAGTGCGGTTCTCCTCGAGCTGTGTGGTCATCTGGTTGAACGACTCAGCCAACAGAGCCAACTCATCATCAGCTATCGTGGTAACGCGATGAGCAAGATTGCCGCGCGCGACCTCGTTCGAAGCCTCTGCCAAAGCTTTGATAGGGGTAGCAATACCCCGCGCCAAATAAATTGCCACCCAACTCGAGACAAATAACAAGATCAGCGTCATAAGTCCCAGAGTTGAAAGCCCTAACAGACGCACCCGTCGTTGTTTCCTTACGAGGTCCTGATAGTCACGTTCCGAACCTGCAACAAGGTCCGTGAGGTCATTCGAAGCGCGCTTCTGCGGCGCTATGATCAGCATTTCTGTCTGATTCAAAGGCACTGCGAGAACGTCAAATTCTCTTCCATCAATGAGGTCGACGCCGGTTGGACGATGAGACAAGCGGGCTTCATTAAATAGTCTTTCGAGTTGATCTGAGTCAGCCTCTGATAGGTTAGGGCTCTTTATTGAGACAGATCCGTTAACGGTTCCAATCTCAATAGCCACCAACTGGCCCGACGACACTATCTGCTCCATTGTGGCGTGTCGTTCCTCAGGTGTTTGCCGATTCAGAAGCATCACTAACAATGAAGCGGTGTCGCGTAAAGTTTGATCCTGAGTTGATAGCGTCGCACGTTTTACTTCAGTGGCCTGCTGAACGATCTCGTCAGGAAACGGATTGAACCACTTTTCCAATGAGCGATTCAGAAATAAATAAGAGAAGACCGCCATCGCCGTGATTGGCAGAAAGCTGATGGAGATGAAATAGACCAGGAGACGGGTTTTTACCTTGGAGCCAAGTTGTCGTTCTTTGCGTTCTCGCCGCAACTTAAGGAGATTGCGAACGAAGATAAACAGGAAGACAACAAACGCGACGAAGTTGAGCGTTGATAGCGCGTAAAGCATTAGCGCGTCAGCAGGAGTGTCAGGGCGGACAACCGTCCAAAGCCAAAGCTGCTGCGACACGATAATCGCGAGTAATAACAACACTGTGACACCTAAAACCCACAGCAAAATGCGGCGCCTGCGTCGAATTCGCTCTCTGCGCTCCGGGGTCAGGTTTTCGCGGTTGTCACTCATGAAGGCTGTGGTCGAAGTTTAACATAGGCCACAGATCAGCACCGATAACACGGATCAGAGCAGTCTATCTCTCTGATCCGTGTCATCTGCGTTAATCCGTGGCCGATTCCTGCTAGAATGCAGTGCCCGAATGCACAAGATCTTCATCAACCAGTTTGGCCGTCTTCGAAGCGGCTGGCGGCTGATGCTATTCGTCTTTGCTTTTATTGCAGCCTCGTTTCTGTTGGCGACCGTCTTACGAGTTGCTTACGCGATAGTGCTCGCAGTGACACCTCCACTGCCTCACTCAGACTTTATCTCGGATGTTATTTTCCGGATTACTCTATTAGCCGCCGCCCTTGGCGCCGGATATTTATGCGTGCGGTTGTTTGAAGGACTGCCCTGGCGATCGCTTGGTCTGACCCTCCACACAGGCTGGATGCGAGATCTCGTCATCGGATCCGCAGTTGGTTTTGGTTCGCTAGTGGTTGCTGTCGGAATCGCTTCGATCGGAAGCGGACTCCACTTTTCAATTAGCGATTTCGGGTTAGCGACCACGGGCAGGTCGATGCTTGGATCCGCTTCGTTACTGTTCGTCGCCGCCCTGGCGGAAGAAGCAATGTTCAGGGGTTACGCGCTGCAAACATTGTCGCGTGCCAGGCTCGCCTGGCTCGGCGTGCTGCTGACGTCTGTGCCATTTGGTTTGGTCCATCTTTCAAACCCCAATGTGATTCCTGTCGTTACATTTGCCAACACAGTCCTTGCCGGCCTTTGGCTTGCGGTCGCATACCTGCGCACACGAAGTCTGTGGCTGCCTTTGGGCGTGCATTGGTCATGGAACTGGGCGCTCGGGTCGTTCTTTGGATTGCCGATCAGCGGAATTAATCTGGTTTCCCATCCGCTTTTCAAAGCAATTGACACAGGTCCTTCATGGCTAACGGGCGGAAGATACGGCATTGAAGGCGGCATTGCCTGCACTATCGCCCTGGTTCTGTTCACGGTTTTCCTCTGGCGCACGCCATGGATATCGGCAACGCCGGGACTGATGAAAATGACTTCCGAAGAAAACCCCGTAACACCCTCGCCTATATACTAAGCATTCGACCTATTGAGGAATAAACGGCGAGGGCATAGTTGATTCTGCTTCAACGGAAGGCTACAAGCAAGAAAAGAGTCTTGTTAATTCTGTAATCCTGTCATTTTCAGAGTGACGGCGTCGCCGCGCTCAACACGTAAAACCTCAGCGGCGGAGCGGCCGTTCACGGAGATCTCGAGAAATCCTGCGCTGCCACAGATCGCGAAGAGTTCATTGTCGGAGCCGTCACTGTAGAAATCTCTGAACGTGCGGATCACTATTCGCTTGATGAGCAGTGTTGCCTGCTGCTTGCCGTCCAAAAACTCGCGGGTGATGTTCGTAACGCAGTTGCCAAAACGATCGATGTGAATGATCCGGCCCTCGACCTTGCCATTCTTCTGCACTACCGGATTTAGAGATTTACCCAGTCGGACTTCATCATTAATCGAAGGACCAAACTGTTGCGGCTTGGTGCCCTTGGAAAGCGCCGCGGCGACAGGAGCAAAGACGTCGCGACCATGAAAAGTTGAGCTTGCCGGATCTCGAAAATACTTTTCCGCCGTTATGTGAAAGGTTTGATGCGATGGCGCTCGATCGTAAATGTAAGTGAAGATGCCATTGTCTGGTCCAACAAAAAACCGTTTTCCCGCTCTCACAATAATCGGCCTGCGCGCCGACCCAACTCCCGGATCGACAACCGCAACGTGAATTGTCTCCGCGGGAAACGTCTGGTAAGAGGCGAGAAGGGTAAATGCCGCTGCTTCGATATCCTGTGGCGGGATTTCGTGCGTGATGTCGGCAATAACGGCGAGTGGGTTTACTGAGAGGATCGCGCCCTTGACCGCTCCAACGTAGTAATCGACAGTACCGAAGTCTGTTAGCAAAGTAATAACGGGGAGTTTGGGCGATCCCCTGCCCTTTCTCCCCGTCTTCTTCAGATCCTCGCGTCTGGCTTTCACAGAACGCTCGTGTCAGTGGAGGTACGTATCTTCAAATGCTGACCGCGTTCGAGTCGGATGTCTTTGCCGCGTTGCGTCATCACACCGGCTGTTCCTGCGCCGCCACCAATGATTGCTCCGATAGCCGCGCCCTTGCCGCCACCAGCAATGGCGCCAATGATCGCGCCGATGCCGGAAGCCGCCCCTACCTTGGCCGCATCGTCTTTCGTTGAATCGCGTCCTCTGACACCACCCTCGGAATCAATCTGTGTATCTTCGCCGCCCATTGGAACGATTTCAATGAGTTCGGCGTGTAGAGTTGCAGTCCGATTGTCGGTCGAACGGATTTGGTCGAAAGCTAATTGCAGCTCAGCGACGCCCTTAACTTTTCCAGGACGCCTAACCTGCGCTACACGTCCGTCAACGATATAACCAGCGTACTCCACCGGCTCAATAACACGCGCTTGAAGTCGATCGCCTCGCTGACTTGCGTCAGTGGATAGCGGTGTTAATAGTTCGAGAGCCAGGATCGTGTCGCGCGGAATTGCAAGAGAGCCACTCGCCGCCACTGTGTTATCGGCGTTACTCGGAACGTCGGTATTGTCTGGGGTATTGACGTTGACATCGACTCCCACAGTGCCTGCGTGGCCGCGTCGACGCAGTCCCGATGGAAGCGAAGAATTAAACTGCTG
>Ga0256867_10001013_pt1 | contig 11630 bp, 12 predicted proteins | sample RVTome_15_FD_185939 | JGI IMG/M metagenome (GOLD analysis project Ga0256867, IMG submission 185939) | Soil microbial communities from uranium-contaminated site in the Upper Colorado River Basin, Wyoming, United States - RVT150D86 (HiSeq) ... | reverse complement strand
GCCTGCTCGACTTCCACCGGGCGCACCTCGTCGGCCACGGGCCGCTGGCGGCGGCAACGGCTCGACGTCTGGCCTGTGACGCCCGCACCACCACCTGTCCCACGACGGCGGTTGGCAGCTCGACCGTGCGCCCGACGGCAGCATCACCACTCGCCAACCCGACGGTGCCCCCTTCGACCACGTCAGCTCGCCATGCCGACCGGAGCGGGCCCCGGTCCGGGCGTGGACCGGAATGGGCACATGGTGGTTCGGCCTTGGTCAGCCGACCGAGCCCTCCATCTGCAGCTCGATGAGCCGGCTCCACTCGACCGCGTACTCCATCGGCAGGGTGCGCGTCACCGGCTCGATGAAGCCGTTGACCACCATGCCGATGGCCTGCTCCTCGGTCAGGCCGCGGCTCGTCAGGTAGAAGAGCTGCTCGTCGGCCACCTTGGAGACGGTGGCCTCGTGGCCGATGCGGGCGTCGCGCTCGCCGATCTCCTGGTATGGGTAGGTGTCGCTGCGGCTGTCCTCGTCGAGGATGAGCGCGTCGCACTGCACGTGGCTGCGGGCACCGGTGGCACCCTCCTCCACCCGCACGAGGCCCCGGTAGCTGGTCCGGCCGCCGTCCTTGCTGATCGACTTCGAGACGATCTTGGACGTGGTCTCGGGTGCGACATGGATCATCTTGGCCCCGGCGTCCTGGTGCTGGCCGGCGCCGGCGTAGGCCACCGACAACACCTCACCGGAGGCCTTGGGGCCCATCAGGTAAACGGACGGGTACTTCATCGTGAGTCGGCTGCCGATGTTGCCGTCGATCCACTCGACGTGGGCCTCGGTGTCGGCCCACGCCCGCTTGGTCACCAGGTTGAACACGTTGGGCGACCAGTTCTGGATCGTGGTGTAGGTGATACGGGAGCCGGGCAGCGCCACCAGCTCGACCACGGCCGAGTGCAGCGAGTCCGACGTGTACACGGGGGCCGAGCAGCCCTCGATGTAGTGAACCTTGGCGCCCTCGTCGGCGATGATGAGCGTCCGCTCGAACTGGCCCATGTTCTCGGCGTTGATGCGGAAGTAGGCCTGCAACGGCATCTCCACCTCGACCCCTGGGGGCACGTAGATGAAGGAGCCGCCCGACCACACGGCGGAGTTGAGGGCGGAGAACTTGTTGTCGCCGGGCGGGATGATGGTGCCGAAGTAGCGACGGACGATGTCGGGGTACTCGCGGATGGCGGTGTCCATGTCGCTGAACAGCACGCCCTGGGCCTCGAGGTCGGCCCGGTTGCGGTGGTACACGACCTCGGACTCGTACTGGGCGGTGACACCGGCCAGGTACTTCCGCTCTGCCTCGGGGATACCCAGCTTCTCGTAGGTCTGCTTGACCGACTCGGGCAGTTCCTCCCAGGCGTCGACCTGCCCCTCGGTGGGCTTGATGTAGTAGTAGATCTGGTCGAAGTAGATCTCCGACATGTCGCCGCCCCAGTTGGGCATGGGCTTGCGGGTGAAGGTCCGGTACGAGCGCAGCCGGAAGTCACGCATCCAGTCCGGCTCGCCCTTCATCCACGACATCTCGCGGATGACGTCTTCGTCGAGCCCTCGCTTCGGCTTGAAGACGTAGTCCTCTTCGTCTGCCCAGCCCAGCTGGTACCGGCCCAGGTCGAGTGCGACATCGGTCATCGCGGCATCACGCTCCTCGGCGCCGACAGGGGATTTGCACTACCGCCATAGTAACAATTCCGGCGGTGCCCTCCACCGCTCGCCACCCCGAGCAGCGGCACGACCACGAGTCAGCGCCACCGAGTCAGCGGCGGATCTTGCCGAGCAGCCTCAAGAGCTCGAGGTACAGCCACACGAGCGTGGCCACCAGGCCGAGCGCCAGGTTCCACCGGAGAGACGACGGCGCCCCCGCCGCCACCGATCGCTCGACGGCGTCGAAGTCGAGGATCAGGTTGAAGGCGGCGATGGTGACGACGGCGAGCGAGAAGAGGATGCCAATGGGGCCGGCGTCGTGGATGTAGGGGATGTCCGCCCCGAACAGCCGCACCAGGAAGGACAGCACGTAGATGGCGAAGACGGCGAACGTGGCCGAGGCGATGGCCACTCGCAGGCGGGGTGTGCAGCGGATGGTGCGGTTGAGGAAGAGGATCAGCATCGTCAGGAACACGCCGATGGTCAGGCCGATGGCCTGCAGGACGATGCCGTCGAAGCGCACCTCGTAGATGCGCGACACCACCCCCGCCAGGACACCCACCACGATGGCGTAGGCCGGGGCGATGATGCGGGCGTGGCGCGGCACGGCGGCGGCCGCGATGGCCAGACCGATGACCAGGACGAACACGCCCATCATCCATGCCGGGGCGCGCCCCGCCGTTGCGTTGCTATCCGAGACGAGGTTCCAGCCCACGGCGCCGGCCACCACGACCAGACCGAGCAAACCGAGCGTGGTGACGATGACCGAGTCCACGGTGAGCCGATCGGTGCCGATGGCCACCGGCGGCGCCCCCGAGGGTGGGCGAGCCGAGACGGGATCGCCACGCAGGAGCTCGTCCAGGCTGCGGTCCGGTTGGGGAGTGCCCGTCCTCGTCAGGACCGGGTTGCTCGTGCGCATGGAGGGGGAGGATAGCGGAGCCCTCTGACTGTAAGTCATTGAAAGAGCATGAGAGTCACGAGATCGACATGATGAGCGGTAGGCGCGGGCCTGCGCCACTCAGCGCAGCGGCACGTAGCCCGGCACATCCTCGTGCGCGGTGTCGAGGTAGACCTTGGCCTCCGGCGCCTGGGCGAACCGGCCATGGCTCCAGCGGATCTCGACATGGCCGTCCACGGCGCGGTCTGCCGCCGCCTCGTGGTCCCGCACGGTCGCTCGCCACCCGACGCGGGCCTGGCCGCCCTCCTCGGCCCACACGTCCAGGCGTCGGAACTCGAACCGGCGCCGCCAGTCCCACGGCGTGGTGACCCTCAGGCGCAGGGTGCGCTGGGTGGAGGTGCCGAGCATGAAGTACGGCGCCGGTCCGATGCGCAGCAGGCGCCACAGCGTCGCCTCCTGGGCACGGGGCGTGGCCACCGAGTGGCGCCAACGGTCGGCGGTGGCTCGGCTCACCTCGGTGCACAGCAGCCGGTAGGCCTCCTGCACGGCGCCGTGCCAGTGGGCCTCGGTCACGGCCAGCCTCAGCCTCGACCGGTGGTGGCGGGCCAGGTCGGCGGCACGGGGCGGCAGGTCGCCGCCACCAGCCAGGGATCGGCGGACCAGGCCGTAGAGCTCCTGGTACTGCTCTGGCGCCACCTCCGCGAACCAGTCTGAGCGGCCACCTCCGTCGCGGTCGAACAGCTGGGCCGGCGCCGCGTTGAGCAGGATGCGGCTGGCGTACTTGCACGACACGAGGAACACGTGGTCCACGCGCAGGTCCACCGGCACCGGGTCCACGCCGACGGTGCGGTGGCCACCCTTCCACTCGACCAGCAGCGGCCGGCGGCCACGCAGCCCGTCCTCGGCGGCCAGGAACACCTGCCCATTGCGGAAGGCGCCTGCCAGGTCGGCCCGGTGGCGGGGATCCTCCCAGGCGCCGACGATCCGCGTCCAGGTGCCCTCGTCGACGTCGGACAGCTGGTCAGGGCGGTGCACGAGGCTCCGCTCGACGCTGTCGAAGCCGAGCATCCCCAGCCCGGTGGCCACCTCGGTCACCTCGGTGCGCAGGGACGGCATCAGGGCCGACCGCGGGCGTCGGGCACTAGGACACGAGCGCCGGAGCCAGGCGCCGCCAGCCGGCTCGCATCTCCTCCGGCGTCTCGGCCAGGACCTGGACGCACACATGATCGGCGCCGGCGTCACGGTGGGCGGCGACCCGGGCCGCGATCTGTCCCTCGTCCCCCCAGGCCACGATGGCGTCGACCAGGCGATCCGAGCACTCGCCGTCCAGGTCGTGGTCGTCGAAGCCGAGGCGGCGGAGGTTGTTGGCGTAGTTGGGCAGGTCCGTGTAGGTCTTCATGGTCCGGCGTGCACTCGCCCTGGCCTCGGCGGCGTCGGTGGACAGGATGCACATCTGCTCGGGGGCGAGGACGGCGTCGGGGCCCATGATCTCCCTGGCCATGGCGGTGTGCTCTGGGGTGGTGAAGTAAGGGTGGGCGCCAGCCGTGCACGCCGCGGCCAGCTGGAGCATCCTGGGCCCCAGGGCGGCCAGGACGATCCGGTCGGGCAGCTCCTTGGGTCCCACGGACCTCCACACGCCCTTCTCCCTCATGAAGGTCAGGTACTCGCGCATGCGCGTCAAGGGCTGGCTGTACTCGTGCTTGCGCACCCACTCCACCAGGTTGTGGTGGCTCACCCCCAGGCCGAGCACGAAGCGGCCCCCGAAGGCCTCGTCCAGGGTGCGAAGGGAGTTGGCCATGGTCATGGCGTCCCTGGCGTAGATGTTGGCGATGCCGGTGGCCAACACCAGCCGATCGGTGGCCGCCAACAGGAGGGTGGACAGGATGAACGGGTCACGGCCCACCGCCTCGGGTACCCACAGCGCCGAGTACCCCAGCTCCTCTGCCTCGCGGGCCGCCTCCTGCGCCTCGGGCGTGCTCAGCCGGTCCAGCATCCCGGTCCACAGGCCGGTGCGGCCGAGCTCGGTCCTGTCCACGGTCGGCGACCATAGCGCCCGCCTCTCCGACTCCTGTCGGGACGGAAGCGGGCGTACTGTCGCTGTGGGCCCGATGTCCTGAGCAAGGAGAAGGTACGACGTGTGGAGACGCTGGTTGTGGGTACCGGTGGCGGTGGTGGTCCTGCTGGCGGCGGCGAGCTGCGGAGACAGCGATGTCGGGACCGCCGGCGACAGCGCCGGTGACACCACCGACGACACCGTCGCCGGCACGGCACCGGCCAGCGAGGGGACCGGCGCCAGCCCGGTGCCGGCGGACAGCGAGGTCACGATGGAGTGGTTCGGCCACAGCGAGGACGAGGCCACCGCCAAAGCCACCGACGAGGGCAGGGAGTGGCGCATCGCCCGCACCGACGGCGAGACCTTCCCGTTGACCGACGACTTCGTGCCAGGGCGGGTGACCTTCGACATCGACGACGGGACCATCACCTTCGCCCGCATGGAGCTGGACCAGGGCATCGCCGTCGAGGGCGCCCAGGACCCCGCCGACGTCGGCTTCATCGGCGTGAGCGTGGACGAGGCGATGACCGTGGCCGACGAGGAGGGCCGCGCCGCGCGCGTGATCATGGTTGACGGCGAAGCCCGGCCCGCCACCGCCGACTTCATCGAGGACAGGCTCAACCTCTACGTGGTCGACGGCGTCGTCACCGGTGTGACCCTCGGCTGAGGCGGCCACACCCACGACGCCGCGGGCTCAGTCAAGCCGGCGGAGGTCGGCCCGGTACCAGTGGCCCCTGCGAACGTACTTCCGCACCCCCGGAAGGATCAGCTCGTCGCGGACGGCGTCGGGCCGGACCTTGGCGGGCACGCCCACGGCGATGGCTCGGGGCGGTACGTGCAGCCCTCCCGGCACGAGCGCGCCGGCGCCCACCAGGGCCATCTCACCCACGTGGGCGTCGTGCAGCACGATGGCCCCAGAGCCGACGAGGGCCCCGTTGGCGATGCGGCACCCCTCGAGGTGGGCGAGATGGCCGATCGTGCAGTCGTCGCCGATGCCGGTGTCCCACTCGTCGGTGCAGTGCACCACCGCGTTGTCCTGAATGGACGTGCGGGCCCCGATGGTGATGGCACCGTCGTCGCCACGCACCACCGCGTGGGGCCAGACCGTCGACTCCGGACCGATGCGGACGCGGCCGATCACCACCGCCTCGGGCGATATGTAGGCGGAGGGGTCGATGTCGGGGATCAGGTCCCCAAGGGCGTAGACGGCCATGGCACCGAACGTATCGCCACGCTGCCGGGTCCCGGGTGGCGACCACTACCGTGCCGACGTGCCCACCGACCCCGAGGTCGCGCCCGCCCCGCAGACAGCCCCGGCGCCAGCGCCGCCGGTCGCTCCCCGCCGCGCCCACGTCCGGACGGTCCACGGCACCACCGTCTCGGACCCGTGGTCGTGGCTGCGAGATCGCCAGGATCCCGAGACGCTCGCATACCTGGAGGACGAGAACTCCTACACGGCCGGAGTCACCGAGGGATGGGGACCGCTGCGGGAGAGGCTGTTCGAGGAGATCCGCAGCCGGATCCAGGAGGACGACGAGAGCGTCCCTGCCCGCAAGGGGCAGTGGTGGTACTCGGCGCGCACGGTCGAGGGTGAGCAGTACGCGCTGCACGTGCGCAGGCCCGACGTCGACGGCTCGCCCGGCGACGACGAGGTGGTGTACCTCGACGAGAACGACCTGGCCCGTGGCCACGATTACTTCCGGCTGGGCGACCTCGCCGTCAGCCCCTCGGGCCGTTTGGCCGTCTTCACCACCGACACGACGGGCGACGAGCGCTACACGCTGAGGATCCGGGATCTCCGAACCGGTGACGACCTGGCCGACGTCGTGGAAGAGGTCACCTACGGCGTGGCCTGGTCCGCCGATGACCGGTACGTCTTCTATCTGGTCCCCGACGAGGCCTGGCGACCGTGGCAGGTGAGGCGCCACCTCCTGGGCGAGGCCACCACGTCCGACGCCGTCGTCTACACCGAGTCCGACGAGCGCTTCTGGCTCGGCCTGGGCACGACCCGCAGCGAGGCGCTGGTGGCCATAGGGGCCGAGGCCAAGAACACGAGCGAGTGGCGGTTCGTGCCCACCGACGACCCGACGGCCGAGCCCACCGTCGTCGCGCAACGGCGAGAGGGCGTCGAGTACCGCATCGAGCACCAGCGGGACCGGCTGCTCCTGCTCACCAACGACGGCGCCCCCAACTTCCGCCTGATGACTGCGCCCCAGGGCGACAGCGGCCGCCACGCCTGGACCGAGCTGCTGGCTGAGCCAGTCGACGGCCGCATGGAGGACGTGGACGCCTTCGCCCATCACATCGTCGTCACCGAGCGCCGGCTGGGAGTACCCGAGCTCACCGTCTACCCCGTCGACCCCTCCGGCACCCTCGGTCCGGCGCGCCGCCTGAGCTTCGACGAGGAGGTGTACGAGGCCGGGATAGGCACGAACCCCGAATACGACACGAGCGCACTCCGCTTCGGCTTCTCCTCGCTGGTCACCGCCGACTCCACCCTCGAAGAGCCCATGGACGGGGGTCCCCGCACGCTGCTCAAGCGCCAGGCGGTGCTCGGGCCCTACGACCCCGACACATACACGTCGCGCCGGGTGTGGGCCACCGCCCCGGACGGTACCGAGGTGCCCGTCTCGGTGGTCCACCGCCGCGACCTGACCCATGCGGGAACGCCCGCCCCGTTGCTGCTCTACGGCTACGGGTCCTACGAGATCGTCATCCCCGACCGCTTCTCGTCGCTGCGCCTGAGCCTGCTGGACAGGGGCGTCGTGTTCGCCATCGCCCACGTCCGGGGCGGCGGGGAGATGGGCCGCCGGTGGTACGAAGAAGGACGGCTCCTCCACAAGCACAACACGTTCGATGACTTCGTCGCCGCGGCTGAGCACCTCGTGGCCGCCGGGTGGACCAGCCCCGACCTGTTGGCGGCGCGAGGCGGGAGCGCCGGCGGCCTCCTCATGGGGGCGGTGGTGAACCAGCGCCCCGACCTGTTCCGCGCTGTGGTCGCCGAGGTCCCCTTCGTGGACAACGTCAACACCATGCTGGACGCGTCGATCCCCCTCACCGTCACCGAGTACGACGAGTGGGGCGACCCGGCAGACCCCGAGTACTTCGCAGCCATGGCTGCCTACAGCCCCTACGAGAACGTCACCGCCCACGACTACCCGGCCATGCTGGTGACGGCGGGTCTCAACGATCCTCGGGTCCAGTACTGGGAGCCGGCCAAATGGGTGGCGAAGCTTCGGGCCACCAGGACCGACGACGACCTGCTACTGCTCAAGACGGAGATGGGCGCAGGCCACGGTGGACCATCCGGGCGCTACGAGGCCTGGCGGGACGAGGCCTTCGTCTACGCCTTCCTGCTCCACATGTGGGGCCTGGCCGACCGGGAGCTCCTCCCCTCGGGCTGACGGAGCGCTCGGGCCGGCCCGGCGCCTCCCGAGCGCCCAGCGCCTGGACTCAGCCGGAGAAGCCGCCGTAGGAACCCTTGTGGAACAGCAGCGGATCAGCCTCGGACTCGTCGATCTCGAGCTCGATGACGCGACCGAGGACGATGTGGTGGTCGCCGCCGTCGTGGACCGCCTCGATCTCGCAGTCGATCCAGGCCAGGCTGCCCTCGATGATCGGCGAACCGGTGGCCGGAGAAGGTCGCCAGGAGATGCCGTCGAACTTGTCCTCGACCTTGCTGGCCATCACAGCGCACACCTGCTGCTGCGCCGTGGTCATGACGTTGACGCAGAAGCGACCGGAGGCAGCGATGGCCGGCCAGGTGTTGGACTCCCTGCCGCACATCCAGATCACCAGGGGTGGGTCCAGTGACACCGAGGCGAACGACCCCACGGCCATGCCCACGGGCTTGCCCTCGTGGTGGGCGGTCACCGCGGTCACCCCGGTCGGGAAGTGCCCCAGTACGTGGCGGAAGACGGCGGCGTCGGACGGATCGGCCACGGCGGCGACCATAGCCAAGACGGCGTCTGCCTCGGCAGCCCTGTCCACACGAGCTCCACCGGCCGGCCGGGGAGCAGACGGCTGCGCCGCAGCGGTCAGAGCTCGACGACCTGCCCGTCGGCCGACGCGAAGATCTCCATGCGCGGATCGCGGCGGCAACGCAGCGCCCGCTGCAGAAGCGCGTCGATCTCCTCGTCGCTGTGCGCGGGGTCGTGGCTGAAAAGCGCCAGCCGCCGTGCTCTGGCCGTCTCGGCCACCCGCACCGCATACTCGATCGTCGAGTGGCCCCAGTCCGCCTTGGCCACGAACTCGTCGGGACTGTACTGGGCGTCGTGCACCAGCAGGTCGGCGTCGGAGGCCAGGGTCAGGACGTTCTGGTTGATGCAGTCGCTGTCGGTGGGCTGCTGATGGTCGGGGATGAAGGCCACCACCGTGTCGCCGTACTGCAGGCGGTAGCCCAGGGTGGGGCCGGCGTGGGGCACCATGGCCCCGCGCACCGTCGCCCCGTCGGCCACGACGGTGTCGTCGGTGAGCTCGACGAATTCGAACCTGGGTGCCAGGTCGAACAGCGGCACCGGGAAGTACGGGGGCGAGAACAGGAGGCTGAACGCCTTCTCGAGGGTGCCCTCGTCCTGGGTGGGCCCGTAGATCGTCACCTCGGCCCCCGGCCGCAGGATCGACGGGCAGAACGTCAGGCCCTGGACGTGGTCGAGGTGCAGGTGGGTGGAGAAGAGGTGACCACGGAACGGTTCCTGCATGGACTCGCCCAGCTCCCGCAGCCCGGTGCCGGCATCGAATACGAGCAGTCGATCGGTGTCGGCCAGCTCGACCGACATGCAGGAGGTGTTCCCCCCATAGCGGCTGTTGTACGGCGACGGGGCCGGCGTGGACCCCCTCACCCCCCAGAACGTGACACGAACCGACCCCAGTGAGATGAACATGACGCTACCCGTTGGCAAACCCCGGACGGAAGCAGGCAGGCTGTGGGCCTAGCCCGAGCGACCCAGGGGGACCGATGACCGTTGCCGAGACCACCTCACCCCCCGGGCCCCGACTGGCGGCGCCAGCCCTTCCCGACGGGCTCGTGGTCGTGGTGAAGCGGGAATGCGAGACGTGCGTGATGGTCGAGCCCGTGCTGTCGGACCTGGCGCAGCGGGCCGGGCTGACCGTGTACGTGCAGGACGACCCCGGCTTCCCCGCATCGGTCACCGACCGTATCCACGACGACGACCTCTCACTGTCGTGGCATCACGGCATCGAGACGGTGCCGACCCTGCTGCGAGTGGTGGACGGTGAGGAGGCGGGCCGCGAGGTCGGCTGGTCCAGGGAGCGGTGGGAGGCCCTCACCGGAATGGACGGTCTGGGCCCAGGGCTGCCGGCGATGCGGCCCGGCTGCGGCTCGGAGAGCGTCGATCCTGACCGGACCGACGAGCTCCGCGTCCGTTTCACCGGTTCGAGGTTGCGGGCCCGCCACATCGAGCTCGCCACCCTCGAGGACCCCTTCGAGGCGATGTTCGATCGGGGCTGGAGCGACGGCCTGCCCCTGGTCCCGCCCACTCCGGCTCGGGTGCTGGCCATGCTCGACGGCACCAGTCGCGACCCGGGCGAGGTCGTGGCCGTGGTCCCGCCCGACCTGGCCGACTGCACCGTCGAGAAGGTGGCGATAAACACAGTCATGGCCGGCTGCCGGCCCGAGTACCTACCCGTCGTGCTGGCCGCCCTGGAGGCGACATGCAACGACGACTTCAACATGCACGGGCTGCTGGCCACGACCATGCCCGTCGGCCCTGTCCTCATCGTCAACGGGCCCGTGCGACATCGCATCGGCATGAACAGCGGCCGCAACGTGCTGGGCCAGGGCAACCGGGCCGGCCTCACCATCGGCCGGGCCGTGCAGCTGGTGGTGCGCAACGTTGGTGGCGGCCGCCCCGGTGAGGTCGATCGCGCCGCTCACGGCAACCCGGGCAAGCTCAGCTTCTGCTTCCCCGAGGACGAGGAAGGATCGCCGTTCACGCCCTTGTGCACCGAGTTCGGCTTCGAAGCCGGCACCGATACCGTCACCGCCTTCGGCGGCGAGGGCCCGCGCTGCGTCGTGGACCAGCTGTCGCGAGACCCGGAGTCGCTGTGCCGGACCTTCGCGGCCTGCCTGCAGACGGCCCACCACCCCAAGCTGGTGATGGCCTTCGACGTCGTGCTGGTGATGGGACCGGAGCACGGGCGGATCTTCGCCGAGGCCGGCTGGACCCGGACCCAGACGCGGGACCGCATCGTGGAGCTGAGCGTGCGACCGGGCGCGGAGCTGGTCAGGGGTGCAGGGGGAATCACCGAGGGCATGCCCGAGCAATTCGCCGACCACGACCTGCCCAAGGTCAGGCCCCATGGCCTGCGCATCGTGCACGCCGGGGGCGGTGCCGGGTTGTTCTCCATGATGATCACGGGCTGGGTCAACGGCGAGAAGGGAACCGACCCGGCGTGCCGGGCGATAACGTCGTGAGGCACACGCCGAGGAGGGCCACGACATGACGACGGTTCTGGACCCGACCAACGAACGGGCTCCGGCCGAGTGGCAGCGGCGGCCTCGGCCGGCCTCCATCGAGGGCAAGGTGATCGGCCTCCTCGACATCTCCAAGCCGCGTGGCGACGTCTTCCTCGACCGGCTGGCCCAACGGCTGACCGAGCACGGCGCCACCGTGGAGCGGTTCGCCAAGCCGACCTTCACCAAGCCGGCCCCCATCGACCTGCGTCACGAGATCTCGACGAAGTGCGACCTGGTGATCGAGGCCCTCGCCGATTGAGGGAGCTGCACGTCGTGCAGTGTGCACGACATCGTCGATCTCGAACGTCGGGGGCTGCCAGGCGCCTTCGTGGCCACGGTCCAGTTCGTGGACGGGGCGGCGGCGCAGGCCAGCGCACTGGGTGCCGAGCCGGCCGCCGTCTACGTGCAGCACCCCATCCAGGACCGCACGGACGAGGAGATGATCGCCATCGCTGATGCGGCCGTGGACGACATCATCGTCGCCATCACCTCCTAGCCTGCCCGCCTCCACCCAGCGCGGATCGGCCGGGGGA
>Ga0256867_10001010_pt1 | contig 11642 bp, 11 predicted proteins | sample RVTome_15_FD_185939 | JGI IMG/M metagenome (GOLD analysis project Ga0256867, IMG submission 185939) | Soil microbial communities from uranium-contaminated site in the Upper Colorado River Basin, Wyoming, United States - RVT150D86 (HiSeq) ... | reverse complement strand
TTCTTCGCCGCTCCGGGTTGAAATCGCAGGGCTGACTGAGGAGAGGGATGGACCATGTCCGCCGTCTACGGAGCATCAACTGTCGCTGCTCTGATCGCGACCGCGCTGAGCAGCGCCGCGCTCGCGGCACCGGGTGACATCCATCGGGTCACCGGGGCCGATGTGGTCAATCTGCGCGCCGGACCCAGCGACGAGAGCAATATTCGGGGCAGCGTCCAGGCAGGCGACGAGGTGATCGAGCTCACCCGCGACGGCAACTGGGTCGGCGTGCGCGTGCTGCCGACCGGCGAGGAGGGCTGGATCTACGGCGGCCTGCTGGAGCGGGTGGCCGCGAGTGGTCTGCTGCCGGGCGACGGGACGGTGGCGGCCGGCGATGCCGGCTTCATGCAGCTGTCGGAGAGCTTCGATCGCCTGATCCGCCAGGTCAACGGCGATCTCGGCTACCGCATGGTCGACGACGTCGTGCAGACCGGCGACGGCGTCCTTCAGGTCACGCCGACCCCGGCCTGGTTACGCAGCGGCAGCCGTGACGCCCACATGATGGCCGCCCTGGCGTTCTATCAGCTGTGGAAGAACCATCAGAACGGCCGCCCGGTGGCCCTGGTGATGACCGACGACCGGGGCGAGGAGTACATCCGGATCGCCGATGGCGACCTGGGGCCCGAGCTGGCGATGATAGCCCCCTGAGGCTGCAGGTCGCCTGATGGTCTAGCGGGCGACGCCAGGGCGCGGTGGGCCGGGTCTGGCGCGGCCGCGCGGTGCGCTGCCGGCCGCGTGAGGCCTGTCACGCAATTGACAAAAAGCGGGCGCGCGCCTAGTTCGTGTGCGGTGCAACAAGAACATCGCCCACCCGCGCCGGCGCAGCCGGATCGCGCCCGGAGAGAAGGAGCCAGCGAGCGATGAAGGTGCTCGTCGGGGTGAAGCGTGTCGTCGACTTCAACGTCAAGATCCGGGTCAAGACCGATGGCTCCGGCGTCGAGACCGCCAACGTCAAGATGTCGATGAACCCGTTCGACGAGATCGCCAACGAGGAGGCGATCCGGCTCCGCGAGGCCGGCAAGGCCGAGGAGGTGATCGCGGTCTCGCTCGGCGATGCCAAGTGCCAGGAGACGCTGCGCACCGCGCTTGCAATGGGCGCCGACCGGGCGATCCACATCCAGACCGACGCCGAGCTGCAGCCGCTCGCGGTCGCCAAGCTCTTGCAGGCAGTGGCGGAGCGCGAGCAGCCCGGACTGATCATCCTGGGCAAGCAGGCGATCGACGACGACAGCAACCAGACCGGGCAGATGCTGGCGGCGCTGCTCGGCTGGCCGCAGGGCACCTTCGCCTCCAGGCTGGAGCTCGCGGACGGCGAGCTGCAGGTCACCCGCGAGGTCGACGCCGGCCTCGAGAAGGTGATCCTCAAGCTGCCGGCCGTGGTGACCTCGGACCTCCGGCTCAACGAGCCCCGCTATGCCAGCCTGCCCAACATCATGAAGGCCAAGCGCAAGCCGATCGACGTGCTGACGCCGGAGGAGCTCGGCGTCGACGTCACACCGCGGCTCAAGCTCGTCAAGGTCGAAGAGCCGGCGAAGCGGCAGGCCGGCGTCAAGGTGGCGAGCGTGGCGGAGCTGGTTGACAAGCTGCGGCGTGAGGCGAAGGTGATCTGATGACGGTCCTGGTCCTGGCCGAACACGACAACCAGGGGCTCGCTCAGGCGACCCTGCACGCGGTCACGGCGGCGAAAGCGCTGGACGATGCGGTCGACCTCGTGGTCGCCGGCCACGACTGCGGTCCGGCGGCCCAGGCTGCGGCCAAGGTCGCGGGCGTGACCCGGGTGCTGCAGGTGGAGCATGAGGCCTACTCCGAGCCGCTCGCCGAGGACTTCGCACTTCTGCTCCAGGCGCTGGCCGAGGGCTACGACGCGATCCTCGCCGCCTCCACGACCCACGGCAAGAACGTCATGCCGCGGCTCGCAGCCTTGCTCGACGTGGCCCAGCTCTCGGACATCGTCGAGGTGCAGGGGCCCGATACCTTCAAGCGCTACATCTACGCCGGCAACGCGCTGGCCACGGTCCAGACCGGCGACCGGATCAAGGTGATCACGGTGCGGACCACGGCGTTCGAGCCGGCGCCGGCCGAGGGCGGCAGTGCTGTGATCGAGCAGCGCGACCCGGTCGGCCTCGCGGGCCTCTCCCGCTTCGTCGGCCGCGAGGTCAGCGGGGGCGAGCGGCCCGAGCTGACCTCGGCGCGGATCGTGGTCTCCGGCGGCCGCGGCATGGGCAGCGGCGAGAACTTCAAGGTCATCGAAGAGCTCGCCGACGTGCTCGGCGCGGCGGTCGGCGCGTCGCGCGCGGCGGTCGATGCCGGCTACGTGCCGAACGAGTACCAGGTCGGGCAGACGGGCAAGATCGTGGCCCCGGACCTCTACGTCGCGGTCGGCATCTCGGGCGCGATCCAGCACCTCGCCGGCATGAAGGACAGCAAGGTGATCGTCGCGATCAACAAGGACGAGGAGGCGCCGATCTTCCAAGTCGCCGACTACGGCCTGGTCGCCGATCTGTTCAAGGCGGTGCCGGAGCTCGCCGCCGAGCTCCGCAAGGCCGGTTGACCCGCGGTGCCGCGCGATTGGCGAGCGATGCCTACAACTGAGCGCGACGATCTGCCCCCGATCCCCGAGATCCGCCGCATCGGCGTGGTCGGCGCGGGCCAGATGGGCGGCGGCATCACCGAGGTCGCAGCGCTCGCCGGGTTCGAGGTCCGCCTGCTGGATGTCCATCAGGAGCAGCTCGACTTGGCGCTGGAGCGGATCCGAGGCCACCTCGAGCGGCGGGTCAACAAAGGGACGCTCACCGACGCGCAGCGCGACGGCGCCCTCGGTCGGATCGTCACCGGCACTGACTACGAGATGTTTCGCGACTGCCAGCTGGTGATCGAGGCGGCGAGCGAGAGCGAGCCGCTCAAGCGCCAGATCTTCGCCGAGGTGATCAAGCACCTGCCGGCCGACGCGCTGATCGCGACCAACACCTCGTCGATCTCGATCACGCGGCTCGCCGCCGGCACCGACCGGCCCGAGCGCTTCATCGGCATGCACTTCATGAACCCGGTGCCGGCGATGAAGCTGGTCGAGCTGATCCGCGGCATCGCGACCGACGAGGCGACCTTCCGGGCGATCCGCGCGATCACCGAGAAGCTCGGCAAGACCGCGGTGACCGCCGAGGATTTTCCGGCGTTCATCGTCAACCGTATCCTGCTGCCGATGATCAACGAGGCGGTCTACACGCTGTACGAGGGGGTCGGCAACGTCGAGTCGATCGACACCGCGATGCGGCTCGGGGCCAACCATCCCATGGGACCGCTCGAGCTCGCCGACTTCATCGGCCTCGACACCTGCCTCGCGGTCATGCAGGTGCTCTACGAGGGCCTCGCCGACAGCAAGTACCGGCCGTGCCCGCTGCTGGTCAAATACGTCGAGGCCGGCTGGCTCGGGCGCAAGTCCAAGCGCGGCTTCTACGACTATCGCGGCGAGACCCCGGTCCCGACCCGCTGAGGGCGAGCCGACCGGAGTATAGCCGCGGCGACGCGGTCGGCCGCTCGCTGCCGCGCTGAGCCGACCTATACCTGATCATGAGCGCCGACGGTCCGAGTGCAGCGGGAGGGGTTGGAACCGATGGCGGCACAGGTGCTCGCAGCGACCCGGGCGGCGACGACCTATGACGGCGCCGAAGAGCGGGTCCGGGAACAGTACGACCGGGCATTGCAGGCCGAGGAGGCGGCCGGCCGACGAATGTCGACCGGTGCCTTGTGGGTCGGGCTGCTGATCATCGCGGTATGGTTGTTCGTTCAGGTCGGCCCGGCGCGGGTCTGGTACTACCAGGTGATCCTCGGTCTGTTCGCGCTGCTCACCGCGGGTAACTACGCCCTCGCCGGGAGCCGCTACGACCTGCCGTGGCGGCCCTACGCGTACGTCGCGCTCGGCCTCGGGCTGCTGGTGTACACGATCGTGGTGCCCAATCCGTTCGTCGAGAGCTGGCCGACCCAGACCCGCCTGCGCTTCGGCAACTTCGTCTACGTGCTCCTGTTCCTCGGCCCGATCGCGCTGAGCTACAGGCCGACGCTGATGATTTGGGCCGGACTGTGCGCCGCGATCGCCTGGGCGATCGGGGTCGGCTGGGTGTTGGGGTTGCCCGGAACCATCACCTGGCTGAACCTGCCTCAGCCGACGGTGCCCGCAGGCTCTCCGGACCTGCTGCGGTTCTACCTCGACCCCTACTTCGTCGACCTGCAGGCGCGGGCCCAGGACATCATCGCGGTGCTGTTGCTCTCGGGCGTGCTCGCCCTGGTGATGTGGCGCTCGCGCCGGCTGGTGTTGCGTCAGATCACGGTTGCGCGGGAGCGGGCGAATCTGGCGCGCTACTTCCCGCCGACCGTAGTCGATGAGCTCGCGCAGCTCGATCGACCCTTCGGGGCGACGCGCCAGCAGCCGGTGGCGGTGATGTTCGCCGACATCGTGGGCTTCACCCAGCTGGCCGAGCGCGCCGCGCCGGATCAGGTCGTGGCGCTGTTGCGCGCGTTTCACCAGCGGGTCGAGCGGGCGATCTTCGATCACGGCGGCACCCTCGACAAGTTCCTGGGCGACGGGGTGATGGCGACCTTCGGCACGCCGAGCACCGGGCAGCGCGATGCCGCCAACGCGCTCGCCTGCGCTTTCGCGATGGCCGAGGCGATCGATCTGTGGAACCTCGAACGAGCGCGGCAGGAGGAGCCACCGATCCGGCTCTCGATCGGGATCCACTACGGACCGGTCCTGCTCGGCGACATCGGGTCCGCGCGGCGGCTCGAGTTCGCGGTGCTGGGCGACGTCGTGAACGTCGCGCAGCGGCTCGAGGGTCTGACCCGCGAGCTCGGCGGCCACGTGGTGATCAGCGACGAGGTCGTCCGCGCGCTCCAGCACCAGGTCGGGCGAGACGCCGATCGACTCCTGGCCGGCTTTCGCGCCGATGCACCGCAGCGCCTGCGCGGGCGCGCCCAGCCGGTCTCGGTATGGACGCTGCCTCGGCCGGGCGATGCCGGCGGCGCCCGGACCGGCGCCGTCCTCTGACCCCGAGCCCCTTGGGACGGGCTCCGCGCGCCGACAGTGCGGCCAGGGCGATCACGGTCCGGCGCACGGGCTCGCCGTTCAGGGCGCGCACGGACAAGGTGACCCGGCTCGCCCACCAGTCGATGTCGATCGTGCCGAAGTTCTCGCGGCCATAGACCTGCCCGAGACGGAGCGGCCCCGCCTCGCGCGCCGCGGCATAGAACATGTTGAGTCCGCTGGAGGTGATCTCGTACAGGGCGTAAGGGGCACCCGGACGGCGATAGAGGCCGCCGACATGGCGATCGCCTGAAAGGAAAATCACGCCGCTCGCGCCGGTCTCGGCGATCAGCTCGATCAGCCGCTTGCGCTCGCGCGGCAGGTTGCCCCAGCGCTCCCAGCCATGGCCTTGGGCCAGGACCTGCACCGAGGATATGATCAGGCGGAGCTCCGCCGGCTGCTGCAGCTGCGCGCGCAGCCAGGCCCACTGCGCCGCGCCGAGCATGGTCTTGGCGGGATCGGGGTCGGGCAGGTAGCGTTCCTTGCCCGGCGCACCACGGTCGTCGGTCGGCACGAGCGGCGAGCGGAAGCTCCGGGTGTCGAGCAGGATGACCTGCAGGCGCATGCCCGCCGGCCCGAAGACCTGCGCATGATAGATGCCCTCCCGGGTGCGCCGCGGATCGTCCTCTGCGATCTGCCAGAAGTTGAGGAACAGCGCCTTCGCCTCATCCTTGTAAGGAAAGTCGCCGCCGGCATCGTTCGAGCCGTAATCGTGATCGTCCCACGTCGCCAGCACCGGCACCTGCTGCCGGATCGCCTGGTAGCCCACGATCGTCGCCGCGCCGGCGTAGGCTTCGGCGAGCGGCGTGCCGGCGGCGCCCGGCGTGAGGTCGCCATAGACGTTGTCGCCGGCGAAGATGAAGAGCTCCGGCCGATAATCCATCACGGCGTCCCAGATCGGCTGCGGCTGATCCTGATCGGCGCAGGAGCCGAAGGCGATGCGGGTCAGCGGCGGGCCCTCGTCGGCGCGCCCCGGCGCTGCCAGCGCGGCAAGGATGATCAGGGCGGCGACCGTGCAGGCCACCATCAGGGCGAGCTGCATGGTCGGTCGAGCGCGCGGGCTCATCGGTACCTCCAGACCGGCACGTGCCGGCTTTGTCCGCGACCCTAGCGCCTTCCTGAGGCAAGTTCATGCCCCAAGGGTCCAGCGAACAAAAAGCATTGACACGGGGCAGGTGACCGCCTATTCATCGGTTATCGTCGATATACGATTAATGGGCATGACGGAACGCTTCCAACCCGACGACGAGCGACTGGCCGAGCAGCTGAAGGCGCTCGCGCATCCGGCCCGACTCGCGATCCTCGAGGTGCTGGCCGCGCGCGGCACCTGCATCTGCGGCGAGATCGTCGAGGTCCTGCCGCTCGCCCAGGCGACCGTCTCGCAGCACCTGAAGGTGCTCAAAGAGGCGGGTCTGCTGCTGGGCCGGATCGACGGGCCGCGCTCCTGCTACTGCCTGGATCAGGACGCTCTCGAAGCCGTCCGCCTGCTCCTCGACAGCCGGCTCGGCCGCCTCGCGCGCGCCGCGCCCCAACCCGCCATGGAGACCACCCCATGACCACCGCCTCCAGCACCGCGACCGACATCAAGTCCATAGTCCGGGAGAAGTATGGCGCGATCGCCCAAAACGCGGAGAAGCGCGCCGGCAAGGGCGGTGGCTGCGGCACCAGCTGCTGCGGCGACGGCTCGCTCGACATGATCGGCGGCGCCTATGCGGCGGTCGACGGCTATGTCGCGGAGGCCGACCTGGCACTCGGCTGCGGGCTGCCCACAGAACATGCCGGCATCGCGGCCGGCGACACGGTCCTCGACCTCGGCGCGGGCGCCGGCATCGACGCCTTTGTCGCGCGCCGTCTGGTGGGCGACCGCGGCCAGGTCATCGGCGTCGACATGACCGAGACGATGATCGAGCGCGCCCGCGCCAACGCCGCCAAGCTCGGCTACGACAACGTCGCGTTCCGCCTGGGCGAGATCGAGGCGCTGCCGGTCGCGGACGCCTCGATCGACGTCGTGATCAGCAACTGCGTCCTCAACCTGGTCCCCGATAAGGCCAAGGCGTTCGCCGAGACCTTCCGGGTCCTGAAGCCAGGCGGCCATTTCTGCGTCTCGGACATCGTTGCGACCGGGCCCCTGCCGGAAGGCATCCAGAAGGCCGCGGCGCTCTACGTCGGCTGCGTCGCCGGCGCGATCCCCGAGAGCGACTACTTGGCCCGGATCCGCGAGGCCGGCTTTGCCGACGTCCGGATCGCCGAGCGCAAGCCCGTGGCGCTCCCGGACGAGGTGCTGCGTGAGCATCTGTCGCCGACCGAGCTGCGCGAGTTCCGGGCGAGCGGCGTCGGCATCCAGAGCGTCACCGTGCTCGGCAGCAAGCCCGCCGCCGCCTGCTGCGGCGCCGATTGCTGCAGCTAGCCGGGCTGCCCGGCTGCGGGATGCTGGTGCTCGAGGAAGAAGCGGAGCATCTCCTGCGCGGCGTTCGGTCCGCGCGGGTCCGTATAGGAGCCGGCCGGGCTGCCGCCCGCCCAAGCGTGCCCGGCGCCGTGGATCGTCCACTGCTCGAGCAGCGCCCGACCGGCGGGATCGACGTACACGGTGCGGCTGTAGTCATGGCCGCCGGGCACCTCCCCGCGCTGCACCGTCGCCCGCAGCTCGATCGCAGCCGCTTTCGCCTGGGCGATGACCTCGTTGCCGTTGCGCGGGTGAACGGTCGTGTCCTGGTCGCCGTGCAACACGATGGTCGGGACGATGCGCGCGCCCCCGCCGGTCGCCGGGCCGTCCCCGGCGCGCCGCTCCGCCGAGGTCCCCCCTTGTCGCATCGCCGTAAGGGCCGAGGGGAGGTCGCTGGCGGCCCCGCAGGCAAGGCCGGAATGGACCCCGATCGCGGCGTAGAGGTCGGGATAGGCCCTGCCCAGGATGGCGGCCGCCGCGCCGCCGGCGGAGAGCCCGGCGACATAGACGCGGCTCGGGTCGACCGGGTGGTCGCGTATGATCTGACGCGTGATGCCGGCGATCAGTGACGGCTCGCCCCGGCCGCGCTGCTGGTCGTCCGGGCTGAACCAGTTCCAGCACTTCGAGGGGTTGGCCGCGGCAGGCTGCGCCGGATAGGCGACGAGGCAGCCGTGCTCCTCGGCGAGCGCATTCATGCGCGTGCCGGCGGCGAAGTCGTCGGGCGACTGGGTGCAGCCATGCAGCATCACGACCAGGGGAAGCGGCTGGCCGGCGCGCCCGCTGGGCAGGTAGAGCTTGTAGGAGCGCGTGCCGGCCCGGTTGGTGAAGGACGCCGTCACGAAGTCCGCGCCGTCGGGCAGCGGAGCGGGAATGGGCGCCGGGGAGGGCCGCAGCGCCCGCCCTTTCCAGGGCTCGCCGCCGGCCGGGCCGAGCCGGGCGGCGAGGCCGCGCAGGGTTTCGCGCAGGCCCGATCTGGCTCGTCCTTCTGCCGGAGCACCCGGGCCTGACGCCCCGGGGGTGGCCGCTCGTGTCGCAGGACCGTCACCCCGGTCGGGGTGCGACGGACCCGTCAGAGCCTTTGCCTCCATCACCTCACCCGTGACGCGGTCCAGGTCGATGACCCGCAAGCCGTCGCCGCGGGCCGGGCCGGGTGAGGCGCCCGGCTGCTCGCCCTGCAGCAGGCGCTGGAGCAGCATGGTCGCGTCGGCGAGCCGGCCGGCGCGGGTGAGACGCGTCGCCTCGATCATCTCGGGCGGCATGCGGTCGTGCATATGCGGTGCTTCCTTTGGCGCGGAAACCGGCCGAGCGTCCTCCTCGCGAGGCAGCCCAATCGGTCTCCCGGGGTGTGGTCGATGGGGTGCGGCGGCCGCGACGGCGCGCCGGGAGTTCACTTCATGCGGTCTGCCAGTGCGGCCTTGACCGCGGGGCTGGCGTGCAGCGCCCCCAGCACGATGACCGAGGCGATGGTGGCGCGGGCGAGCTCCGGGGTGACGTCCTTTCCGATGCTGGCGAGTCCGAGGACGCGGATGTCGAGCATCCGGCCGGCGGCCTGGGCCGCTTCCAGGTCCTCGCGGCCGTAGTGCCGGAGGCCGAGGTCCACGCTCTTGCGCGCCACGGACTGGCGGACCACGTCGGCATGCCGCTCGATCTGGTTGCGGATCGCCGTCCGGATGAAGTCGGTGCGGTTCGAGTAGAACCCCTCCTGAACCATCAGGTCGATGTGGCCGAGATCGACGTAGCCGAGATTGATCGTGATCTTCTCACTGTCGGCGGTCCTCGGTCGCAGCTCATGCACGTTGCCGGCCATCCTCTGTCCATCCTTCTACCATCCACATGGATGGTATATGGCGATCATCGTACGCCCGTCAAGGCCGCGCTCAGGACGCGGCCGGGCGGCGGCCGAGCAGGGCAGCGAAGACGGCGCCTAGCAGCATGAGGCCGACGCCCAGCGCCGCGAAGACCGACGGGAAGCCGATCCGGTCGATCGCCAGGCCGGCGAGCCAGACGCCGGCGGCCTGGCCCAGGAACAGGGCGTTGGCGAAGGTCGAGACCGCGAGCCCGCGCGCCTCGGGCGCCATCTGGGTGGCGTTGGTCTGCAGGGTGGCGTGCAGCATGTACATGCCGAGCCCGAGCGCCGCGATCGCGGGTGCCATGAGGGCGAGCGAGCCCCAGGCGATGGCGAGAAAGCCGAGGGTCAGGATGGCGCCGCCGCCGAGCGCGAGCCCGCGCTCGCCGAGCCGGTCCATGAGCCAGCGCACGGTCAGCGCGTAGACCAGGCCGCCGAGGCCGAAGCAGCCGAGCACCAGCCCGACCATCGCGTAGCCGAGCCCGAACCGGGCGTGCAGCCAGGCGCCGATGAAGGTGAAGGCGCCGTAGAACAGAAGGCCCTCGACGAACACGGTGGCGAGCACGACCCGCGCCCAGGGGCGGCCGAGCAGGAGCGCGTAGCCGCGCAGCAGCGCCGCCGGTCTGATCGAGGCCGTGAGCACCGGCGCCGGCACCCGGGGAGAGCGCCGCTCGACCATCAGTGCCAGCCCGACCACGAGGAAAAAGGCGCCGAGCAGCAGGAAGACCGCGCGCCAGCCGACCAGCTCGCCGACCACCCCGCCCAGGATCTGGCCGCCGACCAGCCCGAGGATGGTGCCGGTCAGGAAGCGCGCGAGCACCGCCTGGCGGTCGCGATAGGGCACGTGGTCGCCGACGAAGGCCATGCCGAGCGGCACGATCGCGGCCGCGGTGGCGCCGGCCGCGAAGCGCGCGATGCCGAGGGCTGCGAGCGAGTCCGCGAAGGCGGCGCTGGCCGCGGTCAGCGCCGAGACCAGCGTCATCAGGGCGACCAGACGGAACTTGCCGAAGCGGTCGCCGAGCGCGCCCCAGATCAGCTGACAGAGGCCATAGGCGAGCGCGAACGCGGTCGCGATCACAGAGGCGTCGCCCGCGCTCACGCCGAACTCCTGCGCCACCTGCGGCAGCAACGGATCGGCGACCCGCATGCTCGCGACCGAGACGAAGGCGGCGGCGCTGAGCAGCGCGATCGGGCGCGCGAGCGAAGCTTCGCTCATCAGGTTTGCGGAGGCAGGCCCGCGGGCCGCTTGGGGCGGGTCAAGCGATCGGCTGCGGCGTGGCGACCGCCAGCTTCTCCGCCCAGGAGCCGAGCTGCTCCATGATCCCGGGATGGAGCCGGACGCCCTCGCTGAGCGCCCGGCGTTTGTGGGCGAGGCCCTGCTGGCCGGGGAGGCGGACCGCCTGCACGCCGGGCGCCGGCGGATTGCTGCGGCAGGCTGCCGCGATGAAGCTGGTCTGTCGGATGAAGTTCTCAGCGCCGCCAAAGGTCGCCGGATCCATGACCTGGACATAGACCGAGGCGCCCCAGTCGGTCGGCGGATCGGCGCGGCCGTGCCCGGACAGACCCTGGCTCAGCGCCTCGATGGTCAGTGCCAGGTTGTAGCCTTTGTGGCCGTGGTCCCGGCCCCCGGTCGGGAGCAAGGTGCCGGGCGGCTGCGTGAACAGGACGTTCGGATCGTCGCTCGCCGCGCCTTCAGCAGTCAGCGCCCAGAGGCCGGGAAAGCGCCGGCCCTGACCGCGCAGCCGCGCGGTCATGCCGTTGGTGGTGATCGAGGCGCTCATGTCGATCAGGATCGGCTCCCCTGCGGTCGGGATCCCGACCGCGATCGGATCGGGGGTGAACACCGCCTCGCGGCCGCCGAACGGCGCGACGCTGGCCTCCGACGGATCGGAGCAGGTCAGGAGGATCATGCAGCCCCTGGCGGCCGCCCGCTCCAGATAGGCGGCGAGGCAGGCGATGTGATGGCTCTCGCGGATCGCGACCGCGGCGAGGCCATGCTCCGGCACGCGCGCGAGCGCCGCCTCGATCGCCTGGACCACGAGCCAGGGGCCCGGCAGGCGGCGGCCGTCCCAGCACAAGGCGCTGCCCCGCGCGGAGACCACATCCGGCGCGCCCTGCCGGGTCATGCTGCCGTCCGTGACCGCCTGCAGATAGGGCGCCGCGAGCGCGAGCCCGTGAGTGGTATGGCCGAGCAGATCGCCCTCGACCAAGACCTCGGCGACGGTCCGCGCCTTCTC
>Ga0256867_10001009_pt1 | contig 11649 bp, 16 predicted proteins | sample RVTome_15_FD_185939 | JGI IMG/M metagenome (GOLD analysis project Ga0256867, IMG submission 185939) | Soil microbial communities from uranium-contaminated site in the Upper Colorado River Basin, Wyoming, United States - RVT150D86 (HiSeq) ... | reverse complement strand
AGATGGACGAGGTTGGCCACGAAGCGCCGGACGTGCGAGGGCGGCCTCGCCTCGGCGAGCGCGTTGGGCCCGGCCTCGGCCAGCCGGAGACGCGCCTCCGCAGTCGTCAGCCCCGGCGCGGGCGGCCCGGAAGCTCTGGCGGTCTCGGTGACGGCCGTCACGTCCTCCTTGTCCTCTGGGATGGTGGCCCGGAGGCGCCGCGCTCACGTCGGTGCAGACGCCGATTCGCCGTACGGCGGACTACGGATGCGGCCACGAGGCGGGCGGGCGGTTCGAGATCCTCGACGCCGCCAACCTCGGGAGTGAGCCCGCCATCGCCGGCCGCGGCCTCCGCACGAGCTTCGAGGAGGGGCGCATCCAGGCGCTCACCGGGATGGACCCGACGATCGAGCCCGGCGAGTTCGTGGCGATCGTGGGCCCGTCCGGCTGCGGGAAGTCGGCGCTCCTCCACCCCCGGCGGACGAGCCGGCTACAGCGAGCGCGTGAGGACGATCCGGTCCTCGCCGGGGCCGTCGTAGCCGAGCTGCGGCTCGCTCGGCTCGAACCCGATCGCCGTGTGGAAGGCGACGGAGCCGGTGTTCGCGGTCGAGGTGACGCAGCTCACGCGCGTCCTCCCGGCGGCGCGGGCGACCGCGAAGAAGCGCTCGTAGAGCTCCCGGCCGAGCCCCGTCCCCCGCTCGGCCGGGCTCACGCCGGCGAAGTGGACGTAGGCGGCCTGCGGCTCGCTCTGCGACAGGAGGCCCACCAGGAACCCGGCCAGCTCGCCGTCTCGCTCCGCGACGAACGAGGTGTCGCAGAAGTGGACGAAGAAGAGCCGCGTAAGCATGTCCACCATGCGCCTCCCTCCCCACCACTCGTCCACCACCGCGAGCACGCGCGCGTGGTCGCCCGGCTCCGCCGCGCGGATCGCGATGCCGCTCAGAGCGGCTCCGTCCACGGGGCGCGCCAGGCGGGGGGCTGGAGCGGCTCGCCCTCCGACCAGTACTCGACCGCACGGACGATCCGCTCCCCGGCCAGCTCGAAGAAGGAGCAGACGAAGAACCGCTTCCTTTCGTGGTCGACGCGGACCTCGGAGACCACGTGGTTGCCCCCGTCCACGATCCGCAGGACCTCGATGTGCCAGCCCTCCGGGTACTCGCGCTGGACGGCGAGGTAGTTGTCGCGACCGCGCATCCGCTCAGCCGTGTTCGGCCAGTCGACGACCACGTCGGGGTGGAGCTGCTCGGCGACGGCGTCCCAGTCCCGCGCCTCCATCCGCTCCCACAGGAGGCGAACCGGCTCGGCGCTCACGCCCCGAGCTTCTCCCGCAGCCGCTCGTTCACCGCGCGCGGGTCGGCCTTGCCCTGCGTCTCCTTCATCACCTGCCCGACGAAGAAACCGAGGAGGCCCTCCTTGCCGCCCCGGTAGGCCTCGACCTGGCCGGGGTTGGCGGCCAGGATGCCGTCGATCACCGGGTCGAGCGCGGACGCGTCGGACACCGTGGTCTCGCTCAGGTAGCGGTCGGCCGAGAAGCCCGCGTCCGAGCTCGCGGCCAGCGCGTCGAGCAACGCCTGGCGCGGAATCGTCTCGCGGGCCTCGATCAGCTTGCCGAGCTCCTCGCCGTTCACCTTCGCCGGGTCGACGTCGGCCGCGGCCAGCTGGTTCATCAGCACGTTGGCGACGGCGCGCCGGTCGTCTCCGGGGACGCGCGCGTAGAGCGCGTCGCGCCCGCTCGTGACGAGGCCGTAGGCGAGGTCGAAGTCGACCTCCTGCTCCAGCCGGCGGATGCGGGCGCCGGGAAGCTCGCTCACCTCGGCGCGGGCCCTGTCGACGAGCTCGGTGGGGGGCTCGATCGCCACGAGATCGGGCTCGGGGAAGTAGCGGTAGTCGTGCGCTTCCTCCTTGGAACGGAGCGGCGCGATCGTCCCCTTCTGCGGGTCGAAGTGGAGCGTCTGCTGCACGACCTTCCCCCCGGCCTCGTAGATGCCGATCTGGCGCTCGACCTCGGCGGTGATCCCGTCGGCGACGAACTTGAAGGAGTTCATGTTCTTGAGCTCGGTCTTCGTCCGGTAGCCCTCCTCCCCGGCCTGCCGCACGGAGACGTTGGCGTCGCAGCGGAGCGAGCCCTTCTCCATCTCGGCGTCGGAGATGCCGAGCTCGACCACGGTCTGGCGGAGAAGCTGCAGAAAGCGGCGTGCCTCCTCGCCCGAGCGGACGTCCGGCTCGGCGACGATCTCGACGAGCGGGGTGCCGCCGCGGTTGAAGTCCACGAGCGAGGCCTCGGCGCCGTGGATGCGCCCGGCCGCACCGCCGACGTGGACGGTCTTCGCGGCGTCCTCCTCGAGGTGTGCGCGCACGATCCCGATCTCGCGGTCGCCGTCCGGGCCGGGCACGACGAAGCGGCCGCCCGAGGCGAGCGGAACGTCGTACTGGGAGATCTGATACCCCTTGGGCAGGTCGGGGTAGAAGTAGTTCTTGCGGTGGAAGAGCGAGCGCTCGGCGATCTCGCAGTCGAGCGCGAGCCCGAGCTTCACCGCCCACTCGATCGCCGTGCGGTTCGGCACCGGCAGCGTCCCCGGGTGCGCGAGGCACACCGGGCAGGTGCGGGTGTTCGGCTCCTCGCCCCAGACGTTCTCGCAGCGGCAGAACATCTTCGTCCGCGTCTTCAGCTGGACGTGGATCTCCAGGCCGACGACCGCTTCCCAGGTCACCGGAGGCGCTCCGGGACGTAGTCGAAGCCGATGGCCTGCTCGAGCGCGTGGCCGACGCGGAAGAGGGTGTTCTCCGAGAACTGCGGGCCGATCAGCTGCAGGCCGACGGGCAGCCCCTCGGCGAGGCCGCACGGAAGCGAGAGCCCGGGCAGGCCGGCCATGTTCGACGGGATCGTGAGCACGTCGGAGAGGTACATGGCCAGGGGGTTCTCCGCCTTCTCGCCGATCTTGAAGGCGACCGTCGGCGAGGTCGGGCTGACGAGGACGTCGAAGCGCTCGAAGGCGGCCGCGTGCTCCTGCGCGATCACCGTGCGCACCTTCTGGGCCTGGCCGTAGTAGGCGTCGTAGTAGCCGGCCGAGAGCGCGTAGGTCCCGAGGAGGATGCGGCGCTTCGGCTCCGCGCCGAAGCCCTCCCGGCGCGTGCGGGAGTAGAGCGCGGTGAGGTCGCCGTCGACCTCCGCGCGGTGGCCGTAGCGGACGCCGTCGTAGCGGGCCAAGTTCGAGCTCGCCTCCGCCGGGGCAACGAGGTAGTAGCAGGCGAGGCCGTAGTCCACCGACCGCGGCAGGCTCGTCTCCTCGATCTCGGCGCCGAGCTCTTCGGCCAGGCGGATCGCCTCGTTCACGCGCTCGCTCACGCCCGGGTCGATGCCCTCGGCCTCGTTCATCTCCTTCGGGACGCCGATGCGAACGCCGTTCAGATCCGTGCCCTCGGGGACGACAACGGGAGCCGGCAGCTCGACGGTGGTCGAGTCGCACGGGTCCTTGCCGGCGATCAGCGCGTAGAGGCCCGCGTTGTCCCGCACCGTCTTTGTCAACGGCCCGACCTGGTCGAGGCTCGAGGCGAAGGCGACGATCCCGTAGCGGGAGACCGTGCCGTAGGTGGGACGCAACCCGACCACGCCGCAGAGCGAGGCCGGCTGCTTCACCGAGCCGCCCGTGTCGGTGCCGAGCGCCCAGGGCGCCAGCCCGCCCGCGACCGCCGCCGCCGAGCCCCCGGACGAGCCGCCGGGGACGCGCTCCGGATCCCAGGGGTTGCGAGTCGGGCCGAAGGCCGAGTTCTCGGTGGACGAGCCCATGGCGAACTCGTCCAGGTTCGTCTTGCCCAGGATGGGCAGCCCGGCGGCCTTGCAGCGGGCTGCGACCGTCGAGTCGAAGACGGGCGTGTAGCCCTCGAGGATCCTCGACCCGGCCGTCGTCGGGATGCCCTTCGTCGTGATCACGTCCTTGTGCGCGATCGGGACGCCCTCGCCGCGCTCGCCCTCGACGTGGAGGTACGCGTGCAGCTCCGGGTCGCGAGCCTCGATCGCCGCGAGGAAGGCGCCGGCGAGCTCGTCCCCGGACACCTCGCCCCGCTCGAGGAGCCCGGCGGCCGCCTCCGCGGTGAGCCTCAGGGTGTCGATCACAGCCCCGGCCGCCTCAGCCGGTTGAGAACCTGAGCCGGAATGACGGCTCGGGTTCCAAGGGGCCACCCCGTGCCTCCACCCGCTGTGAGCGTAACGAGGAAAGACGCGCGCGTGGCGCGCGGATCGTGCCGAAAGCGGGTCAAGGAGTCACCCGCCCACCGCCGGGACGCGGAACTGGCCCTCGAACGGGTCGGGGGCGTTGGCGAGCGCCTCTTCCCGCGGGAGGGACGGGCGCGGCTCGTCCTCGGCCCATGCGTTCACGAGGTCGAGCGGGTGCGTCATCGGCTCGACCTCGCTCAGGTCGAGCTCGGAGACCTTCCCGACCGCCTCGAGAATCGCCCCGAGCTGGTCGCGCACGGAGTCGACCTCGTCCTCGGGGATCTCGAGGCGCGCGAGCGCCGCCACGTGCAGCACGTCCTCCCTCGTGATCGCCATCGCGCCTCCAGTCTAGAAACCACCGGTTGAAATGCGACGGGCCCCTCGCCGGGGCCCGTCGCGGCAATCGAACCTTTCGCCGGCTAGGCCAGCGTGACGTTCTTTGCCTGCAGGCCCTTGTCGCCCTGCTCGACGTCGAATTGGACCCTCTGGCCCTCGGTCAGGGAGCGGTAGCCGTCCATCTCGATCGCGCTGTGGTGCACGAAGACGTCGTCTCCCCCCTCGCGCTCGATGAACCCGTACCCCTTCTCGTTCGAGAACCACTTCACGGTGCCCTCAGCCAACGGAACTGTCCCTCCTTAGACACAAAACGACGGCTCGGCTCGGAGCCGTCGCGGCCGGCCATAGCCGCAGATCGCGGCGCGCGCAATGTAACCCCTACCCGCCCGGAAAGGCAAGCGTGCCGGCCTGGTAGCCGGCGGCGCGAACCGTGTTGCGGAGCAGGCTCGCGATCGTCATCGGCCCGACGCCGCCCGGCACCGGCGTAAGGTGGCCGGCGACCTCGCGGACGTCCTCGGCCACGTCCCCGACGACCTTTCCGTCGACCCTGTTGATGCCGACGTCGATGACGGCGGCGCCCGGCTTCACCATCGCGCCGGTCACCATCCCGGCCCGACCCACGGCCGCCACGACGACGTCCGCCTCGCGCACGACCCCGCCCAGATCCCGCGTGCGGCTGTGGCAGACGGTGACCGTCGCGTTCTCGCCGAGGAGGAGGAGAGCCATCGGCTTCCCGACGATGTTCGAGCGCCCGACCACGACCGCCCGCGCGCCCTCGAGCGGGATCTCGTAGGCCCGCAGGATCTCCATGATTCCGGCCGGCGTGGCCGCCACGAACGTCGGCTCGCCCTGGAGGAGGTGGCCCGCGCTCGCCGGGTGGAACCCGTCCACGTCCTTGATCGGGGAGATCGCCCGGATCACGCGGCCCTCGTCCATGTGCGCAGGGAGCGGGAGCTGGCAGAGGATCCCGGTGACCCGCTCGTCGGCATTGAGGCCGGCGACCAGTGCCACGAGCTCCTGCTCCGACGTCTCCGCCGGGAGCTCGTGGTGGATCGGCTCGATCCCCACCTCCGCGCACGCCTCCTGCTTGCGCCGGACGTAGAGCGCGGAGGCTTGGTCCTCGCCCACGAGCACGGTGGCGAGGCCCACCGGTCGGCCGAGCGCGGCGACGTCCCGGGCCACCTCGGCGCGCACCTGCGCGGCGAGTGCCTTGCCGTCCATGAGTGTTGCGGCCACGGCGGGGGAGCCTAACCGACCGGCAGGCATCATCCCGCCGTGAGCGTCTGGCGGCACGTCAGTGCGATCGGTCTCCTGCCCTTCGTCGTCACCGTCGTCGGCCCGGGGCTGCTGCTCTGGCGGAGCGGCACCGGGCTCGGCGGACCGGTTCTCGCCGTCGCCGGGATCGTCCTGATCGCGCTCGGCCTCGCCCTGGTCGTCTGGACGGTCGCCCTGTTCGCCAGGATCGGCCGCGGGACGCTGGCTCCCTGGGACCCCACGTCGCGACTCGTCGTCGCCGGCCCGTACCGCCACGTCCGGAATCCGATGATCAGCGGCGTGCTGGGGATCGTGCTGGGCGAGGCGGGGCTCTTCGCCTCCTGGCAGCTGCTCGTCTGGTTCGCGGCGGTCTTCGCCGTCAACGCCGTCTACCTCCCGCTCGTCGAGGAGCCCGGCCTGCGGAAGCGCTTCGGCGCCGACTACGACGCCTACAAGGCGAACGTCCCCCGCTGGCTCCCTCGCCCAACGCCCTGGGAGCCTTAAGCTGACGCCGTGGAGCTCAGGCGCTGGCCCCGCAAGAACGATCCCGACTCGATCCGCGCGCGGCAGGAGGAGCTGGCACCGCGCCTCGACGGCGAGCACGAGGTGTTCGCGCACGACCTGGCGCCCTTCGCGAGCGCCACCGAGGCGATCACCGGCGTCGCGCTCGTCCCGGTCGCCGTCGTCGGGCCGGTCGACGTCGACTTCGGCGACTACGCCATCGAGGAGCCGGACGGCCTCCTCGTCGAGCGTGGCCGAGCGAAGGAGGGCGTCTACGTCCCGCTCGCCAACACGGAGGGCGGCCTCTCGATCTCCCTCTACCGCGGCGCGCGGGCCGTGGGCGAATCCGGCGGCTTCCGCACGCACGTCGTCAGGGACCGGATCACGCGCGCGTCCGCGTTTTTGTTCGACGACGCTACCGAGGCGCTCGGGTTCGCCCGCTGGATCGAGACCCAGCTCGAGCCCATGCGGGAGTGGCTCGCATCGGAGCCTGTCGCCAACCTCTCGAAGCATGCCAAGCTCCGCGAGCTCGAGACCCACGTCGTCGGCCCCATGTGCCACGTCATGTACGCCTACACGACCGGCGACGCCTGCGGGATGAACATGATCACGAGGAACTCCTACGCGCTGAACCAGGGCTTCGTCCTCGCCCGGGCGCCGATCCAGCCGAAGCGGGCCATGCTCGAGGGCAACATGGGCGGCGACAAGAAGCCGTCAGCCCGCTACTTCGAGCGCGGCGGACACGGCAAGACGGTCATCGCGGAGGCCACGCTCACCGAGGAGGCCGTCCGGCGCGTGCTCAAGACCTCCCTCGACGACCTGGAGGAGCTCGCGTTCGTGGGGACACACGGCGCCGTCGCCTCCGGCATGCAGTCGGTGGCGTTCACGCCCGCGACGGCGATCGCAGCGCTCTTCACCGCCACGGGCCAGGACATCGGCATGGTCGGGACGAGCTCGATGGCGCACGGCACGGCGCACCGGGTCGACGGCGGCCTGCACGTCTCCATCCGGCTCGCCAGCCTGGAGGTGGCGACGGTCGGGGGCGGGACGACCCTCCCCTACGCCCGCTCGTGGCTCCGCCTCATGGGCTGCGACGGCGCCGGCAAGGTCTACCGCCTGTCGCAGATCGTGGCCGCGGCGACGCTGTCGCTCGAGATCTCGGCGAGCGCGGCGATGGCCACCGCCGGCTCCGAGAACTTCTACCGCGCCCACTTCGAGCGCGGCGGCCTCCGCTAGCGAGCGTGGCGGCGGCCGTCCCGCCCCACCACGATCCGGCGTGCTGGGGCTGCGGCGACAACCCGCGCGGCCTCCATCTTCCGCAACCGGCGGAGGAGGGAATCGAGCGCTACGATGCAGTCGTCACCTTCGGTGACCACCACCAGGCGGGGCCGGGCATCGTCCACGGTGGACTCGTCGCGGCCGCGCTGGACGAGGCCTCGGGTCTGCTCGCCACCTGGCATCGGTTCCCGGCCGTCACCGCGCGCATCTTCGTCCGGTACAGGCGGCCGGTCCTGATCAACCACGAGCTCGCGCTTGCGGCGTGGGTCACGGACAGCCGCGGACGCCGCATCCACATCGACGCCGACCTGCGCGACGGCGGCGAGGTGGTCGCCGAGTCGCGCGGCGCCTTCCTCCACGTCCCGCTCGACCACTTCCTCGGCACGCCGGAGGGTCGCGCGGCCGGTGAGGCCTGGCGGCGACGACTTACCGAGAACGAGGGTTGAGCGGGATGCGGCCTTCTGCCGAAATCAGGACGGCATGGAGCGCTGCGAGGGCTACTACCGTCTGGAGAACCGCCGCTGCGACCGCGCGGGCACCCGCGACGTGACCGCGGCCGACGGCGAGTCGTACTTCGTGTGCGCCTACCACGCCCGCCAGGGCTGGGCCGCGAGCGTGGCCCGCTGGCACGAGGACTCCGACGTCCGCGCGGGCGCGCCGGTCGACCTCCGCCCCGGCCTCCACCCCGCAGCCTAGGAGGGTTTGGCGAAACACCCCGCCGCAAAGAGAAGCGGCGGCGAAGGGGGATCGCCGCCGCCTCGGGCGTTACTGGGCCAGGAGGTGGTTTGCCGTCATCCCCGAGCCCAGGAGGAGAGGACCTCGCGCGCTGTATCGGCAGGCTCAAGCCGCCGCTTGAGCCTGGCCGTAACCCCTCCTGCGGATCACCCGAAGGTCCGGCGACGGGTGGCTCCGTCTCCACCACCATGCGTGCCTACTCCTTCCGGGGGATCACTGCGGCCAGAGGGAGAGAGGACATCCACGGAGACGAGTTCCTGTGGGGAGGCCTGCGCACGCGCCTGGAGCGGATGGGCCGGGTGCGCCCGCGCACGATCGGGCAGGCGGCGGTCGGCCAGCAGCCCGAGCCCGTACACGCCCAGGTGCGCTTCCGCCCGGTGCAGCCCGCGCTGCGCCCCGCGGGTCGCGGCGCTGGCGCCGGCGCGCCGCTGGTCGTAGCATCGGGCGCTCAAGAGGCAAGCGTCAAAGGAGGCGGCATGGCCGACACCGAGACCCCCGTTCTCGACCTGCTCGGGAAGATGACTGCAGACTCGATCGAGGCGTCCAGCCTCGACGCCGAGGCCCTCGTGCTGACGCGCATCGCCGCGCTCGTCGCGGTGGACGCGCCCCCGGCCTCGTACATGCTGAACCTGGGCGCGGCCAGCGAGATCGGCATCGACGCCGACCGCATTCGCGGCGTCCTCGCGGCGATCGCCCCGATCGTGGGCACCGCCCGGATCGTCGCGGCCACGGGCAACATCGCCCGTGCCCTCGGCATCGCCCTCGAGCTCGCCGAGCTCGAGGCCGAAATCGAAGGCGACTCCGTCTAGGCCTTCACCAGTCGACCGCGCGAGGGCGCCGCGAACCGCGGCGCCCTCGCGTTCGATGTCCGCCGCTCGGCCGGTCAGCCGGTCGCTTCCACCTCACGCATGAGGATGATCGCCTGCGGCGGTGCGATGAAGAGCTGCTTCTTCGTCGTCACGCCGACGACCTGCCAGCCCTCGGCGCCCAGCCGGTTGAGCTCGTCCTCGACCTGCTTGCCCGTGTCGATCACCCGGTACTCGAAGCGCCTCCTGGCCGTTCCGACGCGCGGCAACTCGTGTGCAGCGGTCGTCATGTGGCACCTCCTTTCGCGCTTCGATGCTCGCAAGCCGCAGGAAGCGCGGCATCGGGGCGCGCGCGGATCCCGTGTACGCAAAAGGGGGAAACGGGGTCGGAAGCGACAGGCGCGGACCGGCAACGCGTGAGTTTCTTATCGTCGCGGCCGGGCTCACTGCACGACGCGGTACTTGAGGTGCGTCACGCTCGGCGACTCGACCACCCGCACGGTCTCGACCTGAACGTCGTCGGGCCCGAGGCCCGCGAAGAGGGGCGTCCCGCCGCCGAGGAGGACCGGCGCGACGTGGAGCTGGAACTCGTCGACCAGGCCCGCCCGGAGCGCCTGCTGGATGACGCTGGCGCCGCCGGCGAGCAGCACGTCCGCCTCCCCGGCCGCCTGCTGCGTCTGCGCGACCGCCGCCTCGACGCCCTCGGTGACGAAGTGGAAGGTCGTGCCGCCCTCGCGCGGCAGCGGTGCGCGCGCGTGGTGCGTGACGACGAACACCGGCGCGTGGAAGGGCGGCTCCTCGCCCCACCAGCCGCTCCAGGGCTCGTCGCCCCAGGACCCGTCGCCCCCGCCGAACATGCCACGGCCCATGACGTAGGCGCCGATCCCCTCGATCGACTCCGCCAGGATCTCGTTGTCGGCGTTAGCTTCGCCGCCCGCCAGCCCGTGCTGCTCCCGCCAGATCGAGAGCTTCACGACCCACTCGTGGAGCTCCTCGCCGCCGGCGCCGAGCGGCTGCTCGAGGTCCGGATCGGGCCCGGCGATGTAGCCGTCCAGGGACGTCGAGATGTCGAACTTCACCTGTGTCATGAGCCCTCCCGGGAATCGTCGGTACGCGGGTTAGGACCAGGCCGGTCGGCGCAACTCATCGGTGCGCCGGCCGCCGCCTACACCCCGGTCAAGACGCCGGGAGGTAGGTGAGGAGGACCACTCCGGAGTCGAACCGCTTTACGTCGTCGAGCTCCATCCGGACGGTTCCCCTGTCGCCGAGCACGTGGACGTTTCCCTCGCCCCAGACGAGCGGGTTCACGTAGACCTCGTACTCGTCGATCAGGCCCTTCTCGGCGAGGGCGTACGCGAACTCGCCGCTCCCGTGCATGAACAGGTCGCCGCCGACCTCGTCCTTCAGCTTCGGGATCGCATCCTCGAGGTCCCCTTCGAGTAAGGTCGCGTTCCACTCGAGATCTCCAGACAGGGTCTTGGACCCGACGTACTTCGGCATCGAGTTGACCATGTCCGCCCACTTGCCCGACTGGCTCGGCCAATAGCCCGCCAGCCCCTCGTAGGTCTTGCGCCCCAGCACCAGCCCGCTGGATCTCGCCTGACGCTCGAACGAGTATTCGCCGTGGTCTCCGTCCGCCTGCACCCACTCGCCGACCGGGTCTACGACGCCGTCGACGGTGGCCTGCGTGGTCGCGATCAGCTTTGCCATCTCGATTCTCCTTTGGTCAGCGGGGAGCTTCCTCAGAGTCCCCTCAGATCTATCTCAAAAGGCCTGACCATCCACCCTCACCCGAGAACCGGGTGGTGGGGCTGCGCGATCACTCCGTTTCGCGTTAGGACGCGGCGACGTACAGTTGCCATTGGCCGGGAACTCCCTTCAGTTCGTGGGCGCCACGGTCCTCGAAGGCGATACCTGAACCTATTACGGCGTCCCTGACGGTCTGCGAGACGAGTACCTCGTCGGGCCCGGCAAGCGCGGTGATCCGGGCTCCGATGTGAACGGCGATCCCGCCAAGATGGTGGCCCAGAACCTCCAACTCTCCTGAATGCACGCCGGCGCGCACGCGTAGTCCGAGGCTTTGGACTGCCGCACCGATTGCCTGCGCGCATCGAATCGCCCGGGCTGGGCTCTCAAAGGCGGACAGGAACCCATCGCCCGTCCGATCGATCTCCTTGCCGCCAAAGTGTTGAAGCTGGCCGCGCACGATGTCGTCATGACGCCGGATCATCGCCCGCCATTCGGAATCGCCGAGCTCGGCAGCCTGTCGTGTTGAGTCGACGATGTCGGTGAACAGCACGGTCGAGAGAATCCTGTCTGGGGCGGGGAGGGACTTGCCCGCTGCTTGAAGGGCTCTCCGGTACTCGTCGAGGTACTCGGGAGCGCGGGCCAGATAATCAGGATCGAGGCGTCGCCGGAACGTCGGCGCGCTGAAGACCTTGGCCCACTCGCACACGGGCAGCACGTAATCGCCGGCCGCGTGCCAGTGGTGAAGCCAACGCGTGAGGTGCTCTTCCGACCGGAAGAGATTCATGCGTGCTCAATTGA
>Ga0256867_10001006_pt1 | contig 11660 bp, 8 predicted proteins | sample RVTome_15_FD_185939 | JGI IMG/M metagenome (GOLD analysis project Ga0256867, IMG submission 185939) | Soil microbial communities from uranium-contaminated site in the Upper Colorado River Basin, Wyoming, United States - RVT150D86 (HiSeq) ... | reverse complement strand
CAACGGGACGATGCACCCGCTCCAGACTGCGTTCTGGGAGAAGCACGGACTCCAGTGCGGCTTCTGCACGCCCGGGGTGATCATGTGCGCCGCCGACCTGCTCGCGTCGAATCCGAGCCCGACCGAAGCGGAGGTGCGTCACTCCCTCGAGGGCAACCTCTGCCGCTGCACCGGATATCAGAACATCATCGACGCTGTGCTGGCCGCCGCCGACACCATGCGCGGCGCGCCCGCGCGCGCTTCCTAAAGGACGGGAGGAGCCCATGGCGACCTTGTTCGGCTCCGGCATCAAGCGCCGAGAGGACCCCCGCTTCCTGACGGGGCGCGGCACGTATGTGGACGACATCAAGCTCACCGGACTCTGCCACGCGGCGATCCTTCGGAGCCCCCACGCCCACGCCGTCATCCGGAGCATCGACTTGGCGGCGGCGAAGCAATCGCCCGGGGTGATCGCGGTGTTCACGGGCAAGGACCTGGTGGACAAGGTGGCCCCGGTTCCCTGCGCGTGGGCGGTGCCCAACTGCGAGCTCAAACTGCCGGCCCACCCATTGCTGGCGCACGAGAAGGTACGGTACGTCGGCGACGGCGTTGCCATGGTGGTGGCGACCTCACGGGAAGCGGCCCGCGACGCGAGCGAGCTGATCGAGGTCGACTATCAGCCGCTTCCCGCGACCGTGAATCCGGAAGACGCGACCAAGCCCAATGCGCCGCAGCTCCATGCCGACGTGCCCGGCAACGTGGGCTTCAAGTGGGTGGTGAGCGGCGGCGACGCCGAGGCCGCGTTCCAGTCGGCCGAAGTGAAGGTCGCGCAGCGGATCGTGCAGCAGCGGCTCCTCCCCACGGCGATGGAGCCGCGCGCGGCGGTGGCGAGCTGGAATCAGGGCACCGGCCACCTCACCCTCTGGGCCACCAGCCAGAACCCGCACATCCATCGCTTCCTGTGCTCGCTGATGCTGAAGCTGCCGGAGCACCGGATCCGGGTGATCTCTCCCGACGTGGGGGGCGGGTTCGGCAGCAAGATTCCCGCCTACGCCGACGAGGCGCTGGTCGCGTACGCGGCAATGACGCTCGACCGGCCGGTGAAATGGACCGAGGACCGCTCCGAGAACTACAAGACCACCATCCACGGCCGGGACCACATCGAGCACGTGGAGCTGTGTGGCACGCGCGACGGCCGGATCACCGGCCTCCGCACCCGGGTGTACGCGGGGCTCGGCGCGTATGCGTCGACCGCAGGCCCCGGCATCCCGACGATCCTGCACGGGCTCATGTACTCGGGCGCGTACACCATCCCGAACATCCACGGCACCATCTTCGGCGTGTACACCACCACGACCCCCGTGGACGCGTACCGCGGCGCGGGCCGGCCCGAGGCCACCTATCTTATCGAGCGGCTGGTCGATCTGTACGCCCTAGAAATCGGCATGGACCCCGTGGACGTCCGCCGCAAGAACCTGATCCCCAGGGACAAGTTTCCCTACACCGTCGCCACCGGCATCACGTACGATTCCGGCAATTACGAGCCCGCGCTCGACACGGCGCTGGCCGCGCTCGACTACAAGGGGTTCCGCGCCGAGCAGGCCAGGGCCAGGGAACAGGGCCGCTATCTCGGCGTTGGGGTGGTGTGCTACACCGAGATCTGCGGGTTAGGACCGTCGCAGGTGGCCGGCGCGGTCGGGTTCGGCGGAGGGCTCTACGAATCGGCGATCGTACGGGTGTATCCCACTGGCGTGGTCCGCGTCTACATCGGGGCCAGGCCCCACGGCCAGGGTGAGGAGACCACCTTCGCCCAAATCGTCGCCCACGAATTCGGCGTGCCGGTAGAGAGCGTCGAGATCGTGGCCGGCGACACCGAATCCACGCCGCAGGGCTGGGGCACCTACGGCAGCCGCACCACCGCGGTGTCCGGCTCGGCGGTGAAGCTCGCGGCGGTCAAGGTGAAGGAAAAGGCGAAGAAGCTCGCCGCGCACCTGCTCGAGGCAAGCGAGGACGACCTCGAATGGAAGGACGGCAAGTACGCCGTCAAGGGATCGCCGGACCAGGCCAAGGGCTTCGCCGAGCTGGCCCTCATGGCCAACGTCGCCTGGAACCTGCCGGCCGGCATGGAGCCCGCGCTCGAAGCGAGCGCCTTCTTCGACCCGACCAACTTCGTCTTCCCCTTCGGGACGCACCTCTGCACGGTCGAGGTCGATCCGGAAACCGGCGCCGTCACGATCCTGCGCTACATCGCCGTGGACGATTGCGGGCCCCGCATCAACCCGATGATCGTCGAGGGACAGGTGCACGGCGGCGTGATCCAGGGCATCGGCGAGGCGCTGCAGGAGATCGCGGTCTACGACGATCAGGGCCAGCTCCTCACCGGCACGATGATGGACTACGCGGTGCCCAGAGCGAGCCAGATGCCGCGGATCGAAGTGCACGCCCAGGAGACCCCGTCGCCGGTTAACCCGCTCGGCGTGAAAGGCATCGGCGAGGCCGGCACGATCGCGTCGGCGGCGTGCGTCATCAATGCGGTGTGTGACGCCCTGGCGCCCCTCGGCATCAAGCACATCGACAAGCCCGTCACGCCCGCCCGCGTGTGGGCGGCGATCCGGCAGGCAAATGGAGGCGCACGATGATCCCCGCTCCCTTCGAGTACGCGAAGGCCAGGAACCTCCGCGACGCGCTCAATGCGCTGGCTGCGGGCAACGGCTCAAAACTCCTGGCCGGCGGGCACAGCCTCCTGCCGCTGATGCGCTTCCGTCTCGCGCAGCCGTCCCGTTTGGTGGATATCGGCGATCTCGCCGAGCTCAAGGGCATCACCGAGAAGGGGCGCGGGCTCCGGATCGGCGCGCTCACCACCTATCGTGAGCTGCTCGATTCCCCCATGGTGCGGGAGCGCGCCCCGCTGATCGTCGAAGCCGCCCACACGATCGGCGACATTCAGGTGCGAAACCGGGGAACGATCGGCGGCGGTCTCGCCCACGCCGATCCCGCGGCCGACATGCCCGCGGTGATGCTGGCGCTCGATGCGACGCTCGTGGCCCGGTCCAAAGCCGGTAAACGCTCCATTGCGGCGCGGGAGTTCTTTCTCGGTCCGTTCACCACGGCGCTCGCGCCCGATGAGCTGCTGATCGAAGTCCTGATCCCGCCCCTGCCCCGCGGCGCCCGCACCGCGTACGTGAGTCACGAGCAGGCCGCATCCGGGTATGCGCTGGTCGGGGTCGCGGTCGTGGTGGTGGTCTCGAAAAAGATGGTCACCCAGTGCCACGTCGCCATCACCGGCGTGAGCGATCGGGCGTTCATGGCCCATTCGGCCGCGCGTCTGGTCGATACCCGGGCGGAGCCGGAGGCGATCGACGCCGTCGCGAAGGGATCCCTCGATGGGGCCGAGGTGTCGAGCGACCTGCATGCGCCAGCTGACTACCGTGCTCACCTGACCCGCGTGGTGGTCCGCCGCGCGCTCACCACCGCACTGGGCAGGTCCGTCTGAGAGTCTACGGCCTCGTGGTGGCCGCCGGCCTCAGCAGCCGGTTCGGCGGAGCCAAGCTCCTGGCGAAGTGGCGGGGCCGGGAGCTGCTCGGCCACGTCCTGCTCAAGCTGGTGAGCGCGCGCGCCGCGGGGCTCGTCGCCGGCACCGTCGTGGTCCATCGCGAAGAGGATGAGGCGGTGCGCACGCTGGCCACGGAGTACCGCTGCATGTCCGTGCCGATCACGAGGCCGGATCCGGAGCTGTCGGAGTCGCTCCGGACTGGCCTCGACGCGCTCAGCGGCCGCGGGTCCCGTTTCGACCGCGAAGCGGCCCTCATCTGCCTCGGTGATCAGCCGCTGCTCCGCTCTGACGTGATTCGGGCCCTGATCGAGACGTGGGACCGCAATGCGACGCCCATCGTGCGTCCGAGCTACCGGGACGAGCCTGGCACGCCGGGCCATCCGATCCTGATCGACCGGTCGCTCTGGCCGCTGGCCGCCGAGCTGCGCGGCGATTCCGGGTTCGGCATGCTGTTTGACGTCCGGCGCATGGCCGTCCGCACGATCTCGGTGGCCGGCAGCAACCCCGACGTCGATACGCCAGAAGACCTGCAGGCACTCGACGCCGTCGCCGAACCGGCGCCCGAGGGGAGCAGCGCCTGAAGGACCCGCCCGAACTCCGTTCGGCGTTCGGTGCGCGCGGGTATCTCGCCGATGACGACCTCGCCACCGCGGTGTTTCTGAGCATTCGGCTCGAGCGTCCGCTGTTTCTCGAAGGAGAGGCCGGAGTCGGCAAGACGAGCGTGGCCACGACACTGGCACAGGTCACCGGCGGCGAGCTGATCCGGCTGCAGTGTTATGAAGGCCTCGACGCCTCGACGGCGCTGTACGAGTGGGACTATCCCCGCCAGCTCCTCCACATACGACTTGTTGAATCCACAGATTATATGGTTGACAAGGATGAAGCCGAACGGGCCAAATCCAGATCATCCATATCATCCGTGGATCATGAGATTTTCAGCGAAACGTTCCTGGTTCGACGGCCGTTGTTGCGTGCCCTGGATGCGAAGGCGCCGCCGGCGCCGGTGCTGTTGATCGATGAAATCGACCGCGCCGACGAAGAGTTCGAAGCACTGCTGCTCGAGCTCCTGAGCGATTTTTCCGTCACCATTCCCGAGCTGGGCACGATCCGCGCGGTGGTGCGCCCCCAGGTGATCATCACCAGCAATCGCACGCGGGAAGTCCACGACGCGCTCAAGCGGCGCTGTCTCTACCACTGGATCGACTACCCGAGTGCGGAGCGCGAGCTGGCCATTCTTCATGCCCGCCGGCCGGACGTCGGAGACGCGCTCGCGCGCGAAGTGGTGAGCTTCGTGCAGCGGCTCCGGACCGCCGACCTGGTGAAGCCGCCCGGCGTGGCGGAGATGCTCGACTGGGCCGCCGCGCTGGTGGAGCTGGGCGGCGCGCCGCTGGAGGCGGACACGATAGACCGCACCATGGGCGCACTGCTCAAGTATCAGGACGACGTCGCGAAGCTCCGCGGCGGGACCACGCGGACCCTGCTGGACGAGGCGCGCGCCGCGCTGCCGCGATGACGGGTGCGGCGTTCGTCGCGAACGCGGTCACCTTCGGGCGATTGCTTCGGCGCGCGGGGATGCCCGTAGAGCCGGGGCAGACCCGGCTGTATCTGGACGCCCTCTCGGCGGTCGGCGTCACCAGTCCGGCGCTGGCGCGCTTTGCCGGACACGCCGTGTTCGTGCGCCGGCGAGAGGACCTTCCCGTCTTCGACCAGGCGTTCTCCTTGTTCTGGCGGCGCCACGGCGGGCTCGCCCCCGACGCTCCCGTGCTCCCGCGCATGCGGCAGTCGGAGCCGCGCCGGCCGACGTTCCCCGCGCCGGCCCACGAGCTCGAAGGTCCCCGCCTCGAAGCGGATCTCCCGCGGACACTCGCGCTCGCGAGCCGGCGTGAGGTCCTGCGCCACGCCGACTTCGCTACGCTCACACCCGTCGAGTCGGACGAGGCGCTCGCGCTGCTGTCGGCGTGGCGGCCGGCCCTGCCGCATCGGGCGTCGCGCCGCTGGAAGCCGGCACGCGGCGGGCCGCGCCCCGCGCTGCGCGCCATGCTCCGCGCCTCGGTGCGCACCGGCGGGGAAATCGTCGTGTGGAAATGGCTCCAGCGACGGCGCCGGCCGCGACCCATCGTCCTCGTCACCGACGTGAGCGGCTCGATGGAGCGCTACAGCCGGCTGCTGCTCCGATTCGGCCACGTGCTCGCGCGGACCGGCGCGCCGCTCGAAGTCTTCGCGTTCGGCACGCGGCTCACCCGCATCACCCGGGACCTCCGGGTGCGGGATGCCGACGAGGCATTGCGGCGCGTCGGGCGGTCCGTGGTCGACTGGAACGGCGGCACCCGCATCGGGGAAAGCCTCCACACGTTGAACCGGCACTGGGTGCGCCGCGCGGTCCGGAGCGGCGCGATCGTGCTGCTGGCCTCGGACGGCTGGGAGCGCGGGGAGCCGGCGCTCCTCGAAGCCGAGATGGCGACGCTCCGCCGCTCCTGTTATCGTCTCCTCTGGCTCGATCCCCTGGCCGAGCGGGCCGGATTCGCGCCGGAAACCGCCGGCCTCCGCGCCGCACTGCCCCACATCGACGCACTCCTGCCGTGCGCGAGCGTCGGATCACTGATGAGAGTCGCACGGGAGCTCGACCGAGAATGATCATTCCGTCCATCCGTCATGCGTGACCTCCTCGCGGACTACGAGCGCCTCGCCGGCACGGGCCCCGTCGGCCGCGCGGTCGTGACGGCGGTCTGGGGCTCGGCGCCGCGGCCCGAAGGCTCGTCGCTCCTCGCCACGGCGGACGCCCGGATGGCCGGGTCGGTGTCGGGCGGGTGCGTCGAAAACGCCGCGGTCGAGGAAGTGGTCGGAGCCATCGCGCGGGGAACGCCGTCCGTCGCGAGCTGGGGCGTGTCCCACGAGCGCGCGTGGGAGCTGGGACTCTCCTGCGGCGGGACGATCAGCGTGCTGGTGGAGCCCAGCGTGCGGCCGGAAGTGCTCGTGGCCGCCCGGAGCGACGCGGGAAGTGTCGTGGCGACGGTCACGCGCGGCAGAGCCCCCGCGGGCAGCGGACTCGTGGTGGACGAACGGGGCGGCCACAAAGTGTTCGGCGATTTTCCGAGCGACCTGGTCCGGCCGACGGTCGCCGCGGCCGGCGACGCGCTCGCCAAGCTCACCAGCCGGCTGGAGACCTTCGGAGACGGCCAGGCCTCGACCGCGGTCTTCCTCGAGGTGTATCCACGCCGGCCGACGCTCCTCATCTTTGGCGGCGTCCATGTCGCCACGCACCTCGTCCATATGGCGAAGCCGCTCGGCTATCGCACCATCGTGGCGGATGGACGTGAGGGCTTCCTCACGCGCGAGCGCTTTCCCGGGGCAGACGAGCTGATCCTCGGCTGGCCTGAGGAGGTGTTCACGCGAGTCGGTATCGACAGCGCGACCTGCATCTGCCTGCTCACCCACGACCCGAAGTTCGACGAGTCGGCCCTGGACATCGCGCTCCGGTCTCCCGCGGCGTATATCGGGGCCATCGGGTCCCGAAAGACCCAGCAGGTGCGCCGTGAACGGCTCCGCGAGGCGGGCTACACCAGGGAAGAGATCGCCCGGCTGCACGGGCCCATCGGACTCGACCTGGGTGGCCGGGAGCCGGCCGAGATCGCGCTCGCGATTCTCGCGGAGATAAGCGCGGTGCGGCACAAGAGGCCGGTTTCGGCGCGGGGGTAACGAGACTGCAACCGGGAAGGGGTCTCGACTGGCCGGCCGCGGTATCAGTTCCGGGCTGTCACCGGGATTCGCACGCGCGTGCGCTCCCACTCTATGATCAGGACCGCGGCAGCGTCCTGCGGCTCGAATCTGAGCGTCAGGCGCTCCAGCGGCTGGTCGACCGTCTCCACGGGCGCCGTGATGCGGCCCACGTCATGCGAACGGACCCACTCATCGATGGGAGCGCTGTTCCGGGCGGCGAGCCGATTCACGACGACCGTCCACGCATCGGATTGAGGTACGGCATAGAGCGAGTACCATCCGGGCTCGAGCCGGACGTCACCCAGCGACAAGGCTCGCTCGGTCCGGATCACTGTGGCTTCGTTGGCGCCGGTCGCCCAAGGCGCGCCGAAGCTCACCACCCCGCCCATAATGGTCCTGCCCCGCATCCCGGGACGGCTGTAACAGACTTTGATCCTGCCTCCTCCGACCTGGGTTTCGGCGGAATCGGGCGGGCTCAGCCGCTCGGCGAGTGCTGTCCGGGAGGCGGGGAACGGACAGGCGAACAATCCTTCCGGCCCGGCCGGGGCGCCCGGAAGCCGATGCACCGGCGGGTCGTGAAGTGGCCGGCGGGCCGCGAGCAGCCACTCGCGATGGCGGTGTCCGTCAGCCGAGTCGGCGACGAAGTCGGGGTCGCTGCGCAGAAGCTCGAAGCCGGCGTCGCGCACCTCGGCGGCCACGAGGCCGAGATGGATCTGGTGCCGTTCCGTCTGGGCGTCACGGCTCGCCGCGGTATCGCCCGGTGGATTGTCCAGGATCACCAGCCGCCCCCCAGGACGGAGCGCCTCTCGAATCGCCTCGAGCATGGCCGGATACTCGGTCATTTCGTGGTAGGCGTTGACGATAAGCGCGCCGTCCAGCGATCCGAACGGCAGCCGCGGATCGTCGGGGCGGCCGAGGATCACGTCCGCGTTCCGGGTCCCCTGCCGGTCGAGTACGGCTCGGAGCCGGGCAACGGCACTGCGCGAGATATCCACCGCATAGACCCGGCCCTGTGGACCGGTCCGTGCCAGAAGGCGGTGGGTGAAATACCCGCCACCGGCCCCCAGGTCGGCGACGTGGGCCCCTGGTACGGCGCCCAGGGCGGCAGCAACGTCCGCCACCCGCTGCCAGGCGTCGCGGTGAGCGTCGTCCTCCTGGGCCATGGCGGGGGCCGGCCCCGCGACCAGCGCGGTGAGTACCAGCACCCGGGTCAGGGCGGAGTTCACCCAATGAGTCATGGCTCTTCTCCTTCCAGGGGTGGTTCCGAGTGGGGAGGCTCGGTCGCCCGTCGTCGAGCGCCGGATCCCCGGGTTAACAGGTAGACGGGCACCCCGGCACAAACGAGCGAGGCGCCCATAAGCGAGGGTCCCGGCGCGAACCGCACGGCCTGGACCAGCATGGCCGCGCTGACCAGGAGAAACAGCGTGGAGGTCCATGGGTGCCCCCACACTTTGACGGGGGCGAGGTAGCCCCAGCCAGGCCGGCGACGCAGGACGAATAGGGCCGCCACGGCCACGGCGCTGAAGAGCACCACTGCAAAGGCGGTGTAGGTGATCAGATCCTCGAACGCCCCGGTCAGCACGAGGACGCCCGCCCATAGCGCCTGCGCCACCACGGCGAAGGAAGGCACACCGGACCGGGTGTCGATCCGGCCGAACGCGATGGGGAGCACTCCATCGCGGGCCATGGCGAAATAAATCCGGGGGCCGGCCAGCAGCATGGCGCTGACGCCGCTCCCGAGCGCAAGACCGACGACCACCGCCACTACGGCCGAGCCGGAGCCACCGAAGACCGCGTCCGCGGCGACATCAGCCACCGCCACCGAGCCCTCGAGCGCACCGAACGGCACCGTCCGGAGGTAGAGGAGGTTGAGCCCCAGGTACAGGGCCGTCACCACTACGGTACCGCCGACCACCGCGGCGCGGAGGCTCCGGCCCGGCACGCGCATCTCGCCGGCGAGGTAGGCGGCGGCGTTCCAACCGCTGTACGTGAACATCACCAAGACGAGGGCGAGGAGGACCCCTCCGTCCTGTGCTGGCGGCCATGCCGTAGCCGTCGTTCCCGCCACCGCCGGTTGGGCCGCCAGTCCCAGGGCCACCAGGGCAGCGATCGTAACCACGCTCAGGACGGCAAGGAGATTCTGAACCGTGCGACCGGGTCCGAGTCCCCGGGTGTGGACCAGAGTGAGGAGCGCAATGAGGGCGAGGGCCACGAGTCTCTGTGGATGCAGATCGAGACCCGGCCCGCCCCCGAATCGCAGGGGTACGATGTTCCCCAGCCCCGGGATCAGCCGCTCGAGATAGATCGCGAATCCAACCGCGCCCGCGGCTATGGCTCCGGCGAATCCGGCGAGCAACGAGGTCCAGCCGGACAGGAACGCGACGCCCGGACCGAACGCTTCACGCAGATATACGTACTCTCCCCCGGCCTCCGGGTAGGCGCCGCCCAGCTCGGCGTAGACCAGTCCGCCGATGAGCGCCAGGACAGCCCCAGCCGCCCAGACTCCGAGAAAGGCTCCCGGACCGGGCACCATCGATGCCACGAGACCGGGCGTGGTGAAGATCCCGATGCCGATCACGTTCGAAACGATCAGAGCAGCGCCGTCCAGGGAGCCGAGCCGCCGCGTCAGCCGTGTCGTCCCGGCGGGTTCCGCCATGGCCGCTCCTTCCACCAGTACTCCATTTCGGACCAGGCTGAACATGGGGAGGCGGACTGGTGCGGGGGTGGTGAGGTTGTCCGGAAGGCGTACGAGTTCCGTGGGCCGCCGGGGGCCCTCCACACTTTTCGTACAAGTTTCGTCTTCCTTCGGGCCGGCACCATGAGTTAGGATGAGGAGCGCGAAAGGCCGACGACAGGAGCGACCCATGGCAGGCACCCGCAACGCACCGACCGGCGCGGGCGCGCGCCTTCGCCGCGCGCTCCCGCTCCTTGTGCTCCTCCTCGCCCTGGGCGTGACCGGCGTCGGAGCATTCCGAGCCCAACGGGCGCACCGCTCGCACCGGGAGACGGCGGAGGCTCTCCTGCGAGACTATGGCGCGTTCGCCGCCTGGAGCTTCGCGGCACGGGCCGCCGGATTCCTGGACAACTCGTTTCGCAGCACTCTCTACCCGCTGCGCCCGGAGTTGTTGAGCGGCGATCCCGCGCGCCTCGAGGGGTTCCTGGCTGCGGGTCGGAGGCGCACCGATGCGTGCGGGTGCGGCACGCCGCTGGCCGGGCGATTCGCGTTTCACGCCCGCCTGGCCCCCGGCCCCTCGACCCTCACTTTCGCCGGCGAGCCGCCGGCTCCTGCGCAGCGGACCGCGTTGCGAACGGCGGTCGAACGGCACGCCCGGGAGGAACACGGGCAGGGATACCGCCTGATGCAGGTGCCGGAGAGCGGCGACGCGACGCTGCTCGTGGCGTACGTGCTGCACGGCGACCGGGGCGACAGCGCGGTGTACGGCGTCGAGGTCGATGGGGCGCGGTTCCGGGAGGAGCTCCGCCGCGCGCTCGACCATCCGGACCTGCTTCCCCATTCGCTGACGCGCGGGGCGCCGAACACTTCCCTGCTGGCGGTTCGCCTGCTCGGCGCCGGCGGTGAGGAGCTGTTCGCATCCACCGAGCGCGGGACGCCGGCCATTTTCGCCGACCAGGCGCTGCCGGAGCGGATGGCAGGCGCAGTCGTGCGGGCGGCCGTCCTCCCGGAGGCCGCCGAAGGCCTCATCATCGGCGGGATGCCGGAGAACCGCGCCCCGGCGGCACTCCTTCTGTTCGGTCTGGCGGCCGGGCTGATGGTGCTTTCCGTTTCGTTGTTGCGGAAGGAAAACGACCTTGCCCGGCTCCGCTCGGACTTCGTGGCCAACGTCTCGCACGAGCTCCGGACGCCGGTCGCCCAGATCCGGCTGTTCATCGAGACCCTGCGCCTCGGCCGGGTCAATGGCGAAGCGCAGCGGGACTGGGCGCTCGAGCGGATCGAGCGCGAAACGCTCCGGCTGGCGGGTCTTCTGGACAAGATTCTCCACTTTCACCGCACGAACCGGGGCGCGGTCCCGGCGGACCGGATGCCGGTGGACGTAGGCATGGAAGTGGGGGACGCCGCGGCGTCCTTCGAGGCGTTGCTCCGGCCGGGCAAGGCGCGGCTCGTCCTCGAGCTGGCCGAGGGGTTGCGGGCGACGGCTCACGCCGACTCCCTGCGTCAGGTGGTGCTGAATCTCCTGGAGAACGCCGTCAAGTATGGAGCCGACGGCCAGACCATCCGGCTGCGTGCGGAATGGCGGGAGGGATGGGCGCGGATCAGCGTCGAGGATGAGGGACGGGGGGTGCCTCCCCGGGAACGGAAACTCATCTGGGAGCCGTTCCGCCGCGGGGCTGCCGCCGTGGGAAGCGTGACGGCAGGCGGCGGGATCGGCCTGTCGCTGGTCCGGGAAATCGT
>Ga0256867_10001005_pt1 | contig 11662 bp, 6 predicted proteins | sample RVTome_15_FD_185939 | JGI IMG/M metagenome (GOLD analysis project Ga0256867, IMG submission 185939) | Soil microbial communities from uranium-contaminated site in the Upper Colorado River Basin, Wyoming, United States - RVT150D86 (HiSeq) ... | reverse complement strand
GTTTTGTAAGTGATTGAAAATAAAGGGGAAGTTGGTAGCGGGGGGCGGGATCGAACCGCCGACCTTGGGGTTATGAATCCCACGCTCTAACCATCTGAGCTACCCCGCCATGCCTTGATTATCAACTATTTACAGCTACCATCAAAGTGCCCGAATCCTCACTTGTGACGGTATTGTGACGGCGCTGATTTTTTAGCATGACTGCCTCGCCTGCGCCAACTGGCAAATTGCGAACGTAACGCTGACTCGTCGAGATATTCGCATGGCCCATTAGCTTGGCTATGTCGTATGCGTTGAATCCTGCCTCGCCTAACCTCGTGCCATAAGTGGCCCGCAGGTCGTGCCAGACCAAGCCCTCGATCCCCGCATCCTCGCAAGCACTGATAAACGCCTTCTTGATATCGTCGAATGGCTTGCCGGTCTTTGGAAAAAGCCAAACATAATCATCAGGTCGTTTGCCTTTGCAGAGCGGCAGTAGAATTTCTCTCACTTCGCTGTTCATTTCGACAATGCGCGGTCTATTACTTTTGGTTCTGTCGAAAATGATCAGGTTGCGGAAGAAATCACACTGCCGAACCTTGAGGGTCAGTTGCTCGCTCTTACGTGCGCCGGTGCCGATAGCAAAGGGAATCATCGTTGCCAAGTGCTGTCGTTTGCCGGTGCATTGAGCTAGCAGCCGTGGTTCCTCGTCGGGTAGCAAATACCTGTAGCGTTGATTCTGCAACTTGATTCTGCTAACCCGACTGCATGGGTTTGAATCGGCCAAGCCCCATGTCACGCTAAAGTGAATATACGTGACAAGAGATCAATTTCATGCTTGACGGATGCCGGGCTTCGTTTCGTTTTGCGCTTTGTAACGCTGTGCAACCTTACGCTCTTAAAGGTTTCGATTGCACCTGCCGTGATTTCGCCTAACGTCTTACCGGCGAAAGCTCGAAGCAACGGGCGCACGCGAAACCGACCATGCTTCCATGATCGTTTGTTGTGCCTGGCCCAATCCAGAAACGTGCCCTCACCAAATTGCTCGTTTACCGCATCGGGATCGCCGACAAACTTTGCAAAAAGCAACGTTCCGAGTTGCTTGCCATACTTGCCCTCAACCACGTCACGCCTGATTTTGATCTCGGCTTGTTCCGCTTCGTACTTAGTACGCGCTTCGGGAATCAGCCCTCGATACTTGTGGTTCCCAAAGTCGTACCACCATTCGTTGCCTCTTTTCCCAACTGTCAAGGAACATCACCTCCGTTCGGCGGTTGCAGCCACAGAGGTTTGAGCGAATATACCTGAGCTGCTGTCCTTTCCGAAACCTCATTTGTCTTTGTCCTTGGTCCATTCGACAATTTCCTCAAAGTCGAAGCGCAATAAGTGCCCAACTTTGCGGTAGGGGATACGGCCTTGAGATTTCATCACGTAAAGTGTGTTTATCTTGATACCTAGAAATTCAGCGCACTGTTTAGGAGTCATCAATGATTCTGACGATTTAGGAGGTCTGCGCACAGTGTGTTCCTGTTCTTGCATCATGGTTCACCACACATTTCTTTAGAGTATGAGCGCCCCGAGTTCGATTTCCGGGCTTTCAATCGCAAGCTCGGCGGCTTGGGTCTGTGCTGGCTCAGCCTGGGTGGGGCTTTGTTCTACGCTGTGGTCCAACGGTCGTTGGTGGTCCGACGCGAGAGAATCTTGAGTCAATTTTATCGTGACCTGTTTTGACCTCATGCTTGTCGTCTTGCGTCGCTTCAAGCGGCGTTTCTTTGTTCATGCCGTGATCGAGAGCCTCGCGTAAATGCTGCGTGGAGTCGGTATAGATCGGCACTTCATACGTTTCTAGGGAAATCGCAAGCGGGCTTTGAATCGGAAGCGGGGCTGGTTAGTTGGTGATATCGAGCTATGGCAAACGGAGCCAGCACCACTTGGCCCGCTTGAAGATCCCAACGCCGTTAAGATCCCCGGCGCGGGCCGAGTCGGACCATTCGCCGACATCTCGTGCGCCGGTGCGGAAGCGGGTTTAACACCCGTCGCACAACCCACCGAGCTGCACGTGTGCGTCGTCACCACCGACGCGCGTATTTGGCATACCGTTTTCGACGGCTCAACTTGGACAACGTTCGCCGACGTCCAACAGCAAATTTCGAACAACGGGCCAGCCGAGACGGTGGCATGCGCTACCGAGGGACGAAATCTGCACTTGATTGCGGTTGTTCGGCGCTCGGGCGCATGGTTCGTGGACCACACGATTAGAGCTCCCAATGGCACATGGCGAAACTGGGTATCACTCATCGACGAGGCGAGCGGGAATGTTTGGACTACCGGTTCTTCGGACCCCATACGCGACGTCAGTGCGGCCTTTTGTGATGCTGAGGGGCCGATGCCCACGGGTCCCCGCGAAATAAAGCGGTTGAATGTCGCGTGGATAACAGATCAAGATCTCTTCATAGTCGAACGCAGTCGCGGTATCGTCGACTGGGCGCCTGGAAGATCTGGAACTGTTAGTCCGTCAGCATCGATTGCTGCGGGCGGACCTTTCGCGAAGCTCTGGTCAATTTCAATTACACAGATGCCGTTTCCACCATAGCCGGAAAAAAGTATCCCGACTCACCAAAGCACAGGTTCGTCACCTGAACCTAAAGGGTGCGATTAAGATTTGAAGTTCGAGCGATCGCTAATCACCAAACGACAAAAGGTATTTCATTTTTAGCTGAGTTGATGATCTGGTTTCTTTACTTGAGTTAAGTTGACAATGCCGTGGCACTCCGTGGCCACCCCTACAAAACGTCGCGACCGATTTCGGTTGACTGAATCGTTCGGTGGATGGTCAACTGTGTAGCGATCATTTCTCCCGCCCAAGTCGAACTGCAAGTCTTAATTAGTCATGAAACTCGTCGGATTTCTCCTGCGGTCGTCGCTCGGTATCGTCAGCCTCGCGGTGTTGTCTGGCATCGTCGCAGGTGTCAGTAACACCGGGCTTCTGATCGTCATCAACTCTGTGCTTAGCAAGTCAAACGTGCCCCAGGACACGCTCATCCTGAGTTTTGCTCTGTTATGTCTTGCGATGCTCGTAAGCCGCGCCGCTTCATGGATCTTCCTGGTCCAACTCGCACATCGAGTCACATTCAAACTACGTCTTGAACTATCAGCGCGGATTCTCGCCGCGCCGCTTCATCATCTGGAGAAACTGGGAGCGCCGCGTTTGCTTGCGACGCTCACCGACGATGTCTCGGTCATTACAGGCGCTCTTGTCACGACGCCGATGCTCGGCGTTCACGTCGTCGTTGTCGTCACGTGTCTTGGTTATCTTGGTTGGTTGTCGTGGCCGGCGTTGCTTGGCGTATTCGGTTTTCTGGGTGTTGGAGTGCTTTGTTATCAGATCCCGCTCAGGCGTGCCTTGAGTTATCTGGGCGCAAGCCGGCGTGAGCTGGACGCGTTGCTTAAACATTTCCGCGCCCTAATCGACGGTAACAAGGAACTCAAGCTTAACCGCTCACGTCGCGAAGCGTTCTTCCACGATCAGCTCGAAGAGGCCGCGCTCTCTTTTCGTCGCAAAGCCTCGGCGGGCGACGCCGTTTACGCTCTCACGGCCAGCTTTGGGCATCTGTTGATCTTCGTCCTGATCGGACTGCTGATCTTCGCATTGCCGGCTTTGCAACCGACGGAGATCAGCACAACGATTGGTTACAGCCTGGTCATTCTTTACCTGATGCCGCCGTTGGAGGTGATCATGAATGCGTTACCGATGCTGGGCCGCGCGAACATCGCCTTGCAGAAGATCGAAGCGATGGGGCTTTCACTGGCGGCTGAAAGTGTCGAGCATTCCACTACCGTGAATTCGAATGGCGACGGTTACCAAAATTTAAAGTTGCAAGGCGTGACGCATTCTTACCACAGCGAAGATGGAGACGGGTTTAAGCTGGGTCCAGTGGATCTGAGCTTTCGCCCGGCTGAACTAGTGTTTCTGGTCGGCGGTAATGGCAGTGGCAAGACAACCCTCGCCAAACTTCTCACGGGATTGTATGCACCCGACGAGGGCACAGTGCACCTGAACGGAGAGAAGATCACAGACGAGACCCGCGATGAATATCGCCAGCTTTTTTCCGCAATTTTTTCTGATTTCTACCTATTTGAAAGTTTGGTGGGATTGAATGCCGGCGCTCTGGATGAGCAGGCTCTTCAGTACTTGCGCCGTTTGCACCTCGATCGCAAAGTGCAGGTGATAGACGGAGTACTGTCGACCACGGAGCTTTCGCATGGTCAGCGCAAGCGGCTCGCGTTGTTGACCGCATACCTGGAGGATCGTCCTTTTTACGTTTTCGACGAGTGGGCGGCAGATCAAGATCCACTCTTCAAAGAGATTTTCTACTTGCGGCTCTTGCCGGAGCTTAAGGCAAGAGGAAAGACAGTGGTCGTCATCAGTCACGATGATCGTTACTTCCACGTCGCCGACAGAATTCTCAAGTTGAACTATGGTAAGTTGGAGCAGGAAATTCTGACTTCTTCAAAGTCGTCCGTCGTCATCAGCACCAGCTAAAGCAATGAGCCAGGAAAATCAATTACGCGCGGCGCCGCCTGTATTCGTTCTGTCATGCGAACGTTCAGGTTCGACTTTGCTGCGTTACATCATAGACACTCACCCGCAGGTTTGCAGTCCGGCCCATCTTCATCTCGGACAGCTTTGTCGCAACCTGTACACCTCCATTTTTTATTCGATAGGACAGACCATGGAAGTGACGGACGAACCGACGCGGGAACGGTTGGTAGCCGGCGAGGTGCGGGTCGTTGTTGACGAGTTTATGCGGAGGTACGCAAGGGCCAAAGGCAAGCAGATGTGGTGCGAGAAGACCACCGAAAACTTGCAGTACCTGACATTCTTACGCGACGTTTTTCCCGACGCCAAATATATCTGTCTCTATCGCAACTGTATGGACGTCGTGCATTCAAGTATCGAGTGCGGTCGTTTGGGCTTCCTGCCTGAGCTCGTTCCCTACGTGCAGAGGAGGCCTGACAACCTCGTCGCGGCGATGGCGGAGAGCTGGGTTGAGAAGACGACCACGTTGCTCGAGTTCGAGCTGGCGCACCCAGCGCAGTGTTTTCGCATCAAGTACGAAACTCTAGTTGTTGAGCCTTTGCAAACGCTGTCGGCGATGTTCGCTGCGCTCGGGCTCGATTGGGACGAAAAACTTCTGAATACCGTCTTTTCGACTGAACACGATCAGGGATCCGGAGATCGAAAAATTCTTTTCACAAAAAAGCTCAAAACTGACTCGATTGGACGCGGCTCGACTATTTCACGCTCGAATATTCCTGATGAATTGCTCGAGAAGATGAACCGGCTGCTGGCGCGCCTCGAATATCCCGTGGTGGGAGATGATTGGGACGATGCGCCCTCGCCGTATCTCTCTTCAGTAATTCCTGCGGAAGAGATGGAAAACGTCTCAAGCGTTGCAGAGATATTCGGAAGCTACATCCCGCGGTTGTTGAATAATGGAAGCGCCGCTTTGCAGGGAATTAACGGCAGATGCAAGTTTGACGTTGGCGATGGTGGTGGAATATGGATCTTGACGCTGCGAGAGTCGCAGGGCGTGGCAGAAGCTCTGGACGGCGACGCAGATTGCACGGTGCGGATTTCAGCGGCTGATCTGCTCGATCTGGTCAACGGCCGGCTTAACGCAATTGCCGCGTTCGATCAGGGGAAGATTCATGTCATGGGCGATTACGATCTTGCAAATAGGGTCGGCCGGTTGCTCTTCAGTGGGTGAACTGTTCACTCAGCAAGAAAACATTCGAGACTGATCACGACGCCTCAACGATCGCGTGGGAGATGTGGAAGACTGAGACGTTTCGACGTTAAGAGGATTGCAGGAGAAACGCAACACTTGTGCGCATGGTTTCTCGTTATACTGTGCAATTCAGTTCAACAGACGGTAAGCCCTGATTTCAACTCTGCCTTCTCGGCGTATCTCTGCGTTAAATAGTTACTCAGGTGCTTTCTTGACGCAGAGGACGCAGAGATACGCAGAGAGATTTTCAAATTGCGGCACAACGAAAATGTCAGGCATTTAGTCATGATCGCAATGTTATGCATTATCCGATTCTTGATCCGGTTAAAATAAACACCAAGCCATCTACCCTGATCGATCTCCTCCGCTTTAGAAGCCTCGATGAGCCAATGCTCACGGCTTACCGTTTTCTCGCGGACGCGGAGACGACAAGCATGACCTACCGCGAGCTCGATCTGCGCGCGCGGGCTATTGCTGCTTTACTGCAACGCCGAAACCTACGGCACGAGCGCGTCTTGTTGCTCTATCCTCCAGGTCTCGACTTCATCGCGGCTTTTTTCGGCTGTCTCTACGCGGGCGCAATAGCCGTTCCCTCGAGCATGCCGCAGACAAAACGCGGTCTGGCTCGTTTACAGGCCATCGCCGGCGACGCGCAGGCTGCCTGCGTCTTAACTACTCAACAAGTCTCATCACGAGTCGAACTGCTGCGAGACGAACACGCGTCGTGGACGCGTCGCGTTGATTGGTTGACCACTGATGCTATCCCAGACGATGTGGCGGCGGATTGGGGCGAGCCCTCGATCGGCAGCGACGCCCTGGCTTACCTCCAATACACTTCGGGCTCGACCTCTACGCCGAAAGGCGTGATGGTGACGCACGCGAACGTCCTCGAAAACTCAGCTTACATCCGGCACGGCTTCAAATATGGCCCACAAAGCTTATCGCTATCGTGGCCGCCCCATTTTCACGACATGGGTTTGGTTATTGGAATCATTCAGCCACTTTACAGCGGCTTCACGGGGTTGCTGATGTCGCCGGCGGCTCTGTTGCAGAATCCGGCCCGTTGGCTGCAAGCGATCTCGTGCTATCGAGTGACCCACACTGGTGGTCCAAATTTCGCCTACGACTTGTGCGTGCGGCGGATGGACGAAGCGGAGCGCGCCTCGCTTGACCTCAGCACCTGGAGCGTCGCTTACAACGGAGCAGAACCCGTGCGCCACGAGACATTGGAAAGATTTGCCGCGACGTTCGCGTCGTGCGGGTTTCGTCGTCAGGCGTTCTATCCCGCGTACGGGCTCGCGGAAGCGACGCTGAAGGTGACTGGTGCTCGCAGGCAGAATGGACAGGTCTACTGCACGGTTCAGGGTGCCGAGTTAGAGCAGCACCGAGTTGTGCAAACAGAAGCCGTCACGTTGGGTTCGCGAACGCTCGTCGGATGCGGTCACGTAACGCACGGTACCGAGGTAGTTATCGTAAATCCCGAGTCTTGCCGCCGTTGCGCTCCGGATGAAGTGGGTGAAATCTGGGTTTCCGGGCCGGGCGTGGCTGCGGGTTACTGGAATCTGCCTGAAGAAACGGAACGCACTTTTCAGGCTCGTCTCTCGAAGGAGCGGAGAGGACCTTTCTTACGTACCGGCGATTTAGGCTTCGTCCTCGACGGTGAACTGTTCATCACGGGGCGGCTGAAGGATCTAATCATCATTCGCGGCCGCAATCACTACCCACAAGACATCGAGCGGGCGGTGCAACAGTGTCACGCCTCGCTCAAACCTGACGGTGGCGCGGCTTTTTCCGTCGAGCTTGATGGCGAAGAGCGGCTCGTGGTGGTCCAGGAGATCGAGACACGTTGTAAAACAGAAGCGCCTGCAATCATGGAAGCTATCCGCGAGACAATCGCGGAGGAGTTTGAGATACAGCCCGCCGCGGTAGTGCTGATCAAGTCGAGAACCCTTCCGAAAACCTCGAGCGGCAAAGTTCGCCGCGCCGCTTGCAGAGAAGGTTTTCCGGCAAACAGTTTGAGAGTCATCGCGGAGTGGCGTGCTCCGGCGGTCGATGATCAGAAACGTGGCGTGCCGGCCGCACCTGCCGAGTTGAACGCGGACTCTGTCGGACAATGGCTGAACCTGCTGTTGAGCGCCAAACTGAATATCGAGGCGCCCGTTAATGTTAATCAACCGATTACTCGCTACGGCATCGACTCTCTGTTGGCCCTCGAATTGACGCATGCCGTCGAAACCGTCCTCGGCGTGAAGCTGTCGTTGACGAGTTTCCTCCGTAACAGAACCATTGCAGACCTCACAAATGAAACATTGACCCAACTGGCGCAGGCCAAACGCGCGCCGGCGGTCTCAAATGTTTTAAGCGTGAGCGACGAAGGTGAGTATCCCTTGTCCCACGGTCAGCAGGCGCTTTGGACTCTGCAACACGTATCGCCGGAAAGCACCGCATATAACGTCTCAGTCGCTGCGCGAATTCACGGCGAGGTAGATGCAGGCGCCATGCGCCGCGCACTCGGTGCGTTGGTCCAGCGTCATCCGATGTTGCGCGCGAACTTTCCGTCGCGACAAGGTACGCCCCTTTGCATCGTACAAGAACGCGCGGAGATCTCTTTTTGCGTTGAAGATGGAGCAGGTTGGTCTGAAGAGACGTTACGCACTCGATTGCACGAGGAGGCATGGACCACCTTCGATCTTGAAAACGGGCCATTGCTGCGCGTCACTCTGTTCGAACGATCCGCGCGAGAGTACGTCATGCTGCTCAGCGCCCACCACCTGATCGTTGATTTCTGGTCACTGGGCGTGCTGATTCGCGAACTGGGCCAACTCTACCGGGCGGAAATCGAAGACGGGCCAGCGGCACTGGAGCCGGCGGTCCCACTTTATTCCGACTACGTTCGCTTGCAAAAAGAACTGCTCCGCGGTCCCGACGGCGAGCGCTTACGAAAGTATTGGCTTCAAAAGTTAGCAGGTGAGTTACCTGTGCTCGATCTCCCAACTGATCGCGCGCGTCCCTCGGTGCAGACTTATCGTGGAGCGTCGGTATCAGCCAGACTGGACCAGCGGCTGACTGAGCGGCTGAAGCTTCTCGCCGCAAGTCATGAAACTACGCTATTCATGACACTGCTCGCTGCGTTCCAGGTATTGCTATACCGGTACACCGGCCAGGAAGACATCCTGGTTGGCTCGCCATCGTCAGGCCGCGGGTCGGCGGAGTTTTCCGGCACGGTCGGTTACTTCGTAAATCCATTGGTGCTTCGCGGAAAAGTCTCTGGCGACAAATCGTTCTCGCAGTTTCTCACAGAGACGCGGCAGACTGCGCTCGAAGCCTTCGAGCATCAAGACTACCCTTTCGATCTACTGGTTAAGAAGTTACATCCGGAACGCGATGCCGCTCGCTCAACGTTGTTCCAGGTGATGTTCGCGTTTCAGAAGACGCGCTTGCGCGAGGACGAGGGGTTATCAGCGTTCGCGCTTGGGGAAAGCGGCGTCAGGTTGACACTCGGCAGCCTGTCGCTGGAATCGTTGGCGCTGGACCAACGCGCTGCGCAGTTCGATCTATCGCTGACAATGGCCGAAGTTGACCACGAGTTGGCAGCTTCGTTCGAGTACAACACAGATCTCTTTGACGCCGCGACCGTCGAGCGGCTGAGCGAGCATTTCCGCATCCTGCTGCAAGGTTTTGTTGACGACCCGCGCTTTAGCCTCTCGCAACTCGCGCTGCTTTCAAATGCCGAGAGACGCCAAGTATTGTACGACTGGAACGACACCTACGCAGAGTTTGTATCGTTGGCGTGCGTGCACGAATCCTTTGCACAACAGGCGGCGCGCACGCCCGATCAGACGGCCGTTTCTTCCGATCGGGAGACGTGGACTTATCGCGAGTTGAACGAACGTGCGAACCGTTTGGGCCATTACCTGCGCGCGCGGGGCGTGGGTCCCGACGTGACGGTTGCCATCTGTGTTCCGCGTTCCGCCGCAATGCTGGCGTGCGTCCTCGGCGTGCTCAAGGCCGGCGGCGCCTACGTCCCGCTCGATCCGTCGTATCCGAGAGAGCATTTGGTCTTCATGCTTGAAGACAGCGGCGCCTCGCTTGTGCTCACCGAACAGAAGTTTGCTGCTGAGCGACTCGCCTCATCCGGCGCGCGACTGATACTTCTCGACGTGGATGGACAGGCGATCGATGCCGAGAGTGACGCAGACCCGTTACCCATCGCAACGACCGGAAATCTCGCATACGTGACCTACACGTCGGGCTCGACAGGAAAACCGAAAGGCGTGATGGTCCAACAGGGCTCCCTGGCAAACTACATACGCGGGGCTAGTGTGGCGTACGAGATCGTACCGCAGGATCGCGTTCTGCAATTCCTGCCCTTCAGTTTCGATGGCAGCGCGGAAGAGATTTTCGCGTGTCTGACGAGCGGCGCGACTCTCGTACTGCGCGACGGTGAAGTGCCTAAAGATCCGGCAGCGTTTCTGCAAGAGTGCTGCGAAAAGAAGTTAACCGTACTCGATCTTCCCACCACTTACTGGAACACGCTGGTCGCCCACCTGAACAGCCACGATTGGGCCACGGCAAGCCACTTGCGCCTGATCATCATCGGCGGAGACAAAGCTCTGCCGCAACGAGTCGAGCGGTGGCGTACAAATGTTGGACGACGCATCCGTCTGGTAAACACCTATGGGCCAACCGAAGCTACTATCGTGTCAACGATGTGTGATCTCACCAGTGATCGCACGAGAAGAGCGGTTCCTATCGGCCGCCCCGTTGCTAACACTCAAGCGTATGTTTTGGACCAGCACCTTCAGCCGTTGCCTGTCGGTGCACGAGGTGAATTGTATCTCGGCGGGGCCGGCATCAGTCGCGGCTATCTCGGCGATCCGGGATTGACTGCTGAGAAGTTCGTCCCGGATCCGTTCAACTCAGAGCCCGGAGCGCGGCTCTATCGCACGGGCGATGCAGCCCGGTGGAGGCACGATGGACAGGTAGAGTTTCTGGGACGGCTGGACCAGCAGGTAAAGATTCGCGGCCATCGAATCGAGCCGGCCGAAGTGGAGGCAGCCCTGCTACGGCACGAAGGGGTGCGTGACGTGGTCGTCATAGCGCGCGAAGAGCCAGAACGTGAACGCCGGCTAGTCGCTTATGTCGTTGTCGATAAAAAACGGGAAACGACGTTGCCGGCCGCCCTGCGGAAATTCTTAGCGGATCGTTTGCCTAAGCACATGATGCCCGCGATCTTCACGTTGTTGGAAGCGTTGCCGCGGTTGCCAAACGGCAAGATTGATCGCCGGGCGTTGCCGCCGGGGGTTGAGCCTTCTGGTCCGGATGGATCTTACGTTTCGCCGCAGACCTCTGCCGAACGTCTCTTGTGTGCGCTCTGGGCCGAAGTTCTCAAGCTCGAGCGCGTTGGCATTGGCGATAACTTTTTTGAACTAGGCGGCGATTCGATTCTCGGCATTCAGGTGGCGGCGCGTGCTCGTCTTGCCGGGCTTCAAGTGTCGCCGAGTCAGATCTTCCAATATCCCACTCCGAGCGAGTTGGCCGCCGTCGTTTCCGCGTCCAGCGCGACTTACGATGAGCAGGAGCCGGTCACCGGTGAGGTGCCGTTCACACCGATTCAGCGTTGGTTCTTCGAGCAGAACTTTTCAGTTCCCGATTACTGGAACATGGCGTTGATGCTCAAGCCACGCGAGCGCCTCGACCCTGACGTGCTGGAGCGAGCGTTTGCACATCTGTTGAAGCATCACGACGCGTTGCGACTGCGATTTGTCCACGAGCCGGAAGCGTGGCGTCAATTCATCGCGGATCCTGATCGAGACGACAGCCGATCGAGCGCGTGCGTCGTCGACTTGTCTAACCTGAACGAGAATGAGCAACAGCCGGCGTTGGAGACG
>Ga0256867_10001004_pt1 | contig 11664 bp, 10 predicted proteins | sample RVTome_15_FD_185939 | JGI IMG/M metagenome (GOLD analysis project Ga0256867, IMG submission 185939) | Soil microbial communities from uranium-contaminated site in the Upper Colorado River Basin, Wyoming, United States - RVT150D86 (HiSeq) ... | reverse complement strand
CCTGCCGATCGAGGCGGTCGCTCGCGAGGCCCGATCGGGCCTCGCCGCCAAGGCGACACATCTCGGGGCGGAAGCCGGGTCCGGGAGCGGCGGGTCCGCCTCCCGACCGGAGGCGAGCGCCCCGGCCGTTCTCGAGGCGACCGAGGAGCTCGTCGCGGTGCTTGCGGTCGACGTGGCCCACGGCCTGCACGCCCGACCCGCCGCACGGTTCGTGCAGACCGCCGCCGGCTTCGATGCCGCGGTCCGAGTCCGCAACCACACGACCGGTGCCGGTCCCGCCGACGCGGCGAGCCTGAACGGCGTCGCGACGCTCGGTGTACGGGCCGGACACGAGGTGGAGGTCCGTGCGTCCGGACCGCAAGCCGCCGACGCGATCGATGCGCTTCGAGCGCTGGCGGCCCGTCGCTTCGACGAGCCCGAAGAACGGAGGTCGCCCCCGACGCCCGCCGCGGGCGCGAAGGCCGGCGGCTCCTCCGAGCCGGAGCCGGCACGGGGAGAGGTGCTGCGGGGCTACGCCGCGTCGCCCGGCATCGCCCTGGGTCGGAGCCGGCGCTTCCACACACCCACGCTCGCGGTGCCGGAGGGCGAGGGGAAGGAGCCGGCGGTCGAGCTCGACGCGCTCGATTCCGCTCTGCTCGAGACCGCCGACGCGATCGCCGGCCAGCGCGACGCCGTCGCCGCGAGGGCCGGGGAGGACGAGGCGCGCATCTTCGACGCCCACCTGCTGTTCCTGCGAGACGAGGGGTTGCTCGCTCCGGCTCGGGCCGCGATCCGCGACGACGGGCTCACGGCGGCCCGCGCCTGGCGTGACGCCGTCGAGGCGATGGCCGCGAACTGGGCCTCGCTCGAGGACGAGTACATGCAGGCGAGGGCGGTCGACCTGCGGAGCGTCGGCGACCAGGTGCTCGCCCGCATCATCGGCGCCGAGGTGCCCGCGCCGCGCCTCGAGGCTCCCGGCATCTTCGTCGCGGCCGACCTCACGCCCGCCGATACCGCGGGACTCGACCCCGAGATGGTGCGCGGCATCGTCACCGCGCACGGCGGACCGACCTCACACGCCGCCGTCCTCGCGCGCGCGCTCGGTATCCCGGCCGTGGTGGGGGTCGGACCGCGACTCCTCACCCCGCCCGAAGGGTCGACGATCGCGATCGACGGCGAGGCCGGCGAGGTTCGGATCGATCCTCCCGCCGATGTCGTCGCCCACATGGAGGCCGAAGCACGTGAGCGTGAGGAACGCCTCGCGGCGTTGCGGGATCGAGCCACCGAGCCCGCGTTGACGGTCGACGGCGTCGCCGTCGAGGTGGCCGCGAACGTGGGCGGGCCCGCCGAGGTCGAGGCGGCCGTCGGGGCCGGCGCGGACGGCATCGGACTGTTCCGCACCGAGTTCCTGTTCATGGATCGCGACGAGCTTCCAGACGAGCGCGAGCAGGAAGCAGCGTACCGGGCGGCCGCCGAGACGCTCGAGGGACGGCCTTTGCTCGTGCGCACCCTCGACGCGGGCGCCGACAAGCCCATCGCCGGGCTCGAACGGGATCCCGAGGCCAACCCCTTCCTGGGGATGCGAGGCATCCGGCTCGGGCTCGAGCGCCCGGAGCTGCTCGGGACGCAGCTTCGCGCGTTGTGCCGGGTGGCCGTCGAACATCCGCTGCGGATCATGTTCCCCATGGTGGCGACCACCGACGAGCTCGCCGCGGCGCGCGCGGCGCTCGAGCATGCGCGCGCACAGGTCGACGCCGAGCGAGGGCCGGCGCGGGGCGGACGCGAGCACGGGATCGAGGTCGGCATCATGGTCGAGGTCCCGGCGGCCGCGCTCATGGCGGCGACCCTCGCCGTCGACTGCGACTTCTTCTCGATCGGAACGAACGACCTCACGCAGTACGCGATGGCCGCCGATCGAGGCAACGAGCACGTCGCCGATCTCAACGACCCGCTCCATCCGGCGGTGCTTCGACTCATCGCGACCACCGTCGAGGGTGCGGCGACACGGAACCGCTGGGTCGGCGTCTGCGGCGAACTCGCGGCTGACGAGCTCGCCGCACCCCTGTTGCTCGGGTTGGGCGTCCGCGAGCTCTCCATGGCGGCACCCGCGATCGCCGCCGTGAAGCACGCGGTGCGATCGACCTCCCTCGGCGACGCCCGGGCGCTCGCCTCGTCCGCCCTCGCATGCGCAACGGCCGCCGAGGTGCGCGCGATGCTCACCTCCACCTAGCCGATCGGCCCAGCCGGTACGATTCGCCCACGAGCCCATGAGCACTCCCGACGAGCGAGCCGCCGCGTTCCTGGCCTTCATCACGTACCTGCGCATCGCGTTGACGCCGGTCGTCATGGCGATGGTGCTCGCACGAGATCCTGCGCCGTGGGTCGAGCCGACGGCCGCGCTGCTGTTCGCGTTCGCGGCGGCCACGGACTTCTTCGACGGACGCCTCGCCCGCCGCTGGAAGCAGACGTCGACGTTCGGAAGCTTCCTGGACACCGCGGCCGACAAGCTGCTGGTCTCGGGCGTGCTCCTGGCCCTCGTCGCCGTCGACCGCGCCTCCCCGTGGGTCGCGTTCGTGATCGTGGGCCGGGAACTGCTGATCATGGGCCTCCGCGGAGCCGTCTCCGCTTCCGGCGGCATCGTGGTCACGCCGTCGATGTGGGGGAAGTGGAAGGCGACGATCCAATTCGTGGCGATCACGTTCGCGATCTGGCGACCCGATGTGCGCATCGGCGATTGGTACCTCGACCAGTGGCTCATGGCCATCGCGGCGGTGGTCACCATCATCTCCGCCGTGCAATACCTCACACGGTTCCTGACAGTCCTGTCGGACCGCGATCGAACGGCGTCCGATCGCTGACCCGGTGAGCGGGCCCGTCTTCTTGACAGGGGGCACGGGGTTCCTGGGTGGGGCGGTCCTGCGCCGGTTGATCGCCGACGGACGCGAGGTACGCGCGCTCGCCCGCTCCGACGAAGGTGCGGAGACGTTGGCCGCCCTGGGCGCCGGGGTCGTCCGCGGCGATCTCTTCGACAACGACGCCTTGCTCCGCGGCATGCGCGGATGCGCCACCGTCTTCCACGTCGCCGGCGTCAACCTCATGTGCGCGCGGGACCCAGGGCCAATGCTGCACGTCAACGTCGACGGAGCGTGCGCGGTGGTCCGGGCAGCCGCCGCCGCCAAGGTGGCACGAGTGGTTCACACCTCGTCGGCGGCGACCATCGGCGAGCGAACCGGCGAGATCGGCCGCGAGGACACGCCACATCGCGGCGCCTTCCTCTCGAACTACGAGCGGTCGAAGGTCCTCGGGGAGCGGAACGTGCTCGCGCTGGCCGAGCGGCTGCGCGTGTCGGTCGTGAGCGTGAATCCGTCGTCGGTGCAGGGACCCGGGCGGGTCGGAGGGTCGGCACGTCTGCTCCTCGACATCGTCAACGGAAAGCTGCCAGTGGTGGTGAACACGTGGCTGTCCGTGGTCGACGTCGACGACTGCACGGCGGCGCATCTGCTCGCCGAGCGAGAAGGCGTGCCCGGTCATCGCTACCTCGTAAGTGGGGCTTCGTTCGACGTGCGCACCGCCGTGGACCTGCTCCGATCGGTGTCGGGACGGCCGGGACCCGTCTGGTTCGCCCCGCGGGCCCTCGCGACGGCGGGCGGTGTGCTGCTCGGCACGATGACCGGCGCGAGCAGCCGGGAATGGCGCATCTGTGCCGAGAGCGTGCGGACCATGCTGCACGGGCATCGCTTCGACGCGTCGCGCGCTGAACGCGAGCTCGGCCTGAGGTACACCCCGGTGAGGGACACGATCCAACGCACCTTGGAGTGGTACGCCCAGCGAGGCCTCGGCCCGGCACCGTTAGGATGAGGGCGGTCTCCGGCGCCGACCGAGCGCCGCGCCGATGTGAGGAGGGGCCGTGAGCGATACGCGTCCGGACCGGAACCTGGCGATGGAGCTCGCCCGCGTGACCGAAGCTGCCGCTCTCGCCGCCGGGCGGTGGATCGGCCACGGGGACAAGATCGCGGCCGACGCGGCGGCGGTCGATGCGATGCGGCTCATGGTCGACACCGTCTCGATGCGCGGAGAGGTCGTGATCGGTGAGGGTGAGAAGGACGAGGCGCCGATGCTCTACAACGGCGAGCAGGTGGGCAACGGCGAGGGCCCCGGGGTGGACGTGGCCGTCGACCCGATCGACGGCACTCGGCTGACCTCCGTCGGCCAACCGAACGCCGTCTCGGTGATCGCGCTCGCCGAGCGCGGCACGATGTTCTTCCCGGGCGCCGCCGTCTACATGGAGAAGGTCGCCACGGGTGCCGAGGCCGCCGGCGCCATCGACGTGACGGCGACGCCCGAGGAGAACGTGCGCCTCGTGGCGAAGGCGAAGGGGGTCAAACCCGAGGACGTGAACGTCACCATCCTCGATCGTCCTCGGCACGAGGCCATGATCGCGGCCGTGCGCAGCGTGGGGGCCCGTGTCTTCTTGATCACAGACGGCGACGTCGCCGGCGCGATCGCGGCCGCCGCCCCCAGAACGGGTGTCGACTTGCTGCTCGGGATCGGAGGCACGCCCGAGGGGGTGATCGCCGCCGCCGCCCTGAAGTGCCTGGGCGGGGCGATCCAGGGCCGGCTCTACCCTCGTGACGACCGGGAGCGCGACGCGCTCGTCGAAGCCGGCTTCGAACTCGACGCCGTGCTGACGACCGACGACCTCGTGAGCGGCAACGACGTGTTCTTCGCTGCCACCGGGATAACCGACGGTTCGCTGCTCCGAGGCGTCCGGTACTGGCCGGACGGCGCCACGACTCACTCCATGGTCATGAGATCACGTTCGGGTACGGTGCGGTGGGTGGAGGCAGAACATCGTTTCGAGAAACTCGAGCGATTCTCGACGATCGCCTACCGGCCGTAGCGTCCTCACTCACGAACAGCGTTCGGGATGCAACGTGCGCGATCGATGCGTATCCTGAACCGCGTTCGCGCGACCGAACTAGTGGAAAGGATCCACGGCATGGCGGAGAAGACGATCCTGGTGTGTGACGTCTGCGGCAGACCGGCCGCCGAGACCGTCACGATCAAAGCGTCACGAGGCAACTTCGTGAAGGACATGTGTTCCGCGCACGTCGCCGAGCTCGTCGCGGGTGCCCGAAAGCCCAGGCCCGGACGTCGCAAGGGCGCCGTGGCGAAGTCGTCGACCGCGGCGAAGAAGAGGACGGCGAAGCGCACATCGACCGCGAAGCGCACATCGACCGGCAAGCGACGCGGACGCCCGCCCAAGTCACAGAACGGCTAGGTCGCCGGAGACGTTATCCGTCGGAGCTCGGGGCGAGCCCGTAGACGCCTCGGTCGACCGCGACCAACGTGCCGTCGCGCACGCCGCGCCGCAGCGCCGCGAGCAGGTTCTTCCGTACGTCGGGCGTCCTGAACGGGTCGAGGTGACCTGCTCGCAGCGCTCGGTCCTGGATCACCGTCCAGTGCAGGGGCCCGTCGGCTTCCCGCAGCACGGCGACCGCGGCTCCGAGCGCATCGGGCGCGGGCACGGACGTGTCTCGTCGATCTCTTCGGAACGCCGGCAGAACGCGCTCGGCGAACAGTTCGACGATCTCAGGCTCTTGCTCCGAGAACGGCAGCACCCATGGCGCGACCACGATCTCTTCCACGCCGATCTGCTCGAACGCCCGTACGCGCTCGATCGCCTGGTCGGGCGTGCCCGACAAGGTATCCGCGCGCCAGGTCTCCTCGGTATCCCCGCGCATCGCGTCACCGGGCATCGATGCGGCGCCGCGTTCGAACGTCGCCCGGAACGTTCGGTCGTCGTCCCCCAACAACGTGTAGAGCCCAGCCGAGAGCCGGAACGTCGCCGGGTCACGCCCCGCACGTTCACACGCCTCACGAGCCGCCGCCACCCGCTCACCGTAGGTTTCGGGCGTCCAACGCCAGGCACCGTTCCACCCATCCGCGTAGCGGGCTGCCAAACGCAACACCTTGGGGCCACCCTTGCCTCCTACCCACACGGGGATGCGTGGCTGCACCGATGCCGGCAACAATCGTGCATCGCGGAGCCGGAGGGTCGGCCCGTCGAATGAGGTCGGTTCGCCCGAGAACAGGCCGTGCAGGACCTGCAGCGTCTCCTCGAGGATCTCGAACCGTTCGCCGATCGAACCGTACCGGTATCCGAACGCGCCGAATTCCTGTTCGAGCCAGCCCGCTCCTACGCCCAGGTCGAGGCGGCCGCCCGCGATCGCGTCGATCGTCGCCGCCATCTTCGCGACGATCGAGGGGTGACGGAACGGCGCGCCGAGGACGAGCGTACCCAATCGGATCCGTTCCGTGAGCGACGCGAGCCCTGCGATCGCCGTCAATGGCTCGATCGACGCGATGGGAGCCGGATCCGCGCCGTACCGGCCGAACGAATAGAAGAAGTGGTCGGATACCCACACCGAATCGAACCCGAGACGTTCGGCACGTCGTGCGCTCTCCACCACCGCCCCGAACGTGATCGGCTCGCCCCCGGGAAGCGAGAATCCGTAGTGAGGCAAGGTCAAGCCGAACCGCATGCGGGAAGGATACGGGTCCCCGCCCATCGAGGGGGAGGCCGGGGCGCCTACGGGCTCGGGCTGGTGACCGTCGCGCGCGTCTGCATCGAACCGTGCAGCACCACGCGGCCACCGACGTCGCGCACGATCACCGTGTCGTAACCGCTGAGGTCGCCGAACTCCCGGGTCACCGTGCCCGCGCCGCTGTCGTCGAGGCCGTCGCTGTCGATACGGCCGACCATCAACGCGCCCTCAGGACCTCGCAGCCGCACGGTGAGAGGCAGATGCTCACGGAGCTCATCGGGCACGCCTTCCACGAGCACGATCGCCATGTCGGCGATCGTCGGCGACACGAGAGTGAGAGCGCTGCCGCCTCCTCCTGCGATGTTCCCCGGGTTCAGCGTGCCGAGGAGCACCTCGTTCGCGGGGTCGCCGAACTCGAGCGAGCGGACCATGGTGCGCCAACGCTCGAGCGCGCTCTGCGTGCGGATCGCCTCGCGCTGAGCGGCCTGGTCCGAGCGGGCCGCCCGGTTCGCCATCACGGCGCCCCATCCGGTGCCGAGCACGGCGAGCATCGCGGCGAGGGCCGCGACGAGCGTGAGCCGGCTGCGACGAGGGTTGGGCGTGTGCCGCCGGCTGGGATCCGCCACCGCATGACGTACGGCCTCGACGACGCGACCTTCCAACGCCTCGGGTGGATCGTTGGGCGCGACGGCGAACGCCAGGGTCGCCGAAGCGCGTTCCAGCTCACCGGCTTCCTTCCGGCATGCCGCACACCACATCAGGTGGCGATCGACCGTGGTGGCGTCGCGCGCGGACAGGCCCCCGAGGGCATGCTCCGTCAGACGATCGCGCACCGCCGTGCAGGTCACAGCAGCTCCTTCCCCTCGTTCGCCTTCCGTACCTTGATCATCGCCGAGCGCAGGCGGGTTTTGACAGTTCCCAACGGGATGCCGTCGGTCTCAGCGATCTCGCGAGCGGTCATGCCACGGAAGTACGCACGTCCCACCAGCCGTCGTTCCGCCTCGGTCAGCGACGACAACGCGCGGAGGGCGGCGTCGCGCTCGATCAGCACGGCTTCCTCGTCGAGCCCCGGGGCGTCGGGCACCTCGTCGACCAGTACCAGGGTGGGCCGCGAGACGCCGGTCTCCCGGCGCAGCCTGTCGACCGCCAGGTTGTGCGCGATGGTCATCAGCCAGGTCGACAGTCGTCCACGGGTGGGGTCGAAGCGTGCGGCCTTGCGCCAAGCCGTGAGGAAGACGTCCTGGGTGAGCTCCTCGGCGGACTCGCGCGTGCCGAGCAGGCGATACCCGAGCGAGTAGATCGGTCTGCCGTACCGTGCGTAGAGCGCACGGACAGCGTCGTCGTCGCCGGCGAGGAGCCCTTCCATCAGTTGCTGTTCCTCTTTCGGGAGGAGTGGTCCGTCGTTGCGAGCCTGCACCCGGTGTTCCTTCCGATATACGGAGCCTCGGACGATCGCGGCTTGGCACGACACGACCCCAGGGCGAGGGTCATGCTAGCCCGATCGTACTCCGAGGCCGGTCGTTCGTATCTGCCTGTCGGCGGCCTGTATCGGGTTCGTACGCAGGTTAGGCTCGGTTCCATCGCGAGCGGAAGGAGAACCGAACCGCAACATGTGGCGAAAACATGACACGGAGATGACGAAGACACGGTTGGGTCACGCGGCTCGGCTGACGGTGTCGATGTCCCTCGTGATCCTCGGTCTCCTCGCCGGCTCCGCCGGCGCCCAGTCGCCGACCGCGGGTTCGGTCGTGCGGCTGCAACTCGACGGCGTGGTCGATCCGTTCGTCTCCGACTACCTGAGGAGCGGCATCGCCGAGGCCGCCGAGGCGGGCGCCGCGGCCGTGCTGATCGAGATCGATACCCCGGGTGGGCTCGTCTCGTCGACCCGGGAGATCACGCAGGCGATCCTGAACGCCGAGGTGCCCGTGCTCTGCTACGTGACACCGTCGGGGGCGCGCGCCGCGTCTGCAGGGTCCTTCGTCCTGCTCTCGTGCAACATCGCCGCGATGGCTCCGGGGACCAACGTGGGCGCCGCGACCCCGGTCGGCATCGATGGCGCCGTCGGATCGGACAAGGCCGTGAACGACGCCGCCGCCTCGATGCGCTCGATCGCCGAGCAACGAGACCGGAACGCCGAGGTCGCCGAGACGTTCGTGACCGACGCCGCGAGCATCAGCGCCGAACAGGCGCTCGACGACGACGTGATCGACGTGATCGCGCCGACCACCGCCGATCTGATCGACGACGTCGACGGGCGGACCGTCACGCTGGGCGACGGGAGCCGGTCGGAGTTGGAGGTCGCCGGGGCACCGCTCGTCGACCGGACGATGGGAGGGTTCGTCGGGTTCCTGCACACGCTGCTCGACCCGACCCTCGCGTTCATCTTCTTCTGGCTGGGCTTGGCGCTGATCGTGCTCGAGCTGCTCGTGCCGGGGCACATCTTCTCCGGCACGATCGGCACGGCGTTGCTGATCCTCGCGATCGTGTCGTTCGGCGTGTTGCCCGTGCAGCTGATCGGCGTGCTGCTGCTGGTGGCCGCGGCGACGTTGATGGTCATCGAGTTGAACGCGCCGGGGTTCGGCGTCTGGGGGATCGCCGGCACGATCTGCCTGCTGCTCGGTGGATGGTTCCTGTACGACCGGGCGGGCGGCGTCGTCGTCTCCCCCGTCGTGCTGATCGGCACGGCCCTGTTCGTCGGCGTCTTCTTCGCGATCGTCCTGCGCAAGGTATTGCGTGTTCGCCGGCTACCGCCGGCCCAGGGGGCCGAGACGGTGGCCGGGAAACACGGCGTCGCGATCGGCGCGGGGCTGAACCCCGACGGAATCGTCCGCGTCTCCTCCGAGGAATGGCGCGCCACGACGTCCGACGGTTCCACGATCCCGGCCGGCACGCCCGTTCGGGTCACCCACCTCGACGGTCTCACGCTCGTCGTCGAGGGCGCACCTGCGGAGCTCGAGACGGCCGACCCCGCGTCGGCCGAGGAGGAGAGGAGTCGCTGATGGAGATCAGTGCCGCCCTGATCGCCGTGATCGTGGTGATCGGGCTGATCGTGCTGTTCCTGGCGAAGGCGATCCGTATCGTGCCCGAGTACCAACGCCTGGTCGTGTTCCGGCTCGGTCGCCTGCTTGGCCAGAAGGGACCGGGTCTGGTGCTGCTGATCCCGTTCATCGACCGGGGCATCAGCGTCGACCTGCGGGAGTTCTACCTGGAGATCCCTCGACAGGACTCGATCACGAAGGACAACGCCCCGATCGCGGTCGACTTCGTGATGTTCTACAAGGTGATGGACGCCCAGACGTCCGTCGTCAAGGTGGGCAACTTCGCGGGCGCCGCGCTGAACATCGCGTCGACGACGTTGCGTGCCGTCATCGGCGACATCCCGCTCGACGACATGCTCGCCAAACGGGACGAGATCAACACCCTGCTGCGTATCAAGCTCGACGAGGTCACCGAACGATGGGGCGTGAAGGTCACGAACGTCGAGATCCGCGAGATCATCCCGCCTGCCGCGGTGCAGGAGGCGATGACCCGGCAGATGTCGGCCGAGCGAACCAGGCGCGCCGTCGTCACGGAGGCCGACGGCGCGAAGGCCGCCGCGATCACGGTCGCCGAGGGCAACAAGGAAGCAGCGATCCTGAACGCCGAGGGTTCGAAGCAGTCGGCGATCCTCACGGCCGAGGGCGAACGGCAGGCCGCGATCCTGCGAGCCGAGGGGTTCGCCCTCGCGCTGAGGACGATCAACGAGCAGGCGATGGGCGCCGACGAGAAGACGATGCGCCTCCAGTACCTGGAGGCCCTCAGGACGGTGGGCGCGTCGCCGGCGTCGAAGGTGGTCGTGCCGATGGAGCTCTCCGGTCTGGTCGCGGGATTCACGGCGATCGCCGAGGCGGCCTCGTCGCCCGGCTCGGGGGCCGAGAACACCACCTGACCGACCCGCGGCTCACGAGGGCGCCGGCGAAGCCGGCGCCCTCGTCACGTCCGGCCTGGAACCTGCGCTCGATCGGTGGTGTATGACGAGGCGAACAGTGAATGACCAGCGCCCTTCGCAGGGCGGGCCACCGGAGGACGCCTCCCTTGTGTCGCGTGCACGTGACGGGGACGTGGAGGCGTTCGAGGAGCTGGTGACGCGGTATCAAGACATCGCGTTCCGCGTCGCCTGGTTGGTCGTGCGCGATCGTGGCGATGCGGAGGAGGCCGTGCAGGACGCGTTCGTGAAGGCGTACTACGCGTTGCCTCTTTTCCGACCGGGCGCCCCGTTCCGGCCATGGATCCTGCGGATCGTCACGAACGAGGCCCGCAACCGCGGGCGGTCCACCAGGCGACGGGAGGGGCTCGCGGCCAGGGTGGCGGCATCCGAGACGCGGCGCGCGGCACCGTCCTCCGAGTCCACGGCGCTCGACCGAACCGACGCCGAGGCGTTGCTTGCCGCCCTGGACCGGCTGCCGGAACGCGACCGCCTCGTGATCGCGTACCGGTTCCTCCTCGAGATGACCGAGGCCGAGACGGCCGAGACGCTCGACGTGCCCCCGGGCACGGTGAAGTCGCGGCTCTCGAGGGGCATGAGGCGCCTGCGGTCGGAGCTGGTCGCCGGCGTCGCGGAGGTGGAGCAGGCATGAGCGAGCGATCCCGCCCGATGACCGAGTCGGCGTTGCGAGAGGCCCTCGTCGCTGCGGGGGCGCACATCGACTGGCCGACGCCTCCCGATGTCGTGGCGGACGTGGGTGCATCGATCAGGGCGATGCAGTCGAAGCCCTCGCTCGTCTCCCCCCGGCTCTCGATGCCCAGTCGCCGCCGCACGCTGCTCGCGATCGCGGCAGCTCTGTTGCTCCTCGCCGGCGCCGCGTTCGCGGCTCGCCTCGTGATCGAGCTCGGTGCCGTGGCCGTGCGGGTGCTTCCGGACCTCCCGACCTCGTTGCCCACGAACGTCGCGACCTCCGAGGACCTCGGGCGCGAGGTCACTCTCGCGGAGGCCGAGGAAGTAGCGGGATTCCCGCTCGCGCTGCCGGCCGCCCTCGGACCACCGGGCCGCACGTGGATCGACGAAGCGCTGATCGGCTTCGAGCCCGACGATGTTGCCCGCCGCATCGTGAGCGCCTGGCCACCCACGGCCGGACTCCCGGTGATCCCCGGCACCGAG
>Ga0256867_10001003_pt1 | contig 11666 bp, 14 predicted proteins | sample RVTome_15_FD_185939 | JGI IMG/M metagenome (GOLD analysis project Ga0256867, IMG submission 185939) | Soil microbial communities from uranium-contaminated site in the Upper Colorado River Basin, Wyoming, United States - RVT150D86 (HiSeq) ... | reverse complement strand
CGACGATCATGGCCGGTCCGCGGGCACGACCGAGTTCCGGCACCGACACGATCGGCCCCGCGGCGGCACCGCCGTGGCCGCCACGCCGCGGATCACTCCTGGGCCAGCTCGGCGAGTTGGTCGATGGTCCGGAAGATGTCGTCGATGGGGACGGCGTGATAGCGACGCTCCGTCGGCACGTCGAGGCCGGGGAGAACGACCAACCGGTCGACCCCGAGCACGCGGTAGCCGTCGACCAGCTCGCGGTCGAGCCGGTTCTTGGGCGAGATGACAGTGAAGTCGAACGGCCCGAGCGACACCGGTCGCTCGAGCTCGTCGAGGTCCCGGTCGAGCGCGCGGCGCGCCTGGCGGGTGGCGTCGAGGTCGAAGTCGGCGGGGATCCAACCACGTGCGCTGGTGATCGCCCGGCGCCGGGCCATCGCACTGTTGCCGCCGATAATGATCGGTGGGCCGCCGGTGTGCACCGGACGGGGATGGGCGTCGATACCGGCGAAATCGACGTGCTGGCCGTGGAACTCGGGCGCCGCCATCGTCCAGAGCGCCCGCATCGCTTCGATGTGCTCGTCGGTGCGGGTGGCGCGCTCGTCCAGCGGAACACTCAACGCGGCGAACTCCGGGACGAGGTATCCGACGCCGACGCCGACCATCAGCCGCCCACGCGCGATCCGATCGACGCTCGCCAGTTGCTTGGCCAGCAGCACGGGCTGGTGCAGCGGAACCTCCAGGATGCCGGTGGCGACGGTGATCGACGTCGTGTTCGCCGCCGCCAGCGCCAGCGCGACGACCGCGTCGAGAAACGGGATCTCGGGAGCGATCGCATAGTCGGGCGGCTGCGGGCTGGGGAGCACGATGTGCTCGCCGGCCCACAGCGAGTCGAGCCCGCAGGCCTCGGCATACTGCGCAACCCGCACCAGCGAGTCGGGATCTGCGCACGTCCCGTAGTTGATTGCGTAGAGCCCGAACTTCATGGACGCACGGTACTGTTGCCGCTCCGGCACGGTGGCGGCCGAGGCGGCTCACCCGCCACTCCGACGGCTCAGTTGCGTTGCCGTCCGAGCGAAGACCCCGCCATCCTGCCGTGATGCGTCCCACCACCCTGTATCCGGCCTCGGCGTTCACCGGGTATCGGTTCCCGCCGGATGTGATCCGTGGTGGCGGCCCGCTGGTACCTGCGCTAACGGCCTGTCCGATCGCGACGTCGAGGAGCTGTTGGCCGAGCGGGGCATCGACGTCGACCACGTGACCTCTACCGGTGGGTGCAGCGCTTCACGCCGCTGCTGGTTGAGGCGGCCCGGCCGTGTCGGCACGGAGTGGGACAGCGGTGGTTCGTGGACGAGACGTACGTCAAGGTGGGCGGGCTGTGGCGGTACGTCTACCGAGCCGTGGACCAGCATGGCCAGATCATCGACGTGTATGTCTCCCGGCGTCGCAACACCGAGGCGGCTCGGCGGTGCTTCGACCGAGCTCTCAGCGATCACCGGCGACCGGTCGAGGTGATCACCGACAAGGCGGCGCCGCTGCTCGCTGCGGTCGACGACGTGCTACCCGACGCACTCCCCAACACCGACCGATTCGCCAACAACCGCATCGAGGCCGACCATGGCCGTCTGAAGGCCAGGCTGAGGCCGATGCGCAGCCTCAAGTGCGACCGGACCGCATCGGTCGTGATCCGTGGCCACGCGTTCGTCCAGAACCTCCGCCGGGGACACTACGAACTTGGCGTCGAAGCCCGATGTCGGCACCTCCGGCTGGCTTCCGCATTCGACGAACTCGCCGACATGCTCTGACCGCTGCACCCGCCGGCCGAGCCGCCCGACGCGACTTCAGATCGAGCAACGCAACATCCCCACTCGATCTGTTGCGCCGCGCAGTCGTCGGGGTCACGCGTTGCATTTTCCTGGGCTTCGAGTTCAGCGCACGTCTATCCTGGCGGTCGTGCGTGACGCTTTCGTCCGGGTGATGATGCGGCCCCTCTCGGGGCCGGATACGCGCACGCTGTAGCGATCCGTTCGGCCTCGGGGCAGCCCCGGGGTCGACGCATACCGGCCGTAGGTCTCCCCGAGGCGCTCAAGCTTCGGAGAAGGAGACATGGCATCGACCTACGTGACGGTGGCGATACCGTACGTGAACGCGGACCCCCACCTCGGCTACGCCTATGAACTCGTTCAAGCCGACATCTACGTCCGGTCTCGCCGCAACGCGGGTGACGAGGTGCGGTTCCTCGGCGGAACAGACGACCACTCGCTGAAGAACGTGCTCGCAGCGGAGGCGGCAGGCGAGCCGACCCCGGACTTCGTCGACCGTCACGCTGATCGTTTCGAGGCACTGCAAGAGCCGCTTCGGTTGTCCTTCGACGACTTCATTCGCACAAGCCGCGACCCGAGACACGCTCCCGCCGTCGAGCGGCTGTGGCGGGCGGCGGCGGCGAACGGAGATCTCTACAAACGGCACTACGAGGGCGACTACTGCGTCGGCTGCGAACAGTTCTACGACGGGGCTGAGCTCGTGGACGGCCTCTGCCCCGAGCACGGCACGCCGACGGAGCGGGTCGCAGAGGAGAACTGGTTCTTCCGTCTCTCCACCTATCAGGACCACCTCGACGAGCTCATCAGCTCTGATCGCCTGGCCGTTCGCCCGGAGCCGTTTCGTCGAGAGGTGCTGTCCTTCATCCGATCGGGGCTCACCGACATCAGCGTCTCTCGCTCGAGCGAGCGAGCACGAGGTTGGGGCCTCCCGGTCCCTGACGATCCTGACCAGGTGATCTACGTCTGGTTCGACGCGTTGACGAACTACCTCAGCGCACTTCGCTTCGGCGAGCACGACAGCGCGGACTACCAGCGATGGTGGCTCCAATCGGACCGCCGCGTGCACGTCATCGGCAAGGGCATCCTTCGCTTCCATGCCGTGTACTGGCCCGCGTTCCTCGAAGCGGCCGCTCAGCCTTCGCCGACTCGCATCCAAGTGCACCCTTACCTGACCGTCGACGGGAAGAAGCTCTCGAAGTCACTTGGCGGCGGCTTCGCCCCGACCGATCTGGTCGAGTCCTATGGCGCCGATGCGCTCCGCTGGTGGTTCGCGAGGAACGTCGGAGAGGTCGCTGATACGGACTTCACCATCGGTCGGTTGATCGACCGCGCCAACGAAGACCTCGCGAACGCACTGGGAAACACGGCGAACAGAATCGTCACGCTCGTGCACCGCAACCTCGAAGGTCGTGTCGAGGCGCAGCTCGCGGAGCCGACCGGCGCGTTGGCGACGCTCGGCCATGATGTGGAAGCAGCAGTGGCCGAGTTCAAGCTCCGTGATGCAGCGCGTCTCATCGTGGAGGCGGTCGCCTCGCTCAACTCCGATCTGACAGCAACGGAGCCATGGCGTCTCGCGAAGGACCCCTCGCAGCGAGAGGAGCTCGCGAGCGTTCTTGCGCGACAGCTTGGCTCCGCACGAGCGATCGCTGCAGCAGCCGGACCCATCGTGCCCGACCTGTCCGCACGCCTTCGGCGGCAGCTTGGCGAGTACGGCAACGAGCTGCCGGAACCTCGGCCGGCGTTCCAGCGTCTTGACCCCGACGATCCGTCGCGATGACCGAGGCCCTCGCAGCTGTGCGCGACCGAATCGGCGATCTGCTCGGCATCCGGTCGGACGAAACCGCGTCCCAGAACCGCGTCCACAGAACGCGCCGCGGAAGCGTCGCCGAACGCGGCTCGGGCGGACAGAGCGATATCGCCGCCAGCAACGCGAAGCCGCTCTCGACCGGCAGCAGTGAGCCCATCACAGGGTCACGTGGGTAGGGCGCAGCGTTCCCGAGTGGGGTGAGCGCTCGCAGACGTGCCGATCCTGAGCGGGTGGAGGCCTCGTCGAGGACGCGCGGCAGTCGTAGTGCGGCCTGTTGATGAGCCATCGGACAGATAGGGCGAACACCCGGGCGCTGCCGTCGTCGGAGCCGGTGGCCACCCGGGTGCCGTCGGGACTGAACGCCACCGACCTCACCGTGTCGTCGTGGTCGCAGCGGGCCACCTCGTCGCCGGTGGCGGCGTCGAACACCCGGGCGCTGCCGTCGTCGGAGCCGGTGGCCACCCGGGTGCCGTCGGGACTGAACGCCACCGACCGGCCACTTCTCGTCCGCATGTGACCGGCTGGGCACGTGGCCCGCGGGCTGGGTGTAGCCGTGTCGCTGGCGGCTGCTGGCGACGACAACTCCCGGCCGCGACAGTACTTCGGGCGGCTCGTCAGAGGCTGGTCATAGGCTCCTGACATGGCCAAGAGAACGAGCGGTGGGGGTGTGGCCGCGGAGAATCACCGCATGCCCAGGAAGCTGTACGAGGGGGAGCTGGCGCGGCTGCAGGCGGAGCTGGTGAAGCTCCAGGAGTGGGTGAGGGTCGAGGGCCAGCGCGTGGTCGTCATCTTCGAGGGGCGCGATGCGGCGGGCAAGGGGAGCACGATCAAGCGGGTGACCCAGTACCTGAACCCCCGAGTCGCGCGCATCGTGGCACTCCCGGCACCGACGGAGCGGCAGCGGACGCAGTGGTACTTCCAGCGCTACATCGTCGAGTTGCCGGCTGCCGGCGAGATCGTGCTGTTCGACCGCTCCTGGTACAACCGGGCGGGCGTCGAACGGGTGATGGGGTTCTGCACCCCCGACGAGTACCACCGTTTCCTCCATCAGTGCCCCATCTTCGAGCGGATGCTCGTCGAGGACGGTGTGCTGCTTCGCAAGTACTGGTTCTCGGTGAGCGACGCAGAACAGGAGGCGCGCTTCCGATCACGGCTCGAGGACCCGATGCGCCGGTGGAAGCTCTCGCCGATGGACCTCGAGTCCATCGCACGGTGGGAGGACTACTCGCGGGCCAAGGATCAGATGATGGTCCACACCGACATTCCGGAGGCGCCCTGGTACGTCGTGGAAAGCGACGACAAGCGCCGGGCGCGGATCAACATGATCACCCACCTCCTGAGCTCGATCGACTACCAGGAGGTCACGAGGGTGCCGCTCACCCTTCCCAGGCGGCCTGCGTCGAGCGGTTACCAACGGCCACCGCGGGACACCCAGACCTACGTGCCCGATCACTCCGGATCCATCGAATCCTAATTCCTCAGGTCCCGTTCGCCGCAGACGTGAGGTGGCCTGGATGGCGTCTAGGTCCTCACACGGGCGCAGCCGGCGGTAGAAAGCTCTCCCCGTAGGATTGCGCGTCGCGCACAGCCACGAACGCGTCGAGCCGGCCGATGAAGTCAGGGCGTGACTCCGGGAACTCTTCGTTGATTCGGATCGCGCCCGTGATCGACTCCAACAGCCGCTCAACCGTTTGATGCGAATGGAACCGATTCTCCGGCTCCGACGCCATCACCGCAACCGGCACCTGGACGTCACGCAACTGGGTATCGGTGATCCCGCGCACGGTGTCACCGGCAAGCAGATGCGACGCTCTGGCGGGGACTGCCTGGTCGACTACATCGTCCCCAGCCGTCGCTGGCCAGAGCAGTACAAGTCTCGAGCGGGTGAGGGCTCGCCTACGTGCCTGATTGAGCGACATGGACCCGTGCCTCAGGTAGAGCGTTCTGAGCGTGTGGCGGCGTGTCGCGCGAACGGGTTCGGCATCGCCGCCTAGCCGCAGGCCGCCTCATCCCAGCGTGGGTGGGGCTGATCGGTTACGCCAGCGCGGTCAGCGGGGTGATCTCGGCCCTGTCCATCGCCGAAGCACTCGGCGCCGGCTGGTCCGATCCGTTCGAGTTCCTCAGCTTCACGCTGGCCCTCGTCTGGTGTACGGCGATGTCGGTGAGCTCATCCGCGACGCCGAACCGTGCGTGGCCGGTCGCTGAAAACTCGACGCGGGCCGCCAGCCATCGGGTCGCGGCCCGCTCAGCTGGGACTATCGCGCTCGGTGTACCTCAGCCCGACAATGGGCCAGTGGAACGGGTTCTCTGTTGACCAGTCGAAGCCGACCTCGAGCCGGCGGCCGGCGCCGGGCTGATAGGCAGCCATTTCGATGATAAAGCCGCCACAAGTCCCAATGTACATCGTGGCGCCAAGGGTCTTGAGCTGAAGATCGGAGCGGAACGGGGTGCGGATACCGAGCAGCAGTTGAAGCAGGGACCACACGCGGGCCTCGCCGACGCCCAGCGTGACCCAAAGGTCGTGATCGCTGCTGTCGACTAGGGCCATGTCAGTCCTGTCGCGGCCAGTGTGCATGTCGAAGCGGAACCCAACATGGTCGAGCGGCTGGTTGCTGCTGTTGGTCCAGGTGATGAGCATGTCGTCCATGGCGAAGCCGTTGGCCAGCCGGACGGCGTCGACAACCTCGACCTGGGCACGCATGACCGCCGCCGCATTGCCCGCTGGGGCAGTGGGCACGATGGCGGCGTCGAGGATGATGGCTTGGCGGACCAGGTGGTCCCGCACGGCCGGCTCACCTCACTAGGCCGCCGACTGAAGCTCGCGAAGCGACCGTGTCAGGATCCGGCGCGGGATTGGTGAGGGTGTTCGCTCGAGCATGGCCGAGTGCGTCGGCGGGTGGCAAGCGGAATCGAGCAGCGGGATCTTCCAGCGGCCGCTGATCTCCTGCGCAGCCATCGCCGGGCCACCGCTCGGGTCACCGTCGCGCGGCACTCGGTCACGTCACACCGATGTGCCTTCTCGACACCGCTGAGCAGGTGTACGAGTGTGGTGCCCATGGCAGTCCAGCAGCCCGCAGATGTCAACCGTGCCTTCGCTGAGGCGTTCAACTCACGGGACCCGGATGCGTTCTTGGCGCTCTACGCCACCGATGGCATGGTCGTGAACCCCGACGGATCGGTCGCCGCCGGCCGCAGGGCGGTCGGAATGCACATCGACGAGTTGCTGGAGTTGGGTGGGACGATGACCTCGGCGAATGAGTATGCGTTCACCAACGGTGATGTGGCCCTCGTGGGCGCCCGGTTCGTCATCGAGTTCGACGACGGCCGTGCTGCGCTGGCTGGCAGATCGGCCGAGGTCTTGGTCCGACAGGACGAGGGCTGGGTGTACTGGATTGACCATCCGTTCGCGCTGCCTGGCTGACGGCTCGTCTGGGGCAGCGTTTCCTACCGCCGGCTCGGAGGCGCTCAGAATGAACAGCCTCTGCGAAACGAACAGCCTCGGCGAGCGGCGTGCGACCGCTTGGCAACCGGCAGTGGGCAAGCCCTTCATCATGGTCAGACTGGTTAGTTGGCGGCGCGTTCTCGTGCGGGAGATCGTTCGCGTAGGTGCCGTTCCTGAGCGGCTCGCAGAGCACCGAAGCGACGGCGATATGCGGCCCTCGACCGGCACTTCGTCGCGCAGGGGACGGGGGGCGCACGATCTGGACGCGTGTTCGGGGACAGTTCGCCTCCCTCGTACGCGACCCTGGCCGTCGATATGTCGCGCTCGCGGGAGGAAGCGCTCGGCGAGACCGAGGGGCTCAACGACGCCGCTCAGCCGGCGGTCTGGGACGGCGCGAGGCACTTTGAAGACCGCGCGTTCTGGGACAGTCCGGCGGCGCCAACGGCCGAGAGCAGAACCTGAGTCGCGTCGACGGGCCAAGCGTCAGATCGTCATGCAGATCGGCAGATCCGTTGTGCCTACACGGCGAGCTGTGAGGCGCTGATCTCGACGAGGGTGGTGTGTCGTACCATCGCCGCATGGCTAGGTGCGCGGCCCCGGTACAGGCACATCGCACAGCAAGCGGCGCAGCAGCCTGCCCTGTGCACGGCGGGAGGTACCGGTCTTACAGGTCGTACTCGCCGCAGCCTCCTACTCGCCGGTCTACGAGTCGCGGAGCAGTGGGGGCGGCATGAGCAGCGTGGGCGGGTCCGGCGGCGGCAGAACGCGGCCGAGCTGGTCCGCCGGGCAGCTCGTCCGTGACCTACACCCCCGACCAGGTCCGGGCGCTGACTCCCTATCGCCGCACGACCGAGTCGCGAGTTCCGCTGCCCGAACTCCGCGACCTCTTCCTCTGCCATGCGTGGGACGATCGGCGCGGTGTTGATACGGAGCTGACCAACCTGCTCGAAGCCAAGGGCGTGTCGGCCTGGTTCAGCGAGAAGGACATCCTGCTCGGTCAACCGTTCATGCGAGAGATCGACAGGGGTCTGGCCAAGTCGCGTGCGGGTCTCGTCCTCATCACCCCTGCGTTGCTAGAACGCGTTGACAACCGGGGGGTCTCTGACAAGGAGCTCTCGGAGCGTCTGGCACGCGACCAGCTGATCCCCGTCGTGCACGGGACGACCTACGAAGAGGTCCGGAAGGTCAGGCCCTTGCTCGGCTCCCGACACGGGTTGGACACGGCGGGGAACTCGATAGAAGTGATTGCTACCAAGATCGCCGAACTGGTCCACGTCTAGACTGGCTCTCGTCCGTCGGGGGCCTGATTCGGGCGGGGAGGCCCGCACATGGAAGCCTCCCGAGGGAGCGTCCGGAGGAGGTGCCCACATGTCGCAGCCGACGTACGGCGAGGGTTACGCGCAGAACGCAGCGGAGAACTACGAGCGCTACTTCGTTCCCGCCATCGGCGCCCCGGTCGCGGCCGATCTCGTGGAGGCCGCCGCCATCCGGCCGGGAGAACGTGTCCTCGACGTCGCCTGCGGGACCGGGATCGTCACCCGACTCGCCCAGGAGCGGGTCGGCTCGGAGGGGACCGTTGCAGGCCTCGACCCTAACCCCGGGATGCTCGCCGTCGCCCGACAGGCCGCGCCGCCCGAGCCGCCGATCGACTGGTACGAAGCTCCGGCGGAGGCGATCCCCCTCCCGGACGAGAGCTTCGATGTCGTCCTCTGCGGGATGGGCCTCCAGTTCTTTTCCGACAAGGAGGCGGGCCTCAGGGAGATCCGGCGGGCCCTCGTGGGTGGGGGCCGCCTGATTGCCAACCTCCCGGGGCCCACGCCGACGGCCCTCGAGGCCATGGGGGAGAGCCTGGCGGAGCACATCAGCCCCGACGTCGCGGGATTCGTTCACCTCGTGTTCTCCCTGCACGACCCCGACGAGCTCCGCCGCCTCGCGACGGCAGCCGGCTTCAGCGAGGTCCACGTCCGGTCGTCCCCGAAGCATCTCGAGCTACCGCCGCCAGAGGACTTCCTCTGGCAGTACGTCCACAGCACCCCCCTCGCGGCCTTCCTCTCGGAGGTCGCCGACCAGCGCCGGGCCGCGCTCACACGCGACTACGCCACGCGGTGCCAGGGGTTCGTGAAGAACGGGGGCCTGGCGGGGGAGGTCAACATGACCACGCTCACCGCCGTGAAGTAGTGCCGTTCCCTTCGCGGAAGCCGTGTTCGGAGAAGTCTCGCGCGACGTCATGGACGCTCAGCCTCCCGCTACAAAGGCGACGACGACGTAGGCGGCGTGGCGGTCGAAGTTCTGGCGCCGCCGGTCATAGATCGTCGTGGTTCGGGGGTCGAAGTGCCGGGCGGCGGTCTGCACGTCCCGCAGCGGGGGCCGGCGTCGAGGGCGGCCATGATGAACGCGGCCCGCAGCATGTGCGGATACACGTGGCCGAGGCCGGCTCGCTTGCCGATCGAACGGACCCATCGGTGTGCGGTGCGGCGGTCGAGTCGTTGCCCGTCCCGGCGTCGAAGGATCGGGCCTTCGTGGCGTTCGCCGACAGCGAGGTCGATGGTCCGGGCCGTTCGTGGGACTAGCGGGATCGTGGCCGGCGGACGTACTCGGCCGGGTTGGAGCGGATCCGGCCGTCGATGTGAGCGAACCGGTAGAAGCCGCACATTGTCGAGAGCCGCCAGTCGATCTTCGATGCTGCCAGCCCTCGTTCCTCCATGGAGCCTCGCCAGAGCTCGATGTGCGGGCGGGTTGCGGCGAGCACGGGACGTCATGGTCGGCGGCCCACTGGAAGAAGCCGCGCAGGTCGTGCCGGTACGCCTCCAGGGTGCGGCCGCTGTAGCGCGCCAGGAACGACGCCGCCGCGAGCTGCGCCTCGTCGAACCCGGCATCGTCGAACGGCGACTGCACCGCCGAACTGGTGGAAGTGATCGTGGTCCTCGCTGGTCTCCTCATCGTGTTGGGAGATCCAGTAGACGCCTGACCGGCCCTGGAGGTCAGCGCGACCTACCGGTCCATCAGCCTGCGGTAGGGGGCACCCTCGCCGGGCACTTCGGCAGATAGGCCCGGTAGCTGTCGGCAACCCAGGCCACCCGCCGCGGCGAGGTCCGCACCGTCCCTGGTCAGCGACCACCCGCCGTTCGTCGGGGGAAACGGGAGCGAAACCTCGAAGTCCGGTGGGCACCCGGGCGGCGCCGGCTCCGTCGGCTGCACCTGGGAAGGCAACGGGCAGACGATCCTGATCCTCGTCCGCAACACCGGCGGCCTCCCGATCCAGGTCAAGCAGGTGGCCTTCACCCCGACCTGATCGAGGGGTTGCAGCAGTCGACTGCATGTGGTTACCTACAACCCTATGGTTGTAGGTAAGTTGCGGGACGCCCAGGCCGACCGGGTGTTCCACGCCCTGGCCGACAGCACGCGCCGCGACATCCTCGTGCGCGCGCTCGACGGGCAGCACAGCGTCTCGGCCCTCGCCCGCAACTACTCGATGTCGGTCACCGCGGTGCAGAAGCACGTCGCCGTGCTCGAACGCGCGGGGCTCGTCAGTAAGCACCGCCACGGCCGGGAACAACTCGTGCGGGGCAACGCCGACACGATGCACCGCGCCGTCGAGCTCCTCGAGAAGTTGGAAGCCGCCTGGCGCGGCCGCATCGATCGCATCGGCGACCTGCTCACCATCGACCGCAACGAAGGACGGAAACCATGATCGCAACGCACGTCGTCAAGGACCCCGGGCACCTCACGATGACGATCACCGCGGAGCTGGACGCGACTGTCGATCGCGCGTGGCAGCTCTGGGCCGACCCGCGCCAGCTCGAACAGTGGTGGGGTCCGCCGGGCTACCCGGCGACATTCACGACGCACGACCTGACGGCGGGTGCGCACGTCTCGTACTTCATGACGGGACCCGACGGCGAGCAGCATCACGGCTGGTGGAAGGTTCAGGCCGTCGACCCGCCGACGCGCCTCGAGCTGCAAGACGGTTTCGGCGACTCCGACGGCCGGCCCAACCCCGAGATGCCGACCGGCCTCATGGTCGTCACCCTCACCGAGAACGAGGGCGGCACGCTCATGGCTATCGAGTCGAGCTTCGAGTCACTCGAGACCATGGAGAAGCTGCTCGAGATGGGCCAGGAGGAAGGCATGCTCGAAGCGATCGGTCAGATCGAAGGCATCCTCGCCGCCCGCGCCCCCGCCTCCTGAAGCGCCGCATCGGACCGGTCCCTCGGTCTGCGGTCTGGTTCGGAACCACGACGGTGTCGAGTAGGTGCGATCGGGGCGCCGATGAGAAATGGCGCCGACAATCGTCTGAGTACGGTCCGGTGCACGCGCGGCGCGCATCAAGGGAGAGCAACGAGATGAGACCACTTCGATACGCGATCAACGTCACGCTCGACGGCTGCTGCCATCACGAGGCAGGGCTCCCCCCGGACGAGGAGTCGATGCGCTACTGGACCGCTGAGATGGAACGAGCCGATGCCCTGCTGTTCGGCCGGGTGACCTACGAGATGATGGAGTCGGCGTGGCGGCAGCCGGCCACGGGCACGTGGCCTGACTGGATGGATGAGTGGGAGATCCCGTTCGCCGAGACCATCGACCGGCAGAAGAAGTACGTCGTGTCGAGCAC
>Ga0256867_10001001_pt1 | contig 11683 bp, 9 predicted proteins | sample RVTome_15_FD_185939 | JGI IMG/M metagenome (GOLD analysis project Ga0256867, IMG submission 185939) | Soil microbial communities from uranium-contaminated site in the Upper Colorado River Basin, Wyoming, United States - RVT150D86 (HiSeq) ... | reverse complement strand
CCTCCAGCCCGAGGGCACGACGATTGGCGGGAGTGTCGTCGTGTACCCGCCACTCACGGATCAGTCCCTGTGCGACGTGCGCGTGCCACAGTGCCGGCCCATCGAGCTCGGGGGTCGAGCAATGGGAGCGACCTCGGGCGACGACCCGGTGACCCTGGCTGGCGACTTCGTCGAACTCGTTGCGGTAGTCAGGGAAGGCATCGAAGAAGGTCCTCCATGCGTCGAGGCATGCCGATCGTCCCTCCACGGCCCCGCCGGCGGTGTTCACGAATCGATGGTCGTCCGTCATGAGTGCGGCGAGGCCGGCAACGTCTCGAGCGTTGATCGACGGCGCATCCCTCGACATCCGGCGAGCGCTTCTCCACCAGCCAGCGGGCGCGGAAGCTCGGATCATCGACGAGCTGGGCCTTGACGTACCACCTGTGGACGACCGGGGGCGTGGCGCCAGGATCCATGGAACTTCCGGACCGGTGAAGTAGCGCATCTCGACGACCTCGAAGCGACCGGTGACGCCCATCTGTGAGCGGATGATGTCGAGCGGCTGGGTGCGTAGGGGCTCGGCCGGTGCCGGCGTGATCCGGCCGTTGATGCATCCAGGTCCCGGAGCCCCATTCGCCTGCCGCGACGTCGTGGCCGGTTCAGCGGTGATCGTGCTGCTCGTCTCCGACGACGGCAGCGGTGGGCGCGCTGTCGTCGTCCCTGCTTCGTTGCCGCCGTCACAGGAACTGAGCCCGGCCACAAGCAAGACCGTTGCCAGCATCGCGGTGCCGCGCCCCGCGCCGCGTCGCCGCAGGGGCCAGCGGCTGTTCGATTGCCGGAGCAGCGTGGACCGAGGCCATGGGACCGACATCGCGCCAGGACCTCCAGAGCTCCGGCCCGGTTCCGTGGCCGAGTGTGCTCCTGCTGTGCTCGCCACTTCAGGCCGATTCTCCACCCTTCGTCGCTCTCACCAGAAGTCTGCCGACACATCCCCCAGGGCTTCGGTGGCTATGGGCTGTCCCGGGCCGGAGGCAGGGGTGGGTGTCGTGGGTTCCAAGGTCGACTCCTCCGGGCGGCCGGTCGGGAACGCTGGCCTCGGCGGCGATGAGTCCCGGACGGTCGTAGCGTCTCAACACGTGAGCAGCTCCGGTCCTGGATGGGCTCGCGTGGTCGTGTGACGTCGTAGCAGCCGACGGGGACCGTGGCCGACGGCAGCGGCGACGGAGAGGTCATGGGAGGTAGGGCGATGAGCACCTTGAGCAAGCAGTTCAGGGCGACGCTGCAGAAGTCCCCTAACAAGGGCGGGTGGACCTACGCAGTGATGCCGGACTCGGTCGAGTACTTCGGCACCCGTGGCCTCGTCAAGGTGAGCGGCACGGTCGACGGCCATCCGTTCCACAGCTCGTTCATGGCCATGGGCGACGGCACGCACATGCTGCCCATCAAGGCCGAGGTGCGCACGGCGATCTCCAAGCAGGCGGGCGACACGGTGACCATCCGCCTGGAGCAGCGGCTCGACGACTGAGGGCCGCGGAGGCGGGCGAGGGCGAGCGATGTATCCGCGGAGGATGAGGTGATGCACGACGACGCGGACGCCGGCTCAGGCTGAGGCCCGCGCCGTCAGGTGTGTTGGCACGCAAGAATGACGCTCACGATGACGACCGACCGAGATGCCGAAGGGCCGCACGATTCCCAGGACTGGCATGTCGTCGACGAGGGCTGGGGGCGGCGGGCCGTCGAGTTCGCGACGCTCAGCGAACCGTCGAACTGCCGCGAGTACCTTGCGCTGCACCAGCAGCTGGGTGTTGGGCCCGGCGACCGCCTGCTGGACGTCGCCTGCGGGGCGGGACTGGCTGTCGAGCTGGCCGCCATCCGCGGGGCCACGTGCGCTGGGATCGACGCCTCCCCGCGGCTGCTCGCAGTGGCCCGGGATCGCAGTCCAGAGGCCGACCTCCGTGTCGGGGACATGCATGCCCTGCCGTGGGACGACGCATCCTTCGACGTCGTCACCAGCTTCCGCGGCATCTGGGGGACGACGCCGGACGCCGTGGCCGAGGTGCACCGAGTGCTGGTTCCCGGTGGACGGGTCGGGATCACGGTCTGGGGTCACATCAAGGCGTCCCCGGGGGCCTGGTCGCTGTCACCGTTCACGCTGGCGGCTCCACCGAAGGTGGAGAACCAGGCGGCCATGGTGGCGTTGGGTCGGCCCGGCGCCGGTGAGGATCTCCTGGCTCGCTCGGGGCTTGTCGACATCGAGCGCGTCGACATCCCCTTCGTGTGGGAGTTCCCTGATCCGGCCACCTACGCACGGGCACTGGCGTCGACGGGGCCGGCGTACGAGGCGATGCAGTTGGTCGGGGAGGAATCGTTCCTGCAGTCGGCCGCCGACGTTGCCCGCGAGCACGTGCGGGAGGGGCTCCCGCTGCGCGCCCCGATCGCCGTGGTGGGGTATGTGGCTCGCAAGCCGGGGAGCGCGGCGTGACATCGGCGATGGCGACACTCTGAGGGACGCGTCGGAGCCATCATCGGATCGGTCGTCGTGCTGGTCGTCGTCAGTTGGCTGCTGCGCAGGACTCGACGCGCCCTGTAACCGACTCAGTACCAACGGCTGTCGCTCGGCATGCCGAGCAACGACCGACCGTAGGCCCGGTTGCGTTCATCGGTGTCGAACACCGTGTGACAGACCATCGTGTTGACGTCGCGGCGAGCCCGTTGCAGCGGGTTGTCGAGGAAGTGCGAGCTGGAACCGGCTGCCTCGCACAACGTGGCGACGGCCTCCTGGCACATCATCACGGCGTGGCTGATGGCTGCGACCCATCGCACCCGTGCCTGCTCCACCGCTGCTCCTCGCAGCTCGACGACCTCGGCCAGGACCGACCGCATCAAAGCCTCGGCCGCAGCGATGACGAGATCGGCCTCGGCCAGGCGGGTGTGGCGGCTCGATCGCTCCGATTGCTTGGCCAGGCTCGCGAACTCGTAGCGCCCGGTCAGCTGGCGAGCGAACTCGGCCGCCGCGAAGCGTGCCTGGCCCAGGACGGGCAGCGCGGCGGCGAAGGACAGGATCGGCGCCATCGGCGTGGAGTAGAGCGGTCCGCTGTGCAGCTGTGAGCCAGGGGCGGTTCCGTTCATCATGTGCCCGATGTCCACCGCTTGATCGCTCGGCACGAAGCAGTCCGAGATGATCACGTCGTGGCTCCCGGTTCCGCACATGCCGTCCACGTGCCAGGTGTCCTCCACGGCGACCTGATCACGGGGCAGTGCGAAGAACATCGGCCGGATCGACTCGCCCACCGTCACCAGCGCGCCGGCGATCACCCACTCGCCGTGCACGATGCCGGTGGCCCACTGCCAGCGGCCGTCGAGCCGGTAGCCGTCCGGCACGGCACTGGCCTGGCCGGTCGGTGACAGCATCGCCGGCGCCAGCACGAACGGCCGGCTGGAGAAGAGCGCCTTCTGGAACACCTCAGGGAACTGGCAGAGCATCCACACGTGCTCGATGTAGAAGTTCAGCACCCAGGCGTGGGACGCATCGGCCTCACCCAGGATGACGCCCACCTCGAAGAAGGTGTCGAGATCCAGTTCGGCGCCGCCGTAGCACGCCGGCGACATCATCTCGAACAGTCCGCTCGACATGGCCGCTTCGATCACTTCGTCGGCAGGCTGGCGAGCGAGTTCGGCAGCGCGGGCGTGTTCGCGGATCAACGAGGTCAGCTGGCGCGCCGCATCCACCATCGTGTCGTGCGTGCGCGCCGTCATCTCGAGACCCGCCCGCGGATCCCCTGGCCCCGTAGACCCTTCATCGCGCCGATCGTAGGAGAGAGCGACCGACCAGCTCGACGCTCACTAAGCCGAGCGCGCGCTGATCACCCACTGACGCCAGTTACCGAGGGGGGCGCGGTCGTCTATTCTTGCGTGCTCACAGCCGCACCGAAGGGTGGGACGCGACATGACCAGGATCCCCGACTCCCACCGCGATCTGCTCGACGCGCCGGTGGCGACGCTGGCCACCATCGGACCTGATGGTCGACCACAGTTGTCCGCAGTGTGGTTCTTGGCCGACGGCGACACCGTACGTCTGTCGTTGAACACGGCCCGCCAGAAGTCGAAGAACCTCACGGCTCGTCCCACGGCGACCTTGTTCGTCCTGGACACGGCCAACCCTGCGCGCTACCTGGAGCTCCGCGGCGACGCCATGATCGCTCCTGACGACGACTACGAGTTCGCCGACAAGGTCGGCGCCAAGTACGGCGGGCTCGACCTTCGCACGATCGACCAGCCTGGCGATCGGCGCGTCGTCGTGACGATCGAGCCGGTGCGGATCAACGCCGTCGACATGAGCGCCGGCTGACGATCGCCACACCACCATCTGCCGGCACTCGCGGACCGACAACTGAGTGCGTTCATGTACGCTGCCGCGGGTCAGGGGGATTGCTCCACCATCCAGTGTCAGGGGGGGTCAGATGGTGAAGGTATCCAGATGGATTCGTGGGCGACATGCACGCGGCGCCGTGGCGGTCGTGGCAGTACTGCTGGTCCTCGCCGCCTGCGGGGACAGCGACGACGACGGGGCAGAGTCAACCACTGAGACGACGGCAGCTGCGACCGAGACGACGGCAGCTGCGACAGACACGACCGCACCATCCAGCGACACGACGGGACCTGCCACGACTGGCGCCTCCACCGACACGACGGCGGCGGCCGGTGGCGAGGAAGGAAAGGTCACCGACTTCGCGGCTTACGTGGGAGGGTCGGGTCCCGCCGATCCGAACCTGCCGCCCGTCAAGATCGGGTACTTCAACCAGCAGGGTGGCGCAGTCGCCGTCAGCGAGACGAACATCAACGGCATCGACATCGCGGTCAGGTACATCAACGAGGAGGCCGGCGGGATCGGCGGTCACCCGCTCGAGGTGGTGACCTGCTTCGTTGCCAACACGGAGGAGGAAGGCCAGCAGTGCGGCCTGCAGTTCGCCAACGACGACTCGATCGTCGCCGTCGTGTCCGGCCCGACGTTCACGGGGACCGAGGCCTTCTACGCCGCGCTGGCCGGCTCGAAGCCGGTGGTTCACGGCGTCTCGGTCAGTGCTGCGGACACGGTGCAGGACACAGCTGCCGTCCTTTACGGTGGCGCCAAGTACATCCTGGCCCCGTATGGCACGTTCGCCCGCGACACGTTGGGCGTCACGTCGGCCGCCCTCGTGTATCCGGAAGGCGCCGGCCAGGACGAGGCTGCGGCCGGGCAGGCGTCCGCGTTCGAGGCCGCCGGCATCCCGATCGAGGTGGTGTCCTACCCGGCCAACACACCCGACCTCACAGTCCCGCTGCTGGCCGCCGGTGCCCAGGACGTCGACCTCGTGATGCCGGTCATCAATCCCAACGACTGCGTCAAGTTCGAGCAGGCAATCCAGCAGCTCGGCATCCCGGACGAGAAGGTGCTCGCCAGCCCGATCTGCATCAACGCCGAGGTCGCCGGCGAGCTCGGTGACCTCCCGCTGTGGCTCTACGCCGTCGCGTCGTCGCTGAGCATCGACCCGACCGACCCGTCCGTCCCGCCCTACACCGACATCCTGACCGCGCAGGGTGAGGATGCCCACATCGGCGATCCGTGGGTGCTGGTCGGCTTCGGGCAGGTCATGACGGCGGCGAAGTTGCTCAACAACGTCGGCCCCGACAACATCACGACCGATGCGGTCGTGTCGGAGATGAAGGCGTTCGAGGGCCCGCTGATCCTCGGCTCCCCCGTGCTGGAGTGCGGCAAGTACCCGGAGGCACCGGGGGTGTGCAACGACTACACGCAGTTCTACAAGTACAACGGCGGCAACCAGTGGGAGCTCGCCGGCGGCTTCGTGGGTCCGCCCGAAGGATGGGTCGGATAGCGGTCGTCCAGCCTCTCCGGATCGCCGTACGCGCCTCGAGGTCGAGTAGATGATCGAAGAGGTGGTCCTCTTCGTCCTGCTCGGCATCGGGGCGGGTGCCGTGATCGCCGGGATCGCCATGGCAGTCGTCGTCACGTACCGCGGCTCGGGGATCATCAACCTGGCCATCGGCGCCGTGTCGATGGTCGCCGCGTACATGTTCTGGTCGCTCAGGTCCGACTTCTTTGGTGTGACGCTGGCGACCGCCCCGGCGGTCGCCGTCACGATGCTGGCGGCGATCCTGGTGGGCGTGCTGAGCGAGTTGCTCGTCTTCCGCCCGCTGCGAACGTCGTCGCCGCTCGCCAAGCTCGTCGCCTCGCTCGGGATCCTGTTGATACTCCAGGCGACGATGCTGCTGTGGTTCGGTTCGGCGTCGAAGCAGATCCCGAGCGTGTTCCCCACCGACATCGTGGAGGTGTTCGACGCGTCGATACCGGCGAACAGGTTCTGGATGGCGGGGGTAGTGGTGCTGATGGCGCTGGCCCTCGGCGCGTTGTTCCGGTGGACCCGGTTTGGCCTGGCGACACGGGCGGCCTCGGAGAACGAAGTGTTCGGAATGCTCGCCGGCCTCTCACCGAACCAGCTTTCGATGGCGAACACGGTGCTCGCGTCGGCGGTCGCCGGCGCGATGGGCATCGTCGCCGCCCCCCTCGCCCAAGCCGACTCGACCACCCTGGTGTTCTTCATCGTGCCGGCGCTCGCTGCCGCCCTGTTCGCCGGGTTCACCTCGCTCTCGATCGCCTGCCTAGCCGGCTTCGGTGTCGGGATCGGCCAGTCGCTCATATTCTGGGCATCGACGCTGTCGTGGTTCCCGACCGACCGGGGCAACCCGCTGCCGGGGGTCCAGGCGTTGCTCACCTTCCTGCTGCTCGTGTTCGCACTGTCGCTGCGCGGCGCCAGCCTGCCGTCCCGCGGCGAGCTGGTCGAGAAGCGCCTCCCTGTCGCTCCGCGACCGCAACGGTTGGCGCGCCCGGCCGTGGTGCTGGCCGTCGTCGGCGTCGTGTTGCTGATCGTGCTGCCGTTCGGCTACCGGCAGGCGCTGATGCTCTCCCTCGTCGGCATGGTCGTGTGCCTGTCCCTCGTGGTGATCACGGGATTCGTCGGCCAGGTCTCGATCGCTCAGGTCACGCTCGCCGGTGTCTCGGGGTTCGTCGTGTCGCACATGATCGTCCGTGCCGGCATCGGCTTTCCGTGGGGCCCGATCGCCGGTTCGGTCGCGGGCGTGGTGGTCGGCCTGATCGTCGGCGCGTCCGCCCTGCGAGTGCGCGGCGCCAGCCTCGCCGTGGTGACGTTGGCCGGAGTCGTCGCGATCGAGCAGTTCGGGTTCGCCAACTCGAGGTGGGGAGCCGGTGCCTCGGGCTCGCCCGTTGCGCAGCCCGGGCTGTTCGGGTTCGACATCGGATCGAGCGCTGGGTTCCGTGGGCTCGACGGAAAGGTGCCGAGCCCCGTGCTCGGCTTCCTGTACCTCCTCGTCGTGATCGCGCTGTGCCTGCTCGTGGCCCAGCTCCGCCGTAGCGTGCTCGGCCAGCAGATGCTGGCCGTGCGCGCCAACGAGCGGGCCGCCGCGGCGGCAGGTGTCAACGTCGCCCGGGTGAAGATCACGGCCTACGCGATCTCGTCGTTCATCGCCGGCACGGCGGGGTGGATGTACGCGTACAACTTCGGCTCGGTGAGCGCGGCCCGGTTCGGGATCCTGATCGCGCTGGCGTTCGTCGCGTTCGCCTACATCGGCGGGATCACGATGGTCTCGGGCGCAGTGATCGGCGGCTTGGTGGCCACCGAGGGGCTCGTTCCGTACTTCTTCCAGACGCTCTTGGGCATCTCCGGGAACTGGACGTTGCTGGTCGGTGGCCTGATCCTGATCGTCACCCTGATCCAGAACCCGGAGGGAGTTGCGGGGACGACGTACCGCAAGTGGCAAGCCAAGCGCCGCGCCGCGACCGCGGCTGCGGTCAGCAGCAAGCAGGCGACAAGGTCTGCGCCCGTGGCCAGTGGGTCGATTTCCGCGGCGGGCGAGTCATGAGCGACGAGCGTGCGAGGAGAGGGCCCGCCGGCCCGGCCCGTGGGGCCAAGAGGCGGTGACATGAGCGCTGTCCTGTCGGCCCGCGGCATCTCGGTGTCGTTCGGCGGCGTGCGCGCCGTCATCGACGTCGATCTCGATGTCGAGCCCGGCCAGTTGGTCGGCCTCATCGGACCCAATGGCGCGGGCAAGACGACCTTCATCGACGCCGTCACCGGGTTCGTGCCGTACCGCGGCACGGTCACCCTGGCAGGGACCGACATCACCGGCTCGCCCCCGCACGCCCGGGCACGGCGCGGACTCGCCAGGACGTGGCAGTCGATCGAACTGTTCGACGACCTGTCTGTGCGGGAGAACCTCACTGTCGCCGCCCACCACCCCTCGATGCGGTCGACGGTGAAGGAGCTCCTCACCCGGCCGATCGCCGGGTCCAGGGCCGTCGACGAGGCCCTCGCGGTGTTCGGGCTCGGCGAGCTCGCCGAGGCGACGCCGAGCGAGCTCACGCAGGGCCAGCGCAAGCTGGTCGCCGTCGCTCGGGCGCTGGCGGCGGACCCCAAGCTGCTGTGCCTCGACGAGCCGGCAGCCGGCCTCGACGCCAACGAGTCGGTCGCGTTCGGGCACCACCTGCGCGGGATCGTCGACCGAGGTACCCCGATCCTCCTCGTCGACCACGACATGGGACTCGTGCTCGGGGTCTGCGACCAGGTGGTGGTGCTCGAGTTCGGCAGGGTGATCGCCCGTGGCACAGCCCGCGACGTCAGGGAAGACCCGCAGGTGGTCACCGCCTACCTGGGATCGGCCGCCGCCGTGCTGGATTCGGCTGATGCGCGCTGAGCCGGTCCTCCAGCTCGAGGGACTCACGGCCGGCTACGACGCGGCCGCGGTCGTGCGCGGCCTCGACCTCTACGCCGGTTCCGGAGAGGTCGTCGCCCTGCTCGGTCCCAATGGTGCGGGCAAGACCACCACTCTCCGGGCGATCTCGGGCACCGTCCGCCCGATGGCCGGCGTGATCCGTGTCGACGGGGCCGACATCGGTCGGCGGTCGCCTGCCGCCCGGGCCCGCCTCGGCATCGCTCATGTGCCGGAGGGCCGGGGTGTGTTCTTCGGCTTGACGATTGCCGAGCATTTCCGTCTCGGGTACCGGGGCGAGCGCCTCGACGCCGCCGTCGCCTACGACTACTTCCCGACGCTCGCCGAGATGGCCGACCGCCGTGCCGGCCTGCTCTCGGGCGGTGAGCAGCAGATGCTGGCGGTCGGCCGCGCGCTGGCTCGCAAGCCGCGGCTGCTGCTGCTCGACGAGATGTCGCTCGGCCTCGCCCCCATCATCGTCGAGCATCTGCTTCCGGTCGTCGTCTCGTACGCACGTGAGAGCGGCTGCGCCGTGCTGCTCGTGGAGCAGCACATCCAGATCGCGCTCGCCGTCGCCGATCGTGGATACGTGCTCTCCCACGGCGACCTCGTCGTGCAGGAGTCGGCCGAGGTGCTGCGCGCCGATCAGCAGCTGATCCTGTCGAGCTACCTCGGTGGTGTGGAGTCCTCCGCGCTCGCTCCTGAGTGAGCCACAGGCGGGATCGTCACCACAGCGCTGCCGAGGCCAACCGGGCGCCCTCGGTGAGGGCGTCCAGCTTGGCCCACGCGACCTGTGGGTGCAGCCTGAGCCCCAACCCGCAGTCGGTCGAGGCGATCACGTTCTCACGGCCCACCAGCTCGGCGAATCGCTCGATGCGGTTCGCCACGAGTTGGGGGTGCTCGAGCAGGGGCGTCGAATGCGTCACGACACCCGGTGCGAGGATCTTGCCGTCGGGCAGCTTCGTGTCCTCCCACAGCTGCACCTCGTGCTCGTGGCGGACGTTGGCGGCCTCGATCGAATATGTCTGCGCCTTGATCGACAGCATGATGTCGACGACGTCGGGCAACGGCAGGTCGGCCGAGTGCGGGCCGTGCCAGCTGCCCCAGCAGAGGTGGTAGCGGATCTGCTCCTCGGGGATGTTCCGCAGCGCGTGGTTCAACGCCTCGCAGCGCATCCGGCAGAACTTGCGGTAGCCGTCCAGCCCCATCGGGATCCCGATCCGGTCCCACAGCGCGCCAAGCCAGGCGTCATCGACCTGGACCTGGAAGCCGGCGGCGGCGATCGCCTCGTACTCGACCTGCATCGCATCGGCGATGGCGTAGACGTGCTCCTCGTCGGTCGCGTAGATCCCCTTCTCGCGACCGGGCTCGACGCTGAGCGGCGCCGTAGTGGTCAGGAAGGCGTCGGACGCGGGCGTGTTACCCAAGGCGTCCTTCATCACCGCGATCTCGCGATCGAGGGCGGCCTGGCCGCTGTAGTGGACCGGCGACGTCGCCACCCAGTCCTCGACGTTCTGGGTCGTGTCCTCGGCGCCCTCGGGCACGGGCTGCGCTGCCCCGGACTGCTCGAACAGCGTGCCGTTCTGGAGCACCGCGAGATAGAAGTCGCGGAACTCGACCCAGTCGGTGCTCGACAGGAGCAGCTCGCCCAGTGCACCCTGATGCCCGGCGGGCTCGTAGCCGCCGATGCGGGAGGCGAGGTACTGCGTCCAGTGCCCGCCCTTGGTGAGCTCGCCCTCGTTGATGAAGTCCACGCCGGCCCGACGTTGCGCCTCGCACACCTCGGCCACTGCGGCGCGAAGACGTTCCTCGTCGACGTCGAGCCGAGCCCACACGTCATGCGGCGCCGGCAGCGCACCGACATGCGTCGTGAGGATTCGTTCCGTGCTCCGCCTCATGGCGGCACCCCCCAGTACTTCGCCTCGATCGCCGACATCGATCGAGGCGGGACCGTACTACGCCCGCCACGCGCGCTCGCACGAGGTCGACCCCTGGCTGTGGCCGTCGACGCAGTCCCACTCCTCGGCGGTTGTCTGCGGATGGCTCGCCAGGTCCCGGCGACCGGGCCGTTCGTTCAAAGCCCGAGATTCAACTATCCCAACGGCGGCGTTAGCCGGGGCAGACCACGGATGATGCCTTCAGCCGATGGCTCCAGCGATGACCAGCTCGGCGATCTTGTCGGTGTTGTAGCCCAGGATGCGCTGCAGCACCTCCTGGGTGTGGTGGCCAACGGGGGGGCCGGCGAAGTCGGGGACGGGTTGGGTGCGGGACCAGCGGGCCTGCGTGTTCTCGATCCACACCTGGCCGTAGTGGGGATGGGGAACCTGGACCGGTGTGCGCCGGTGGACCAGCTGGGGGTCGGCCACCACCTCCGCGCTGTGCTGGACGGTGTGGGCCGCCACCCCGGCAGCTTGGAGGCGCTCGGTCAGCTCGTCGGGGTCCTGACCGGCGGTCCAAGCCGACAGGGCGGCCTCGATGGTGGCCTCCTCGGCCCGGCGGCCGGCGTTGTCCCACCCGGCCCACGAAGCGTCGAGGCCAGCCACCTCCACCAGCGCCGGCCAGGCGTCGTCGTGGCAGGCGATGGCCAGCCACCGGTCCTCGCCGTCGGCCCCGACCGGGAGGATCCCGTGCGGGGTAAGCACCGGGTCGGCGTTGCCCGTGCGGGTGGCTGTCACCCCGTCGAGCTGCTGAGCCAACAAGGCCGGGGCCAGAAGGTGGCTGGCCGCTTCGGCCTGGGAGACGTCCAGGTACTGTCCCGCTCCGGTGCGACGAGCGTGATCGACGGCGGCCAGCATGGCGGCGGCGGCGAACCGAGGCGAGACGTAGTCGGTGTAGGCGGTGAAGGGCCCGGCCGGGGGTCGGTCGGGCCAGCCGGTGATCTCGACGAACCCGGCCAGAGCGGCGGCCAGGTTGCCGAACCCAG
>Ga0256867_10001000_pt1 | contig 11683 bp, 7 predicted proteins | sample RVTome_15_FD_185939 | JGI IMG/M metagenome (GOLD analysis project Ga0256867, IMG submission 185939) | Soil microbial communities from uranium-contaminated site in the Upper Colorado River Basin, Wyoming, United States - RVT150D86 (HiSeq) ... | reverse complement strand
ACGGTCGGCCCCTGGTCCCCGGCGAGGTTAGCAAGACGTTCCGTCGGCTGGTGAAGCGGGCCGGACTCCCGCCGATTCGCCTGCACGATCTGAGGCATGGCGTAGCGACGGCGTGGCTCGAGGCCGGTATCAACCCGCTCCTCGTCAGCGAGCGCCTGGGCCACGCGTCCGCCGCCTTCACCTTGGACGCGTACTCGCACGTCCGGCCGAAGGTGCACGCCGAGGCCGCAGCCAAGGCGGCCGAGCATCTGTTCGGCCCCGCCGACGCCGCGCGGTAGCATTTCGGTAGCATCCGGAGCCCTTCGCCCCCCTCGGCGGAGGGCTCCACTGCGTCTGGCCTGCGGGTTTGAGAGCCGGAGATGGGATTCGAACCCATGACCCCGCGATTACGAATCGCGTGCTCTGCCGGGCTGAGCTACTCCGGCGCGGCCATCAGTCTAGCGTGCGCTCACCCCGCCACCTCGGCGGCGGCCAGATGGAGGAACGCCCCCTCCAGGACCAGCCGGGCGTTGAGGTTCGTCTCGTCGGCCAGGGCGGCCCGGGCCTCCTCGAGGGCCTGGACGGCGCGGGCGGCCTCGGCCGGCCGGACCTCCGGCGCCGGCCGGTCCAGGTTGATGGCCCACCCCGGATCGCCGCCCGCTCCCGCCAGGAGGCCGTCGCGGAACCACGATTCCAACGCCAGGAGGGCCGCGTCGAGGAACTCGCGCTCGGCCCGGCGCTCCTGTCGCTGATGCCGCTGCTCCATCCGGCGGATGGCCCCCCGATACTGGTCGAGGGGTTTCCCGGTCTGCGGATCGAGGAACGGCTCCAGCTCCTCATCCAGCCGGGCCGCCACCCTGGTCCGGTACTCCCCTGCCGCCGACAGCAGCCGGTCTGCAGCACCGAGGGCTCCGGCCGGGCCTTCCGCGCTCCCAGAAAGCGTATCCAGGGCCACGTCCCTGAAAGCCAGCCCCTCGGGATCGGCGGCCACACGACGGGCCCGTCCGAGGTTCCCACCCGCCAGCCGGGCCCCCAGCCGGGCCCGACCCGCGTCCACGCCCTCTTCCAGCAGCGAGGCGATCACGAACTCCTCCGAGAGCGGCCGGAACGTGACCATCTGGCAGCGGGACAGGATCGTCTCCGGCATCTCGTCGGGCCGGGCCGAGGACAGGACCAGGACGGTCTCGGGCGGCGGCTCCTCGAGCGCCTTCAGGAGGACGTCGGCGGCCTCCTCGGTCATCCGGTCGGCCTGCTCCACGCGGAACACCTTGCGGTTCGGCTCCGGCGCCGTGAGCGAGGCCCGGGCCACGAGCCACCGGGCGGTGCCGTCCTCGTCGGCGCTCTCGCCGACGCGGATGTCCCGGCCCTCGGGCTCCACCAGCACCAGGTTGGGGTGCCGGTCCTCCAGCGCCAGCCGGCAGTCCCGGCACTCCCCGCACCCGCCGCCAGGACACAGGAGCGCCGCGGTGAACGCCCGAGCCGCCTGCTGCTTACCGGAGCCCTCCGGGCCGGCGAACAGGTAGGCGTGGTGGGGGCGCTCGGCGGCGCGCTCAAGGAACGCCACGGCGTCGGGCTGGCCGGGAACCCTTCGGAGGACCTCGCTCATCCGGTGGTCCCCCCGGCCTCGTCCTCCCGGGCGAAGAACCGCTCCAGCTCCTCCTGGACCCGACCGTGGACCTCGTCTGCCGGTCCGCTGGCGTCGATCACCCGGAACCGCTCCGGGTGATCCTCGGCGATCTTGAGGAACGCGTCGGCCACCTTCGCGTGGAAGGCCTCGTCCTCGGACTCGATCCTGTCCTGGTCCCCTTCGATCCGGGACAGGCCTTGGTCCGGCTCCAGGTGGAGCAGGATGACGAGATCCGGGAACAGGCCCTGGGTGGCCCACACGTTGAGGGACAGCACGTCCTGCTCCCCGAGCCCGCGTCCCGTCCCCTGGTACGCCAGCGAGGAGTCGAGGTATCGGTCGCACAGGATTACCTTCCCCTCCTCCAGCGCGGGCCGGATCACGTGCGAGACGTGCTGGGCCCGACTCGCGGCGAACAAGAGGGCCTCGGCCCGGGCGTCCACCGAGCCCTGGCCGTGCTCCAGGAGGGTGTCCCGGAGGTTCTCGCCGAGGGTGGTCCCACCGGGCTCCCGGGTCACCAGCACCTCGTGGCCCTGCGCCTCCAGGAACTCTCGGGCCAGACGGACCTGGGTCCCCTTCCCGGCGCCCTCGATCCCCTCGAAGGTGATGAAGGTCCCTCGGCGCTCAGTCTTCCGGAGCCGGGGGAACAGCCGGAGCGGCCGGGGGCGGCTCAGCCGGCTCTTCGAGAGCCCCCTTCGTGACCAGATCCCGCCGACGATCATCACCACCGCCCCCACCCAGATTGCCAGGCGAGGCCCACCCACGTCGAAGCCGCGGAAGGCCTGGGCCAGCAGGGGGAACCCCGCTAGCGACAGGAACAGGCCCAGGCGAGCCAGGACCGTGAGCGAGCCGAACACCCGACCGCGGAGCTCGTCGGTGACGTTCTCGTGCAGGAGGGTGTACCCGGTCACCCAGGTGGCGCCGGCGGTGGCCCCCATCACCACCGTCACCACCGCGGCCAGGGCCACGTTCGGAGTGGCCGCCAGGACCATCAGCGATATCCCTCCCGCCAGGATGGCCAGCGGGAAGAAGGTGTCCTTCTCCACGAGCTTGTAGACCTGCCCCACCAGGGCCATGCCCAGCGCGAGCCCCACGCCGACCGCGGTGACCAGGAACCCCCAAGCGGTCGGGCCGCCGCCGAGCGTGTTCTGGGCGAAGATCGGGCCCACCGACATCACCGCTCCCGCGCCGGTGAACGCCAGCACGATCCCCACGGTCATGGCCCGGGCGAACGCGTGGTCCTTGAGGAAGCGAACGCCCTCCCGCATGTCCGCGAAGGCCTCGCCGGCCTTCAACTTGCCGGGGCGGGGCCGGCGGGCCGCCGCCCGGATGGGCAGGCGCTGGATCATGTACGCGGAGAACCCGAACGTGAGGGCGTTCGCCCACAGCGCCACCGCCTGGGGGTTCCGATCGAGGTACTCGAAGCCTCCGCCCAGGCCGGCGCCGATGCCGGCCAGGGCCGTGTACACGATCCCGCCCAGCGGCAGGGTCCCGTAGCCGGTAGCCAGGGTGATCGTGTTCGCGTTCGAGAGCTGTCGGCGGGGCACCAGGTTCGGGATCATGGCGTCGCGGGCGGGGGTCCACAGCAGCGACAGGCACTCGATCAAGAACGAGACGCCGTAGATCCACGGCAGCTGCGGGATCAGGGGCATGGTGGCGTATCCGATCCCTCGGACCACGTCGGCGATCACCATCAGCCGCTTGCGATCGAACCGATCGACCAGGACGCCGGCGAACGGACCGAACACGATGGAGGGAAGGAGCCGGGCCAGCATGACGCCCGACACGGCGAACCCGGCGCTGCCCCCACCTATGCGGGTCACCAGGGCCACCACGGCCACGAAGCCGACCCAGTCCCCTAGCGAGGAGACGAGGATGGCTCGATACAGCCGGGAGAAAACCGGATCCCGGAGGAGGGTGCGGAACGTGGCAGGCTTCGTGCCGCGGAGGGCGGCGATCTCTTCCGACACGGTGACCATCGGCTAGGCGGCCCTCACCATCAGGCCGCCTCGGTGGGGCCCCCTCCCGCCTCCGCCTCGTAGTCGCCGTTCGCGCACTTGATGCCCTTCGGCCCCTCGGTCAAGAGGCCGCCGCACTTCGGGCACGGCTCGGGAAGGGGGCGCTGGTTCACCGTGAAGTCGCACTCCGGGTACCGGTTGCACCCGTAGAAGACGCTGCCCCGCCTCCGACGGGCCCGCTTCACCACCAGGTCGCCCGGGGGTTCCCGTCCCTCCTCCTTGCACTTCGGGCAGGTAACCCCGGTCTTCTGCTCCTCGCGCTTCACGTACTTGCATTCCGGATACCTCGCGCACCCGACGAACGGACCGTACCGACCGTACCGCTTCACGAGGTCGCCGGGGGGGTCCCGGCCCTCCTCCTTGCACTGCGGGCAGGTCTCGCCGATCGGCTCCGGCTCGGGTCGCTCCTTACCGTCGACGTCTCGAGAGTAGTCGCACTCGGGCCACCGGTCGCAAGCCACGAACCGTCCGGCCTTCCCCAGCTTGATCACCAGCTGGCCGAGGGGCTTCCGGCCCTCCTCCGCGCACTTGGGGCAGGTCTCGTCGAGCTCCTCCTTGGGCCGCTCGATCTCGTCCTCCTTCTTCTCGAGCAACCGCTCGAAGGGGCCGTAGAACTCGTCGAGAACCTGGACCCACCGCAGCTTGCCCTCGGCCACCTCGTCGAGCTCCTCCTCCATCCGGGCGGTGAAGTCGTAGTCAACGATCTCCGGGAAGTGCTCGACGAGAAGGTCGATAACCACGAACGCAACGTCTTCGGGGAACAGCCGGCGCTGCTCTACGTAGACGTACTTCCGGTCCTCGAGGTTGGAGATCGTGGGCGCGTAGGTCGATGGCCGGCCGATCCCTCGGCTCTCCAGCTCCTTCACCAGCGAGGACTCCGTGTACCGGGGCGGCGGCTGGGTGAAGTGCTGCTCGGGCACGACCTCGAGCAGGCGGAGGACCTGCGCCTCGTCGAGCCCCGGGAGGCGGGCCTCGGCGTCGCGGTCGGGGACGTCGTCGGCGGACTCGAAGTACACCGCGCGGAAGCCGTCGAACTTCACGGTCTGCCCGGTGGCCCGTAGGAGGTACCGCGGCGCCCCGTCGGCCGTGGCCTCGATGTCCACCGACACCTGGTCGAGGATGGCGTCGGCCATCTGGCTGGCCATGGCCCGCTGCCACACCAGGCGGTACAGCTTCGCCTGATCCGCGCTGAGACGAGCCGAGAGCTCGTCCGGGAGGCGGCCGGCCCCGGTCGGGCGGATCGCCTCGTGCGCCTCCTGCGCTCCCCGGGACTTGGTCCTGTAGCGCCGCGGCTTGGCCAGGGTGTATCGATCCCCGTACTGCTGCTTCACGACACGGCGGATCTCCGCGAGGGCCGACTCGGCGATCGTGGTCGAGTCGGTCCGCATGTAGGTGATCAGGCCGGTCTGGCCCTCCCCGGGGAGGTTCACCCCTTCGTAGAGCTGCTGGGCGACCCGCATCGTCTTCCGGGCCGAGAACCCAAGCTTCCGCCCGGCCTCCTGCTGGAGCGTCGACGTGGTGAACGGCGGGGACGGCCGGCGCTTGATCTCCTTCCGCCGGATCTCCGCGACCCGGTACTCGGCCCGCTCCAGGTTGCCCGAATGCTCCCGGGCTTCGGCTTCCTTGAGGATGATGCCCTTCTTCCGCTCGGTCGGGGTCTTGACCCGGTCCTCTCCCACCGTGTCGAGGTGGGCCAGGAACGCCAGGTCGTCGCCGTCGGGGGTGAGCCGGGCGTCGACCGTCCAGTACTCCCTGGGCTTGAACTTCTGGATCTCACGCTCCCGCTCGACGATGAGCCGGAGCGCCACCGACTGGACCCGCCCGGCGGACAAGCCGGTGCGGACCTTCTTCCACAGGATCGGGGACAGCTTGTAGCCCACGAGCCGGTCGAGGATCCGCCGGGCCTGCTGCGCCTCCACCAGCCGGATGTCGATGGTCCTGGGATCGGCGAAGGCGGCCTGCACGGCCTCCTTGGTGATCTCGGTGAACGTCACCCGCTTGGCCTGCTCGACGTCGACGTCGAGCAGCTCGGCGAGATGGAAAGCGATGGCCTCGCCCTCGCGGTCGAAGTCGGTGGCCAGCCACAGCTCGTCGGCACGCTTGTGCGCCTGCCGCAGCGAGGTCACCACCTTCTTCTTGCCGTCGGGTACGACGTACTCGGGCTCGAAGTTCCGCTCGGTGTCCACCCCGATCTTGCTCTCCGGCAGATCGCGGATGTGGCCCATGGAGGCCTTCACCGTGAACTCGCGCCCGAGGTACCGCTCCAAGGTCTTGGCCTTGGTCGGCGACTCTACGATCACCAAGTTCTTTGCCATAGAACGCGCCTCTCTACACTTCGGCGGGGGAGTCTGTCAAGTCTTCGGCTGAGCGGAGGAACGCGTTGAGCACCTTCTTTCTTCCCCGGATGGCAACAATGGTAGCGCGCGGTGACGACCGGAACCGTCATGTAGGCTGGCAGGCCCATGCTCGAATGGCTTGAGCACATCATCACGAACTACCTCGGCGAGTACGGCTATCAGGCCGTGTTCGTCCTCATGGTGCTCGAGTCCGCGTGCATCCCCATCCCCTCCGAGGTCACCATGGTGTTCGGAGGGTTCCTGGTCTCCCGCGGCGACCTCGACTTCTTCTGGGTGGCGATGATCGGCACGATCGCCAACGTGCTCGGCTCATGGCTGGCGTACTGGGTCGGGTACGTGGGAGGCCGGCCGCTGATCAACCGGTGGGGCCGATACGTCTTCCTCCGCGAACACGAGCTGGACCGGGCCCACGACTGGTTCGAGCGACGGGGCGAGCTCGCCGTGTTCGTGTCCAGGCTCCTGCCGGTGATCCGCACGTTCATCTCGCTTCCGGCCGGCGTGGCCAGGATGAACTTCTGGAAGTTCACGCTGTACACCTTCCTGGGCTGCCTGCCGTGGACGTTCGCGCTGACGTGGGCCGGCCTCTTGCTCGGCGAGAACTGGGAGGCCTTCCTCCGGTACGGCGACCCGATCAGCTGGGCCATCGCCGGGATCACGGTCGCTGTGATCGCCTGGTGGCTGATCCGGCGCTACCGAGCCCGCCGTGCCGAGGCGAAGTCGTCGGACCCGGTCACTCCAGGGGGAACGGAACGCTCGACAGGATGACCCGGGGCTCGAACAGCAGCAGCCGCTTCACGAACAGGGCCCGGTTGTTGTGCAGGATGGGGTGCCACCAGCGGCGGACCACGAACTCGGGGAGGACCACCGCGGCCACCGCCTTGGGATCCTGCGTCACCCGCCGAACCTCCTCCAAGACAGGGGGCCCCAGATCGCGGAACGGGGCCTCAACCACATCGAGCGGGATCCCAATGCCGAGCTCGGCCCAGCTGCGCATGAGTTCCGGGACCTCCTCCTCATCGAGGGCCACAGACACGGCCCTGGTCTCGGCGGCCCGGAGCGAACGCGCGTAGTTCACGGCCCGGACAGTGGCGTCGTGCCCGCTCGACACGAACACCAACGCAACGACGCGCTGGGGGATTAGCGGCCTGGCGTCGTCCTCGACCAGCTGGCCGTGCTCAAGTACCAGCGGGACATCCGTCACCACGACTCCCTGCTCCCGTAGCAGCCGGACCTTGAGGCGGAACGTCACCGGCCTGCGGATCGCGTGCAGGAGCGAGCGTTTCCGGAACTGCTCCGGGACGACCACTGTCAGGAAGTCGCTCCGCGCCCGTGGGATGGCCCGCACAAAGCGAAGGACCGCATCGACCGCGTCATCTCCCTCGGGGAAAGACAGCGCGGGACCGCTTCGGGCCACTCCGTCCCACAGGACACGGGCCTCCTCCCTGGGTCGGGTCCCCACGTAGAGCGCGTGCGCCTCGTCCGGCCGGAACGAGCGGACGTACCCGAGGGCCTCGGTGGCCGCGGCGTCGATGTCGGTGATGACGAGCACCACCTTGCTCGAGCCGGCGTCGCCGATCCGGACGGTTCCCCGCCGGAGCTGACGCTCCACCGAACGGTAATGCCGTTGCACCAGCAGCATGAGGAGGATGAACACCGGCATCGCCGAGATGACGATCCACGCGCCGGTCCGGAACTTGGTGATCGTGATGATCATCAGAACGATCCCAGTGGCCGCCGCGCCGACCCCGTTGATAACCGCGCTCCGCCTCCACCCCGGCTCGCGGAGCCGCAGCCACCGGCGGACCATGCCCGCTTGCGAGAGCGTGAATGCCGTGAACACCCCGATGAGGTAGAGCTGGATCAGCCGGGTGAGGTTCGCATCGAACGCCCAGATCAGCAGCCCCGCCAGGACCGAAAGGACCACGATCCCGTTCGAGAACACCAGTCGATCCCCGCGGTTGATGAGCTGGCGGGGCATGAAGCGGTCTCGAGCCAGGATGGCCGAGAGCCGCGGAAAGTCCTGGTATGCGGTGTTCGCCGCCAGGATCAGGATCCCGGCGGTGAACGCCTGGAGCACGTAGTACATAAGAGCGTCGCCGCCGAACACCGTCTCCCCGATCTGGGAGAGCACCGACCTCGACAGGGCGATCTCCTCGTTCGTCCGGACGTGGATCGCGCGGGCCAGCGCCGTGATGCCAAGGAACATGCCGATCGTCATCGTGGCCATCATCGTCAGCGTGGTGGCCGCGTTTCGGGACTGAGGCCTCCGGAACGCCTGGACGCCGTTCGAGATGGCCTCGACGCCGGTTAGTGCGGTCGAGCCTGAAGCGAACGCCCGAAGCACCAGGAAGAACGTCAGCGCGTGCTCCGAGTGGAGGGGGAGATCGGCGGTATCCGCACGCGGGCATCCGGCCAGGCACTTAACGAGGCCAGCCCCCAGGAGGGCGTACACAGTGATCACGAACCCGTACGTGGGTAGGGCAAAGAGCGCCCCGGCCTCCTTCACGCCTCGCAGGTTCGCCGTGGCCACGATGGCGATGAACACGAGGGACAGCGCCACCTTGTTGTCCGCAAGCGACGGCGCGGCCGAGGTGATGGCCAGCGTCCCCGCGGCGATGCTGACCGAGACGGTCAGGACGTAGTCGCTGAGGAGCGCCGAGGCCGCGATGACCCCGGGCAGCCTGCCGAGGTTCTCGTGGGCCACGATGTAGGAGCCGCCGCCGGAAGGATAGGCCCGGACGGTCTGCCGGTACGAGGTGACCACGATCGCCAGCACCAGGGCGATCAGGACCGCGAGGGGGAGCATCAGGCTGAGCGCCCCGGTGCCGGCCAGCACCAGGACCAGCATCATCTCCTCGGTGGCATAGGCGTTCGAGGAAAGAGGGTCGGAGGAGAAGACGGGAAGCGCGAGGGTCTTCGGCAGCAGCTGGTGCTCGAGGCTCCGGGACGACAGGGCCCGGCCGACCAGCGCTCGCTTCAGGACCGAGCCGGTCGTGGCCATTGGCTCGATGGGCGATCGGGGCCCATCCTCCTCAGCAACTCCTCGTGCAGCCGGGCCTCACGACTAGCCTCGACGTACTCCCGCCAGGCGAGCCACGAGCGGAGCGCAGGCCCCACCAGCAGGCCGACCAGGATCCCGATCACCAGACCGAGAAGCACCAGGACCACCTCCCGGATGTCAGTCCGTCCTTTCCTCATCGTCGGCGTCGCCGCGTAAACCGCGGGTCAATCCGGGCGGCGAACCAGTAACGAGTCCGTAAAAGACGTTGAACCGGTGGCGGCCGGTTGACGGGAGGTCGAAACTGGAACGGTGAGTTCCCTTCGCTCGACTCGCTGGCCCTCGGCGATGCGCTTGGCCATCCCCGCCCTGTTGTTCCCCGGCGTGGTGACGGCCCTCGCGGCGCTCCCCCTCCGAACCTCCACGACCATGGCCGCGCTGGGCTTCGTCCTGGCCGTCACCGGGGCGGCGCTGATCGGCGGTTCCGTTGCCGGCCTGCTGGCCTCCCTCCTGTCGTTCCTCGCGCTCAACTTCTTCTTCACCCCTCCCGTAGGGACGTTCAGCGTCGGCAAGACCGAAGATCTCGTCGCGCTCGTGGTGTTCCTGCTTGTGTCCGCCGTGGTGGGAACGCTGGTGTCGCGGGCCAACGCCCAACGGCAGCGGGCCGAGCGCCGCGAGCGCGAGGCCCGCCTCCTGCAGCACCTCGGCACGCGCCTCCTATCCGGAGCGTCTCCCGAGTCGGTGTTCGAGCGCTTCGGGAACGCGCTGGTGGACCTGACGGGACTCCCCCGCTACGAGGTGGTCATGGAGCCGGAAGGGCAGGTCCTGGTCGAGATCGGCCCGGCGCCGGGCCGGGAGATGAGCCGCGAGGAGTTCCCTCTCGACGTGGGAGGACAGCCGATCGGCACCATCCGCACGTACGGCGGCTCCGAGGGACCTCCGCTCGGCGAGGGAGAGCGCCACCTGGTCCAGACCTTCGCCTCCCAGATGGCGCTCGCGCTGGAGAGCAGCCGACTGGCCACGGAGGCCGGCGAGGCCCGTGATAGCGCCGAGCGAAGCCAGCTCCAGGCGGCCCTGCTCCAGTCGGTCACGCACGACCTCCGGACGCCGCTGGCCTCCATCATCGCTTCCGTGACCAGCCTGCTCGACGCCGAAGCGGTTTTCGATCCGGGCGCTCACAGGGTCTTGCTGGAGACCATCCGGGACGAGTCCGAGCGGCTGGACCGGCTCGTCGGCAACCTGCTCGACCTCACCAGGCTTCGGGCGGGTGCGCTCACGCCGAGCAAGCGGCCGACCGCCATCGACGAGGTCATCGAGGGGGTCCTGGCCCGGCTGGCCACGGTGCTTGGCCGGCACGAACTCAACGTCGTCCTGCGCGAGGAGCTTCCGGAGGTGCCCATCGACGTCGTCCAGATCGATCAGGCGCTCACGAACATCCTGGAGAACGCGGCGAAGTACAGCCCACCGGGTTCACTGATCAGCGTGTCGGCCGCACGATGGGAGAACACCGTGCAGGTGCGCATCGCCGACCAGGGGACCGGGATCGATCCGGAGCTTCGCCGGCGAGTCTTTGAGCCTTTCTTTCGCAATGACGGCGCCATCTCCGGGTCCGGATTGGGCCTGGCGATCGCGCATGCCGTGATCCTCGCCCATGGCGGCACCATCTGGATCGAGGATGCCCCCGGGGGCGGCACGGCAGTGGTGTTCCGGCTCCCGGTGCGCGAGGACGCCTGATGGGGCTGCGAGTCCTCGTCGTCGACGACGACCCGCAGATCCGTCGGGCCGTGCAGACGAGCCTGCGGGTCAGGGGGTACGAGGTTCACTCGGCGGGAAACGGCGAGACTGCCCTCCAGGAGCTGGCCACCCAGGCGGTCGACCTGGTGATCCTCGACCTGAGCCTTCCTGGCATGGACGGTCACGAGGTCATCCGCCGCCTTCGCACCTTCTCCGAGGTGCCGGTGCTGGTCCTGTCGGTCCGCGAATCCCAGGACGACAAGATCGCCGCCCTCGACGCCGGCGCGGACGACTATGTCACCAAGCCGTTCTCGATCGGGGAGCTCCTGGCGCGGATGCGGGCCGTGGAGCGCCGCTCCCACTCCGAACCCTCCGAGGCCGTGCTCCGGTTCGGCGACCTCGAGGTCGATCTGGCTCGACAGCTCGTGCGGATCCGAGGCGAGCCGCTCAAACTGACGCCGACGGAGCACCGCCTCCTCGAGGCGTTCGTGACCCATCCCGGAAAGCTGCTCACCCACCGGTGGCTCCTCTCCAAGGTGTGGGGACCCGGATACGTGAGCGAGACCCACTACGTGCGGATCTACGTGAGGGCCCTCCGAGGCAAGCTCGGCGAGGATCCCAGCCGTCCTCGCTTCATCGTGACCGAGCCCGGGCTCGGCTACCGGTGGATGCCCGAGCCGGACCCCGAGTAGGGCTACCCGGCCAGATCGATCTCACCCGCCACCGACTGAAGACCCTCGATCCCCAGGGTCAGGAAGTCATCGAGCGGGAGACCCAAGCGGTCCTCCACCTCGGTGATCTCGTCCCGGTTCACCCCCGGGGCGAACGCCTTGTCCTTCAGCTTCTCCTTCACGGAGGAGACCTTCATCCCATTCGCCTTCTCCGGCCGGACCAGCGCGGCGGCTACCAGGAGGCCGGCCAGCGCGTCCGCATGGACGACCGCCCGGGACATCCGGTCGGTCCTGAAGCGCTC
>Ga0256867_10000999_pt1 | contig 11685 bp, 13 predicted proteins | sample RVTome_15_FD_185939 | JGI IMG/M metagenome (GOLD analysis project Ga0256867, IMG submission 185939) | Soil microbial communities from uranium-contaminated site in the Upper Colorado River Basin, Wyoming, United States - RVT150D86 (HiSeq) ... | reverse complement strand
CTCGTGACATGCGGATCCCTTCGATGTCGTGGTCGGTCCCCGCGGGCGACTCGGTAGTGTAGTTGCCCTCACGGCGGCCTGCCCAGGGTCAGGCGACCTCGCTCGAGACGAGCTCGGCACGAACGATCAGCCGCTCGCTCGCGCTCCCCGGCGGGTGGCACGTGGTCAGGGTGAGCACCGAGGCTCCCTCCACCCGGGCCAGGACCCCGACGTCGTTCGGCGTGGTGGTCCACGGGGCGCCCGCGACCTCGTACACGCAGCGCCCCACGGGGGTGATCATCACGATCTCGTCGCCCTCGCGCAGCCGGTGGAGGTCGGAGAAGGGCTTCGAGTAGGTCGTGCGGTGACCGGCGACCGCGGCGTTGCCCAGCTCGCACGGGAGAGCCGTCCCCTCGTAATGGCCGGCCCCGGCACGGAGCGCCGAGGGCGACGTGCCCTCGACCACGACCGTCTCGAGGCCCAACCGGGGGACGGCGATCTTCGTCAGCGCCTCGCCGACCACGACCGCCCGAGCCGCGTAGGCGTCCCGGGTCTCGGGCTCGGCGAACTCCACCTCGAGCCGAGACTGTCGCCAGTCCCCGTACACGTTGGTGAGGAACGGGTACGAGAGGAGCCCCACGCCCCCCAGCAGCAGAAGGGTCGAGAGCGTGCCGATCACCCGACGCGGGACGGGCCTGTGGCGCCACGCGTCCACCACCATCCCCGCCGTGGAGCGGACGCCCCGTCCCTCGCGGTCGCGGGGGAGCACGGCGGACGGATAGAGCGGCTCGTGCTCGTCCTGGGCCATCGCCCGGGAGTCTATCCTCGGGCAGACGCGTGACGTCGTTGACACCCGGGTCCGGGGTCGTGTATATATCGGTCCGATATATCGAACCGATACATCGAACCGATACATCAGGGAAGGGAGTGCACGTGCTCGAGTTCGCGATCCTGGGCCTCCTGAAGGAGCGCTCCATGCACGGCTACCAGCTCAAGCAGCGGCTGGCCGACGCCCTGGGCGCGTTCTGGCAGGTCTCCTACGGCTCCCTCTATCCCGCGCTGAAGCGGCTCCAGAAACAGGGCGCCGTGGAGATGGTGTTCCCCAGGGGAGAGGTCGGCCGCCGCAAGAACGTGTACCGGATCACCGAGGCCGGCGAGCGGCTCTTCGCCGAGCTCGGCGAGAGCACGCAGGTGGACTCCGACGACAACGGCTTCCGGGTCAGGCTGGCGTTCTTCCGCCACCTGAAGCCCGAGGCGCGGATCGGCGTGATGGAGCGCCGCCGGGCCATCCTCGTCGATCGGCTCCGCGAGCTCAAGGACAGGCTCGCCTCCTACCGCGAGCGCGTGGACGGCTACACGCTGTCCCTGATGCGACACGGCATGGACACCACCGAACACGACATCCGCTGGCTCGACGACATGATCCAGGCGGAGCGTCGGGCCAACCGGAGCGGCCGCAAGCGCCGCGCACCGGGCAAGAAGGGAGTCAGGGCATGAGCAAGGTCCGTCTGGCCATCGTGGGGGTGGGCAACTGCGCCTCCTCCCTCGTGCAGGGCCTGGAGTTCTACAAGGACGCCGACCCTGCCGAGCAGGTGCCGGGACTGATGCACGTCCGGCTCGGCCCGTACCACGTCTCCGACGTGGAGGTCGTGACCGCGTTCGACGTGGACGGCAAGAAGGTCGGACGGGACGTCTCGGAGGCCATCTTCGCCGAGCCCAACAACACGATCCGGTTCGCCGACGTGGCCCCGATCGGGGTCGACGTCCTCCGCGGCCCGACCCTCGACGGCTTCGGCCAGTTCTACCGGGAGATGGCCGAGGAGTCCGACGCCGAGCCGGTGGACGTGGCCGAGGCGCTGCGCGAGGCCGGGGCCGACGTCGTGATCAGCTACCTGCCCGTCGGCAGCGAGCGGGCCGCGCGGCACTACGCGCAGGCCGCTATCGAGGCCGGCGCGGGGTTCGTCAACTGCATGCCTGTCTTCATCGCCTCCGATCGCGCCTGGGCGAAGCGCTTCGGGGACGCGCGGCTCCCGATCGTCGGCGACGACATCAAGTCGCAGGTCGGCGCGACGATCATCCACCGCATGCTCGCCAAGCTGTTCGAGGATCGAGGCGTGGTCCTCGACCACACCTCCCAGCTCAACTTCGGCGGCAACATGGACTTCATGAACATGCTCGAGCGCGAGCGGCTGACGTCGAAGAAGATCTCCAAGACGCAGGCCGTCACCTCGCAGCTCCGCGACGGCATCGCCCCCGAGGACATCCACATCGGCCCCTCCGACCACGTGCCCTGGCTGAAGGACCGGAAGTGGGCGCACATCCGGCTGGAGGGTCGGGAGTTCGGGGGGGTGCCCCTCTCGGTGGAGCTGAAGCTCGAGGTGTGGGACTCCCCGAACTCGGCGGGCGTGGCCATCGACGCGATCCGCTCCGCGAAGCTGGCCAAGGACCGCGGCGTGGGCGGCCCCCTGATCGGCCCCTCCGCCTACTTCATGAAGTCGCCCCCGGTGCAGTTCTCCGACGACGCCGCGCGGGACATGGTCGAGGAGTTCATCCTGGGCAACGGCGGGGCCCGGGACCAGGACTGGACGAAGTTCTTCGACGTCCAGCCGCAGGGCTGACCCGGGCCGCACGGCCGTCCATCGGCGAGGCCTAGACTCCTCGCATGCGCGCGGATGGCCTTCGGGCCGTGCTGAGGGAGCGCCGGTTCCGCCGGCTCGTCACGTCGCAGTGGACGTCCCAGGCCGCCGACGGCCTCTACCAGATCGCGCTCGCCGCCGTCCTGATCTTCGACGTCTCCACGGCGGAGACTCCGGCCCAGGTCACGAAGGTCCTCGCCGCCACGCTGCTCCCCTTCTCCGTGATTGGGCCGTTCACCGGGCCCTTCATCGATCGCTTCTCGCGCCGCTCGATCCTCGTGGGGTCGAGCGTCCTGCGGGTCGCCCTGACCCTCCTGCTCCTGATCGCCCTGGACTGGCCCGAGCCCGCGCTGCTCGCCCTGATCGTGGCCAACGTGTCCGTGAATCGCTTCTTCCACGCGACGAAGTCGGCCGTGATCCCCGCGACGGTGCGGCCGGACCGCTACCTCCTGGCGAACACGGTCTCCAGCGTGGGGGGGATGGTATTCGGCCTCGCCGGCGCCGTCGTGGGCGGCCCCATGGCCGACCTGCTCTCGGTTCGGGTCGTGATCCTCACCGCCGCCGTCCTCATGGCGATGTCCGCGCTCGCGGCCGCCACGATCGACCTTCCCGAAGGAGAGAAGCGGGGCCTCGCGGGGATCCTCTCGGAGCTCCGCCAGAACGCGCGTGACGTGGCCGAGGGTCTCCGGGCGCTGCGCGCCCGTCCCCCGGCCACCTACGCGGTGACGGCCGTCTGGACGATCCGGGGGCTCCTCGGCTTTCTCCTGCTCGCCGGCCTGGTGCTGGTGCGGGCCCGCCTCGAGCTCGCCGTCACCGGCTTCTCGGCGCTGCTCGCCTCGGTGGCGGTCGGGGGCTTCGTCGGGGCGCTGCTCGTGGCCCCGGTCGCTCGGCGGCTCGGCACCTCGGGGGTGGCGCCGCCCGCCTACGTGCTCGCCGCGCTGGCCACGCTAGTGGTGGCGCCGCTACCCTCGATCCCCACCGTCCTCGCCTCGCTGTTCGTCGGCGGGCTCGCGATGTCCTCGACGAAGATCGCCTCCGACACCATGATCCAACGAGCGCTCCCCGACCGGTTCCGCGGCCGGGCCTTCGCCGTCTACGACATCGGCTACAACGGCGTGTTCGTGCTGGCCGCGCTGATCCCGACCCTCCTGGTCCCGCTATTCGGCGAGGTCGGGATCGTGATCGCCGCGGGGGCGATGGGGCTCGCCGCCGCCGGGGTGCTCGCGCGGTGGCGCGCCCGCCTGGACCAGGAGATCGAGGTCCGCGCCTACGCGGGGGGAAGGGCCGACGAGACGCCGCGCGAGGTCGTCATCGAGGGGGCCGCCCTCGAGGTGGCCGACGTCGAGCGCTCCTGGAACGAGGAGCGCGGCGGCGAGCGCCTCATCGTCTTCGTGCTTCGACTCGAGGACGGACGGCGGATCCAGGTGAGCCGAGACGAGACGTGGCACCTCGACCGGTTCCTCGAGGAGGGCTAGACGAAGCGGGGATCGGGGAGGTAACGCAGCAGCACCACGCCCTCGATGTCGCCACGGCCGATCGGACCGAGCTCGCGGCCGTCGGTCGACCTCGTAGGGTCGTCCCCCTCGACGAGGTACTCGTCCTCCCCCAGGACCCGCTCCCCCACCGGGTCGCCGGGCAGCGCGGTCACTCGCTTCACGACCTCGAAGCCGCGGTCGGGGAGGCTCACCACGACCACGTTGCCGCGCATGATCCGGCGCCTCCGCACGCAGAGCAGCTGGTCCCCCGGCCGGAGGGTGGGGATCATGCTCCCGCCCTCGACCAGCACCCGGAACGGGCGCTGCCACGCCGCCCAGGCCGCCACGGCGACCCCCGCGAGCAGGAGCGCCCTCCTCCGCATGCACGAAGCCTACCCGGGTAGGACGAGGGTGGCCGCTCCCGACGAGCGGGTGGTAGCGTGACGAGCAACAGACGAAGGAGGCGAACGGCATGCTCAGCCGACTGCTGAAGCCCAGGCGGGTCGTCCGCGCGCACTGCGATCTCCCGTGCGGCGTCTACGACCCGGCCCAGGCGCGGATCGAGGCCGAGTCCGTCCAGAAGATCCAGGAGAAGTATCAGGACGCGGAGGCCCAGAAGAAGCCGTCCGAGTCGGTGGAGGACTTCCGGACCCGGTGCCTGCTGATCAAGGAGCACCGCGCCGACCTCGTGAAGCACCACCTGTGGGTCCTGTGGACCGACTACTTCAAGCCCGAGCACCTCGAGCAGTACCCGGACCTCCACGACCTCTACTGGAGGGCGACCAAGGCCGCCGGCGAGGCCAAGAAGTCCGTGGACCCGACGCAGGGCCAGGAGCTCCTGGACCTCATCGGGGAGATCGACAAGATCTTCTGGGAGACGAAGAAGGGCTAGACGTGCGGCGGGGCCGGGGGTCCCTCGGACCCCCGGCCCCGCCGACACACCTCGAGGCGCGACCCGTTACCTGGAGCCGCCCTTCCTTCCGATCTTCTGATAGAACTCCACGCCGTATCGCTTCTTCGTGGTCTGGCCGCCCTTCTTGCCCCCGCGGCGCCCGATCTCCTGGTAGAAGTCGCTCCCGTACTTCCTCTTGGTGGAGAGCCCGCCGCGACGGCCGGCCTCCGCTCGCGTCATCCGCTTGGCCACCTTCGTCCCCTCCTTCTGCTCCAAGGGCCTGTGTCCGAAGCTCGCACGCCTACAGGTACCCCGCGCTTGCCTCGACAAACCCGCCGCGAACTGCGCGCTCGTAAAGGAAGGCGGACGACACGCCGATGATGAAGCCGATATGAAGGTCCAGGAGTATCTCGCGTTCATGGTGGAGGCCGAGGCGTCCGACCTGCACCTGAAGGTCGGCCTGCCCGCGGTGATCCGCGTCAACGGCGTGCTGCACCGCACGCACTTCCCGCCCCTGGCGGACGAGGACACCGAGCGGCTGGCCCTCGAGCTGATCCCCGAGAACCGCGTGCCGCAGTTCGAGGCGGGCAAGGAGATCGACCTCGGGTACACGATGCCCGGCGGGAGCAGGTTCCGCGTGAACGCCTACCGGCAGCGCGGGCACGTGAGCGTGGCGATCCGCCTGGTGCGGACCCGGATCCCCTCGTTCGAGGAGCTGATGCTCCCTGAGGGCGCTCGGATGCTGGCCAAGGAGCCCCGGGGCCTGGTCCTCGTGACCGGCCCGGCCGGGACCGGCAAGACGACGACGATCGCCGCGATGCTCGGATGGATCAACCAGAACCGACGGGTCCACATCATCACCATCGAGGACCCGATCGAGGTGCTCCACGAGGATCTCCAGGCGGTCGTGGAGCAGCGGGAGCTGGGCGTGGACACCGATTCCTACGCCGCGGCGCTCCGAGCGGCTCTGCGTCAGGACCCCGACGTGATCTTCATCGGCGAGATCCGGGACCGCGACACGGTGGAGGCGGCGGTCCAGGCCGCCGAGACCGGCCACATGGTGATCGCCACCCTCCACACGCTCGACGCCACCGAGACCGTGAACCGGGTGATCGACCTCTTCCCCGCGGAGATCCAGCAGCAGGCCCGCGTCGCCCTCGCCGCCGGGCTCAAGGGCGTCCTGTCGCAGCGCCTCCTGCCCAGGGCGGACGCCGAGGGCAGGATCCCGGCCGTCGAGGTGATGATCAACACGGGGCGCGTCGCCGAGCGGATCGTCGATCCGGAGCAGACCTTCACGATCCCCGACGTGATGGCCGAGGGGGACTTCTACGCGATGCAGACCTTCGACCAGGCCATCGTGAAGCTGGTCAAGGACGGCCACGTCACCGTGGAGGACGCGCTGCACGCGGCGTCGAGCCCCCACGACCTCATGCTGGCGCTCCAGGCGGCCCAGCTCGCCTAGCCGCCTCCGCGGCCTCCAGCTCGAACGGGTGACTCCGGTACCCGCGCACGAGGAAGAGCCCCAGGTACGTGGGGAGGAACAGCGGGCCGAGCACCTCGTACTGCGCCACGTGATGTCGTTCGTGGCGGAGGAGGCTCCCCTCGAGCGCGCGCACAGAGAGGATCGCGTGGCCGAAGGTGATCGCGGAGTAGCGGGACAGCCGGCCGAACAGCCACAGGAACCCGCGGGGCCCTCGGTCGAACATCACGATCCCGTCCTCGAGGCGGGGCCGCTGGAAGGAGAGCGCCCCGAGGAGCAACCCGAGCAGCGTGTTGGGGAGCGCCCAGAGTCGCACGACGATGCGCAGCCAGGTCTCCACGTGGTCGCCTCCGGCCCCTAGGGTATCCTCCAGGTGTGCCGGACCCCTCCCAGGAGCATGTGGCCGATCTGCTGAGCCTGCCCCCCGAGGTGGACGAGCTGGGGGGCCTGTTCCTGGAGGCCGACCGCGAGCTGTACGTCGTGGGCGGCTCGGTGCGCGACGCGATCCTCCATCGGGAGACCGACGCCGACCTCGACTTCACCACCGACGCCCACCCCGAGGAGATCATCCGCATCGTCCAGCCCTGGGCCGACGCCAGGTACCTCCAGGGGATCCGCTTCGGGACCGTGGGCGCCCGGAAGGGCGACCTGCGGGTCGAGATCACCACGTTCCGGGAGGAGGTCTATCCCGAGGCCGGCTCCCGACGTCCCCACGTCACCTTCGCCCGCGACGTCAAGGCCGACCTCTCCCGCCGCGACTTCACCATCAACGCGATGGCCGTCCGGCTCCCCGACAAGCTCTTCGTGGACCCGTTCCGAGGCCTGTACGACCTGGGGCACCGCCGGCTCAGGACGCCGCTCGACCCCGAGGTCTCGTTCGGCGACGACCCCCTGCGGATGCTCCGGGCCGCCCGGTTCGTCTCGACGCTGGGGGTGGCGCCCGAGCCCGAGGTCGTGGAGTCGATGCGACGCCTGCGCGATCGGCTGGAGATCGTCTCCGCCGAGCGCATCCGCGAGGAGCTCTCGAAGCTGCTGCTCGGCCCGGAGGTGATCGCGGGGCTGCGGCTGATCCTGGAGACTGGGCTCGCCGACGTGTTCCTCCCCGAGCTGTCCGCGCTGCGCCTCGAGCAGGACCCGGTGCACAAGCACAAGGACGTCCTGGCGCACACCCTGGCCGTCGTGGAGAAGGTCGAGCCGAAGCTGCCGCTGCGGCTGGCGGCGCTCCTCCACGACATCGGGAAGCCCGCCACGCGGGAGATCACGTCCGAGGGCGTCCAGTTCCACCACCACGACGTGGTCGGCGCCCGCATGTCCGAGGAGCGGCTCCGCGCGCTCCGGTACCCGGGCGACGTCGTGGAGAAGGTCCCGCGGCTCGTCGAGATGCACCTCCGCTTCCATACCTACGGCGACGGGTGGAGCGACGGGGCGGTCCGGCGGTACGTGCGGGACGCGGGATCGCTGCTCGACGATCTCAACCAGCTGACGCGGGCCGACTGCACGACGCAGAACCCTCGGAAGGCGGCGATGCTCGCTGAGCTCCAGGACGAACTGGAGGCCAGGATCGCCCGCCTGGCCGAGGAGGAGAACCTGGCCAGGATCCGGCCCCCTCTCGACGGGAACCAGGTCATGGAGCGACTGGGCGTGCCGCCGGGGCCCGTCGTGGGCGAGGCCCTCGACCACCTCCTGGAGCTGCGGATGGAGCGAGGTCCCATCGACGAGGAGGAGGCCCTCCGTCTCCTCGACGAGTGGTGGACGTCGCGCGAGGAGCCCTGAGCGATGCGGACGGCCGTGGACGTGCACAACTACCTCGTCGAGCGAGACGTACCCCACGAGCTCGTCCCCACGCAGGGCCGGGTGCGCCCTCCCGAGCGGGTGGCCGCCGTCCTCGGGCTCGAGCCCGAGCAGGTGGGCCGGGTGCGACTCTTCGAGATGACGGACACCGGGCTCGTGGCCGCCCTCGTCCCCGCCGACCAGGACACCGACGCGGAGCGGGTGCGGGCCGCGGGGGGCCTCGAGGTCACCGAGCTCGACGACGAGCGAGCCACGGACCTCACGCAGTTCCTCCCCGAGGCCATGCCTCCGGTGGCGCTCCCCGAGGACACCACGACCCTGATCGACGAGGCGCTGGCCGCCCAGGAGGTCCTCTACTTCCCGGGCGGGGAGGCCACGTCGATGCTGAAGATCCGCCCCGAGGACCTCCTCGCCGCGACCGAGGCCCGGGTCGCCTCGCTCACCTCGTGAGGACCGAGCACCAGGTCTCCGCCGGGGGCGTTGTGGTCCGTCCGTCGGAGGCGGGCCCGGAGGTGCTGCTCGCGGCCCGCCGGGTCCGCTCGGGCGATCTCGTGTGGGGGCTGCCCAAGGGGATCGTGGAGGAGGGCGAGCCGAGCGAGGACGCCGCGCTGCGAGAGGTCCGGGAGGAGACGGGATGGCGCGCCTCCCTGCGACAGCACCTGCGGGACATCGAGTACTGGTTCGTCTGGGAGGGGACCCGCGTCCACAAGACCGTCCGCTTCTACCTGATGGACGCCGAGGAGGAGGACCCGGCCGGACGCGACCGGGAGATGGAGGAGGTGCGGTGGTTCCCCCTCGCCGAGGCTCCGTCGGTGGCCGGCTTCGATTCGGAGCGCGAGGTCCTCGCGGCGGCGGCCGGAGCGCTCGGCCTCGTCTAACCGGCCGCGAGCAACGGAGCATACAATGACCGCGCCGTGACACCTCGGATCCTCTGCCTGCTCCTCCTCGTCCTCGCGCTCCCCGTCGGTCCCGCGAGCGCGCAGGAGGAGGCCGCGGTCGTGGAGCTCTCCCTCGTCGACCAGACCCCCCTAGGGACCCCCGAGCGGCCCCTGTCGCTCTCGGTCCGAGCTCACTATCCGACGGGGAGACCCCTTCGGGACCTCACGCTGAGCCTGTGGATCTACCACCCGGCCACCTCGCGGTCCGCGTACCACCAGGGACTGACCACCGAGCCGCCCACGGCCCCACTCCTCATCGCCCCCTTCGCTCAGGAGGGGGCGCTCCGCGCCGGGGACACCGTCGAGCTTTCGATCGAGCACAGGCTCGCCGCCCTGACCGCCCGCGGCGAGAACGCCCTCTACCCCATCAAGGTCCAGCTGGAGTCGGGGGGTGTCCCAGTGGCGGCGATCCGCTCGGCTCTCGTGTTCATCGAGGAGAGGCCGCTGGTCCCCCTCAACTTCTCGCTGACGGTGGTGCTCGATCCCGAGATCCGCTTCTCGCCGGACGGCGCCCTGCTGGACCCCACCCTCGAGGCGGCGATCGCCGAGGGAGGTTCGATCGAGTCGCTCGTCTCCGCGCTCGAGGTCCAGCCGGCGAGGATCACGATGGTCGTCTCACCGCTCCTCATCGAGTGGCTCGATCGGATGGGCAGCGAGGGCTACCGGGTCCGCGAGGAGGGCGGCGACCGGTCGGTCGGGGCCGGCGCGCCGGCCGCCGCGGCGGCCGAGAGCATGCTCGGTCGGATCCGGTCGCTCGCCAGGAGCACGGCCGTGGAGGTGCTCGCGCTCCCCTACGCGAGCCCCTCGATCCCCTCCCTGGTCGCCTCGGGTCTCGAGGAGGATCTCCGTCGCCAGCTCGCCGAGGGCCGGGACGTGGTCCAGTCCCTCCTCGAGGCCGACGTAGCCACGGAGACGTTCCGCCCGCCCCTCTCCGAGCTGACCCGCGAGAGCGTGGGGGCGCTCGCCGACGACGGCATCGACACGGTGATCCTCGACGCTGGGGTCGTCCCGCCGCCCCTGCCGCCCGACTCGATCTACAGCCCCCTGCCGACCGTGCGTCTCGACCCGACGATGGACGCGATCGTGCCGGACCCCGAGCTGGACGCCTACGTCTCTCCCCCGCCCGACGAGGTGGCCCTCCGGGCGATGCATCTCGTCGGGGAGCTGGCGGCGCTCTACTTCGAGCAGCCGAGCATCCTCCGCGGGGCCGCCCTCGTCGTGGGCCAGGAGGAGGAGCCCTCGGGCCCGATCGTCCGCGCCCTACTACGGGGCATCCAGGCCCCAGCGCCGCGCTCCGGATGGCTCCGGCCGGTCAAGGCGTCCCAGCTCGCGCAGAACGTGCCCCCCGAGACCCGGGCGCGCCTCCGCGCGCCGGACCCGCCCACGTTCTCGCCAGGCTACGTGGAGGCGCTGGCGGAGACTCGGGACGCGATCGATCAGTTCGAGTCGATGACCGACGAGCCTGTGGAGCTCCCCGAGCGGCTCCGCATCCTGCTCCTCGCCGCCGAGGCGCGCCGGTTCGCGCTGTTCGAGGGAGAGGGGCTCGGGTTCATCCGCGCGATCCGGGCGACCCTCGCCGAGGAGTTCCAGAAGATCGACGCTCCGTCGGGCACCTCGGTCACCCTCACCTCACAGGGAGGCGTCATCCCCGTCACCCTCCGGAGCGCCACCGCCTACCCGGTGCGCCTGCGGGTCACGCTGCGGTCGCCTCGGCTCGAGTTCCTCGAGGGCGCGTCGCAGGAGGTCGTCCTGGACGGCGAGGCCCACGCCCTGACCTTCCCGGTCCGGGCCCAGACGACGGGCCGCTTCCCCGTCAGGATCCTGGTCGATACACCCGGCGGGAGGCGCATCAGTGAGTCTCAGATCGTGGTGCGCTCCACGGCCTACAACCTCGTGGCGCTCGCGGTGACCGTGGGGGCGGCGCTGTTCCTCGCGCTGTGGTGGGGAAGGAGGTTCTGGCGGCGGACGACGTCGTGACCGGGGGCCCGCCGGCGGAGGGACCGCCTCCGCGGCCGGGCCCCGAGGATCTGGTGCGCAGCACCGCCCTCATGTCCGTGGGCACCACGCTCTCGCGCGTCACGGGCTTCGCCCGCATCGCCGCGATGACCTTCGCCATCGGGGTGGCAGAGTCGCGCCTCGCCGACGCCTACAACGTCGCCAACAACACGCCGAACATCATCTACGAGCTCGTGCTGGGCGGGGTGCTCTCCTCGGTCTTCGTCCCCGTGTTCGTCGAGCAGATCGCCTCGCGGACCAGGGAGGAGGCGTGGCACGTCGCTCGGGCGGTTATGACCGTGACCGTGGTCCTCCTCGGTGTGTTCATGGTGGTCGGCATCGTCGCCGCCCCCTGGATCGTCCGCCTGTACACGTTCCGCGTCGAGGCGGAGGCGCAGGAAGCGACGCGGGCGCTGGCCACGCTCTTCCTCCAGCTCTTCATGCCGCAGATCGTCCTCTACGGGATCGGCGCCGCCGCCACGGGCCTCCTCAACGCCCA
>Ga0256867_10000998_pt1 | contig 11705 bp, 9 predicted proteins | sample RVTome_15_FD_185939 | JGI IMG/M metagenome (GOLD analysis project Ga0256867, IMG submission 185939) | Soil microbial communities from uranium-contaminated site in the Upper Colorado River Basin, Wyoming, United States - RVT150D86 (HiSeq) ... | reverse complement strand
TTTACAACCGGAGGACATCGCTCCTACCGTGGTCGACACCGATACGATCGGCTACACCGCGACAACCGGTGGCAGCCGCATCGCCTTTGACACTGGTCTGGCCGCGATCGCCGCCGCGGAGGAAGTGGTGCGGCAGATGACCGCCCGAGTGGCCAAGCTGTGGGAGCACTCAGTCGACGACGTGACGTTCAAAGACGGCATCTTTCGCTCTAAGACCGATGCCTCTCTGCACCTGACATTCAAAGAACTCGCCGGCAAACTCATGGCGACCGGGGGTGCAGTCACCTGCTCGGCCTCGGCCAACTCCACGGGGGTGGGGCCGATCTTTGCCGGAACGCTGGTGGATGTTGAGGTGGACCCGGAAACCGGCAAAGTGGATATCCTGCGCTGTACCACGTTCCTCGACGCCGGCCTCGCGGTTCACCCCAGCTATGTGGAAGGGCAGATGCAAGGCGGCACGGTGCAGGGCCTCGGCTGGGCTCTAAACGAGGCATATGTGTTCCATTCCAACGGTACGATGGCCAACGGCAGTTTCTTAGACTACCGCATGCCCACCTGCCTCGACGTGCCGATGATCGAAACGGTCATCCTCGAGGTGCCGAACCCGCGCCATCCTTTTGGTCTCCGCGGTGTGGGTGAAGCCCCGATTATCCCACCCCTCGCCGCCGTGGCCAATGCTGTCTACCAGGCGACGGGGGTGCGCATGGATCGGCTACCCTTGTCGCCAGGCAACGTCCTAGAGGCGTTGCAGGCGAGGCGGTGAGGGGGTACGATCGTCATGCAGGACTAGTGCCAGACGGCGGCGACGCGGAAGGCAAGCTGGGTGTGGGACTCGCGCACATCGACAATCTCCGCCGGCCGGTCGCCGATGATACCCAGGGCAATAATCCAGTTCAGCAGTTCATGATCGCCAGATTGCTGGAGTTCCTCCGGGCTAAGGTCCGCCAGTTTGCTCCCCTGCCCTGCGCTCACCCACTCCAGATTGCGGCGGTCAAACGCGATATCAATCTCACGACACTGGAATTTGTGGGCTAAAAAGCTGTGCGACCAGCTTGACGAGGCCACCACGGCCACGCGCTCGCTGCGCGTATCGAGAAACTGACGGATGCCCTGCCCGAGTTCATAACATCGCCGAGGTGTGGGCCGTGGCGGATAATCCGGCCCCGCTTCTTCGCCATAACAATTAACGAAGAACGGCAAGAGGGGAAATTTCCCGTCCGGATCGAGGAATACAAGTGGGTTGATATGGGCGTGCGCCAAGCCCCACTCCCAGCCCTGTAGGGCGCTGGAGGACGCCAAGTCAAACCCGCCACGGATGAGATGATTGCGCATCGCGCGGGCAAATGGCTTTGCACAGCGAAAGGTGAATTTGGTCTCAGGAGCCCCATTCCATAAATTGGTCCGCGCCGCCGGACGCTGGAACGGATAGCCGTCGACGGTCTCACCGGTATAAATACAAAAGGGCGACAGATTATCTTCTTTAAAATTCTCCGCTTGATCATCGCCAATGATCATCACCACATCCGGATTCCATTGATGTAAGCGGTCATGTAGAATCCGGAACGACTCGACGACCCGTTGGTGATCCAAGCGGTCCTGGCTCAGCCCATTATCCTGACCGAGTTCTTCGAGCAGTTGCGGTGGCGGTTGGTAGTCGGGCACCCGATTAAAGAGCCGCTCCCGGCCCTTCGCCCAGACCTCCGGAGGCGTCAAGATAATCGGCCCATGCGAGCAACCCAAGCCTAAAATCTCAGCCATCTCTTCCCCTTTCTCTTAATCTTAAAGATAACGTGCCCAGGCAAAATAGGCTTCGATCCACTCAAAGCCTTCAGGAAGCGGCTCTACCCATTCGATCGAATCCGCATCGATTGTATAGGTTGCGCCATTCTTCTCGCAGGTGAACTGGAGACCAAACCCATGGTCCGGCCATACCATCCCTGTAATCTGGACGATTTCGCCAATCACCTTGGCGTCGAACGGGAAGACAACCTCATCTCCGATCACGGTCAGTAGCCCGGAGTGCTGCTCCTCCTCGTCATAACAATCGACCGTGGCTTCTTCGATCAGTTCCTCGAGACGCTCGGGATCGGTTCTAAACGATCTGCTAGACATGAGACGCTCCTTATGCCAATCCTTGGAGCAACCGCACCTGACGCAGACGGTTGCCCTCGCGATCGATGGCCACATAATCCAGGGTTTCCAACAAGCGCAGTCCCCCACTGCGAATGCCGGACGCACTTGGGAGCCGCATGTTGCGGTGCCGGGCGATGATGTCGGTGATATCTGCGGCGTCCATAGACCCGTCGTGCTGCAGGAGAATAGCCCAGACCAGAGCGGCAGACCCCCGTTGTCCACCCATTCGGCGCGCCGTCTCGGGGTCGATAGGACAGTGGTGCGCGAGTTCGTCGAGATCCATTGCCTGCGCCTGCGCCGGGGTTAAGCTCTTAAACCCCTCCTGGCGCTGGCGCTTTTGCCAGTCTCGGCCCATCGCGGCCAAGTCGCCCAGCGTGCTCATCAGGCTAGGGCGGCGCTTATAGGTCTCAATCACCTCGGCCATGAACTGACCAAACGCTTCTTCCTGGCCGGGTATGTCGCGCATCTGCCGCGCGTGCGACGCAATGCTGTTGTAGAGGCTCTGCCCTGTGCCGCTTTCGAGCAGGTTCGTCACTACCCTTCGGTAGAGGTCGAAACAGGCCTCGGGAAAATGATCCCGCAGCCGCCGGATCATGCGGGGAAACGAGTGCTCGCGCGTGTGGCGGCGCGCATACGCCAGCAAGTCGTCCCAGCGTTCCTCGGCACTTAAAATATCAGTCACCGTCTCTGGATTACATTTGGATTGAACTTGCTTGATCAATTGATCACGCTGAGCCTGGGTAGTCATCAAATCCCGCAGAAATTCATAATCTTTCGGGTCGTTATATTCAAACAACAGCGTCTCGGCGTGGTTGAGGAGCTTGCGGCTCTCGCGTTGCGGATCGCAGGTTTTGACCAGGAAGCGGAGGAGGTCTTCCCGAGTGTCGCGGTAGTCGAAGTGGTAAAACTCACTCCGCAGCCGGCCCAGCGCGGTTTCGGCCGCCTTGATGGCGTCGGCCCGTTTGCCGATGTCAAGCAGCTTGGCCGCCAGCGGCAACGCCAGATGGGGATGGTGGCGAATGGCGTTTTGACCCACGCTCAAAAAGCGGTTGGTGTCGCCGCTGAGATCGAGGAGATGGAGTAGAACGCCTGCCTTGTCGGGGTCGCGGTCTTTGAGCTTCAGCGCGTCGATACCCTGCAAAGCCATTTTGGCTTCTGGAGTGGTCTGGACGGCGGTTTGAAAGGCGTGCTCCCAGGGCTGCGGCCCCAGGTCGTAGGCATCGGGCGCGAAGACGGCGACGAAACGTTCGATCAGGCGGTGTTTATCGGGCCCTGCAGCCGCGTTGGAGATGAGCTCGGCCCAATCCTGCAGCGCGCGCCGCGCTTCGCTGTGACCGGCTTCCGCGACATAATCGTCTTCCCAATCATAGCCGTACTCATCGTCGTCATCGTCGTCGTCGTCACTCTCCAGCCGCAATTGGCCACAGGCGTGGACGATCGCCTCTTGGATCTTGGCGCTTTCTATCCAGTTATTCTGCGCCAGGTATTTCCCAGCCGTGTCCCGGTACGGCTCTAGAATATCCGCTAGGGTGTCGTATTCGTCATCATCGTCGTCATCGTCATCATCCCGGTAATACGAGTATTCATACTCATCTTCTGCATAGGGGTTTTGAAAACTCCCGTCCGCGAGGGCGGCGGCAATCTCGGCGGTATAGGCTTCGACGGTTTTATCGGATTCAGCCGCACCCTGGGCGAAGATGTTAAGATTGTCGATCAGCTTGGGGAATTCGCCGGCCTGCAGGCGGATAAAGGCCTGAAGTTGCTCATGGGAGAGCGAGGCGAGCAGGTCGTCCACCTGAACCGAGGCATCGGTGTCAAGCGCCACGGGCTGGCCGACGGTTTTCACCGCTTCTCCAAGCTCTTGTTGTTCGAGCACGGACAGCATCACCGCCACGACGTGTTTGCACACGCCACCCCAGTCGTACGGACAGGTGCAGGAAGAGCCAACATCGCCCGACTCGTCCCAGACCCGCACGGTATAGCGGTGCGTGCCGTATACATGAGCGCGGTAGGCCTCGCCTTCGACAACCAGATTGCGCACCGCGCCGTAGTCGGCGTACTCTTCCCCTCTGTCGTACGACGTCTCCGTCGCGAGGTCTCGAATGACCTCCTCATCGAATTGCGGGAGTCCCATCGCATCTCCTCCTCGCATCACGTCGATCCTACCCCTAAGCCATATGTCTAGGCTATTCTACCGATGCCACCGACAATGATCAACTGTGATCCGCTCAGACCGTCATGCCGAGTCCGCCAGCGTCTATTCTTGAGGACTGATTTTCGGAACCTGCTGTGGAGGCATTTGAACTAACCAGATTGCGTACCCCAGGTGCTCGCGCTACAATGCGGTTTTGCATTCCCGACCCGCTGCTTGAAGCGTTGTTTGGCCCATTCCTGGGATAGAGGTGAGTCATGAGCGAACCGATACCCCGCGTCGACCCCCGCTTTATTGGCGCCGAGGCCCTGACGGATGAAGATCGCCACTATCAAGGGTCACGCTTCCAAGATGTTCGCGATGCCATTTTTGCCAATCCGTATTACTCGACCTGGGGCGCAGTGGACGAGCCCCCCCTGCCGATTTTCTCTGTGAACTTGCCCCAATTTTTGACCGGGGTGTTGCCATTGGGCAGCAAGTTCCAATTCTTCCAGGCCACTAAGCGTACGGTTGACTCGGATGCGGACTTACGCTGGGGCCCGGATCGCCGGGGGTTTCGGCGTTTGCTCCATCCCAATGGAGTATGCCTCACGGGGAAATGGCAGATCACCGAGCCAACCGAGTACTCGGGCTATTTCCAACCCGGCAGTGAGGGGCTGTTGATCGCCCGCTATTCGACGTGTTGTCCCGCGACGCAGCGCGGCCAAACCCGGATGATGTAGATCTGAACCTGACAAAGATGACTTTGGAGATCGCCGAGTTATTGTCCCTACCCTGCGAATAATGTGTTGGTCAAGTTTAGACTGCATTCCCTGTGAGCATCATTTAGCAAGCGCCTCAATCGAGCCCTACAGTTAAGCATCAGTCTAGGTTCGGAGCCAGCCGCTGGATGCATTGTCGGACAAGCTCTGCGAGAGGTTGGCCATCGTGCGCGAGTGCTAACACATGCCCGGCACGATGGGTCTCCAAGTGGTGCAACGATCTGACGATCACTTAACGCGTCACCCACTGTCCGTAAACCGGAAACTGGCTGCAGATGACCTCGATATACGCTGGTTGACCATTGCCGTTGGCGGCCAAGGCGCGTTCAAGCGCGCCCGCAATATGGTCCGGCTCGGTCACCCGCTCCGTGTGCAGACCGAACTCCCGGATCGCCTTGGACATGTCGATCTCGTCGGGACCGAGCACGCGGTGCGTATAGGGGTCGTGCCCCCCGCCCCAGAAGCCGGGACCGTATCCGGAAAAGCCGCCGTTGCTGACGTGCACCACCGTAATGCCCAGTTTCTCCCGCACCGGAACTTCAAGGTTGCCCATCATATACCCGAGCCCAGCCTCGCCCGTCACCGAGACCACTTGCCAGTCGGGGTGGGCTTTCTTGGCGGCCACCACCGCGGCCAGGCTGTAGCCCAGCGATGACACGTTGCCCCAGCCCAAAAATCCCCTCGGCATGAGCGTATCGTAGACCGTGCTGAGCTGATCGCGCGTGTTGCCGGACTCGTGTGTCAAGAACGACTTGTGGGGGTCCAGAACGTTCATGAGTTCGCCGTACACGCGGTACGGGTTAATCGGCTTATCGTTCGACGCCATGGCTTCCCGGTACTTCGCCAAAGCGGCATCCCGGGAGGCTTTGACCTCGGCTTTGACAGTCCCCGCCTCACGGCCCTTACCGCCCGACTGCGACGACAATTCGTCGGCCAATGCCCGCAGGGAAAACCGGGCGTCGCCGATGAGGGCGTGAGCCGTTGGGAAGACCTTGTTGACGTCCAGTTCGGTCACGCTGCAATTGATGATCGTCTTGCTCGCCGCGGCGGGAATCGCATGGCTGAAGCGACCCGGCGACAGGCTCGACCCCACCGCCAAAATCAAATCGCTTTTGCTCAGGTAGTCGTTGACCTGGTCACCGCGGACGCCGACAAATAACGGATGGTCTTCAGGGAAGGCGCCCTTGGCCTTGAGCGTCGAGATCACCGGCATATTCGCCAGTTCGACAAACGTTTTGAGCTCCGCCGCCGCGTCGGCATAGATGACGCCTTCACCCACGTAGGCGAGCGGGTGTTGCGCTTTGAGCAGCAGGTCAACCGCGAGGCTCACGTCAGCCGGGTCGGGGGCGGACTTCCATCCCTTCACCGGGACGTACGGATCGGCCGTTTCATCGTATTGTCCTGCCGCATCCGGCACGGCCAGGATGACCGGACCGGGGCGACCGGTGCGCAGCATGGTAAAGGCGCGGCGCATGAACTCCGGCACGCGTTCTGGCTTGTCGATGTAGCCGTACCATTTAGATACGGATTTGAGACTGGAGGTCACATCGAAATGGGAATTTTCGGTGCCGCCGATGGGGACGCCGTCGGTGATGCACAGCATCGGGGAGTTGTCTTCGTACGCCTGGGCCAGACCGGCGTAGGCCACCTGAAGCCCGGCGGCATTGACGCCGCCCTGCACCGTCGCCACACCGATTTTCTTGCCACCCGTGATCCGTGAGAACGCGTCGGCTACGGCAATCGCGTAGCGATCATCCCGCATCATGAGCATCGGAATGTTTTCGCGGCCGAGCGCGTTATTGACCCGGCAAACCGGGAACGTGGAGACCCACTCCACGCCTTCTTGCTTGAGAATTCGCGCGATTCCAGTTGCAGCATCGATAGCCAATTTCGTGTCCTTTCGTGATGGATAACCCAAATTCTGAACGGAAGCACTATAAACCACATGGCGCTGTCCGTCTACAGGAGACAGCAGAGGGTCAAGGTTGCAGTCCCGTGCTATAGTTCTATGCCCTATGGTGGTGGGGTTAGGATGGGTTTATGCACAATCATCAAACGCCTGTGGTCAAAGATCTGGTTCTCATTGGTGGGGGACACAGTCATGTCCGCGTCCTCAAGCGGTTTGGCATGACACCGATGCCCGGTGTCCGCTTGACGATGATCTGCCGGGACAGTCACACCCCGTATTCCGGTATGCTGCCGGGATTGATAGCTGGGCACTACGGCTACGCCGATGCCCACATCGACCTGGGGCCGCTGGCCCGGTTTGCCGGCGCCCGATTGTATCGCGACGAGGTGATCGGTCTCAATCTGGAAAACCACACCGTCCAGTGCCGCAATCGCCCGGAGGTGCCGTATGACCTGATCTCGATCAACATCGGCTCTACCCCCGGATTCTCCGACGTGCCCGGCGCGGCCAAGCTTGTTGTCCCTGTCAAGCCGATCAGCAGTTTTTTACAGCGCTGGGATCGCCTGGTCGCACGTGTACTGGACCTGCCGACGCGGGCCCGGATCGGTATCGTTGGAGCCGGAGCCGGTGGGGTGGAACTGACGCTGGCCGCCCAGTTCCGTCTCCGACAACTCCTGCGGGAAGCGGGACCGCCAGTGGCCGAACCGGAGTTTCATCTCTTTAGCAGCACGGCCACGATTCTGCCCTCGCACAACCGGTGGGTGCAGCAGAAGTTCCACCGCGTCCTGGCCATGCGGCACGTCCAGGTGCACGAGAGCTGCCGGGTGATCGCAGTAGGCGAAGAGGGGCTGCAGGGGGCAGATGGGCAGGTGTACGAACTCGACGAAATACTTTGGGTCACCGATGCGATGGCGCCAAACTGGTTGGGAGAGGCGGGGTTAGCGGTTGATGCCAAAGGTTTTGTACGAATCAACGACGCGCTACAATCCGTCTCGCATCCGGATGTCTTTGCAGCGGGCGACATCGCCGCCGTCGAGCATCATCCGCGGGAAAAAGCCGGCGTCATCGCCGTCCGTCAAGGGAAACCCCTGGAGCAGAACTTGCGCCGTATGTTGCGAGGTCAAGAGCTGCAGCCGTTTATCCCGCAGAACACCTGGTTGGCTCTGATTAGCACCGGCGACCGATACGCCGTGGCGTCACGCGGCTGTTTCTACCTGGCCGGCCGTGCCGTTTGGACCTGGAAGGACTGGATTGATCGCCGCTTCATGCGCCAGTACAACGAACTTCCCATATATTGACAATGCCCTTGGATCATGTTAAGTCCTTTTATCCGGACAGGGCTGATTTACTTGGCTCAGACCAGATTTGTGGGAACATCCTATCCAATGCAACGGGAGAAGCTGTGAAACGAAGAATCTTTCTTAAGCAAGGGCTGACGGTTTCCGCCGGTCTCATACTCAGCGGCATGCCTAAGTTAACGCGCCTGGCGAGGGCTGACGACCGCATGCCGTGGCGCACCTTTGAAGTCACGACCCGAGTTGAAATCATTGATGCGGTGGGGGCGCCGCGGGTCTGGGTGCCGCTGCCGATTCTGAACGACACGGACTATTTCAAGCGCCAAGGCGACACCTGGACTGGGAACTACCAGACGGTGCGCTCCTTAGAATACGATGCACACGGCACCGGCATGTTATTCGCCGAGTGGTCCGCCTCGAAAGACGCACCGGTGCTGGAGGTTACCAGCCGTTTTATGACGCGCGACCGGTCTGTCGATCTCAGTCAGAAGCCTGATCCGGCCGTGAGGGAAGATGAAGCTGTTTTGGACTACTTCCGACAACCTTCTCAGCTCATTCGAACGGATGGCATTGTGGCGGAGACGGCCAAGAAAATTGTCGCAGACAAGAAGAGTGACGTCGAAAAAGCGCGGGCCATCTATGAATGGATTGTTGACAATACATTTCGCGATCCGAAAGTGCGGGGTTGTGGCATTGGTGACATTTCGACCATGCTCCGGACGGGTTATCTGGGTGGCAAGTGCGCCGACCTCAATGCGCTCTATGTCGGATTGGCACGCGCTGCGGGACTTGCCGCGCGGGACGCCTATGGCGTTCGGTGTGCGACCTCTGCCGAATTCAAGAGTCTCGGTGCAGCAGGTGCGATCACCAAGGCGCAACACTGCAGGGCTGAGGTGTATCTCTCGGGCTACGGCTGGGTGCCAGTAGATCCGGCGGACGTGCGGAAGGTGGTGTTGGAAGAAAACAAACCAGAGCAGCTTCCCCTCGATGATCCAAAAGTCAAAAAAGCGCGCGCCAAGCTGTTCGGTGCGTGGGAGATGAACTGGTTGCTGTACAACTATTCTCATGACGTAAAATTGCCGCATTCCAACGGGCCGGATATCGGCTATCTGATGTATCCGCAAGCGGAGGAGGCGAATGGCCGTCGTGATAGCCTCGATCCCGATCAATTTAAATACACCATCACATCGAAAGAAATTTAGATTAACCGTAGGGGCGCAGCATGCTGCGCCCCTACTCCCAGAGGGCGATGCACGGGCGCAGGACTTACGAAATGGATATCTAGCTGAGATGCTGTTTGAAGAAGGCGATCGTGCGCCCCCATGCCAAATTCGCCGCCGCCTCATCATAGCGCGGCGTCGAATTGTTGTGGAAGCCATGTTGCGTGCCCGGATAGGAATGTATCTCGTAGGTCACGCCGTTGGCTTTGAGAGCCGCTTCATAGTCCGGGCGCATGGCGTTGATGCGCTCGTCGGTTTCCGCATAATGAATCAACATTGAGGCTTGAATTTTGCCGACGTCTGCAGATGCGGGCGCCGCGCCATAGAACGGGACACCGGCATTCAGGTCGCTGCCAAGCGTGACCGCGAGGAAGTTCGTCGTCCCCCCTCCCCAACAAAACCCGGTGGCGCCAAGCTTACCATTCGACAGCTCATGTGATTTCAGATACCGGGCGCTATTGACCATATCCTGACGCAGCTTCGCCTGATCCAGTCCCCGCTGCAGTGCACGGCCGTCGTCGTCATTGCCCGGATAACCACCCACGGGTGCAAGCCCATCCGGCGCTAAAGCCAGAAATCCTTCGACCGCGGCACGGCGCGCGACATCCTCGATGTACGGATTCAAGCCCCGATTCTCATGGATCACGAGCACGGCGGGAAACGGGCCATCGCTCGTCGGCTGTACCAGATACCCCCGCATCGTTCCCGACGTCCCGCCGGGCGACGGATGCTCCACATACAGCCCTTTGATCCGCTTATCGGTGAATGAAATCGTCTGCGCTTCGGCGTAGCGGGGCAGCAATGACTGGGCCATGGCCAGTGCAGAGACACCGACGATGGTCAGAGCTGCCGCCCGGTTCAAGAACTCACGCCGGTCGATATAGCCGTGGCAGTACTCGTCATACAGATCAAACACTTGTTGGTCGATTTCTTGCTGATGCATCGGTTTGGCTCCTCAACAAAATACCCATGTCTCACCACTTCTCCATTGGGTCGTGCCCGTTGCATACATGCGTCAACCGTCCGCCATTTGTCTCATCTTAGGAACACAACCCGAACGAGCGCTACCGTATGGGTGAGAATTCGTCTATACTGTCAGCCAATCACGGTCGTAAACATTGCATCTTTTCATAGGTCATGTCCAGGGCAGCCAAGACTGAGGGAAAATTATCGTGAGTGCCTGCAGACGCTATCTGGTGGCTGGCGGACTGATTTGTGTCCTCCTGTTGTTGCTGAGTGCCTGTGCGGGGAATGGCGAGGGACTCGACGAACCGGCTGAGGAGCCCCCCGTACCGCCACCCTCCGTACCGCCACCCTCCGTACCGCCACCTGAGGAAGCCCCGACCTTTAGCGATATCCAGACCATGATCTTCATCCCTATTTGTGTCTGTCACGTCGGCGCGGCGGCGCCACGGGGACTTGTCCTCGATGCGGCTGACACGATCGATATGTTGGTGAACATTCCAAGTGTAGACGTGCCAGACCTCTTCCGGGTTGAACCCGGCAATCCGGACGACAGTTATCTCGTACGCAAGCTGGAAGGGGGACCGGATATTGCTGGCTCTCAAATGCCCTTGGGCGGTCCGCCTCTAGATCAAGACCTGATTGATATGGTCCGGGAGTGGATTCTGGCGGGCGCCTTGGATAATTAATGACATGCGGTATCGTGCTGGATGCAGCAAGATGAAACGAGCCATGCGAGAACACGTGAGAGGCAGCCTACGAGCAGACCGCTGCTTCGCTCTGCGCCGCCTTGTCCTGATCAGCCTGTGGGTTCTCCTCATGGGATGGGGGCAGGCCTACAGCGAACCCTATCTGGCCGTACGAGGCGGCTATAAGTGCAGCCAGTGCCATACGAATGTCACCGGTGGTGGCAAACGGAACCGCTTTGGGCAAATCTATACCCAGACGACGCTGCCCCACACGATCGTCTCATCTTCAACCTTGCACAAGGCGCTCAAGGCCACCTCACCCGATACCGCAGACGCCGATTTTGGCACGTTCGTGTCCACAGCGCTGGCTGATTTTCTCTCGTTTGGCGGCGATCTTCGAGTCGAAAACCGGACGACATTTTCTGAGGGGCCGCTGGAAACGCGCAATGAGTTTGATCTGACCGAGGCCAATCTGTATCTAGAAGCGCGGCTGTTGCCGGAGGTGCTGACTTTCTATGTCGACGAGATCCTCGGGCCGGGCGCTGCGTCTAGCCGCGAATTTTTTGGCCTCTTCCGCATGCCG
>Ga0256867_10000997_pt1 | contig 11720 bp, 11 predicted proteins | sample RVTome_15_FD_185939 | JGI IMG/M metagenome (GOLD analysis project Ga0256867, IMG submission 185939) | Soil microbial communities from uranium-contaminated site in the Upper Colorado River Basin, Wyoming, United States - RVT150D86 (HiSeq) ... | reverse complement strand
GGTGGACCTCCTCGTCGCGCAGCAGGTCGGCGACCGTGACCGAGGCGTCGGCCAGGTGGCGGGCCAGGCGCGCGGCGTTGGGCGGCTGTGCCATCCAGGCCGCCATCCGGGGGACGACCCGAGCCGAGTGCACCCGCTCGGCGATGATCTCGGGCGTGAGGAAGCTGTTCTGGACGAAGTCGCCCAGGGTCTCGCCGAACTGGTCCTTGCGTGTGGGGATGATCGCGGTGTGGGGGATGGGCAGTCCCAGCGGGTGGCGGAACAGCGCCGTGACGGCGAACCAGTCGGCCAGCGCGCCGACCATGGCGGCCCCGACGCCGGCCTCGACGTAGCCGACCCAGTCGGCGTCGCTGCCCCACAACTGGAGCGCGATGAAGCCCAACGTGACCGCCACCAGCAGGCCCGTCGCTCGCCGGCGGGTCGTGCGTAGCCGCTGCCGTCGGGCGGCGACGTTGGCCGGCTCCGGGGGAGGTGGCGCGTGCGCCGGTTCAACCTCCGGTGGCGAGATGTCCAGGGAGCTCATGCCCACGGTGTACCCGGTCGGTTCCGCACCCGACAGCGTTCCGAGCCGCCGGGATCCGTCACATTGGGAACGCCGGAACCCGGGTTCAGAAGCGCAGCCTCGCCCGGACGGGCCGGTGGTCGGACATGACCTGGCGGACCACCTGCGCCTCCACCACCTCGACCGGCCCGCTCACCAGGATGTGGTCGGTCTGGCTGTGGGGTCGACGTGCCGGGTACGTCCGACCCCGGACCGCCCGACGCCAGCCGCCGCCTACGAGCCGGTCGACGCACCATCCCCACATGTTCATGTCGCCCGCCAGCGCCGCCGGCCGATCGGCGGGCGGCAGCGTCCGACGGAGCGAGGGAGCCAGGCGCCAAACCGGGTCCTTGAGCAGCGGCAGGTGCGTGCCGCACACGGTGAACGACCGGCCGTCCACCTCCACGGTGGCGACGAGCAGCGCCCGGCGTCCGGGGTCCCGGCGTAGCTGCGGTTCCAGGGCAAGGACGGCGGCGTCGACGACGGGGAGGCGCGACAGGATCGCGGCCTGCCAGTCACCGTCACCGGCGTCGCCCGAACGGGCGACCAGGCGTACCTGGTCGTGGCACTGGGCCCGGGCCACCGCGAACGTGGCGGCGACCTGATAGCCGAGTGCGGCGGCGACCGCGAGCACGTCGCCGTCCTCGCCGTCGGGCACCCACGCCTCCTGCAGCACCAGGACGTCGGTGTCGATCTCCTTGCACGCGGGCACCACGTCGTAGAACGGCGCGTCGTGGGCCCCTCCGCCCCTGCCCATGTGGAGGTTGAAGCTCCCCAGCGTCAAGTCCGCCATCGCCGCCAGGATGCCACGGCATCCGGCCCCGGCTGCGTCGTCAGCTCCTCTGGTCGAAGGGGGCGCGCTGCTCGGGGGTCGGGGGTCCGTCGGGGAAGCTGAGGAACATGACCTGGGCGGCATGGGCCACCAACTGGCCGGTCTGGTCCCACATCGCCGTCTCCACCGAGGCGTAGCCCTCGGTTGCCCGGCGGGCACGCAGATGGGCCAGCAGCCACTCCGAGCGCGCCTCGCCGAGAACGTGCACGGTCAGATCGGCGCTGGGCGGTAACCACGCGGGCTGCCCCGGGCCCATGCGTTCACCCACCGATGACGGCATCAGATCGCACAGGGCCACGACGGCGAACGGGTCCAAGGTGCCGTCCGGCAGCATGGGTGGCTCGTCGAAACGGTACCAGTGGGCGCAGTCGGAGCTGGTGGGTACGTAGTCGTCCCACGGCGCGTGGCCGAGGCCGGGCCGGCCCTCGACGTTCTCCCAGAACGCGAACGGCGGCCGGCGCTCGAAATCGCCGGCCTCGGGCGGCAACGGATCGCGGAACGACGGGCATTCGTGCGGCGGCGGGACGTCGGGCATCCGGACGTCGGTGAACTCGAAGCCCGGCCGCGACCGCCCGAAGACGGCAACGGTCGTGTGACCGGCGTCGGCCCCCGGCGCCTGCACGTCGACGGTCGCCTGCGACATCGACCGCCCGCGCCGCAGCAACGTCACGTCGACCACCACCGGGCCGGCGGGGACCTGGCCTGCGAACACGGTGGTGAGCGACCGCAGGCGTTGATCGGGGTGGTCGAGCTCCTCCGCCGCGGCCTTTGCCGCGAGCGCCACCATCATCCCGCCCTGCGGCACGACCGGGCAGTTCCAGCGAGGATCGACATCGACGCGGTAGCGGCCCGGAACCGACGCGTCGGCCACGAGCGTGGTCTGTTTGGCGAAGGGCGTCACCCACAGGATTCTTGCCGCGGGATCGGTTGCCCCGGCCACCAATTCCGCGACGGGAACGGGCTAGCGTGGGCGCCGACAACCCACCACGCGGGAGCTCGGGCGACCGGGCTGAGAGGGCGCACCAGGCGCCGACCGCCGAACCTGATCCGGGTAATGCCGGCGAAGGGAGTGATGCTGTATGGGCATCCGCCGCAAGTCCTACGTTGGGGGGACCCGCACCGACGTGCGCGTTCCGTTCTGTGAAGTCGTGCTCGATCCGCCCAACGAGTCCGTCCGGCTCTACGACACCAGCGGGCCCGGCAGCGACCCGCGCGCTGGGCTCGAGCCCCTGCGGGCAGCGTGGATCCACGAGCGGGCCGACGTCGAGCACTACGCCGGCCGCGTGGCGACGTTGCGCGACGACGGACGGGCCTCGTTCCGGGCCGGCCGATCGGGCGCCGAGCCATTCCCGGGCCCCGGCGCCGACCGCCCCCGCCTGCGGGCTGCGTCCGGGCGCACCGTCACCCAGATGCACTATGCGCGCCGCGGCGAGTACACGCCCGAGATGGAGTTCGTGGCCCTGCGCGAGGGCATGGACCCGGCGATCGTGCGCGACGAGGTCGCCCGGGGCCGGGCCATCCTCCCGGCCAACGTCAACCATCCCGAGTCCGAGCCGATGATCATCGGTCCTCGGTTCCTCACCAAGATCAACGCCAACATCGGCACCTCGGCGGTCACGTCGTCGGCGGCCGACGAGGTCGACAAGCTGACGTGGGCCACCCGCTGGGGCGCCGACACGGTGATGGACCTGTCGACCGGGCGTGACATCCACACGACCCGCGAGTGGATCATCCGCAACAGCCCGGTGCCGATCGGCACTGTGCCCATCTACCAGGCGCTCGAGAAGGTCGACGGCACGCCCGAGGAGCTCACCTGGGAGCTGTTCCGCGACACCGTCGTCGAGCAGGCCGAGCAGGGCGTCGACTACATGACCGTCCACGCCGGGGTGCTGCTGCGCTACGTACCGCTCACGGTGGACCGGGTGACGGGGATCGTGAGCCGGGGCGGGTCCATCCTGGCGGCGTGGTGCCTGGCCCACCACCGGGAGAACTTCCTGTACACGCACTTCAACGAGCTGTGCGAGATCTTCGCCGCCTACGACGTGGCGTTCTCGCTCGGTGACGGGCTGCGGCCGGGCTCGATTGCCGATGCCAACGACGAGGCCCAGCTGGCCGAGCTGGCCACCCTCGGCGAGCTGACCGAGGTGGCCTGGGCGCACGACGTGCAGGTGATGATCGAGGGGCCGGGCCACGTGCCGATGCACAAGATCAAGGAGAACGTCGAGCTCCAGATGGAGCTGTGCCACGAGGCCCCCTTCTACACGCTGGGCCCGCTCGCCACCGACGTCGCGCCCGGCTACGACCACATCACGTCCGCCATCGGCGCGGCGATGATCGGCTGGTTCGGCACCGCCATGCTCTGCTACGTCACGCCCAAGGAGCACCTGGGCCTGCCCGACCGCGACGACGTGAAGCAGGGCGTGATCGCCTACAAGATCGCCGCCCACGCCGCCGACGTGGCCAAGGGGCACCCGGCGGCGCAGGCCTGGGACGACGCGCTGTCCAAGGCGCGGTTCGAGTTCCGCTGGCAGGACCAGTTCGACCTGGCCCTCGACCCCGATACCGCTCGCGCGTACCACGACGAGACGCTGCCGGCCGAGCCGGCCAAGACCGCGCACTTCTGCTCGATGTGCGGTCCCAAGTTCTGTTCGATGGCGATCACCGACAAGGTGCGCGAGTACGCGGCCCAGCACGGCGTCGCCGCCGGCCCCGAGGCTCTCGAGCTGGGCATGGAGGAGAAGGCGGCGGAGTTCGTCGCCGCCGGCGCCGACGTCTACCTCGAGGACCCGGCCGCGCGTGACCAGGCAAGCCCTACGGAAGGGGCCGCGGCTCCTTGAGCTTCGACGACGCGCCGGGGCGTTCGCTCGGACGGCTGCACGTGCTGGTCGACTCGTTGATCGTCGCCGAGGCGGCCCTGGAGGGCGGCGCCCCCACGCTGCAGGTTCGGATCAAGACGGGCACCGACGCCGACCGCCTGCACCTGAGCGAGGCCATCGCCACGCGCTGCCGCGCCGCGGGCGCCACCTGCCTGGTGAACGACCGGGCCGACGTGGCGCTCGCGGTGGGAGCCGACGGCGTGCACCTGGGCGCCGAGGACCTGCCGGTGGCCGCAGCACGACGGCTGGTCGGGCCGGACCTGTTCGTCGGGGGGACCGCCCGCGACCCGTCGACGGCGCGGCGCCTGGTCGACGAGGGTGCGAGCTATCTCGGGGTGGGCCCGACATTCGCCACCAAGTCGAAGACGGGGCTGCCGCAACCCATCGGCGTCGCAGGCGTGCGGGCGGTGGCGTCGGCGGTGTCGGCTCCCGTCATCGCCATCGCCGGGATCACCGCCCAGCGGGTGGACGAGGTGATCGCGGCGGGGGCATGGGGGGTGGCGGTGATCGGCGCCATCTCCGACGCGCCCGATCCCCACAGCGCCACCCACGAGATGATGCTGGCCGTCGCCAAGGCCGTCGAGGCGTTGGGGGGTGCCCCGGCATGAGCGGGCCCCGTCGATCGACCCGAGGCAATAGCGAACGTCGCCTTGAGCTCGAGGCACCGACGACCGGTTTCGGTTCGCCATTGCCTCGGGCCTGCCTGACCGGTGGCTATTGCCTCGGAGGACTGGAGGCGTTCCGGTGAGCGATGTGTCCCTGACCGGAGCCGACGTTGTCGTGGTGGGCGGCGGTGCGATCGGGCTGGCCTCGGCCTGGCGGCTGGCCTGCCGGGGCGCGTCCGTCACCCTCGTCGACCCCGAACCCGGGAGCGGGGCATCGGGGGTGGCGGCGGGGATGCTGGCACCGGTCACCGAGGCCCGCATGGGCGAGGAGGCCCTGCTGCGGCTCAACCTGGCGTCGTGGTCACGCTGGCCCGGCTTCGCGGCCGAGGTCGAGGCGGCGTCGGGCTCGTCGGTCGGTTACCGCGCCGACGGCACCCTGGTGGCGGCGCTCGACGCCGGCGACCGCGCCGCCCTCGACGACCTGGCGGCTCGGCACCAGGCGATGGGGCTCGACGTCACCGCGTTGCGGGGCCGCGAGGTTCGCCGCCTCGAACCGGGACTGGCGCCAGGGGTGCGGGCCGGGTTCCTGGCCGCCGCCGAGCGGTCGGTGGATCCGCCGGCCCTGGTCGAAGCGCTACGCCGGGCGGCCACCGCCGCGGGAGTCGGCTTCGTGGCGGCGGCGGTCGAACGGATCGAAGCGGCGCCGACGACCGGGCGCGTGGCCGGCGTGGTGGTGGCCGACGGGGCGGCGTCCCGCCGGATCGACGCCGCCGCGGTGGTGCTGGCGGCCGGATGCCGGTCCGCCGGCATCGCCGGGCTGTCGGAGGCGGCGCGCCCGCCGGTTCGCCCGGTCAGGGGCGAGGTGCTCACGCTGCGCCAGCCGCCGGGGCCGCCGCTGGTCACGCACACCCTTCGGGGCCTGGTCCACGGTTTCACGGTGTACCTGGTCCCCCGGGCCGACGGCCGCCTGGTCGTCGGCGCCACCGTGCAGGAGCGCGGCTGGGATACCCGCGTGACCGCAGGCGGGGCCTACGAACTGCTGCGGGACGCCCTCGCGCTGGTGCCGGGGCTCGACGACGCCGAACTGGTGGCGGCCCGCGCCGGGCTGCGGCCGGGGACGCCCGACGACCTGCCCCTGATCGGCCGGAGCGCCATGGAGGGGCTGGTGGTTGCGACCGGGCACTACCGCAACGGCATCCTGCTCACCCCCATCACCGCCGAGGCGGTGGTGGCGGCGGTCGCCGGCGATCCACCGCCGCCGGAGGTCGGCGCCTGCGATCCCCGGCGGTTCGAGCAGGTACGGGTGTGATGGCCGCCGCGTTGCGTGTGACCGTCAACGGCGAGGAGACCGAGCTACCGGCCGCGACCAGCGTTTCGGACCTGCTCGCGTTGCTCGACATCGAACCGCGGGGTGTGGCCGTGGCCGTGGACGGCGAGGTCGTGACGCGGCGGACCTGGGGGGAGCGCTCGCTGGCCGCGGGCGAGCGCGTCGAGATCCTGTCGATCGCCCAGGGAGGCTGACCAGATTGACCGCCATCGAGCTGCACTCCGACCCCCTCGTGATCGCCGGCGAGTCGTTCCGGTCGCGGCTGATCCTGGGTACCGGCGGCGCCCCCAACCTCGACCTGCTCGAGGAGGCGCTGGCGGTGTCCGGCACCGAGATCACCACCGTGGCGCTGCGCCGCGTCGACCCGTCGGCGCCCGGCTCGCTGTTCGACGTGCTGCGCCGCACCGGCATCCGCCCCCTGCCCAACACCGCCGGCTGCTTCACCGCCCGCGACGCGGTGCGCACCGCCCGGCTGGGACGGGAGGCGTTGGAGACGGACTGGGTGAAGCTCGAGGTCGTCGCCGACGAGCGCACGCTGCTGCCCGACCCGGTCGAGCTGCTGGACGCCGCCGAGGAGCTCGTCGACGACGGCTTCGTGGTGCTGGCCTACACCAACGACGACCCGGTGCTGGCGCGCCGCCTGGAGGACGCCGGTGTTGCCGCCGTGATGCCGCTGGGCTCCCCGATCGGCAGCGGCATGGGCATCCGCAACCCCTACAACCTGGCGATGATCCTCGAGGCCGCGGGCGTGCCGGTGGTGCTCGACGCCGGCATCGGCACCGCGTCCGACGCCGCCCGCGCCATGGAACTGGGCTGCGATGCCGTGCTGCTGGCCACCGCCGTCACTCGTGCCCGCGACCCGGTCCAGATGGCCAGCGCCATGCGCCATGCGGTCGAGGCCGGCCGGCTCGCTCGCCGGGCGGGCCGCATCCCCAAGCGGCTCTACGCCGAGGCGTCGACCAGCGACGAGGGCCTGGCTGACCTGGGGTGATGGCGTGATCCCCTCGGGGCTGATGGTCCTCACGGACCGCCGCATGGCAACGGCTGCCGGCCACGACCTGGTCGAGGTGGTTGGGGCGGCGACCGCCGCGGGGGCGCCTGTGGTCGTGTTCCGCGAGAAGGACCTGCCCCGGACCGCCCGCCATAGGCTGGCGGAGCACCTCCGGGCGGCAACCGCGGCAGCAGGGGCGACGCTCATCGTCGCCGGCGACGTGGCGCTGGCTCGTGCGGTCCGAGCCGACGGCGTGCACCTGGCCGCCGACGATCCCTGGCCGGACGACGCGTGCGCTGGCCTTCGGGTCGGGCGCTCGTGTCACACGCCCCGGGAGTTGGTGGACGCGGCCACGCAAGGCAGCGTCGACTACTCCACGTTCTCGCCCGTGTTCCCCACGACGTCCAAGCCGGGCTACGGGCCGGCGCTGGGCATCGACGGGCTGGCGACCGGCTGCCGGGCCGTCGCCGGGGCGGGGTCACGGCTGGCCGTCTACGCGCTCGGGGGGATCGGGCCGTCACAGGCCGCGGCCTGCCTGGCTGCCGGCGCCGCCGGTGTCGCCGTGATGGGGATGGTCATGCGGGCGGCCGACCCGGCGGCGGTCGTAACGTCCCTCCGCAACGAGATTGCGGCTGCGTCAGCGGCCGCGGCAGGGAGGGCCGATGGCTGACGCGCGGGAGACGCCTGCGGTGGCGCTCACCGTCGCGGGGTCCGACTCGGGCGGAGGTGCCGGCATCCAGGCCGACCTCGTGACCTTCGCGGCGCTGGGCGTCCACGGCGCCAGCGCCGTCACCGCGCTCACCGCACAGAACACGGTCGGGGTGAGCGGCGTGCACGTGCCGCCGGTCGAGTTCCTGCGGGCGCAGCTGGATGCCGTGCTCGCGGACCTGCCGGTGGCCGCGGTCAAGACCGGCATGCTCGCCACCGAGGAGGTGGTCCTGGCGGTGGCCGAGTACGCCGCCGCCGGCCGCCTGCCTAACCTGGTTGTCGACCCCGTGCTGGTGTCGTCGACCGGCGCCCGGCTCCTCGATCCCGGCGCCGAGACCGCCTACCGCGAGGCGCTGTTCCCACACGCCCTCGTGGTCACGCCCAACACGCGCGAGGCGCAGGCGCTGCTCGGTGCGCCGGTCGAGTCGATCGACGATGCCCGCCGGGCCGGCAGGAAGATCGGCGAATGGGGGCCGCGGTGGGTGGTGGTCAAGGGCGGCCACTTGGCCGCCGGGGATGGTGCCTGCGACGTGGTGGTCGAGGCCGCCACCGGCGACACCACCGAGTTGTGCCTGCCGCGCATCGACACGCGCAACGACCACGGCACCGGCTGCAGCTTCGGCGCCGCCACCGCCGCCGGGCTGGCTCGGGCGCTGCCGGTGCCCGATGCCCTGCGAGCCGCCAAGCGGTTCGTGCACGAGGGGCTGGAGCGGTCAGCCCGATGGGTCCTGGGTGGCGGCCACGGCCCGGTGGGCAAGCTCGGCGCCTGGTCGTAGATCCGTCAGTTCACGGGCAGGCCGCCACGCCAGCGCTCGGCGAGACGCATCCACGCCTGGCCGGGTGGGCATTCTGCGAGGTGGTCGCAGTGCCGGCAGGAGGTGGAGGGGGTGGAATCGGCGGGCTCGAAGCCTCGCTCGGTGGCGATGGCGCGCTGCGAAACCACGGCCGCGATTCGGTCAGCGCCGAGGGCCAACAGGTCGTGGTCGACGGGGGCAGTCACCCGCTCGCCGGTGTCACCGCCGCTGACCAGGACCGAAGCGGGCACGACCCCGATGCCGAGCGCACCAGCAGCGGCCTCGAACGCCGCTCGGTCCCGTATGGCGCCATCGTCAGCGGTCGTCACCCGGTGGACGACCAGCACGAACCCGCCCGCGCGGGTCACCCGACCGAGGCGGGCGTCGGCACCGCACGCCACCGTCACCGGTGAAGCCTTGTCAGGCCGCCACGACGGCGCCGCCACCGCCGCGGGGCCGGGGGCGTTGAGCAGCGTGAGCTGTGCCGGGAGCGGCCAGCCCAGCACCCGCACGAACCCTGCCAGCCAGCGACCGGCGGTGGCAGCCACCGCGGCCAGGGTGGCGAAGTCGCCCGCCTCCCAGGTTTCGCAGATCCAGTCGCCCACGCTCGACCGCTCCGGCGGCGGCGCCCCGCCGGCGCTGGCGTCGCCCGCCGTGCGCAGCGCCCGCATCCAGGTGCGGATGGCGTCGAGCGGCGTGGGCAGCGTGGCTGGCCGGCCCGCCAGGTCGGCCTGGGCCATGTGGTGCGCGAGCGCGGCCCGCCCGCAGGCGCCGCCGGCCAGCGGTGGCGACCATCCCGGGAAGGCCCAGCCGAGCTCGCCCCGGCCTCGGTAGCGGGCCGCGCACGTGGCCGCCTCCAGGGCCGCCCCCCACCCGACGTAGATGTCGCCCACCGGAACCCCCGCGCCGGCGAGCGCACCGGCGATCTGCTCGGCCACGGCGGCCCGCAGGCGATCGGCGGTCCCCACCGGGTCGTCGACGGTCACGACCGGTCTTCCGCCGCCTCAAGCCGCCAGCCCCGGCCCACGGTGCAGTCCGGACGTACCGGGCAATGCTGGCAGTGGGCACCGGGGGACATCGCAGGCGGCTCGCCGGCCGCCAACCGGGCGGCGACGCCGATTGCCTCGTCGAGCCGCTCGGCGGCGTGCTGTAGGAGCGCGGGACGAATGGGCTCGACGTTGGTGGTGCCGTCGGACACGATCGTCACGGCGCTGGCCGGGGCCTCGCCGTCACGGAGCGCCACCATCAGTGCGTAGAGGTGGCCGTCTGCCCGCATTCCGTCGTACCAGCGGCCGCTCTTGACCTCCACGATCACCCCGGGACGACCCGTGGGCGGCCCGCCCAGCAACACATCGATCCGTCCCGCGACGGTGACGGCGCCACCGGCCAACACCACCCGGACCGGATCCTCGACGCGCGGCCACCAGCCGGGGTCGACGCCGGCCAGCCCGGACCGCGCCAGCCGGTCGATGCGCGCGGCGGCGTCGGCGATCAGCCGCGCCGCAGCCGGCCCCAGGTCCGCCAGGTGATCGGCCACGGTGGTGTCGCCGAGAGCGGTCAGGAACGCCAGCGCCGCGTCCACCGTGACGGACTGCCGGGGCGACACCGTGGCCAGCTTGGCGGCCGCGTCGACCATCGAGCCCATGACGACGTCGTCGCCGGCGCCCCGATCCTCACATGGCCCTGTGCGCTCTTGGCCTTCGGCCTGGCCCCTCGGGTTCCGCTCGCCGCGCTCACTCAGCGCTCGGCGTGGGCAGCGCAGCAGGCCGGTCACGAGGTGCTTCGACAGGCGGAGCGGCTCCGCCTCGCTCCAACCACCCACGACGGTGGCGGCGCGGGCGGCGACGTCGAGCTCGGCGCGCAACGCCGCGATCCCGTCGGCGGACGGGGCATGCAGCGGCCCCGCCAGCACATCGCCTAGCGCCTCGACCACCGACGCATGGTAGGGATCGGCCCGAGCGCGCCGCGGGACCGTCAGCTCGATCGGCGATGTCGGCGAGTGGTCAGCCAGTCGGCCTCGGCCTTGCCCATCTCGGTCGAGGGAGCGCCGTCGACCCAGGGCCACAGCTCGTTGGCGATGCCCCGGAAGTTGGCCGTGGCCCGCAGGTCGCCGAGGATCGCCATGAGACCGAGGTTGATCCGCTGGATGACGACGAAGCTGGCGGGCAGGTTGGCCGCCTTGATGATCGGCCCGTACGGACCGGTGGGATCGAAGTAGCGCGACAGCGCGTCCGTCGACCACTGCGGGGTGATCGTCACCTCCTCGTCGTGCATGACGAACTCGTAGAAGTGACTGAAGTAGTCGTGCACCTGCCGGTCGGACACGGGGGCGCCTGGGCGCAGCATGCCGATCCCCTCCACGATCTCGCGGTAGCGCGCCGTGTCGCGGTCGTTGACCATGGCCCGGATCATGTCGCCGAACAGTTCGATTTCGGTGGGCGTGAAGTGCTTGACCAGCCCGAAGTCGAGGAAGGTGACCTGCCCATCGGGGCGGAACAGGTAGTTGCCGGGGTGGGGGTCGCCGTTGAAGGCCTGGAGCCGGTAGAGGCTGCGGAACACGAACCGGTAGATGGCCTCGGCCGCCCGGTTGCGCTCGTCCTGATCCCAGGACGACATCTCCTCGAAGCGCACGCCCTCGGCCAGCTCGGTGGTCAGCACCCGGGGTGTCGACAAGGGCAGGATCACGTCGGGCACGTGGATGAAGGGGTGATCGCGGTAGAAGTCGGCGAACAGCCGCTGGTTGCGGGCCTCGTTGGCGTAGTCGAGCTCCTCGACGACCCGGGTCCGTACCTCCTCGACCAGCGGGGCCGGCTCGAAGCCCGACAGCGCCAGGCCCATGGCACCGAAGATCAGGCCGGCGCTGTCGAGGTCCGACCGGATGGCGTCGTCGACCCCCGGGTACTGGACCTTGACCGCCACCGCGCGCCCGTCTCGGGTGATCGCCCGGTGGACCTGGCCGATGGAGGCGGCGGCGATGGGCGTGGGATCCCATTCCAGGAACACTCGGTCGGGGCCGGCGCCCAGCTCCTGTGCCACCACGTCGGCG
>Ga0256867_10000995_pt1 | contig 11723 bp, 10 predicted proteins | sample RVTome_15_FD_185939 | JGI IMG/M metagenome (GOLD analysis project Ga0256867, IMG submission 185939) | Soil microbial communities from uranium-contaminated site in the Upper Colorado River Basin, Wyoming, United States - RVT150D86 (HiSeq) ... | reverse complement strand
ACGGCCAGATCGAGCGTGTCCTGGAACGTTTCGCACTCGTGGTGTCAGGGGCTTCCTCCGACTAGCAGGAACGGCAGCGAGGCAACGCTGGTTCAGTCCCAAACGGCGACGATGGCTCCAACGATGGCGTAGGCGATCACCGCGTTGACCCCATTGATCAGCCAGTACGCGCTGCCTTTGTGCTCATAGACCTGACTGACCAGAGCTCCTACCATCCCGAAGCCGACCCCGAGCACGGCGCCGAGCACGATCCCGTCCGTGAGTGATTCGGCTCCGATCCCCACCGCGATCAGGGCGATGACCACGGTGGTGACGAAATAGCCGATGAGCGTGGGGATGAAGAGAAGAGCCAACGGAGGGCCCTCCCCTGACGGGTCGACCCCGGCCGCGTTGGCCCACGCCTTGCTCAGAGGAGGCACCGAGTACCAGACGGCGGAAAAGGCGAACCAGACGAGAGTGGCGACGGCGACGGCCAACCAATTCAGCTCGGAAAACAGATCGAGGATCATGACGCTCCCTTCTTCAGCGAGTCCTGCGCCCCCCAAAGCTAGATCGGGCGCATCCCCGGGCCTTGGATCAAGTCCCGACCCGGTCGCTGCGACGCTCCATCAGCACAACGTCCCGCCACCTCCCGTGGTGTGACCCGATCCTCTCCCGAGTGCCCACGATCCGAAAACCCAGGCCCTCGTGCAATCTGATGCTGACATCGTTCTCGGGAAAGATCGCGGTCTGCAACGTCCAGATCCCTGCCGACTCAGAGGCTTCGATGAGAGCGGCTAGGAGCTCTCGGCCGACACCGAGCCCCCTGGCCACGCTGCCGACGTAGATGCTGGGCTCGGCCACCCCTCGGTAGACATGACGTCGCGAGACCGGGCTGAGCGCAGCCCATCCGACAACTGAGTCGCCTCCGGTCGCGACGAGTCGGCAAATCGTCAGCTTGGCGGCGTCCCATTCCTCCCAACTGGGGACGTCGGTCTCGAAGGTGGCTTCTCCGGTCTCGATCCCCTCCTGGTAGATGCGTGACACTTCCGGCCAGTCGGTCGGCACCATCGTTCTTATCGATGTCAATCCGGCTCCAGCAGCGAGCACCCGTATGGCATCACGCCGAAATTAGACCATCAACCCGCCGGCCATGCTCACTATCGGAACGAGCGGCCACCATGAGAACTCGTAGCCGATTGCGGCCGATAAGCTGCGCCGACAAACGAAGGACGACATTGGCCGAAGAGCCGCGGTCAGGCGACACACCTGCCGAGCAGAAGACACGCGAGGAGCTCGAGGCCGAGTTGGAGGCACTCCGGACAGAGCCAGCCGACAAGCGCCCCGACGCGGGCACCCGCATCAGAGGTGTCGTCTCCATCGTCCTCGTCGTCCTCACAGCGATGGGCATCCTGGTCAGTGCAATCAGCTGGTGGGTGCACTACGTCGCTTTCGACACCGACGCCTTCATGCAAGTCGTGGAGCCGGCCGTCACGAGTGAGGAGTTCACCGACGCATTGGGGACACGACTGGGGGAGGAGGCGGTCGTCGCACTCGATCTGGAGACCCGTCTCGAGACACGGCTCACTGCCCTCGACCGTTACCTGAGCGAACAGCTCATTGCAGCGCTCGAACTCAGCCCCCGCGTAACCGAGCTGCTCTCAGGGCTAGACGTGCCCCGCTTCGCGGACCTCGCCGGACCGATCAGCACGGCGGCCAACGAGCGGATCGCCTCGGCCATCGAGAACCGCGTCGCCTCCGAGGGGTTCGAGACTCTGATGCTCACCTTGATCAGGCGGGGGCACTTGGCGACCGTGGCCCTCGTGACCGACGACCTCGAGTCCCTGGAGAATGTCTACGTGGACGGTGATGAGGTCAGGTGGAACGCCATCCCACTGGTGGTCTCCACACTCGAGTTCGTGATCGAGGAGGGTCTCCTCGAAGGTGAGGAGCTCACGCTTCCCGACCTGTCCGACAACCCAGGTGTTTCCGCCGCCATCTCACGACTGAGGGAGGCGTTGGACTCACGGATACCCGACGATTTCGGCCAGATCACGGTGATGGGAACCGATGACCTCGAAGCCCTGCAGGCTTACGGCGCCACCTTCGATCGCGGGACCTGGCTGCTGACGATCCTCACGGTCGTGTTGATCGCGGCGACACTGGCCGTGTCCCCACGTCGCCGCCGCACACTGATCCAGCTCTCGGTCGCCACCGTGATCGCCATCGTTCTTGCTGGGGTCGCCATCCGCGCAACGGTCGGAGCCATCCAGCAAGGGATCGTCTCGCCAGAAGGGAGAGCGGCCGCCGGGACGGTTCTGGTTGGGATTCGGGAGAGCGCCCAGTCGGTCGGTGTGGCGATTCTCCTGATCTCGATTTTGGTGGGTGTACTTGCCTGGCTTGCCGGACGTCCCGAGCAGATCGAGAAGTGGCTCGAATCCGGCCGCCGAGCCGTGGCCCGGGACGCCGAGGCCAACGGGGTGGATCTCTTCGTCGGACGTCACCTCGACGTCCTCCTCGTGGTCGTCACACTCCTCGCCCTCGTCGTGGTGTGGGTCGCCGAGCTCAATTGGGTCTGGGGGTTGGTTCTCCTCGCAGTGATCGGGGGTCTCTTTTGGTACGGGCTGAGCGCCCGGGCTCGATACGAGCTCGCCTACGGGGAGGCTGCGGAAAGCGAAGAGTCGGTGCTGGCGACCACCCAGACTGGCGACACCGAGCCCATGTAGCCGGGGCAAAGATCTGAACCGATCAGAAATCTGAGAACTCGATAAGGGGATTGTGATGCTCGATCCGGAACTCAGAGCCCAACTTGAGCGCCATTGGGAATACTCGGGTAGAGACGAAGACATCGCACATGAGATCTATGCCGATGACGCCGTCCTCGAGTTTCCTCAAGGTGGTGAGCGTTATGAGGGCGTAGAGAACTTCCGCGAGTGGAGACGCCAATACCCTGCAGAACTCGCCTTCAAGATTCGCCGCCTCGAGCGATGGGGAGATCTGGTCGTCGCGGAGAACCTGATCAGCTATGACGGCGCGCCACCCATGTACACGGTCAACTCATCGAGCTAGATGTTGACAACAAGATCGTCCGTGAGCGCATCTACATCATGGATGGTTGGCCGGCACCCGCCTGGAGGGCGCCCTGGAGGTCCGAAACGCCCGCCGATTCAGTCACTTGGGACTGAACAGACCTTGACGGGCGTTGAGAGCAGCCTGATCAGGAACCCGGCCGCAGCGGCCAGCTACCGGCGTTGACGGAACCGCCATGGCCGCCAACGCGATCCTGGCATGGCTCGCCGAGCGCGTCCCCAGTGGGGCACATCGGCCTGAAAGGTCGTCCTCAGAGGCGCAGGTGTGCAAACGCGGAGGAGCGTGGCGCGAGCCCCGATAATGGCTCCGCCGTTTTCAACTCAACCTCTGACCGGTAAACCTCCATGCGTTGTCCAGAGGAGTCCACAGCCGTCCAGAGGGCCGGGCAGTGCGGACCTTCGAGTCGCTGGCGTTATCGGCCGCTGCCGAGCCAGCAGAGATTGGTTCCCTGCTTGGCTCCCCGCAGTGAGATCTCCACGCCGCACTCGGGCTCCGGGTTTTGATGTGCTTGACTGTCGAGATGGGGCACTCGAGGGATCCACGGTTCGAGCTTTCGTGACAGCAAGTAGCGGCCCGACGGGAGGCACGAGCAATGGTTGACACCACGAACGGCGATCCGCTCGAGGACTTGTTCGATTTTCCGCTTCTCGAGGCGATCTACGGGAGACGCGCCCGCCGGTTTGGCATGGGTATGGAGATCCCTTCGGGGCCGCTGGCGTTCAGGTCGAGCGCCGAACCCGCGCCGCTGACCGAACTCGAGCATGCGGTGCTCGTCGCCGCCGGAACCGGAGTCACCGGGTGGAATTTCGGTGTGCCGTTCGGCCCGGATCGCCCGAATTCGCATGCTCACTACACGCAACGATTCACCGGTCGCACCGCACCCACCGCCGCCGGGTTCGGCACCCCTGTGCTGTTCCACACCGACGACAACGGCACGTACCTCACCAATACCCGCGACACCACGCCGACGGGGGTCCGGGAGTTGGGCGACGAGGCCGACGACACCCAACGAATCCTGGAACTGGGCCGCCAGCGCACCACCCAGTTGTCCGATCGGAGGCTCGACCTACCGGCTCAGCCACCGCACATGCTCCCACCAAACCTGTGGATGGCGAATGCCACCGGTTCAACGCTGTTCATACCCGTCGGCGATGCGAGCGAACAGGTGCTGGGGTTTCTGGCCATGGCCCTCGCCAACGGCAACTTCATCGTGGATGACGAGGCGGGCCGTCCCGCCGGTGATCTTGCCCAGTTCATCCGGAGTGGGCTGCTCGATGAGAACAAGGTCTCACCTCTCTCGGTGCTGCAACAGATGGCTTACGAGGCCAACACCGCCGAACTCAGCTTCATGGCCCACAACATCGTGCTGACCATGCAGGCGATGGGCCTGGGCGGGTTGTTCTTCAATGGGATCAACCGATGGAGTGTCCTTGGAGCGTTTGCTGACGACGGCATCGCCGGACTCGGGTTCCGGTTCGTAGACGACGAACGCTGGACGCTGCCCAACCCGGTTGGTCTCGACGGCATGTACGAGGCGTTGTGTCCGCCCTACCGGCCCGATATGCGGACTGCGGCGCAGGTGTATGTCGAACGCAAGTTCGGCCCGGGCGGCACTTACGACCCTTCGACTCCGGGCCCGTGGAAGGACGCGGCCCAAATCAAGGCAGGTGTCGATCCTTACAGCGACGAGTTCGTCGCGTGCCTGGGCGAGGTCGCCCAATACATCTACGACACGCATGGTCGCTTTCCGTCGACATACACCACGATGGTTCTCACCGGCTATGTGCAGGTCGTACACCTCGACACCGATTACTACGACACCCACTTCCAACCGGGCGCGTACCTGCCGACCCACAGCCAACACTGGGAGCGATGGCACTCTTCCAGGCCGGCAACCGCCCCGACGGTTGGACAGGTGGTCTCCAACCACACATGACAAGAATGACTCGGCTCGACAGTTGACACTCCGGCCGATCTCTGGGTAGGCCCGGATCGCTCGTGGGCTAGGAGTGGGACACTCCCACGTGCGAGGGGATTGGGGCACCTAGCGGGTGTATTCCTTCCCATCGAGCAGGCCCCTTCGTTCCAGACACAGATCCACCGGCCCAACTGCGGTGAATGTCAATGTGTCTCCCTCCAGGGTCCAACGGTAGGCCCCGGTTCCTCCGCATCGCCCGGTGTCGTGGAATTCGATGAGGTCTCCCTCCACGGAGATTCGTCCGCCGTCAAACGGTCCACCGAACGAGTATGCGGAGCGACCCAGTGACAGCCTCGCCTCTATGTCGCCCCCAAAGGTCAGCTGTCCATAACCCTTCGATCTCCGAGGGCGCGGCGCCTTCCGCCGTTGTCGTAGTGCTGGTCAATATGTCGAGGTCGGTCCGGGATCAGAGGCGCCGGGGGTCGCCTGGTCCGCTCCCGGGCATGAGTATCAGGCCTGCAACACCTCGTCGGGAATCCATCCCTGCATCAGCGCCTTGATGCCGCCGGGGACCTCTAATGCCGAGCTCGTAGCCATGGCGAATCTCTTGCCGTCTGAACCCGTCACGTCGGCGGAGGCGATCCGCAACCGTCGGCCGGGGTGCTGAACGATGGCCTTGATCGTCATATCACCACTGTTGATCAGGGCCGGTCTTGTGAAGCGAACATTCATGTCGAGAGTGGCGAAAACCTCACCGGGCTCGAGGGCCGAATAGACGGCGTTGCCCATCGCGGCCTCGGCCAACCACGCGATGGCACCACCGTAAAGGGAGGGACCACCCGCAGAGAACCAAGGAGAGGTTGGGAATCTCGCCAACACGATCCCCTCTTCCACCAACTCCCATGAGGGTGAGGCAAGTCACATGACGTTGGGCGTCAGTTCAGCCGAGAAGATGCGTCGCTGCAGGTCTACGGGCCTGCCGTTGATCACGGATTCCAGATCGAAGTATCCATCTCGTGGCGCCTCCCTGAGATAGGAATCCGGCGGATCATCCGGACCGGTATCAGGCTCGGGGTATTCGATGGAAGGGTCAACCGGCGAGTCGACGATTAGACATCTGGTGGTCCCATAGCCCATGGTCCGGCCGTCTCGGTCGGAGATCTCGACCGCGGCCAGCCCGACCTGGCGTCCCTGATGGATGCTCGTCGCGCGACCGACGATGTTCCCCGTGTTCCTCGTGAAGGGTCGAACGAAGGAGAGGTTGAGCTCGGAGGTTGTCACCAGCTTCCCCGGAGGCAGCCCGGTCCATATGGCGGTGCCGAGTGGAGCATCGGCGAGTAGCGCGAAGACCCCTGCCCAGACCAGGCCGAATGCATCTTCGAACCAGCGCGTGATTGGCATGGAGAACGTGGATTTGCCGAACTCTGCCTCCGTGGGATGCAAACCCGTGAGCCGGGCGATTGGCGGACCTGGCAACTCACCACGCACGTAGCGACGAGCACCATCGAGACCGGTGCACTGGAGGGGCCCTCAGATCGCCGATCGCGCCACGAAGGGGCACGTGAATCACTGATTCCAATTTCACCTCTACGGCATCGGACTCTATCGACGACTCTCTGGCACTCATCGGGCTCAGATACGAACAGCGCCCACAGTCGGAACTACGCCAGAGCCAGCACCACCACATCGTCTTCCCGGACGCGCCCGGCCCCCTTCGCGAGCGTTGGACGGCTGCAGCTCGCCTTGTCCTTCTCCAGTACACCGCTCTGGACGTATTCCGTCAGACGAGCAAAGACGACACATCCCGATGCCGAGAAGGTGCGGGCCGGTCGTAGTCCAAATCCGACGAATGGCTCCCAAAGGTCACTCTGCGAGGATCCTGCCTCGAGGACGTGATACTCAGTCAGAACCCTGGCCAGCGACGTACAGCTGAGACACTGGCTTCTGCAGCGACCACAGAGGCGCGCGGCTCCGCCCGCAGGTGCGGATTTGAACCCGAGACCCACGGGAATCCCTGTCAAACCAGTGCGGGCAGTATCGGGAGCTGACGGGGTCGGTTCAGTCTTGAGGGTTTGATGACGTTGCGTTGAGGCGCCCCTGAGCGGGTTCAAGAGATGCTTACTCCACACCAGCCAAAGGAGTAGGGCGATGAAGGACAGGAATGCGATCGTTACCGGACCCTGGCCGTCGGCCGGCTGATCATGACTGCAACACCCAGGACCCGTGTCCGGTCCCTCGCCGCGGCGGTGTGCGTGCTGCTCGCCGCCTGCAGCTCCGAACCCGCCGCCACGACGAGCTCTACCACCCACACCGCGCAGAACGTGGCGGTGCAGATGGCCGACATGGCCTTCGCTCCGGCGACGGTGACTGTCACTCCCGGCTCCACCGTCACGTGGACCAACAACGACAGCGTCCCCCACCTCGTCTCGTTCGGCGACCAGGGGCCGCAGAGCAGTGAGACCATCGACCCGGGCGAGACGTTCGAGGCGACGTTCGAGGAGGCCGGGTCCTATGCCTACGTGTGCACGCTGCACCCCGGCATGACGGGCGTCGTGGAGGTCGTCGACGTCGAGGCGGCGGCCGGCGCCGACTCAACGGCAACGACTTCCGAGGGGACCTCTGCAACGACCGTGGACGCGGCCAAAGGACCCGACGGGGTGGAACTTCCCGCAGCGGGCACCCCAGGCGTCGACATCGCGCAAGGTGAGTGGGCGTTGGTGCCATCGGCCGTGGAAGCCCCCCCGGGCAGGATCACCTTCCGCTTTCGCAACCTCGGAACCGTCCCCCACGCGCTGCGGATCCGCACGCCGGGGTCCGGCGGGGACCGGCTCGAGTGGCGCGTCGAGGCCGTCATGCCCGGCGAGTCCGGTCTGCTGGTCGCCGACCTCGCCCCTGGAACCTATGAGATCGACTGCCCCATCGAGGACGCCCACGGCGAACACGACGGGCTCGGCATGGAAATGCTCTTCACCGTCCACGACGCCGCAGCCGAGCTGGCTCCGCTGCCCGGGTCGACCGCCACCGTGCCCTCGGAACCAGAAGCATCGAGCACCGTTGTGACCATCGCCGCGTTCGCGTTCGCGCCCGCCGAATTGCGCGTCCCCGTCGGCACCACAGTGACCTGGAGAAACAATGACCCGACGGCGCACACCGTCACCGGCGACGGGTTCAACACCGGACCCTTGGAGCAGGGTGTCACCGGCACCCTGACGTTCGAGACCGCCGGGACCTTCGACTACTTCTGTGCGATCCACCCGACGATGAAAGGACGCGTGGTCGTCGAGACTTAACCGAGCTGGGTCCGACACCGCGCACGGCCTCTCAACGAACGGCCCCCCGATGAGCATTCGGACTCTTTCCATTCCACAGGCGTCAACGACCGTTCCGACGAGTCGACGGCGAATGGCTCCCCACCTGGCTCCCACGAGCGAGGAGAAAGCGGCCCCGATCTCATTGGTCGTCTGGCTCAAGTCTTCCGCAAATCAGTGCTGGGACTCTCTAGGACTCAGTTGCGGTGTTGAGAGTGCGCGAACTCGCGGGAGGCACGACGGGAGGCGCTGCCTTCGGACTCCAAAGGGTCGCCGCCCTCGAAACGATCACGTCGGCGTTGTTCTCACGAGCCAGGAAATCACGAAGTTGTCGGCTGGGTCACGAGCGAGGGGAGGATCGGCCAGCGCGCCCGAGCCGTCGCCGAGACAACCGGGACCATGCCCACGCACGGCAGGTGGCCACACTCGGGCGCATGCTGGACGAGACTTCCTCGCCCTCTTCGAGTCCGGTGAACGTGGCGAGCTGACCGGAGTGGAGATTTGCGGCCACGCGGAACGATGTGCCCTGCCTCCCTGCTTTACTCGCGCCGATAGAGGACCATGCATGTCGACTGTGTTGAGCCGCCTGGCGGCCAAAGCCAAGCCGGCGGGGATCCTTAGCAGCATCGAGGACCCGCTGGTGTTGGCTCGGTTGGGAACGTACACAACCCTCGCCGCATCCGCCGATTCCGGTGCCTTTGCCATCCTCTTCTTTTACTACGGGGAGACTGTTGCCGGCTGGGCGACACTGATCCTGTCCGCCAGCTTCGCCGGGATGTGGGCCTGGCAGGCATTGGGGCCGGGTCTCGGAAGGATGCAGGGGGTGGTCAGGGTGGTGATGGTTCTGGCCACAGCCAACCACATCGTGGTCCACCTGGCACTCGGCGGGTATGCCAACTCCGGGGCCTATTTCGGTTTCGCCATCTCTGTGACCCTGGTCTCCAGCTTGGTTCTTCCCCGCGACGAGATCATGGCCTGGGCCGGGTTCACGGCGCTCGTCGCAGCCACCTTCGGGTTCCTGGAACGGGCCCTGGCCGCGAGCCGCCCGCCTCCGGCCTCGAGTCTCTCCAGCATCCTCTTCGTGATCGTGCTGGTGGGCAACCTGTGGATGCTCGTTTCGGTCTTCCTCTACTTCATGGGGCGCTATTCCGCAGAGCGGGAACGTGCCGAAGCCCTGCTCCTCAATGTGCTCCCTGAAGAGGTGGCGGCCGAGTTGAAGCAACGGGGCACGACCACGGCACGCCAATTCGAGTCGATCAGTGTCCTATTTGCCGATGTCGTCGGGTTCACACCGATGTCCGCTGATGTGGATCCAGAACAAGTTGTGGCCCGGCTAAACGAGGTCTTCACCTTCTTCGACTCCCTGGTCGACAAATACGACTGTGAGAAGATCCGGACCATGGGCGACGCTTACATGGTCGCCGCCGGCGTGCCAAAGCCCAGGAAGGACCATGCCGAGGCCCTGGCTTCCGTTTCTTTGGAGATGGTCGAGTACGCCAACCGCGGACCGCTCCAGTTCCGGATAGGTATCAACTCGGGCCCGGCCATCGCCGGAGTGATCGGCACCAAGAAGTTCCAGTACGACGTGTGGGGTGACACGGTAAACCTGGCCAGTCGCATGGAGACCCAGGGAGAGCCGGGTCGGATTCAGATCACCGAAGCCACCTACCGGCTGATCAAAGGGCGCTTTCGATGCACCCCCCATGGAACGATCGAGGTCAAGGGAAAGGGACCCACGCCAACCTGGTACTTGGAGGGAGCCCTTGACCAGATGGTCGTCGGGCCGGGACTTTGACCGCCCTTCGCCGGACGGGACAACCACGGTTTTACGCGCGCCCGGGGCGACTCGAACACCCAACCTCCTGATCCGTAGATCTCCAAGCGGTGTCCACCGAGGTCCAGGGGTGTCCATACAGACTGGAACTGGAGGCTTCGGGTTCCACTGGAGTCCAGCGCCGTCCACACCAGTCCAGAGAGAATGGCTCCCAACTTGGCTCCCAAGACAACGCGCTGATCGACAGGCCCGACGGCCAAGCTCGATCTCGTCCACCATGGAGCAGGAGGAGTAGTCATCCCTGGAGTGGCGGGGCAAGCACGTGGCGCCGCACCGATCTATGAGCAACTAGTTGCGAACGACAAGCAACATCACCTTCATTCTCTGGAATCAACATCGCCTGCGTGCTACACCGCGGGCGTTATCCTGCTCACGCCAACCCATCGCGCCTCATAGGACGCCGGAGCCTGATTGGCCTCCCTCAAATCCGAACACCGATAGGAGGACCACCATGGAAAGGACACCACCGATTGACGCCACAGCGTTCAACGCATTCGAAGCCGAAGGATGGGAGGGGCGGGTCGACGCCTACGACCGCTTCTTTACACCCATCACCGGGCGTCTCTTCGACCCGCTGCTGGATGCGGTGCGAGTGGTGCCGGGCACCCGCCTGCTCGATGTCGCCACCGGCCCAGGGCATCTGCCGGCCCGGGCCGCCGAAAGGGGCGCGGTCCCAGTTGGTGTTGACGTCGCCGACGCCATGGTTACTCGTGCACGGGAGCTGTATCCGACGCTGGAGTTCCACCGCGGGGATGCGGAAGCGCTGCCGTTCGCAGATGCTGAGTTTGACGCGGTCACCGCCAACTTCCTGCTCCCCCATCTGGCGCGGCCCGAGCGAGCCATGGCTGAATTGGTCAGGGTGCTCGCTCCCGGTGGCCAGCTTGCCTTGGCGACGTGGGATGTGCCATCCAGGGCGCGGCTGTTCGGATTCTTCCTAGAGGCTTTCAGCGAGGTCGGTGCTGCACCACCGCCAGACCTCCCGACAGGACCCGACGTCTTTCGTTTCGCCGACGATGCCGCGTTCACCGAGCTACTCACTACAGCAGGGCTGCGAGGTGTGGAAGTGTCTCCGATCGGCTTCGACTACAAAACCGCCACGTTCGACGAGTATTGGCAGGCCTTGCAGGAGGGGACGGTCCGCATGTCATCGCTGCTACACGGCCAGTCTAGAGAGACCCGCGAGCGAATCCGTAATGCTTTGAAACGGAAGTTCGACGCGCACCACGCCCCAACCGACACGATCACACTCCCGGTCGCGGTCAAGCTCGCCGCCGGGAGAAAGCCGAGCTGACGAAGGCAACATCGTCGGGCAGCGAGCGAGGCGACGCGCAGCGGATTCGCCGTCATCCCCGTGCTATGTCACTGCGAGAAGCCTCCGCCTAACCTTACGAAGGTCAGAAGGTCGACTCGCCCTCTCGTACGGAGGCACTTGAGAGCAAGGGCCTCGCCTCACCCACAACGGCGTCACTCTGATAGAGAATGGCTCCCGAGGATCGCTCCCACGGCATGGCGCTCGACTTCGCCACTCTCCCTTTACGCGACGAAACCCCCGCCTGAGCAGGGGCTTCGGGCAGCGCGCCCGGGGCGACTCGAA
>Ga0256867_10000994_pt1 | contig 11725 bp, 10 predicted proteins | sample RVTome_15_FD_185939 | JGI IMG/M metagenome (GOLD analysis project Ga0256867, IMG submission 185939) | Soil microbial communities from uranium-contaminated site in the Upper Colorado River Basin, Wyoming, United States - RVT150D86 (HiSeq) ... | reverse complement strand
TCCTCGACCTCTCTCCCCCAGATTTGTGGTGCAAGTGGCTGCGTCGCCTGATGGGGTGGGTGGAGCCCGATGGAAGACTGATCATCGGCTCATACGGCGGCCGGACACCACGGAGGGACCCCGAGGACGTGGCCGGGATCTTCACTCGATGTGGTGTGTCGGTTGACGGGTCGGGTCACGGCGGAGACCCGTTGGTGACGCGTTTCGCCTGGTCAGGTGGGGTGTCCCCGGCTAGTCGGGTGGAGCGCGTTTGCGGATGTAGGTGTGGCCGAGGGGGCTGGTCCATTGGTGGTCGCCGTTGGGGAGTCTTTCTAGTTGCCAGGGGACGTGGTGTTTGGCCATGTGGTGGTGTCGGCAGAGCGGCCCGAGGTTGTCGTTGTGGGTGGGCCCGCCCTGGGAGTGGGGCCGCCGGTGGTCGAGGTCGCAGTGGTAGGCGGGCCGGCGGCATCCCACGAAGACACAGGTCTGGTACCGGGCTCGGAGACGTCGTTTCTGGGCCGCGCTGGGGCGACGACTGGTCGTCCCGGTTGCGATCACCTTCCCGTTGTCGGTGACCTGGTAGGTCCATTCCCCGTCGACCTGTCGCAGAGCCGTCTTGCGGGCGACTTCGGCGAGCACCGGGCCGTATCCGGCGAGTTCACCGGGGACGTGGGATGATCCGACCAGGGTAGCCAAGTCGACGTTGAGGTGGACCCCACCACCAGGGTTGGGCGACTCACCGCAGAGACAGTGTCCCTTGAGCAGGTCGACGGCGACGTCGGCCCGGATCTGGTCGAGGGTGCGCCCCTCGCCTTCCACCTTCAACAATCGGGCGATCCGGTCGATGTTGGCCAAGACGGCGGCCAGGTCGGAGGGATCCACCGAGCGTAAACCGAGGCTGGCGGTGAAATCAGGATTCGGGTAGAAGGTCAACTTCCGGTCCCGCAGCCCCTCGTGGAACCCGGAGGCGGCACCGTCGGGGTCGGCCTCCATCACCTCTCTGGAGATCCGGGCCCGCAGCTGACCCGTGGTCAACCCGGGAGCCGCGTCGAGGGTCCGGTCCAGGATGGTGTCCACGGTTGCTTCGGGGAGATGACCCAACTGCTGATCGAATACCCTGGCTTTCGCCAGATCGATCAGACCTTGGGAGAACGAGTCCCACACCCGGGCCAGCCGTCCGGTGAGAGAAACCGCCTGGTTCAACTGGGATTCAGCCGCCCGACGGGTCAACGTCAACGCCGCGGCGATCTCCACCGCCACATATTCGATCTCATCGAAGCTCCGCTCCACCGCAGAATCGGCATGCCCCGCCGGGGAGCAGGCCACTTCGGCCATCGACGCCAGCTTCTGAGCCTCATGACAAGAAGCCAGACGGGCCTCGGTCTGCATCAACCGGACCGCATCATGACCATTCAGCCGGGAACGGTCCACCGAAGACACCACCGCCGCCAGAAACGGGCCGACCGGGATGTCTTCGAGGGTGTCGGGGAGCAGATCACGGTCAGCTTCGACCCAGCCGTCGGCCAGAGCCAGACAAGTCAGCCGATACGACAGGTCGGCAGATTGACCGGCTTCGACGTCTTCGATGCTCTCCCCCGGCCAGAGTCCGATACCAGAATCATGGCGATCGAACATATGTTCGAATCATACGTCCAGCCACCGACAAATGTCAACCCCCATCACCAAATTTCTTTCACCGCCAACCAACGCCAAACGCGCCGGGGTTCGGCCACCAATCGGCTCTCATCCTCCTGACACCACCGACGGGTCAGGCGGTGCTGCTCACTCATGCTGGCGGCGTTGTCGACCTCGAAGTTGGTGGGCCCTGCTCGGAGACCAAACGTCCATTGAGCGAGGCTTGACAGAGCAGGGGATCGAGCCGACCGTTCACTACTCGTCGCCGAGAACGGCCGCGGCGATCCTACCGACGCGTTCGGGGTCGGCAATGGCGTCGATCTCGACGATCATGCCTTCGCTCACGGTGAATCCCATCACGGCGAAGGGTCGTCCCCCCACAGTGATGACTGCTCCGGCTGCCCCGTTCACCAGAGCGGGTCGAAGCACCGCAGCCGGTATGGCACCCCTGAGCGCCTGGCCGGCGACCGCCGACTTGCCCCGGAACACCTCAGAGGGGCGTCTGGCGCCGAAGTCGGACCTCAGCACCACCTCGGGGTCGAGCAGGGCGATCAGGGCATCGAAGTCACCCCCACGTGCTGCCCTGAAGAAGGCGTCGACCACGTCTCGTTGACGAGTGAGATCGGGGTCGGAAGCCGGTACCTCGGCTCCTTTGACCCGTCGGCGTGCCCTGCTGGCGAGCTGTCTGGCGGCGGCAGGGGATCGACCGACCATGGGAGCGATCTCATCGAATGGCAGCTTGAACATATCGTGAAGCACGAAGGCGAGCCGCTCCGCCGGCGAAAGGGTGTCGAGCACCACGAGAAGGGCGAGGCTGACCGAGTCGGCCAGCAGCGCTTCTTCCTCCGGTTGCGATTCGCCGTCGGGGATGATGACCGGGTCGGGCAACCCGAAGAGATCCTCGCGTCGAACGTCACGAGAACGCAGCATGTTGAGACAGACCCGGGCAACGATGGTGGTCAACCACCCGCCGAGGTTCTCGACTTCATTGGCCCCTGCCCGGCTGATCCGCAGCCAGGTGTCCTGAACGGCGTCGTCAGCCTCGGTGAGCGATCCGAGCATCCGGTAGGCCACCGCCCTCAGATGGGCGCGGTGCTCCTCGAAGCGGTCTGCCAACCACTCGGTCTCGTCCATCGGTCACATTCTCTCGTCGCCAGGTGTCATAGATAGTGACCCCACCGACTCGACGGATGTGACAAGGAGGCGCAACATGAACGATGAAGTGAGCAATTCCCCGACCTCACGCATTCTGGTCACCGGCGGCACGGGCACCCTGGGCCGGCTCGTCGTCCCGCGCCTGCGCGGCGCCGGCTGCGACGTCCGAGTGCTCAGCCGGAACAGCCACCAGAGCGAAGAGGGTATCGAGTTCGTGACTGGTGACCTGGCCACGGACGAGGGCATCGAAGCCGCGGTGGAGGGAACCGAGATCATCGTGCATTGCGCGGGCAGCAACAAGGGCGACGAGGACAAGACGAGGCACCTGGTTCGGGCCGCCTCACGGGGCGGGACGCGGCATCTGGTTTACATCTCCGTCGTCGGCGCAGACGAGATCCCGCTCGTCAGCGCCATCGACCGCGCCATGTTCGGCTACTTCGGGTCCAAGCTCGCCGCCGAGCGAGCCGTGGCCGACTCCGGTCTGCCCTCGACGACGCTGCGCGCCACCCAGTTCCATGACCTGATCTTCACGACCGTGCGGCAGATGGCCAAGCTGCCGGTGATACCGGTGCCGGCCGGGCTCCGGTTCCAACCGGTCGACACCGGAGAGGTGGCGGCCCGGCTCGTAGAGCTCGCCCTTGGCATGCCGGCCGGACTGGTGCCCGACATCGCCGGTCCGCGGGTGTATGAGATGGCCGAGCTGGTTCGCGGTTACCTGCGGGCCACCCACAAGCACCGCCCGATCCTCCCGGTCCGACTCCCCGGCCGGGCCGCCGCCGCATTCCGAGCCGGCCGCAACCTGGCCCCGGACCGGGCGGTTGGTGACAGGACCTGGGAGGACTTCCTGGCCGAGCGGCTGAACGCGCAGCCCACGATCACAACTTCACCGGGAGGTGCTTGATCCCCCGGATGAAGTTGGAGCGGAGCCGATCGGGCTCCCCCACTTCGTAGCGACCTACCCGGTCGAGGAACTCCTGGAAGAAGACCCGCACCTCGAGCCGGGCCAGCGAAGCCCCGAGACAGACGTGGCGACCGGTCCCAAAGGTGACGTGGGGGTTGGGACGACGGGTCAGGTCGAACGTGTACGGCTCGTCGAAGACGTCCCCGTCGTAGTTGGCCGAGGTGTACCACATGACCACCCGGTCCCCTGCCGCCAAAGGGACGCCCCTGATCTCGGTGTCTTCCACCACCGTGCGTCGGAAGTGCATGGTCACGCTCGAAGCCCGCAAGATCTCCTCGGTGGCGTCTTCGGACAGCCCGGGGAGGTCGGAGCGCCACGTCTCGAGCTGGTCCGGGTTGTCGTGCAGGTAGATGAGCCCGTGGCTGATGGTGTGTCTCGTCGTCTCGTTGCCGGCGACCATCATCAGGGTGAAGAAGTTCTTGAACTCGAGGTCGGTGAGCGGCTCGCCCCCGGGTTCTGCGGTGAGCAGGGTCGTGATGATGTCGTCCCGGGGGTCCTGGCGTCGCTCCAGGGCGATCTCCTCGGCATAGCGGAACACCTCGAGGGCGGCGGGTGAGCGAAACGGGAGCAGCCGGTAGTCCTCGGTGTCGACCTTGTCGATGATCATCGGGGTGTACTCCGGGTCGGCGTTGGAGATCATCTGATCGCCCCAGGCCACCATCTGCCCGGCGTCCGACTCGGGGATCCCCAGCAACCGGCACAGCATCCGGATGGGGAGCTCGCGGGCGATCTCGGTGACGAAGTCGAACTCGCCGAGGGGCAGCACCCGGTCCAACACCAACCCGACCAACTTGCGGAAGGCCTCCTCGTAGGTGGCGGTGACCCGGGGGGTGAACCCCGGCTGGACGAGACGACGCAGCCGGGTGTGCTCGGGAGGATCGAACTCCATCATCGAGCGACGGGCCTCGAGCTCCTCGGGGTCCATCTCCTCGATCCGGATCCCTCGGGAAGCGGTGAACCGGTGGTAGTCGCGGCTCGCCTCGATGACGTCGGCATGCCTGGTGATCGCCCAGAAGGCGGAGCCGTCGCTCTCGGTGACCCGGGACACCGGCTCCTCCTGGCGCAGGCGCTCGAAGGCGACATGGGGGAATCCGTCCAGATATGTGTCATGGGACGTGATGTCGGCGTGGGGATCGACAGAGCCCCGGTGGAGCGAAGACGTGGTCATTTCGTTGGGAACCGAACTTAATCCGCCCTGGAACGTCTCAAACCCCCGTATCGTTTTCCCATCGTGGTCCTGCCCGACGGATCCCGGTCCGAGAGCAACCGGCCCGGTTTGGGTCGCACGGCTCTGCTCGCCTTGGCGGCACTGGCCTTGGCGGTCGGTGGCCTGGCGCTCGGGGCATTGACCACACCCGACCCCGAAGCGATCGCCGAGACCTTCCCGACGTCGACCACTTCGACCACCATCGAACAGATCGAGCCGCCGATCGACTTCGACAACTTCTCGGTGGGCCAGATCGCGGTGGGCGATCCATTGGGATGGGAGAGAGCGGCCCGATTCGACGAAGGGGAGACCGTCGACCTGGTCGAGCACGAAGACCGGCTCTTTCTGTTCGGCTATGGCGATTGGTATGCACGGTCAGGCGGTCTCCAGGTTTGGAGCAGCGAGGACGGCCTGGTCTGGGACCCACTGGGTCAGGTCATCGAGGAGAGTCACCCCATCAGCCGGGTTGCCTCGACACCGCAGGGTCTGATCGCGCTGCAACCGGGACCGACCGGTGAAGGGTTCACCATCTGGCGTTCCCGCGACGCGGTGCGGTGGGCGCCCGAATTGGTCCCGGTCGAGTTGGACAGCGAACAAGCCACCGTGCACCCCCACGCCGTGACCGGGTCGAAGAGCACCCTCATGGTCACCGGCGACGTCCAGATGGATGTCACCGCATTACTCGAGGAGCGGCTGGGAGATGGGCTGGACGCCCCAGTCGATCTGTGGCGGTACGGCTGGAGTCATCATCGCTCGGCGGAGGGGATCGTCATCGACGTCCTCGGCCCGCTCGGCATGGTGGCCCAACAGGTGTCGGCCGAGGAGTTGGGTCTCACCGAGACGGAGCAGTCCTGGATCGTCGACGGCTACGGGTCGTCGACCGACACCGATGTCTGGGTCTCCCGAGGTGGGCACAGTGGTTGGGAGCACAGCACCATCGATGATGCGAGATGGATCGACTCGCTGATCATCACCAAGGACTCCATGGTCATGGCTTTGGGACATGGGAGCACGCTGAGCGGGACATGGGTCTCAGACGGTGGCCTCGACTGGCGACGTCTCGACTTCCTCAGCCGCCCCTACACCGTCGAGCCCTGGGGCGATGGGTTCGCCGGGCCGGACAGCTACGGCGGAAACGATGTGCTCGTCTCCGAGGATGCGGAGCATTGGGACAGCACTGGTCTGAGCGATCACTTCCCGTCGTCGATCGGATGGGGCGTCGGCCCGTTCGCTGCAGGGCCAGGAGGCATTGTCGTCGGGGTGGAAGGGTGGGGCCGGCCCAACCAGCCGATCGAACTGTCGATCCCGCCGCGACTCACCCGTGGGAGTGTGATCTTGACGATGAACCTCGACGTCGGTGTTCTCGACCTCGAGGCGGGCGGCGAGCATCACGAGTACCACGTCTACACGGGCACCGCGCCCCAGAGCCTCTTCGTCGACCTGGCCGCCGAGTCGGTCGACTTCTTCGACGACGACACCGGTGAGCTGTTGTCCACCTTCTCCTTCAGCGAGCTGCTGGCCGCCGAGGAGGCCTACTGGAGCCACGACTTCTTCGAGGAGCGGTACCAGGCCCTGGCCTTCACTCCCGATGGGGTGGAGTGGACCATCCAGGACGTCGAGGCAGCGCTGGGCGGCGCCGTGTGGATGCGCGGGTTCGAGGTGACCGAGGACCGGGTGATCGTGGTGGTGTCGGGCTTGGAAGACCAGTATGGCCGCGACCAGATGCCCGGCTTCGAGATCTGGACCGCACCCATCCCCTAACCGTTACCGTCTCGGGGTGATGACCGAATACCGGAGGATCCTGCTCCATGACCGGGCCGTGCAGGCCCGGGTGGAGGGTGATGAGTTGGTCACCGCCGACGGAGAGCGGGTGGCGATCGCCGATGCCCGCCATCTGGCCCCGGTGGAGCCGTCCAAGATCATCGCCACCCATCTCACCTATCGAAGCCGCGTCGACGAGTTCATGACCAAGCTGCCACCGACGCCCACCTACTTCCAAAAGCCGACGAGCTCGCTCGCTGCCCATCTCGGCGAGGTGGTGCGCCCCAAGCGATGCAAATACCTCAACTTCGAAGGGGAGATCGCCATCGTCATCGGGCGCATGGCATTCGACGTCTCCCCAGAGGAGGCGGCCGAGCACATCACCGGGTACACCATCGCCAACGACTTCGGGCTCCACGACTTCAGGGACACCGACGCCGGCTCGATGCTGCGGGTCAAGGGCTCGGACACTATGTGCCCACTCGGGCCGGGTCTGGTCACCGACTGGGACTTTCACGACAAGGAGATCCGCACCCTGGTCAACGGGGAGGTCAAGCAGTCGGGGAACACCGCCGAGATGGAATGGGACATGCACTACCTGGTGGCCGATCTGGCCCGGACCATCACCCTCGTCCCCGGTGATGTGATACTGAGCGGGACACCGGCGGGGTCCCGCCCTGTGCAGCCCGGGGACTCGGTGACTGTCGAGGTGGAGGGTCTGGGCGCGCTCACCAATACAATCGTGGAAGGGAACGTGGCGGTCCGGCCCGACGTCGGAGCCCAGCCCAGCGAGTCGGAGGAGGTCATCTCCACCGCCCTCGGGGGCGATTGGGAGTACCGGGGCATCAGGGCGCCGCGCGGCCCCGGAGCCAAGCACTACGAGTCGGAGGTGAGCGAATGAGACCGCTGGTGGGGATCACGGCATGGCGGCGCAGGCTGGAGACCTTCTACGGGCCCGACACCCTGCAGACTCTGTCGTCGTTCTACACCGACTCGCTCGTGGCCGCCGGGCTGACCCCGGTCATCTTCCCCGCCGCCCTCGACCCGTCCGAGGCCGATCGTCTCGCAGCCGGGGTCGACGGCATCATCCTCTCCGGGGGCGACGACGTCGACCCGGCCAGCTACGGGGCCGAGGACACCGACTCCAAGCGCTACCACCCCGAGGTCGACCGCTTCGAGACCGCCCTGATCGAGGCGGCGCGCGCTCAGGGCAAGCCGCTGCTCGCCATCTGCCGCGGTCTGCAAGTGCTCAACGTCGCCCTGGGGGGCACCCTGAGCCAGGAGGTCACCTCGAAAGGCGGGGTCCACGACCTGATCGGCGACAACCATGAGGAGTTGAACTCCCGTCGCCACGTGATCGGCTTCGAGGAGGGCTCGATCCTCGCCGGGCTCTACGGGTCAGGGGAGGCCAAGGTCAACACCCTCCACCACCAGGGTGTGGCCGACCTCGCTCCTGGGCTCGTCGTGGAGGCGCGAAGCGACGACGGGCTCGTCGAGGCGGCCCGCTACGACGGGGAGTGGTGGGCCCTCGGCGTGCAGTGGCACCCGGAGCGCCTCGACGGCGAACACCAGAAGCTGTTCGCCGCGTTCAAACGGGTGCTAACCGATCGGTGACCCGCCCCGCAGGCGCCAGCGCCTCGCTGATCTCGGTCAGTCGTTGCCGGACCACCCGGTAGTGGACCCAGCGGCCCCGGCGCTTCCCCTCGACCAGACCCGCCTCGCGGAGCACCTTGAGGTGGTGAGACACGGTGGGCTGGGCCAGCCCGAGGGCGGGCTCGAGGTCGCAGCCACAGCACGACCCGTCCGGAGCGTCGAGGATCATCGACACGATGCGGAGCCGCATCGGGTCGGCCAGGGCAGCGAGGACCGGGACCATGGCATTGGCCCGGGTCTCGTCGATGGCGCCTTCATGCAACGGGGTGCAGCAGACTTCGCTCATCTCCCCATCATACATTGACAACGGCGAATACATAGACGAATATCGATATATCGAAGTTCGTCTATCTGTTCCAAGGAGGGACTATGACACTTCGCAACATCGACACCGGTGGTTGCTGCGGCGACGGCTGCAGCTGCTGCTGACGGGGTCGAGATCAGGAGGCGCTGCCCGGTTCACCCGGGTGGCGCCTCCGTCTACAACAGAGACCTCTCACCGGGGGCGACCAGTCGGAACCAGCGATACCGGCTCCCCTCGATCTTGATCTCGCCAGGCGTGATCTCGCCGTCGTCCTGATCGCTCCACACCTCCAGGTCTTCGGTGAGTCGGTGATTCCCGGTCTGGTGGGCTGATCCCGGTTGGCATGTCCAGATGGCCGTCATCTGAGCAGGGCCTCGGTGGCCTGGCCTTCGGGGCAATCGTCGAGTATCGGGCAGTACCTGCACCACGGCCCTCCATGGCGCTGCAACGCCAGGCCATCACCCCAGGCGCGGCGCATCTCGTTGGCGAGCTGCCCGATCTCGGACGCCACCCGGCCCACGTCGCCGGTGGAGGGCACGGTGCGATACCGCTCTCCGGTCTTCACCGAGACCGCCTCGACATAGGCGGGCAGCTCTTCGTGGCCCAGCGCCCAGAGCAGCGAGTAGAAGAGGAGCTGGTCCTCGGCGTCACCGATCTCCCCCGTCTTCCAGTCGACGAGACGGTGCCCGCCCAGATCCTCGCGATACACGGCGTCGATGGTCCCTACCAATTCGACCCCGTCATCGGTGACGTGGTCCATGGCCACCTCCGACCCCTCGAATCCCTCACCGGGAAGCCTGATGAAGCGCTCGTAGAGCCCGCGCACCTCCTCGATCACGCCGGCAAGCGCCGATGGCCTCAGCTCGAGCCCTCCCAACTTGTGGTTGAGGCTCGAGCCGCCGATCTCCTCCCGACAGGCCTGGACGAACTCCTCGCTGGCGATCGGCCCTCCAGTGAGGTGTCGGGCGAAGATGCGATGGGCCAGGCTCCCCAGGAAGGCGGGCCGGGAATCGGGCCCGTAAAAGCCCTGCAAACGCGCGTTTGCGCTGTCCGGGCACTTCTTCCAGGCGACGTACGTCGATGCCGACACCCGTATGTCGTCGCCGGGAATCACGCGGGGGATGGAGACCAGCATCTCCGCCGAGGGTATACCCCGGCAGTGTCGATTTGGGTTCCGCTAACAAAGGCGCCAGCGGTAGCATCGAATTTCCACGGCTTGGGCCAATCGGGGTGGCCCTCCAGATGAATACGCAACTCTCCTTCCGCATCCACCCACTCCTAGCCGCGGTCATGGTCGTTGGCGCCCTGTTCGCCGTCCTCTTCGGGGCATATGGGCTGACCCGCTGGGCTTCGGCGGGGGAGGTGATGGGTCGTGTCGAGGTCGCCGAGGCCGAGATCGGCGGTCAGACGGAAGACGAGGCCCTGAACACGTTGGGCGCCCTCGAGATGGAGCGACTGACCAGACCGGTCGGCTTCGTGGTCGACGGTCAGAACGTCGAGTTGGAGCCGGGCTACACCGGGCTCGATATCGACGAGGAGGCCGTGGTGGGAGCGGCGATGACGGTGGGGCGGGAGGGGAACTTCGCCAGTCAGTACCTCTTCTGGCTGAGCAACATTTTCGACACCACCGAGATCGAGCTGCGGGGCTCCATGAGTGACATGGCCATAGACGAGATCTTCAACGAGTGGGACACCGAGGTCATCGCCAAGCCAATAAGCCTCGGCTCAGTCGAGCTCGAGGAGGGCGAGGTGGTCGCCGTCTATCCCCAGACCGGAGTCGGTGTCGACCGGGTCCCCGCCGCCCGGATCGTCCTCGAGTCACTGCTCGCCGAGGCGCCGGAGACCCGGGAGATACCAACGGTGACGGTACGGCCAGAGCTCACCGCCGCCGACGTCGATGCCGCCCTGGGGGAGGCCCGTCGGATGCTCGACGGGCCGATCTCGATGGTCCACGAAGATGAGCAGACCGTGGTCACCGTCGAACAGCTCATAGAGGCCTTCGTCTCCGAGACGGGCACCAACAGCCCGCCCCGGATCATCAACTCCTTCGACCCCGGGATCATCGATGGCTATCTGGACGCGGTGCGCGCCCAGTTCGAGGCGGAGCCCGTCGACGCCCGGTTCATCATCAACGACGACAACACGGTCTCGGTGCAGCCTGGTAGCAACGGGACCCGCATCGACGAGGTCGAGACCGCAGCCCGGTTGTACGAGGCGAGCTTGACCGAGGGGCGCACCGGTGAGCTCCCCATCGTCGAGGGCGCCGAGCCGGAGCTGACCACCGAGTACCTGGAGAGCCTCAACGTCAAGCATCTCGTCTCCCAGTTCACCACCTATCACGACTGCTGTGAGGATCGGGTCACCAACATCCATCTGATCGCAGATGCCGTCGACGGTGTCCTGATCCTGCCAGGGGAGACCTTCAGCCTCAACGGTCACGTCGGTGAGCGCACCGCGGAGAAGGGGTACCTCCCCGCCGGCTCCATCGTGGCCGGAGAGATCGTCGACACCCTCGGTGGTGGGACGAGCCAGTTCACCACCACGATGTACAACGCAGTGTTCTGGGGCGGTTACCAGGACGTCGAGCACCAGCCTCACTCCTATTACTTCTCCCGGTATCCCGAGGGTGTCGAGGCGACGTTGTTCTGGCGATCGATCGATCTCAAGTTCCGCAACAACCGCGAGCACGCCATCCTCATCGACACCCGATACAACGGGACCTCCATCACGGTGCGCCTCTTCGGGTTCAACCACGGCCGCACCCTGGTCGGCGAGCAGAGTGGGGGTGTCACCCGTGTACGAGTGGGCGGAGAGGGGGGTCCCGAGGCGCTCCACGTCAAGGGCGAGGTCTCAGACCGCTACAGCATGACCGAGCCGGGCGAGCCCCAGATCCGGGGGAACCCCGAGCTCGGCGTCGACCAGCAGAGAACGGTGCAGAGCGCGCGTGAGGGCTGGACGGTCACCGTGACCCGGACCATCGTCATCGGCGGCACCGAGCCCTTCGAGGAACAGGAGTGGGTGGTGCGCTACCGGCCCCAATTCGAGATAATCGAGGTCCACCCCTGCAAGG
>Ga0256867_10000993_pt1 | contig 11732 bp, 8 predicted proteins | sample RVTome_15_FD_185939 | JGI IMG/M metagenome (GOLD analysis project Ga0256867, IMG submission 185939) | Soil microbial communities from uranium-contaminated site in the Upper Colorado River Basin, Wyoming, United States - RVT150D86 (HiSeq) ... | reverse complement strand
CTATAACCAACAATAAAAATACTATTACTATATCTTACTATATTTTCTTAAATTTAGATAGCTTTTCATCACTTTACTTCTAATCAATGATTTATTATCTAAAATTTGAGAATACCTCATATATTTACCTCCTAACAGTTATTATTTAATAGTAGATGAATTTAATATATGAATAATAAAAATATCTAAAAGAAATTATAATGTATCAATCGTTTTTAGACTTAATTTAAACACAATTACTAATCTAATAGTCATTTAGATATGACTTGGCAAGAGAAAAATTTCATTATCTAGCTATTAATTACAATAAGGAATATGAGTATGTGTATTCAAATAAATACATTTATCACTATCTACCCTTCTATTTCTACTGGAAAAATATTCCAAAAAACTATTGTTATACTCTGTACTCGAATAATTATAATTCAATATAAAAAAGTTAAACCAAGAAGTAAAATAAATTAAAGTTTAATGGGTTTTACAAGTATATTCTTAAAACTCAGATAGATATGCCTTTTTTTAATTATTTTTATTATTAGATAATTCAATAACATTAAATTTAATAAAAAGAATATTGTAGTAACAACCATGTTAAATAAAATAGAAGGAATTACATTGTTAGTTTCAGATATAAAAAGATCGATAGAATTTTATCGTGATATTCTCGGTTTGAGAGTAAACAAAGAAAGTGAAAATAAAATAGAATTTTCGCGAAAAGATTCTACCAATACTAAACTTATACTAGAATTAGATAATTCAAAATCAAATCAAAATAACAAGAATTCTGTAATCATAACCTTTTCTGTGAGTGATTTAAATACACTATATAATAATTTAACTGAGAAGAAAGTTAATTTTCATAAAAAATTGTCAGACGACGAATCGGGAAAAAATACAATTATACTAGATCCTGATGGATATTTAATCTCTCTGACGGAACCTACTTCAGATGAGTTTGCACAAATTCCCTATTATCATGGGTTTGCTCCAGCTTAACCCTTTATTTATTAAGATATATCTAGTATCTTACTACTATTACATAATGATTTAGATAGTTTGGATAAAAATTATATCTTATTGTAATATTGTTGTAGTAATGAAATAAACAAAGGGCCCTCTATTCAAATTAGAATAATATGTGGTAATTATTAAGTGAAAATATGATATAAAATGGTATAAAGATCGAGAAAGATATAATAACAAATATTATTACCATATGATTTACGGTGGAACTAACCAACTCTATAAATTAAAGGTTATTTGGTATAACTAATTTAATACTTTAATAATTAGTATTGTTATAAAATTTTTTTTTGTGTGATAATGTTTATTTCTTTTATTTTAACAAAAGCTACCAGACCTCAATCATCATCTAACAATTTTATATGCAATATAAATTTGATAAATAGATTAAATACTTTTATCAAAATATTTTCACTCTCAAAATATTAGCATTAGAATTAATCATGTCATTATATTCTTATTTAAGTTCCTAGCTCTATCTTATACAATTTATAAATACTATACCGAATCTCCCTAAATTTATTGTTATTATATATTTTTTTAATGTATTCTCAATTAAATTACTTTTTCTTATATTATTATCTTTTAGTGTAATATAATATTATATTATTTACATTTTTGTACTTTTATATAGATTAAAAAGATTATAATATAAGAAAATCTCTTTAATTATACTCTATTAATTATTAAATATCTTTTATAATTGTATATAAATATAAATAAATTGATAATATAGAATATAAAATGTATAATATATTAAAAATAACTATTGTAACTTTTCTAGCGATATTAATATCAAATATTTGTACAATAGAATTTGCTAATTCTCAGTCTATGTCTATGGAAGGAACATCCGGTAATGATAAAATTACTGGTAGAGAAGGAAATGACAAGATTGAAGGAATGGAAGGAAATGATGTATTAGACGGGTGGTTTGGTGATGATGAGATAGAAGGAGGGGAAGGAAATGATAACTTAAAGGGTGGTAAAGGTGATGATAAGTTGTACGGAGATGAAGGTAATGATATTCTAAAAGGTTATCTAGGAAATGATTCATTAGTAGGCGGAGAAGGTAATGATAAATTAGAGGGTGGTAAAGGTGCAGATATACTAGAGGGTGGTGAAGGTGGAGATAGTTTTATTTGTGATTCTGAGGATGTAATAATAGACTTCAATCATCAAGAGGGAGATTCAATAGACGGGTCTTGCAGATATGATTATATTCCTAAACAACTATAGTGATTTTCTAATGCATAGGAAATTTATTTCTTATACATCTACAAAATAATAAATAATAAAATCCTACTTTATATACACAATAACCTTAGTCTTTTGTATTTTCACTTTAATTCATGAAAAATATAACAACTATCTCTTCTTCTTATAGTATTGTTGATTATTGATTATTGATAATATACTTTTGCCTCATAGAAATCTGATATTGGAACTATTTTTTGATAAGATTTTCTTTTGACCTTTTGGCTATTATTTCTTGTTTCTGAATTAGGAAATGCTATCATTGAATAATGAGAGCCAAGATCAGATATTTGTTTATTTTTAGTATGGAGATCATGTATTGACCAAAATAATCTCTAGTAATTTTTTCAAAAACTTTCTTTAACATACCGGAAACATCATGTGGCAAATGTAGAAGTTTCATAAATATTTTCTCAGATAGTTTAAAATGATATTCTTTTGGCTAATTTTTGTCAAATTGTATCCAAATTTCTTGCTAATTACTATCTATTTAACCAAAATAATGTTATTAGCTAAAAATAATTGCTGTTTTATGTTTTTTTAATTTTATTTGTGTCTATGATAATTTAGATTTTTTTATTTTTTCCTAAAAAAAATTAGCATTAACATTAAATAAAATTAAAATAAGTAATATTGTATGAGCGATAGCAATATACCTTCTAATATTACATCTATTACTGATTTTCCTTTTTTAGATATTCCTGCATCACTTGTTGAAGAAATGTTATCAAAAACAACTCAAATAAGTAATGATCTAGTTAATTCCCTTGATACAATTAGGAAAAAACGACATTATTTTCGTTCACAATTGGATAGATCCGAAATTTTAGGAAAAGATACTGAAATAACTTCTCACAAGATCTTAAATTCTTGTGGTATAGATGGAGCGTTTGCAATTGAACGTCTCTTAGGAACAGATCTCATAGCTATAGCTACTGTTGGGGTAGAAGGTTTAATGCCTTCTTTTCAAAAAGGAAAATGGGATTCTCCTAATCATAACGTCTTCATAAATCCTGAACGACATGATCCTGAAAATATGATTGCAGCTAGAGGATTAATGTTAGAAATGGAGATAAACCTTGCAGCAAATGCACCGTATGATTTAATCTTTTTGGACGGATCTCTTACTACTGGACTTATTCATATGTATAAAGCTATAGATTTTATCGAAAAACGAAAAAGCGTTACAGCAAATCAAATACGTGATAACTATAAGAATTTCTTAATATCTTATAAAAAAATTTTAGAATCAAAAGATAATAAAAGGCAATGGATAGGAATTCCTAAATATACTTCCAGAAATGATATTGGAGATATTTATGATTGGCCTACAGATTATGACGATAGAGCTATTCTAACTTTAATTTTAAATGAAGGAGAATATACACTTCCAAAACCCTTTGCATTAAAAGAAAATTGGCATAAGAAACTTCCTACTATTGATAATGGTAAAGATGATTATGAATTGGAAGATTTAATGGGTGGAGTTATTGATGAGATTAAAGGATTACATGTTATATATTATAAGCCTTACAAATGGTCTCCTGCTATTAGAATTGAGATTTCATCTTCAGTAGCAAAAGATAGCAATAGATTTTACGCATTACTTCAGTCAATCAAAAGTCAATGTTCAATTCCCTCAATTATGGAGCCTTATCCTCTTTATCTTGCCGATCGCATGGTTAAACATATTGCACCTGCTATTCCCGCATACAAACAGGTATTGACAAGGAGCATGACCGAATTTGAAAAAAATGATGAAAGCATATCAGATATCATTTTTATTATGCATTCATATAGAACAGAAAGTGGAATGTGATAGATATGATTTCGCATAATATAAACAATAACGATAATAATAAAATTAAAAATAATGATTCATATTTGAATTGTGATATAAAATTAAATCAACTTTTATCCAATACCGAACCAATAGGTACTATAGGATCTCCCTCATCGACTAGTGAAATAAGTTTAAATATATTACAAAGTGCTGTAACTAAAAAATTAATAGGAGAGCTTGTAATTTTTAGATATATACAAGAATCTAAATCCCATTATTCTTTAGGACAAATTACAGAGATAGAACTCAAAAATGTACTCTTAGAAGATCCTACTATAAAATCTGTTGCTAGACAAAGAGGCTTAGTAAACCCTATAAGTGGAATTCAAGATACGCATGTAGGAAAACTGTTATGTAGTGCAGTATTTAGCAATAACGACGAGGAGAATTTTTTTGATACCAGTTTATTAGGGACTGTACCTGCTACAGGAACATATATACATGTAACAAATGATAATATACTAAATTCATTACTCGAAAAACATTTAGACAAAATCTTTTATTTAGGGTATGTATATGGATCACAAACTAAATTACCGATGTGGTTTAAACATTTTGGAGATGGAATTGAAGGTGCAGGGGAAGCATATCATTTAGGTATATTTGGTACAACCGGTTCTGGTAAGTCAACTTTAGCAAAGATGATTCTAATGGCATATGCCAAATATCCTGAAATGGGTCTTTTTGTATTTGATCCAGTAGGTGAATTTTCTAAAGATGCAATGGTTGATAATGCTACTAATGGATTGAATTATCAATCAAAAAATAATGGCTTTAGTTTAAATATTAAAGAAATATTAAATTCATTAGAAAAGAAATTTGAAATAGTAAATATAAGAAACTTAATCTTAGATAGGTGGGAGTTATTCGAAGAAATCTTATATGAATCTTCATTTTTTCCAAACCTGTCCATTAAAGGAGAAAATAAACGTGATGCAGTTAATGTTTTAATAAATGAAATAAAAAATAGGTTACACATAAGTCTAACCAATCTTATTGAATTGGAATCATTCCAACAAGTACTTAATATATTGCGAAATCCTAATATTCAACTATTAATATATTCTACTGCTGAACCAAGAGCAAGACTAAATACAGTTCTTTCAGAAGTCGATGAAAATTATTTATATGAAAGATTTTGGAAGCCCATTTGTCAACTATTTCATTATAGACCAGGAGCACAAACTGTAGACTCTCTACTAAAAAGATTTACAAATGATGAAAAACCTTTAGTTATAGTAGATCTATCATTACAAAGTGCTCATCATCTAAAACTAGATTATTGGAATGAAACTATACAAGCATTAATTCTTAAAAGAATTTTGTATGGTTTGATAAATTTAGGAGAAAAAAGTTGGGAACAAAATACTTCACTAAATACTTTAGTTGTACTTGATGAAGCTCATAGATTTGCAAGAAGAGAAAAATATGAAAATTCTGACCTTGAAAATCTAAGACTTACTCTCTTGGACGCAGTGAGAACAACTAGAAAATATGGATTAGGATGGATGTTTATAAGTACCTCAATTTCAAGTGTACACAAAGATATTCTTCAACAATTAAGAATAATGTTCTGTGGTTTTGGTTTATCAATAGGAAGTGATTTAGCTACTCTAAGAGAATTAGTATCTGATAATAATGCACTTAAATTATATCAATCATTTACTGATCCTGCAACTTCATTTAGTACTAAATCAAGAAAATATTCTTTTATGAGCCAAGGACCAGTATCTCCTCTTTCTTTTGCTGGTACTCCCCTTTTTTTAAATGTCTTTAATTCATCAGAGACATTTGTAAAAGAAAATAAATTACTTTCATATACAAGAAAGAGTATATCTAATAGTTTAACTTATACTCAGGATAATTATGATTTTTAATTGTTATATTAACTTCATTTGTAATTTTATTATTTCATTATTTAAAATTAAATTTTGCTAAAATGAGAATAATTCATATTTCTGATACTCATCTTGGAAAAAGGCCAAAAAGAACAAGAGCTTCAATTATTAATCAAGAGATAAAACCAATAGAAGATGATTTTTATAACTCTTGGAGAAGATTTATAGAGGAAATAATAAATCTTGATAAAGATGAAAAACCTGATATCATAATTCATAGCGGAGATTTTTTTGACACTCCGTCAGGGACTGATCCTTCACCACCGCCAGAATTTGCAAGAAAAGTAGCTGCAGAGGCATTCAAAAAATTATATGAAAATAATATTCCAATTGTTATAATTGATGGAAATCATGGTCGTTATATGCAATATAGAATTTCACCATTAACTGAATACACAATTTTGTTTGATAATGTATATCTTTTTACGTATTTTGATATAAGAGATAGTATAAGAAATCAACAACCTTTATTCAAAGACTTCCCATCTTTGAATTTAAGAATTCATGCACATCCATCATTAGAATCCAATGACTTACCACAATTATTATTAAAATATGAAGAATGGGTCTACATACAAAACAATAATATTAATCCTGATATGATAAACGTATTTTTAGCTCATGGAATGATAGAAAATCATACGTTAAACAGCAATTTTTTGATCGGAGATTATGATTATATTGCACTTGGAGATAATCATAAGATGCAACAAATCAATGATAATGCATGGTATGCTGGATCGACAGAATTGTGGAGTTTTAATGAAGAAACTTATCAAAAGGGTTATTTGATTATAGATATTGATGATTCTTCTTCTTCTTCTAAATCTAAAATTAAAGTGATTCAAAAACTTTTACCTCAACAGAGAAAAATAGTAAGTGATCACGTAGAAATTTATTCAGATGATAATAATTCTAAAATTATCGATCGTATTAAAAAGGTATTTGAGAAAAATGAACTTAATACACCTTATAATTATCAAACCGCTGCTAGAGTTAAAATAACTATACAAGGTAATAGAAGTTATGGTTCATTTTATAATATCAATGAAATATCATCTTATCTAAATAAAATAACATTAAATAGCAATGAGTATAACATTGTAGAATTTATTCTAGAAACACCTAAATATTATGATGATACTGTTATCAAACAAATTAAACAAAATGATACATTTATAGAATATTTAATAGAAGATCCAGAGAAAGAATTTAAAAACTATATTACATCTACTAGAAAGGAAGATCTAAAAAAAAATAATTTAGATTCAAACATGCTCGCGAAACTTTTCTTTGAATCATTAAAGAATCAGTAGTGATATTATGAAAATTTTGAAAATAGAATCAAAAAATTTCAAACCATTTGATAATATTTCTATACCATGTGAGGGGTATCTTGGAGAAGGATTCTTTATTATCAAAGGAAAAAATTCAATGGGTAAAACAAGTATAATAGAATCTATTCTATGGGGCCTACTTGGTGAACATCTGATGGCAGAAAAAGATAGAAAATCTATAATTAAAACTGGAGAATCTAAATGTGAAGTAGCTATAACATTTGAAATCAGTGATATTCTATATAGAGTAATAAGAACAATTGAAGTTATTAGAAAAAGAAAGTCATTGCAGGACCCTCAAAATGAATTGGTGAAATCTTCTGCATTGCTATTTAAAAAAGAAAAAAATGAAGATAAATTCATTCAGCTTTGTAGAGGTCCAAATATCGTTAATCAAGAAATTGAATCACTTTTAGGAGTATATCCAGAAGTAATTGAAAAAACTGTATATATTAGACAAAAAGAAGTAGATAAACTTGCACTCGCAGATCCAAGTGAATTAAGAGAACTAATCAAGAACTTATTTGGATTAAATGATTTTGACGACCATATAAAAAAATACTTAAAGAATCAAATTAATAGTATTAATGAAGAAATCAAAGATTTAAAAATACAAATTGGAAGTTTATTAACAGAACAAAATGAATTGGAAAAGCAAAAACAAATTTTAGAAGAAAAAAAAGAAAAACTTGAACTAAAATTGCAAGAAATAAAGAAGGATAAAAATACTTTAATTAGTTATCCCTCTCAAGAGAAATTAAATAAAATTAAGGTAATTATAGAAAATATAGAGAAATATAAAAAGGATTTAGATTATAGAGAAAAAATATATAATTATAAAAAAGAAAATATACTAGTACAAGAAAAAAGAATAAAAGATTTTCAAGATAAAATATTTCTCTTAAATTCAAAAATTTTAAAGCTTTCAAAAGAACTACAAGAATATCCACCAAAAGATAGTATAAGAAAAGCTAGTGATATATTAAAAGAAATAGATAATGATGAAAAACAAATAAGAAATTTGATATCAAAATCAAACCAAAAGTTAAATATAGATATTCAAAATTTATCAATAAATAATGTAGAAGAACTTAAAAAAGTTAAAGAAAAAAATCAAATTGAATTAGAAAAGACTGATAAAGAAAGAATTTCAATATCTACTATAATAGAGGAACATAAAAAACTTCTTACGTCCAATCAGCTATTATATGAAATTCAGAACAATAGCATTCAATATATACACGATAGAGATAAATGCCCAATATGTAGTAGTAAGATTAACGATAAAAATACATTAATATTTGATCTCAAACGAGCAAGAGAAAATATATTTAATAAAGAAAATTCATTTAAAAAAGAGATAAATCAATTAGAAAAAAAATTAAAGAAAATAGAGATAGAACTTGACGAAAAAAAAGGAGTAAGACAATTAATAGAAGTTATAGTTACCATAGTAAATGGATTAATAGAAAAACGTTTCAATTTTTATGATGAGTTAAATTCTATTTCAGAAGTATATAAGAAATACGATGAACTAAATAATTTAAATTCAAGAATGATTGATGATCTTATTTCATCAATATTAGAGATAGAAAATAATATTTTTTCATCAAAAGAACTTATAAAAAATTTTAAAGAAAGGATAGAATCTGAAAAAATTAAGCTTGAAAAAATGAAGAAAGAAATAAATATATTCAATAAAGAGAAAAATGACATTTTATTAAAACTTCAGTCAAATAAATTAAATTTACAAACATATTGTGATGATGTAAAAGTATCAAATATTCATAACCTATTAGAAAATTTTTATTGCCATAGTATTGATGAACTAATTTCAAAAAGACTTAATATTACAGTAAGAATTGAGGAAAAAGCTAAAACTATTGAAAATATTCAAGGGGACATTTCTTATCTGACCGAAGAAATTGAAATAAGACGAAAGAAAATAATCAGTTTAAGTGTTGCAGAAGATAAACTTAAAGAAAAAGAATATTTGTTAAAACATGTTCTATTTTTACTGGGAGAAGTAGATGGCTTTATTTCTAACGATATCGTTGAAGGAAGATTGTCTGATGTTTTAATGAAAAGTACTAATTTTTATCTAATACCTTTTACAGAAGGTAGATATGAAATCACCAATATATCATCTACAATGAGAAAAATAAAAGATAGAATATCTCATGGTTTAACTTTAACTTTGGTAGATAATAAAGATCACATAACAAAGAATAAAGAACAACTAAGTGGAGGGGATGAATCAGCTCTTGGTCTTGCACTCCGGATATCTATATCAAAGCTTATGTCGACTATCAGACCTTTCAAACATGTAGAAAAAAAAGTACCTATGATAAATTTTATTATAATGGATGAACCTATGACCAGCCTTGACGAATTTCGTAGAAATGTAATAATGAATATTTTGATGAAAGATCAGAGCTTTAAACAGATCTTTCTTATATCTCATGCTGAAATAAATGAAGAAGAGAATAATTATCATTCTATAGTAATTAATGATAATGAAAATTCTAAAAGAATGGTAGAATACTTTCATTAAAAAATTTTATTTTTTTTAAATTATATATACAAATTTGTTATTGTAAACTAATAGACTGAAAATTGACAATGAATGTATAAATTAAATGTCAATAAATGTCAATAATTGTAGTATGATATAAGAACAAAAAATGACCTATAAAGAGAAATCCCCTTTAAAAAATCATTGCAATTTACAGAATTTGATTATCTATTTCTTTTTTGAAAATTACATACAATATATTAAGGTTTAATTTATCCATTATGAAATTAAATATAAATGAAATTATACAAAAAATTAACAATAATTAATACTATATTAGGAATAACGGTATGTATCATAATTTTATTTATATACTTTTTTATAAATTCATTAATTGTTATACCTCTTTTAGGGCTTTTTTTAGGAGGTATTATTTTGCATGTTTTCATTGTATTACTTGTCAATTTAGCAGGAATAGTTTCTATATTCTATATTAAAAATACAAGAATCGTGGGAATAGCTTTAATTATTTATGGAACATTAGTATTAGCTACTGCTACCTTTTTCGGAATACCAGTCGGAATACCAGGATTTATTTTATTTGTTATCGCTGGTATAATAGCATTAAAAGAAAAACAAGTAGTAAAAGAATCAAAATGAGATCAAATATTTAAAGAGATGCTTTTCCAACCTTGGTTATAATAATTAAAAATGAACGAGTAAAAGGTAAATAGATTGGTTCAACAGCTATTAGAGATTAAGTAAAGTTCCTTTACAGAGAATACAAATGGCGACATAATAGTTCTCTCTCCTGTTATATCTTATAATTGAATAGCCGAATTTCATTCAAAGCAGTCATTGGCTAGTGAAATTGCGGATGTTCTAGTGAATTATCTCTATATAAATTGATTTAATCTATTTTATTAGTTTAATTAATTATGATATAATAGTTATAATAGTTTATTATGTCTTAAATTATGTTTACCAATTAATAATAATAATATATTTAATCAAATAAAAAATTATACATCTAGATAGTATTCTAAATGGTTATTATAATTAATAAACATTGAAATAATAGATTATAATCATTATCAAAAATACTTCATGAAATTTACAAAACCTTCTATTATTTATTTTCTCCTTGTCTTTGTACCTATTTCAGTTATTTTAGATTTAGTTCATGCCGATCATATTATAATATTTATTATTGCAGTAATAGCATTAATACCACTTGCAAAACTCATAGGTGATTCAACAGAGCATCTTTCTACACATTATGGATCTACTTTAGGATCTCTTTTAAATGTCACCTTTGGCAATGCAGCAGAAATAATAATTGCAGTAGTAGCTATTAATGCTGGTCTAATAGACCTTGTAAAAGCATCAATTACTGGTGCAATTCTTGGAAATATTATGCTTATTTTTGGTTTGAGTATGATTGCTGGGGGGATTCGTAAAAAGGAACAAATATTCAGTCGTGAAAATGCAGGACTTCAATCAACTATGATTTTCTTAGCTATAATTGGATTGGCAATTCCCACTGTCTTATCAAGTACTATTCTAAAACCTACTGAAATTGAAAACCAACTTAAAATACAATTTTTAAGTGACGCCTTAGCAATTATATTGTTATCGGTATACATAGCAGGAATTGTATTTACATTTTTTACTCATAAACACTTATTTGTTTCTCCACAAATGGTAGAAGAAAATAACAATCACAATATTGACACCACCACCAAACATTGGGATAAAAAAAGAGCATTCTTTATGCTAGCTATTAGTATGGTTGGAGTTGTAGTCATAAGTGAAATTTTGGTTGGATCTGTAGAAGAAACTAGTAAACAGTTTGGTTT
>Ga0256867_10000991_pt1 | contig 11751 bp, 10 predicted proteins | sample RVTome_15_FD_185939 | JGI IMG/M metagenome (GOLD analysis project Ga0256867, IMG submission 185939) | Soil microbial communities from uranium-contaminated site in the Upper Colorado River Basin, Wyoming, United States - RVT150D86 (HiSeq) ... | reverse complement strand
TCTGATTCTTTCGTCTTTTTCGATCAGACCGTCGCGAATTGAGACAACGCGGTGGGCACGCGCAGCAATGTCGTGCTCGTGCGTAACGACGATAATCGTGTTGCCTTCGGAGTGGAGGCGTCCGAAGAGATCCATGATTTCCTTACTCGTGTGCGAATCGAGCGCGCCTGTGGGTTCATCTGCCAGGAGGATCGACGGATGGTTCACAAGCGCTCGAGCAATCGCAACGCGCTGGCGCTGGCCGCCCGACAGTTCATTGGGGCGGTGCGTCATGCGGTCGGCCAGATCCACGGCATTAAGTGCTTTCTTTGCCATCTCATGGCGTTGAGATGATCCGATACCGCCATAGATTAACGGGAGTTCGACGTTATGGAGTGCAGTGGCCCTCGCGAGGAGATTGAACGTTTGAAAAACAAACCCAACCTCCTGATTGCGGATCCGAGCAAGTTCGTCATCGTCCATCTCGGAGACGTTCTTTCCGTTAAGCCAGTACTCACCTTGCGATGGAGTGTCGAGGCAGCCGATCAAATTCATTAGCGTCGACTTGCCTGAGCCGGATGGGCCAATGATGGCGATGTATTCGCCACGAGGGATATCAAACGAAACGCCGTGGAGAGCGTGCACCGATTCAGTTCCCATCTGGTAAGTCTTCCAGATGTTTCGCATCGAGATCAGCATGGACGGGTCATGCCCGTCGACTTCAGTGCGCGGCCTAATCACATTCTCTATCGGCGAAATCGTAAGAGTAGCGTCGCTCATCTACCTGCCTTCATTTCCATTTTCGTTGCCGGGTTTCCTGGTTTGACGTCTCACAGTCATTCCGTCCTTTAGGGTCTTCAACACGCGACTTGGCCCTCGCACGATCTCCATATCCTGATTGACACCACTGGTTATCTCAATATCGGCTTCACCGGTAATGCCCGTGGTGACTTCGATGAACCTCACTTTGTTACCCTCGATGAGGTAAACACCCTTTTGCGACTTCGGCTTCTCGCCACTGGGCGTCGCGGCCGGCACGCCACCGGCGGTAGGAGACGGAGTGGGCGTTGGCGCTTTCTCAACGATCGATTCGAGCGGCACCGCCAGAACGTCGGTCTTTGTATCAGTGGTAATCGTTGCTGTCGAGCTCATTCCAGGGCGCAGTGCAGTGTGGATGTCTTCCGGTAAATCCCTGAGCTCCAAGGTGACCTTGAATTCTTTAGCCTCCTGAACGTTGACGCGGTTTGACAAACCACCAGTGGTGTCAGACTTCGAGATCGCTAAGGGATTCCTCTGCGTAACTACTGCCCTGATCTCCTTGTCGCCAAGAGCGTCAACCTTGACTTTGGCCTCCTGGCCCACTTTGACGTTGTTGATTTCCGTTTCGTCGACGTTCACTTCGACGTTGATCTGCGACATATCGGCGATGGTCATCAAGGGGGTCGTCGATAGACCGGCGACCGCGAATTCACCAACGCGTGTAGGAATGTCTGCAACAACTCCGTTCAAAGGCGACAACTGTGTTGCCTTTGAACGTTGGCTCACGCTACCTCGCAGAAAGGCTTGCTGTTGACTGGCGCGCATTTCCGACGACTTGATGCTGGTTTGAGCGTCCTTGACGGCGATGCGCTGTTGATTCGCGCGCTCGGTCGCTTCTTTCACCGCGATTCTCTGGGCCTCCAGATTTGCATTGGCCGTTTCCAGCGAGATCTTTGCGGTTTCGAAGCGGTCGCGAGCAGTGTCGTATTCAAGGCGTGATGAAACTCCGGCTTCGATCAGTTCTGTATAGCGTTTTAGTTCACGTTGAGCAGTGTTCACTTCAACCTGGGCTCGGTCCACGTTGGTTTGAAATGCGACGACCTGCTGTCTTGCGGCCGCAACGGACGCTTCCGCGACGACCAATGACTGTTGAGCGGAGTTGACGGCGTTGCGTGCGTTTTGAATGTCATTGATTGAGGCTTGGGTTGCAGCCCATTGAGCTTCCTGGGTTGACTGTAATTGCGTCGGATCGACACGCACCAGTGGCTTGCCTTTGGTAACCTGGTCGCCCGCGGTGACATAAATCTCCTCGATGCGTCCGGGGACCTCGCTGGTCAGCTTGATATAGCGTACCGGGCGCACTTCGCCTGATGCGGTCACGGTCTGTTTCAGTTCTGGTCTGACGCTGAGCTTTACGGTTATTACTTCGGGCTCTTCCTTGCGGCTCGCGACCACGCTGACGATCACGACGATGGCCAGAACCGCCACCACAACAACGCCAATAATAATCTTCTTTTTGCGACTCACTGCCATCTTTGAGTTCCTTCTACCTGCGGCCTTAAATTCTTGATTGAAAACGAGGTAGTGGTTTTGATCGTAAACGCTGACGCCAAACCGGTACGCTCGAAGTAGCTTCTACGTGAAAAGTTAACAAACTGTTTCACTTAAGAGCAACCAACACCATGAATTGGAAGCATAGAGACGTGTTTGGGTTGCGAAAAGCGTCTCATTTTCAGCTTGCTCTGTTAAGCGGCCACAATCCAGACGTTCAACCCCGACACTCATTAACACCTGTTGGGAATAATCTCTGATCCGCAGAGAAATAAGCGATACGTTGGCGCAGGGAGCTCGTTTCGCGCTAAAATGACTTGCTTTTTTGACTGAGAGAGATCGTATTGAAGATGATTACGTGCGACAGGTGCAAAACAGAAAACCTCGACGGCTCGCAGTATTGCGATGAGTGTGGCGCGCCTTTGAGGCCAAACGGCCGCCCAGTTCCTGGTCAGAATCGACCTCCACAGGGCGCAGAAGGCCGTAATGGCAATCACGCTCAGGCGCAGAATGCTCATCCGGAGTTCGCTGGTGGTCGTGTTTCCGCTGGCCTGAGCTTTTCAGCACTGCGCACAACCCCCAAGCCGCACGCTCGTCTCGTTATCGAGAAAGGGCGGTCGAGCGGAAAGCAGTTCATGTTGAGTGACGTGGAAGCTCAGATTGGGCGTTGGGATGCGGATGGCGGGATCTTTCCCGATGTCGATCTTGATACCGATGACCCGGAAGCCAAGGTTTCAAGGCGTCACGCTCGCATCACCTTAAGCAACGGCCAATATTTTCTCGAAGATCTCGGATCGACAAACGGTACGTTTATCAATCGTGGCAAGAGACTACCCCCGGGGCAGCGTCAGGCATTATGCGACGGCGACGAAATCATCGTCGGAAAAACATTTCTGCGCTTCCACATTGTGAAATAATTGCTGCTACGACGTCTTCTTAAGCATAGCCGCGTTCAAACTGGATAGACTGGTAACTCTTTACAAGATGGCTGAGTGTAGTGCATGTGGCGCCCGCGTATCGCCTGGTGAACATTTCTGCGGTAATTGCGGCGCGCAACTGATCCCCGGTTCACTGGAGTTGGAGGCATTGTCTGCGACTCCTGGAGACGAGGCCGAAGTGCAGCCAGCAAAAGTTGGAGAGTTTGCTGAGACGTTGGAACGCGAGATCACTGATGAGAGACCGATTACTGCTGAGCAACCTGTTTACGAAGAACCATCAATCGAAGCAGATCGTGTGGCAGTGGCTGCGCCGGCAGCGCCAGAAGTAACACCTGAACAAACTGATGTCCAGTCTAACAACCCGGAGAGAAATGTTGTCGAATCTGATGCGACTGGTGAACCCTCAGCTCCGATATCCTCCAATTCTCTGGGTGGCTCATTTACAGATAGCATTCCAATCCCGGGAGGTACGTCAACTCCCAGGGAGGGCACGACCGGCGGTCATCGACCAACAGTCAAGCAGCTTGCTTCCAACACAGTGCTGAATTCTCGCTACGAGATCGTGCGCCGAATCGGTGGCGGCGGAATGGGTGCGGTCTATCTCGCGAAAGATCGCAATCTTGGTGATGCGCCGCGTGCGGTCAAAGAGATGGTTGAGTCGCACCTTGATCCAGCGCAGCATGAGAAAGCGATTGGAGATTTCAAACGCGAGTCGCTGCTGTTAACTTCGCTGGAACACCCGTGCATACCAACAATCTACGACTATTTCTACGACGAGGCGCTGAGTCGCTTCTACCTCGTCATGAAATACATTTCAGGCGGCGACCTCGCGTCGAGAATGCGCGCGGCGGTCGGCGGTAGACTGGATGAAAAGACGGTCACAGATTGGGGCATGCAGGTAGCCGATGTGCTCGACTATCTCCATTCGCGACCGAAGCCGATCATCTATCGCGATCTGAAGCCTGCCAACCTGATGATTGACGGCAACACCGGTCGAGTGATGCTGATCGATTTCGGCATCGCACGATGGGTGTCGCAGCAAGAGAAAGGCGTGACCGCGGTGGGCACGATGGGATACGCGCCACCGGAACTCTTCAGCGGTCGAGTGCAGCCTGCGTCAGACGTCTATAGTCTGGGCGCAACGATGTTTCACCTGTTGACCGGCTCGGATCCCCAGGACAATCCGCTTCTGATTTTTGATTTTTCGAAGAACCCAAGACCACGCCAGATCGCACCGTCAGTCTCGACAGAGATGGAACAGATTCTGATGAAGTCGGTCGAATACAAGCCAGAGGATCGTTTTCGAACTGCCGGCGAGTTGAGAAATGAACTCGCGATCCACCTGGAAAAGTTGATGTCAGGAAGGGTTAGCTATGGACTTCCGGCGACGTCCTTAGGGAGCGAAACGGTCCAGGTGCAAACAGTCTATTGCGGTTTTTGCGGTGGTCGCATTGCCGCTGACGACGTTTTTTGCGCCCATTGCGGCGCGCGTCAGCCGCTTGCCGTTGTTGGTTCGAGCGCAATGCTGCATGCGGTTAGACCTACGGCCAAGCTCGTGGTGACCGGAACCACGGAGCTCGACGCCTCCTTCATTTTGCAGAAAGACAGTAATCTTCTCGGACGCACCGATCCACATTCGAATATTTTTCCGGAGATCGATCTTTCAAGATTCGATCCTGAGACTAAAGTGTCCCGACGGCACGCACGCATCTGGCTCGAAGGAGAAACATTTCTCGTTGAAGATCTGGGTTCCGTGAATGGCACCGTAATCAACGATTCGGTGCGGCTCGCGCCGCGACAGCCTCGCGTACTGGACAGTGGTGATAAGCTGCGGGTTGGGGAAACGACGTTGCATTTTTTGGTAGGCTGATCTTTGTACTTTGTGCTTTGTGCTCTGTACTTTGTACTAGTGCTGGGGCACAGTCAGTACCCGTAACGCGGTAGCGTCGGTCAATTTTGCACGTTGGATGCGTACATCAACCCGACGCTACCGCGTTACGGTACTGACCTATCCAACCACAAAGCACAAGTACAAAGCACAAAGCACAAGTTCTAAAGATGACTGTTGCCCAAGGTTTGCCGCGCTCCCAGGCAAGAAGCCGCGCCGCCAGGCATGGTGGTAAACGACTCAGAGCCCCTTTTCCTCTCCGCTGCGGCGCTTTGCTGATCGACTACATCGCCCTGGCTTCTATCGTCGTGCTCGGAACTTTGGTCGCCCGTATGCTCGGCGGCGGCGCGCGCGCGGCCGGCAGTTCAGCCGAGACCGCCGCAATTCTGCTCGCCCTTGTCATGGCGGTTTTAAACCTCGTAGTAATCCCCGGTCTAACAGGCTTGACGCTTGGCAAGTGGGCGACTGGATTGCGTATCGAACGAAACGACGGCGGGCATCCGGGAATCGGACGGGCGCTGCTACGCCATTTCATTGGTTATCCCCTCTCGTTTGCACTCCTGGGTATTGGTTTCTTGGTCGCCGCAGTGACCGTGCATGGTAGAGGTTTGCACGATATGATAGCCGGCACCATTGTCATTCGTGAGGGTTCGATCTAGTTTCCTGGCTTACAGCTTCGCCGCCTAACAATCTTCTAAAAAATGTCAGAGTTAATAGTTAAATATCCCGACCGCGCTCCGGACCATTTTCCACTCGGCCGGCTTCGTATAACTATCGGCCGTTCCGCCAGGAACGATCTGTGTATTCCCGACCCTTTCGCCTCCCGTGTCCACGCGGAAGTACGCCGCGAGGGAGACGGGTACTTATTGCAGGACCTCGGTTCGGCAAATGGCACGCTCTACAACGGCGCAAATGTCGACGGCGTAATTCATCTCACGGCCGGCGGCCGCATTCAGATCGGCGAAACGGAGATCATCTTTGACGATGGCACGTTCAACTCCGGTATGGGCGCCACGATGATCACCGATAACTCAGGGACGGCTCTTCCGGAAGCAACGATCGCTCTCGCGTCCGGAGATAGGACTACGTCCGGATTGCTGGAGGCGATCGAAGGCGCACGCACGCAACCAGAGGAGATCGCGTCGACCGCAACCACCGTAACGCCCAAAGCCAAGCAGGGCGACTTGTTGGCGCTGATAAGCAAAGTGGGTATTACTCTTCTCGCCTCCGCCACATTGAATGAGACACTCGAACAGATTGTCACACTCGTTTTCGAAGCTGTGCCCGCTGATCGCTGTCTAATCATGATGCGTGACGAGGGCAGTGAAGACTTGAGAGTTGCGGTGGCTCGTCTACGAGATCGAGTCGGTGAAGTCGGCGAGATTCGCGTTAGTCGTAACGTGCTTGACGAAGTCGTGATTCGTGGCAAGTCAGTTCTTACTTCCGACGCGCAACACGATCCTCGTTTTGCGAGCGGCACGGTAGTGCTTCAGGGTGTTAGATCTGTTTTGGCTGTCCCGCTTGGTGTCGCTGACAAAGTTTTTGGGATCATCTACGCCGATTCACCAATTGCCGAGGGACGATTCACGGAAGATCATCTCAAGGTTTTGACGACGCTTGCATCGGTCGCCGCCATACGTGTCGAAAATACGCGGCTGGTCGAAGCGCGTCTCGAGCGCGAGCGCTTCGAACGCGAACTGGCTTTGGCGAGCGAGATCCAGCAACGCTTTCAACCGACTGCGCCGCCTCACGTCAATGGTTACGAGTTGCAGGGGATCAGTTTTCCCTGCTACGAGATTGGTGGAGACTATTACGACTTCATCGAGCGTGAGGATGGGCGTTTAATCATTGCGTTGGGCGACGTGTCAGGCAAGGGAACCGCCGCCGCGCTGTTGATGTCGTCACTGCACGCTGCGATTCATGCTCAATCAGCTTCTCATGATTCGTTGGTCGCAACGATTTCGGCTGTTAACCGTTACCTCGCCAATAATATTCCCGCGAATCGTTTCGTGACTCTGTTTTATGCAGAACTGGATCCGGAATCGGGTGCACTATCGTTTTTGAATGCCGGACACAATCCGCCACTGATTGTTCATTCGGCAGGAACTGTCGAGCAACTCGCATCGGGAGGCTTACCACTTGGGATTAAGCCTGACGCTGAGTATCGTGAAGGCCGCACTCAGTTGCAGCAGGGAGACGTGCTCGTTATCTACTCTGATGGTGTGACGGAAGCCGTCAGCCCGACAGGTGAAGAGTTTGGCGCTACACGATTGTATGAAGTAGTGTCGCGTAACATTGAAGCATCCGCGGCGGGAATACGCGATCGCATCGAGTCGTCGTTGACAAAATTTGCACAGGGGACAAGTGCCGCCGACGACATTACGTTGGTGATCGTCAAACGCCAGACCGAAGCAAAACTCTCCGCAAGCGCAGGTGACTAAGACAGGATTACAGGATTACAGGATTAACGAGAAATAAACCCTTATGCGGATTTGCACGAAAAAGTATCTAGGGGCACTCTTCTCTGTGCTCCCTCTGTGTCCTCTGTGTCTCTGTAGTGGTTAAATCAGAGCAAAGATCACCACAGAGACACAGAGGACACAGAGGGAGCACAGAGATATCCTGTCAGGTGTTATGGATCCAGACACTGATATTGGTGGCCCACTCCACAAGTTTCCCGTTACAGACCACTCGGCTATCGTAGGCGCACGTAGCGACGATCAGCTTATACGCCGCCGCGCTTTTGATACCATTCTGGCCAGCTATTGGAAACCAGCTTACAAATACATTCGCCTTAAGTGGCAGGCAGATAACGAGGACGCAAAAGATCTAACCCAGGGCTTCTTTGCAAACGCGTTCGAGAAAAATCACTTTGCCCGCTACGACGCCGCCAGGGCCAGCTTTCAGACCTTTTTGCGAACCTGTCTGGACGGGTTTGTCGCAAACGAACGCAAGGCCGGCCGGCGACTCAAGCGCGGCGGCGACATGGACCACTATCAACTCGACTTCGTCACCGCAGAACATGAGCTTGCCGCGCATGCAGCCACTGCGGATCTGAATCCCGAAGAGTACTTTCATCGCGAGTGGGTGCGTTGGATGTTTACGATCGCTGTCGAGGCGTTTCGACAACGCTGTGACGAGTCGGGCCGGACCATCCACTTTCAACTGTTTGAGCGCTATGACCTGGGTGATGATGCGAATGTTTCGTATGCCTCGCTGAGTAAAGAATTCGGGCTCGAGCCCGCGACCGTGACCAATTACCTGGCGGCTGCGCGCCGTGACTTCCGCGGGATCGTTTTAGATAAGCTTCGTGAAATAACTGCCACGGACGACGAGTTTCGTGCCGAAGCTCGCTCGCTGCTTGGAGCCGATGTCAAATGAAGTGGCTCTCAGACGACAAGTTGAACTATCTCCGGACCATCGTTGGGAATCCGGACTTCAGTTCAACCAAGTACGCATTCATAAAAGAGCTTGCACGCGGCGGCATGGGCACTGTGTATTTGGCCGAGGACAGAGAACTCAACCGGCTGGTTGCAATCAAAGTTCTCAATACGCCGGAGATAACTGAGGACCTGCGCAACCGGATGGTTCGTGAAGCGCAGATCATCGCCAGGCTCGAGCATCCGGGAATTGTTCCCGTTCACGATGTCGGCGTCTTGGCCGATGGCCGGGTCTTTTATGCGATGAAGTTTGTTCGCGGCAGCCGGCTCGATGAGTATGCAACTCAGAATGCGTCAGTCAGGGATCGGCTGCGAAAGTTTCAAGCTGTTTGCGATGCTGTGGCTTTTGCTCATGCCCATGGGGTGATTCATAGGGATCTCAAGCCGCAAAACATCATGATCGGGTCATTCGGGGAAGTGCTCGTGCTGGATTGGGGAGTCGCGAAAATACTGCGCAACCCTGTTTCGTCTGAAGCCGACACGCTGCTACTGCCGGTGGCAGAAACCAAAAACGAGAAGGCCAGGCTCGTAGTAGACACGTCTCACGGCACAATTATCGGAACGCGTGATTACATGTCTCCGGAACAGGCGCGAGGTGAGACTAACCAACTCGACGAGCGAGCAGATGTTTATTCACTCGGCGCCGTGCTCTATTTTTTACTTACAAATCGACCACCCTCCGAGGCCAGGCCGCGGTCTATAAATCCTAAAGTCAGCAAACCAGCCGAGGCTATCTGTTTGAAAGCAATGTCGAGAGAGATTGGCAGTAGATATTTCGGTGCGTCAGAACTATCGACGGACATTGGCCGGTTGCTCGATGCGGAACCAGTTTCGGCTTACCGCGAAAGTGCGATTGAGAAGGTTAGCCGGTGGGTCAGCAAGAACCGTTTTCTGGTCTTACTGGTGCTCGCGTACCTCTTAATGAGAATTTTTTTCGTTTTTACCTCTCGACCCTAAAGATTTCTTGCAAGACGTTTAATAGAAGGACAGAACGATCTAACACAACAGGAGAAACCGAAATGTCCAAACCCCTGATTGGAGTAGTGCTTGGCGCTATCCTCGGCGCTATCGACGGTTTGACCGCATGGTTCACGCCGGCCGCTAGAGATCAACTTGGTGGAATCGTCATCGGTTCCACGCTCAAGGGAATAATCGCTGGAGTCGCGATCGGCTTCTTTGCGAAGAGGTTTCATTCACTGCCGATTGGAATCCTCTTTGGCCTTCTGGTGGGCGCGTTATTGGCCTATCTGACGGCCCTTATGCAGGGTGGCTATTACTTCGAGATCATTCTGCCCGGCACCATGGTTGGATTGATCGTAGGCTTCGCCACGCAGAAATACGGAAAGACACCCGCTACAGCGAATAGTTAATTCGCTTTTGTGCCTTCTTGTGACTAAAGGAGAAAAATAAATGCCGAGAGTTGTTCATTTTGAAATCCACGCGGGCGATCCGGATCGCGCCGTCAACTTTTACAAAACTCTGTTTGGATGGACTTTTCAGAAATGGGAAGGGCCGATGGAATACTGGCTGGTCACTACTGGTCCAGACGATCAGCCCGGAATCAATGGCGGCCTTCTGCCGCGCCGTGGTGAAATTGATGGGCAGGCCGTCATCGCTTATGTCTGCACAGTCGACGTAGCCAATGTCGATGCTTCATTGGAAACTGCTCTGGCAAACGGCGGACAGGTAGCCGTTCCGAAGATGCCGATACCAGGGATGGGTTGGTTGGTCTATTGCAAAGATACTGAAGGAAACATTTTCGGCATGATGCAGAACGATCCCAACGCACAGTAAAAATCGCCACGGATTACACGGATTACTTATTTAAAAAGCTGAGCTGGCACAATCTATCTTTGTAATCCGTGTAAATCCGTGGCTAATCGCTTGGTTTGCCTTGCAGCAGCGGCTCTGATTTCAACGTTTGAGGCCCGTTCTCATTACACAAAGCAAATGACCCGCCTTCATACATCGTAACTCCCGCGTATTCCCCTTTTGCGTTGAGTATGTAGAAGCTGATGCCAAAGTTTGGCAGACCCCTGCTGTTCAAGAGTCTTTTCTCAATGGTGTTGTTCTTGATTCTCGTCAAAACTTCCATGCCTGCGTCTTTGGGGTGAGCACCACGGCGCATCTCCTCGACGATCACAAACGAACAGAGATTGAAGAGATTTGCTTCACCGCGGCCGGTTGATCCGGCGGCGCCAATCGCACCATCAACATAAAGGCCGGCGCCGAGGATCGGAGAGTCGCCCAGTCTTCCAGGGATCTTCCATGCGAGTCCACTCGTCGTTGTGACGCCGCAAATCTCGCCTTTCGAGTTGATTCCGTCGCAGTTGATCGTGCCGTGCATATTCTCTTCACGTATCAGACCTTCAGCAAGCATCTCGAGCGCTGCGTGTCGTCCAGCCTCGGCCCGCTTTTTGGGATCGAGATAGTGGCTTGGATCCGTTCTTTGTTTCCACTCGAGCCACCGCTTGCGCGAGTTGTCTGTGTTGAGGTCGTCTTCGATCTTGAATCCCATGTTGCGTGCAAAATCCTGCGCGCCTTTACCGACGATGAGATGGTGGTCCGTGTTCTCCATTACTGCCTTGGCCACCAGTGAAGGAGTGCGCACACCTTCGAGGGCTCCGACGGCGCCGGCACGTTTCTTTGGACCATGCATGCATGATGAGTCGAGTTGAACTGCTCCGTCAGCATTTGGCAAGCCGCCGTAACCTACGCTGTCGTCGAGTGGATCGAGTTCGACGATATTCACGCCGGCGATGACGGCGTCGAGCACATCGGAGCCGCCGGTGATCATCGTGAAGGCTTTTTGCACCGCCGTTACGTTGCCACCGTTCTTAAATCTATTGCCGTTGGCGGAGGCGATGACGGCCGGTTTGACGACGCTCTGCTTCAGTATCGCCGGAAAACCAACGACCTCAGTTCTGGTCGCAGCCAGAGTCAGCCCCGCAACAGCCGAGTTGCGCATGAAATCACGGCGTTTCATTCTTTTGCTCATGGTCCGTATTTTGCCACAGATCAACACGGATTACACAGATCAAGATAGAGAGTTTTTGTTTTTATCTGTGTCATCTGTGTTTATCTGTGGCGCTAATGCTTCTTTAATCTTTTCGGCGGTTTTTGGGCCGATGCCGTCGACCATGTCGAGGCCGCCGGAGGCGACGAAGGTTTTTAGTTCAGCCAGTGAAGATACTAT
>Ga0256867_10000989_pt1 | contig 11765 bp, 10 predicted proteins | sample RVTome_15_FD_185939 | JGI IMG/M metagenome (GOLD analysis project Ga0256867, IMG submission 185939) | Soil microbial communities from uranium-contaminated site in the Upper Colorado River Basin, Wyoming, United States - RVT150D86 (HiSeq) ... | reverse complement strand
GGTCGAAGGTGCACGGTTTCAACCTCGGAACCGCCTTCACCTGGCACGACGCCATCGTGATCCCCGAGGAGTACCACACCGAGGGCTTTGGGATCATGCTGGTCGTCTCGGCAGGAGAGGAGTCCGTGTTGACCATCGACGACGTCGAGATCAAGGGGACCGTGAACGAGGCCGGCTCCACCACTACGAGCACCCTCGCCTCCACGACTACCACCAAGAAGGCCACCACCACGACCACGGCAACTACGACGACGTCTCTACCGGCCTCAACGACTTCGACCACGACCCGCCCCACCAGTACGACGACGACAGTGCCCTCGACGACCACAACGGTGTCCCAGGAGGTCGTGCCTCTGATCGGGCCGACCGTGCCACCCAATAGTGGGATCCGCAACGCCGAGCATGGTCTGCTCGCCAGGTACGACAGTCGCAGCTTCGGTGGTGGGGGCCTCGGAATCGAGGACATCGAGGTGCTCGGGGTGGAAGTCACCGCTGACTTCTCGATCACGGCCGAGGCGTTCGGGGCGGCGAAGACCGGGATCGCAGTGCTGGCCCTGATCATGGGGGCAGCCGTCGTCAGCGGGATGGACTGGCGCCGCACCCGCAACATCCCCGGCTGAGTCTCAACCGGCAAGCTCCTTGTCGTGCGGTGATCGAAACCGCGGGGTGACCACCACGTCACCCATCCATTGTTGAAGCAGGCCGGCCTTCGTCTCGACTATCTCCGACGCCTCGCGACCGACGTCTTCCAACAACTCGTAGACGATCTCCCCGGTCTTTCTTTGGGCCCACCCACCAACGACTCGTCCGTCGACCCAAATGGTTGGTCCTGCGTTGCCGTTTCGGTCGAAGAGCGTCGGGTAGTGGTCTCCCAGGTACCAATCACGCTCCTTCCATCCCATGGTGGTCGGGTCGAGCGATGGGAGCAGCGCCACCCATGGCTCCGCCTCCTCTTCGGGCTCGAGACCGTCTGCAAGCAAGTACCCGATTCCACCGTCGAGGTCGACCTCGATCGCGCCCACGTCGGCGAGTGCCTCTCTCGCCTGGCGGGCAGTCCACCCGGTCCACCACCGGATGTCGGTCTCGGTTCCGGGACCGAAGGCGCGCAGCCAGCGGCGAATCAGCTCTCGGGATGCTGTCCTGGTGGGAAGGTCTTGGATGGGCGCGCCGAGCCATGACTCCATCTCCGACCAGTGGTACTGGCTGCTCACCCAGGTCCCTATGGGGCGGCCCCTGGTGACCTGTCCCTCCAGAGCGAGCTGCACCATCGTGTTGGTGACCATCCTCGTCCTCCCCATGAGCTTGCCGGCCTTGTTGTAGAAGACCATCTCCCGGTCGAGCTCAGGCACCAGACTGGTGAGGTCCCTCCCCAAAGTGTCGCCCTTCTCGGCCAGTACGGAGAGGATTCGGGGAGTGACTTCGGTCAGCCAACGGTCACCGTCGTCTGCCACCCCCTGGTCTTCGATGATCTTGGTGAACCTTCGTCTACTCGAAGTGGCGATCGATCGAGTTGCCGAGCTGTCAACGAGAGGCATGACCGACTGCGAGACAACCCAGAGGGTGCGACGCATGCCATAGATGCGGACCAACTCCCGGTCGTCGTACAAGGCGCGCTCCAACATGGTCGGATCGAATCCGGGGACACGCGCCTGACATGACAAGAAGACCGTCGCCGGGTCGGAGGAATGGAGACCCACCAGTGCGTCGGCAGTCTCGACCGGGCTCCCTGCAGGGACGGAGAGGAGGTGGCGGTTGCCCAGTCGCGCCCGCCTTTGGTCGTCGGATATCCGGATCACTCCCACCCTGTATAGCGGGGCGGGTCATGACGATGGTTAGGGTTGCGGCCGAATCTGCTGTCTTTGCGCGAGAGAGGTTGAAGCATGGCCACGAAGAGCATCGGGCGGACCCATTGGGAGGGCGACCTGCTGACGGGGTCGGGTACCACGAGCCTCGACAGTGGGGCCGCCGGCCCCCTGGAAGTCACCTGGAAGGCCCGAGCCGAGGAGCGTGGATCGACGACGAGCCCCGAGGAGCTGATCGCCGCGGCACATGCCTCGTGCTATTCGATGGCGTTCTCCAGCACCCTCGCCAAGAACGAGACACCACCCACCAGCCTCGATGTCCAAGCCACGGTCACGTTCGTCCCTGGGGAGGGGATCACCACCGTCGAGCTTGAAGTTGTCGGTGTCGTCGACGGGATCTCCGAGGAGAAATTCAAAGAGCTAGCCGAGACGGCGAAGAACGGTTGCCCGGTGTCCAAGGCATTGGCCGGCAACGTGGAAATCACCATCGAGGCCAGCCTGACTTAGCGCCACCCGGCCGCGACCTGTGGTTGGGGCCAGGGGTGGGTGCGTTCGGCGATCAGCGAAACGGCGGCGATGGCCACCGTGAAACCAGCGAAGGCCAGAGCTGACCACGACCGACCGACCCACATGATCGCGATGAGGGCGAACACTGCTACCACGCGCTCGGCGGTCACTCGTCTTATTGCCCGGTAGGTGCCGGCGACTATCGCGGCGAATACCAGGGCGGTGCCTCCGGCGAGTGTCAGGCGGTGGCCCAGCCCGAGGATGCGGTCGGGATGCGCTACGACTTCTTCCAGGCCCACGGCAAACATGACAATCCCGACGACGATCGGGTAGTGGATGTACGAATAGACATCACGGGCAAATCGTCCAAGAGCCTTGCCCGTCAACGTGGTGAAGTAGCGCTCGGCATAACGCGCCGCCCGGTCGAAGTAGGCCCACCACAGCGTCGCTACCCCGGCGAAGGCGATCACCATCGCCCCCAAGTGCTCGGCGTCCAATTCAACATCGACCGCGGTCAAGCCGATCGCAACGATCGATTCACCCAGCGAGATGATGATGAACAACCCGTTTCGCTCGGCGAAGTGTGGGGCGTCGACCGCCCAGGTCCCTCGTCCGGCATTCAGTGCGGCGAAGAAGTCGAGGATTCCTCCGGCGAGATACAGCAATACGAGAGCGTCTCCGCCGGTCAAGCTCCCCGCCAACACCAGGCCTGCCGCAAGAGACGAGATGGGGAAGAACGTCCAGAAAGCGGCACGCTGGGCGGGGAAGTCTTTCGACTCGAACCAGTAGAGACCGGACGCCAGCAGCCGCACAAGGAAGTAGGTCCAACCGAAGAGAGCTGATGTCTCGTCGAAGGCGCCGGGGACGGCCAGCGCCATGACCAGGGTGGTGGCCATCGTCGTCAGCAGGAACAACTTGATCTGGGCCGAATCGGTCCCGGACCAGTTGGTGGTCCAGGTGTACGTCGTCCATGTCCACCAAAGGAGAAAGAGGATGAAGGCACCTTTGGCGAGACCGGCCGGGCTGGGGTCTGAGTGAACGACACCGACCACCTGTGTGATGGCGAACACATACACCAGGTCGAAGAACAACTCGATCGTCGTAGCGGTTCGTCCCGTACCGCCACGAACCACGATGTCGGGCTCGGACACGAGCCCACGCTAGATCAGTCGCTCTGACGCTTCCGGTAGGCGGCGACTGCCTCTCGTGTCGAGCAGGTGTTGGAGCAATGACGTCTCGATCGGTTGCGGGAACCGTCGATGTAGACGTCCTGACAGGTCCCCGAGTCGCAGACCCCGAATCGGTCGACACCATGCTCGACGATCACGCTGGCAAGACCCATGCCGGTGATGGCGCCTAGCCAGGACACCATCGAGGAATCGAGCGGCTCGAAGTGCAGATGTGGAGTGCCACTATGGGTGGAGAGCCGTGGCTTGGCCCCGTACTCGTCGAGCAGGAAGTTCACTCGCTTTGCCGCCAGGTCTTCGTCGCCCGACTCGAAAACCTCGCGAAGCGAGCTGCGAAGTCTCTGCACAGCGGCCAGGTCAGACTTGCGGGCCGGCTTGGCGTTGCCCTCCCACAGCGGTCTGAAATCATCGAGGAACGCCGTCATCTGCTCGGCGTTCATCATGTCGTCTCTGGTTATTCCCTCGGTGTTCACCAGGGCAACGGCCAGCTCGACTGGTTTGGTAGTGTAATGAGAGAAATCCATTTGACTTGTTACCCTTCAGGGTCTAGTGTAATAAGTGTAAGCAAAGATGGTTGTTACTGCAACCCTTGATATGAACGATACAGAAAGGACGGCTTCGCAATGTATGACCTTGCAGTCGCCATTCAACAGGAGCGTCGCTGCCTGGCGAGCAAGCATCGTGTTGCCGCCAGTCAAAGACGAGACTTGACGTTGTCAGTAGGTAAGTACCGACTGACGATTTCCAAGGCCGACCGCTAACCCAGTTGCACCAGGCGGTCAGCCGTGAGGGGGTGGCCGGTAGGATCCTTCCTCCATGCCTACCGGCTCACCCTCAGAGTTCGAATCAAGCATCGACCGCGTGATCCGCGAGGCAATGGAGTCCGGGGACTTCGACGACTTACCAGGCGCCGGCCAACGCATCCCGGGCACAGGCACAGTCGATGACGAGGGTTGGTGGATCAGGTCCTGGGTCGAGCGCAACCGAGACCCTCAGGACGAGTCTTCGGACCCTGATTGACGGAAGACGGGCGAGAATCGCCCGTCTTCTCATGTTTTGCGGGACATCGGCGGCCCGGGATCCCCCAGCCCGGGCCGTCGATACCTTCAGCCGACCGTTACCCGATCAGAAGGTTGAGATGCCCTTCTGAACTGACTCCGCTCGACCGTCCCGGACATCCCCTCGACTGCCCGAAATCTCACGTGGCCGCAGAGCTCGCAGACTGCCCGCTCGATACCCGAAGCACGAACCGTCATCCTGTGTGAGTGTTCGCAGCTGGTCGATGCGGGTCTGGCCGATCGGTTGAACATCTGACTGCCTCCCTGGAAATTGCAACCAGATTCTCACTTCCGAACCTCGGGCTTCCCATGAGTCGAAAGACTCAATCCGAGGGCGAGAGTGCTCCAGCAATTCAGGCGCGAAGTCTCGTGCAAGGTGTTGACAGGCTCGCTAGTTTCTCACCCAGGAAGTTCCTGTTGGGAGGCAGGTTGAGACAAAGGCGGATCATGGGAGGCTGTCAACACGGCCAGACATTGACGACGGTCACAGCCGGCTTGGCGCGAACTGTGTGTGAGATCTGCGGTCATGTGAGCGTTCGATACGTGGAACGGGCCGTGCAGCTCTACACGACACGCGAGCTTCTCGCTCGAGATGGAGGGCGGGCCGGCGAGGTGGAGGAGCGACGCATATGCGACCTGTGCCGGCAAACCGCCATCTACTCGACTCCCGACGGCATCGTCTGCTCCGAGCACGCCTGGCAGGCGGCGGCCAAATCGAGTTGGGGCGGGGGCGTCGACCCATGGGTCCCCATTCCCCTCAAGATCACCTACCGCTGACGATTCACCGGATTCGTTCACTACCGTTCCACAGGTGAAACAGATCCTCCATTGGGTCGACGGTGAATTCACCGCGGGTTCCTCCGAACGGACCGGCCCCGTCTTCAACCCGGCCACAGGCGAGCAAACGGGCGAGGTCGCCTTTGCTTCGTCGGCCGACGTCGACAACGCGGTTGGCGCAGCCAGGAAGGCCTTCGAGTCCTGGCGGTATTCGTCACTGACCCAGCGCCAGAATGTCATGTTCTCGTTTCGGGAGATTGTCGCCGCCCGCCGCAGGGAGCTCGCCGAGACCCTCACCTCCGAGCACGGCAAGACGGTCGACGACGCGCTCGGCGAAGTCCAGCGCGGGCTCGAGGTCATCGAGTTCGCCTGCAATATCGCTCATCTGCTCAAAGGCGACTACTCCGAGCAGGTGTCGACCGGTGTCGACACCTACACGATCCGACAGCCGCTGGGGGTCGTGGCAGGCATCACGCCTTTCAACTTCCCGACGATGGTCCCCATGTGGATGTACCCGATAGCGATCGCATGTGGCAACACTTTCGTCCTGAAGCCCTCTGAGAAGGACCCATCCACCTCTCTGCTCGTGGCCGAGATGCTCGCCGAGGCAGGGTTGCCCGATGGTGTGTTCAACGTGGTGCACGGTGACAAGGAAGCGGTCGACGCCCTCATCACCCACCCCGATGTGTCGGCCGTCTCTTTCGTCGGCTCGACTCCGATCGCTCGCTACATCTACGAGACAGGAACCCAACACGGCAAGCGGGTCCAGGCGCTCGGTGGCGCCAAGAACCACATGATCGTGCTTCCCGATGCCGACATCGACCTGGCTGCGGACGCCGCCGTCAGCGCTGGGTATGGATCGGCGGGGGAGCGGTGCATGGCCATCTCGGCGGTGGTCGCCGTCGGGGATGCCGGTGACCGTCTCATCGACGGGGTCCAGGCACGTATCGAGAAGCTGAACGTCGGTCCCGGCGACCAGCCCGGTGTCGAGATGGGGCCATTGGTCACCCGGCAGCATCTCGAGCGGGTACGTGGCTATGTCGACGCCGGCGAGAGGGATGGCGCCCTCCTGGTCGCCGATGGGAGGAACTTCGTGGTCGACGGTTACGAGGACGGCTTCTTCCTCGGCCCGACCCTGTTCGACCGGGTCGATCCCGGCATGTCGATCTACACCGACGAGATCTTCGGCCCGGTGCTCTCCACCGTGCGCATGGCGCACTACGAGGACGCGATCCGGCTGATCAATGACAATCCATATGGGAACGGCACAGCGATTTTCACCAACGATGGCGGCGCCGCCCGCAAGTTCCAACAGGAGATCCAGGTTGGGATGGTCGGCATCAACGTGCCGATCCCCGTGCCCCTGTCGTTCTACAGCTTCGGCGGATGGAAGGACTCCATCTTCGGCTCACACGCCATCTACGGCCCCGAAGGTGTGCACTTCTACTCCCGTCAGAAGGTCGTCATCTCACGCTGGGCGGATCCCCTCCACCGCGGCGTCGATCTCGGCTTTCCCACCCACGGGTAATCGCCCTTTACCGTCCGACGTGCGATGAACACCGCTATGGGGTGTTCATCGCACGTGAGTGGTTGATTGTCTACACGTCCCCGGTAGTGGAGACCTCTTCGTAACCGGCCGACATCCCCCGCTCTTCGGGGGTGCCCGGGATGATGTTGTCCAGAAGCAGGCCGAGCACGGCAGCCGTGGCGATCCCGGATGAGCCGATCGAGACGACGATGTCGGTCAGCCAATCGACGCCGAAGAAGCTGAAGTCCTCAACGGAGCCGAAGTAGCTGGGGAACACGAAACCGGCGAAGAGCACGAATCCGACGATCATCAGGTTCCTCTGGGAGTCCATGTCGGCGCGTCGTAGCAGGGAGAGACCGATGGCTGCGATGAGACCGAACAGGGCGAGATACGCGCCGCCGACGATCGGTCCGGGGATGGTGGCCACCACCGCCCCGAACTTGGCGAAGAGCCCCAGCACCACAAGGGCGCCGGCTCCAAGGACCACGACATATCGGCTGGCGACCCTGGTGAGACCGACCAATCCGATGTTCTCCGAGTAAGAGGTCGAGGCGAAACCCCCGAAGAGACCGGTGGCAAAGCACCCCAGCCCCTCAGAGCCGATCCCGCGATTGATCGTCCGCGAGTCGGGGTCACGGCCGGTGGCGATCCGGGAAACCGCGTGGTAGTCACCGAACGACTCGATCATCGATGCCATGTAGGCGGCGAGGATGCCGATCAGCAGAGTCCAGTCGAACAGGGGAGTGCCCCAAGGGAACAGGATGCCGCCTTCGCCGACGACGACCCCACGGATCCAGTCGGCGTCGCCGACACCGGCAAAGCTGACAGCGGCCGGGCTGCCGTCCTCGAAGACACCGACCCCGGTGAGGATCCACGCAATGACGTACGAGGTGACGATGGCCAGCAGGATCGGGAACAGGGAGAAGAACCGGTACTTGGGTGCCAGCACCAAGGAGTACACGAAGACGAGGGCGAGCATCAACAGAGCCAGTGGCCAATGCTGTGCCGACGTCTGTGCCGCCGGGGCGAACAGGGACAGACCGATCAGAGCGATGACCGGGGCGATGGTGATGGGTGTCACGAAGCGTCGCAGGTACCCGAAGAGCCCGCCGAAGCCGATCGTTATCTCCACGAGAGCGCCGACCAGGATCAGCCCGGCGATATAGCGCATTGCGTCGGGGCCGGGGTGGGCGGCGATGATCGCGAAGAAGGGCACCAGGAAGGCGAAGGAGACACCCTGGATGATGGGGAGACGCGAACCGACCGTCACCTGCAGGAACGTGGCGATCCCCGAGCAGATGAACACCGAGCTCACCAGGATGGCGATCTCGGCCGTGTCCATCTCCATCGGGGGGCCCAGGATCAGCGGCACCAGGATCGTGGCTCCGAACATCGTGAGCACGTGCTGGAGCCCCAGCCCGAGAGCCCGGGCGAATGGCTTGGGTACGTCCTCGAGGCCGTAGTTCAAATCGACCTGCGTGGGGGCTGCGCTCATCACTTCCTCCCAGGAACTAGACAGTGTGGTTGGAAAATTACCGGCGGATTCAGGCTCGTGCCGCCCAGAATCGACACAAAATCACAGTGGCCACATCAGGGCCGGCTGTCCGTCCCACCGTGTCGACGAGTAGGTTGGGGCGAAGTCACATCAGGAGGAATGAATGGTCAACATGGTGCGTGCGGCGCTCGTTCAGACGGCCTGGACCGGAGACAAGGAGTCGATGGTCGAGAAGAACGTCAAGTACGCCTACGACGCCGCCGCGCAGGGGGCTCAGGTCATGTGTTTCCAGGAGCTGTTCAATGCTCCGTACTTCTGCCAGGTCCAGGACGACGAGCACAAGGACACCGCCGAGGCCGTCCCCGACGGCCCCACCGTGCAGCGGATGAAAGAGGTGGCAAAGGACACCGGGATGGTCCTCGTGGTGCCGATCTACGAGAAGGAGGACGACGGGCTCCTCTACAACACCGCGGCCGTGATCGATGCCGACGGCAGCTATCTCGGCAAGTATCGCAAGACCCACATCCCCCACGTGAATGGGTTCTGGGAGAAGTTCTATTTTCGGCCGGGCAACACCGGCTACCCGGTCTTCGACACTGCGGTGGGCCGCGTCGGTGTGTACATCTGCTACGACCGCCACTTCCCGGAGGGATGGCGCGCTCTCGGCCTGGCCGGCGCCAAGATCGTCTTCAACCCGTCGGCCACCAGCCGCGGCCTCTCGATGTATCTGTGGAACCTCGAGCAGCCGGCGGCGGCGGTGGCCAACGAGTACTTCATCGGGGCGATCAACCGGGTTGGCAAGGAAGAGTTCGGCGACAACGATTTCTATGGATCCTCGTACTTCGTCGACCCGCGTGGCCAGTTGGTCGGCGATCCTGCTTCGGACACCGACGAGGAGGTCATCGTCCGCGACCTCGACCTCGACCTGATCGATGAGGTGCGCAAGGTCTGGGCGTTCTATCGCGACCGGCGACCCGACGCCTACGACAGCCTGGTCGCCCCGTAGATGGGGAAGCACTCCGATCTCCACGCCCGTCACAAAGAGGTCTTGCCCTCCTGGATGGCGCTCTACTACGACCAGCCGATCTCGCTGGTCGACGGGGAAGGACGACGGGTGACCGACGCCGAGGGCAACGAGTACCTCGACTTCTTCGGTGGGATCTTGACCACGATGTCGGGTTACCGCGTGCCCGAGGTAGTCGATGCGATCAAGGCCCAGGCGGAGAAGATGCTGCACACATCGACGCTGTACCTGATCGAGCAACAGATCGATCTAGCCGAGAAGATCGCCGGCCTCTCTGGGATTCCCGGAGCAAAGGTCTTCTTCACCAACTCTGGCACCGAGGCCAATGACGCCGCCCTCATGCTCGCCACGCAATACCGAAAGTCGAATCAAGTGCTGGCCATTCGAGGGAGCTATCACGGGAAGTCGCACTCGGCGGTTGGAGTCACCGGGCAGAGGGCCTGGTCGGCCACCAGCTATTCACCTTTCAATGTCACCTACGTCCATGGTGGGTACAAGCTGCGCAGCCCGTTCGGCCACCTGGCCGACGACGAGTTCGTGACGGCGTGTGTCGATGATCTGAGAGATCTCCTCGATATCGCCACCGCCGGTGATGTGGCGGCGATGATCGCCGAGCCGATACAGGGGGTCGGCGGGTTCGCCACACCGCCTGATGGCTTCTTCGGCGCGATGAAAGAGGTGCTCGACGAGCACGGGATCCTCTTCATAACCGACGAGGTTCAGACCGGATGGGGGCGCACGGGCGAGCACTTCTGGGGCTATCAGGCTCACGGGATCACCCCCGACTTGCTCACTTTCGCCAAGGGTGTCGGCAACGGGCTGGCGATCGCAGGCGTGGTCGCCCGCCCCAACGTCATGGATTGTCTCCAGGCAAACTCCATCTCGACATTTGGAGGCAACCCTCTGGCCACGGCCGGTGCGCTCGCCAATCTCTCCTATGTGTTGGACAACGACCTGCAGACGAACGCCCTCAAGGTGGGCAACAGGCTCAAGAACGGCATACACAACATCGCCGACGGCACCCCCGAGATCGTCGAGGTCAGGGGTAAGGGTCTGATGATCGGGGTGGAGTTCGGAATGGCCGACGGGTCCCCGGATCCGGCACTCACCGGTCGGGTGATGGAGGCCGCCAAGAACGAGGGCCTGCTCATCGGGAAGGGTGGTCTGTACGGGAACACCCTCCGGGTGGCGCCGGCACTGTCGATCACCGAGGAGGAGGCGGACGAGGGGCTGGAGAAGCTGAAGAACGCCATCAACCGGGCACGGTCCGTGTAGATGTCTCGCATCGAGCCTGCACCGCGTCTCGGGATTCGCGACGCTGCGCCGCTTCGACGTGAAGAAGAGATCACTATTTTTCGCTGAGGAGATCTGGAGAAGAAGTCATGACCAAGACACTCATCAAGGGCGGAACCGTCGTCACCGCCATCGATCAGATGGATGCAGACGTTCTCATCGATGGAGACAAGGTGGTAGCTCTGCTTCAACCCGGGACGATGGAACTCGCCGCTGAGACGGTGGTCGACGCCGTCGGCAAGCTGGTGATCCCGGGCGGGATCGATGTGCACACCCACATGGAGTTGCCGTTCGGGGGCACCTTCGCCGCCGACACCTTCGAGACGGGAACGCGGGCGGCGGCATGGGGTGGCACCACCACCATCATCGACTTCGCCGTCCAGACCGTGGGGCAGTCGGCAATGGATGGTTGGGAGGCGTGGATGGGCAAAGCGCGGGGCAACTGCGCCATCGATTACGGGTTTCACATGATCACCGGTGACATCAACGACCAGACATTGAAGGAGATGGAGCTGCTCAGCCGGGAGGGCGTCACCAGCTTCAAGATGTTCATGGCCTACCCGGGCGTCTTCTACTCCGACGACGGTCAGATCCTGAGGGCTATGCAGAAGGCCGCCGAGGACGGGTCGACTATCTGCATGCATGCCGAGAACGGCATCGCCATCGATGTCCTGGTGGAACAGGCCCTGGAGCGCGGCGAGACCGACCCCATTCATCATGGCATCGTGCGTAAGTCGATCCTGGAGGGCGAGGCCACCCATCGGGCCATCAGGCTCGCCGAGCTCACCGGTGCCCAGCTCTACGTCGTCCATCTCTCGGCCCAGGAGGCACTCGACGAGGTCATCATCGCCCGTGACGAGGGTCTTCAGGTGTTCGCCGAGACCTGTCCGCAGTACCTCTTCTTGTCGCTGGCCAATCTCGGCAACGGCTTCGATGGCGCCAAGTACGTTTGCTCGCCTCCCCTTCGGGACGAGGACGAGGGCCACCAGGATCGTTTGTGGCAGGGGCTGCGCACCAACGATCTTCAGATCGTCTCGACGGATCACTGCCCGTTCTGTATGGGAGACCACCACAGGTTCGGGACCCAGAAGCAA
>Ga0256867_10000988_pt1 | contig 11766 bp, 11 predicted proteins | sample RVTome_15_FD_185939 | JGI IMG/M metagenome (GOLD analysis project Ga0256867, IMG submission 185939) | Soil microbial communities from uranium-contaminated site in the Upper Colorado River Basin, Wyoming, United States - RVT150D86 (HiSeq) ... | reverse complement strand
AGGAGGAGGCCACCGTGAAGCGCCTCCACCGGCGGGGACGCCGTGTCACGCTGGTCCCGGAGAACCCGACCATGGAGCCCTTCGACCTGCCGGAGGGCGGCCGTATCCTGGGCCAGGTGGTCGCGGTCCTCCGCCGGCTCTAACCGAGGCGGGACCGGCGGGACACTGGGCGGACCGAGAAGCCGCCGGCCCACGCCAGCTGGTCCTCCCGCACCCGAGCCCTGACGACCGTTCCGGTCGTGTTCGGGTCGGCCGCTATGACCTCCGCCTCCCGGTACAGCCGAGCCACCACGTCCTGCCGCTGGTACGGCACCAGGAGCTCGACCTCGATCGGCGGCCTCGGGAGCGCGGTCTCCACCCGCTCCAGGAGCGGCCCGAGCCCCTCCCCCCGTAGCGCCGAGACCGGCACGCCCTCGGGATGGCGCCGTCCCGCCCTGGCCCGATCCACGTCCGCCAGTAGATCCATCTTGTTCAGCACGAGGACCTCCGGTATCCCCCCGGCTCCGATCTCGGCGAGCACGTCCCGGACCGCGGCGACCTGCTCCTCCACGTCCTCGGCCGAGGCGTCCGCCACGTGCAGGATCAGCGAGGCCAAAGCTACCTCCTCGAGGGTCGACCGGAACGCCTCCACCAGGTCGTGGGGAAGCTTGCGTACGAACCCGACGGTGTCGGACAGGGTGGCGGTCCGGCCGCCGGGCATACGGAGCCGCCGCACCGTGGGGTCGAGGGTGGCGAACAGCTGGTCCGCCACCAGGACGCCCGCGCCGGTCAGCGCGTTCATCAGCGTCGACTTGCCCGCGTTCGTGTACCCGACCAGGGCCACCTGGGCCACGCCCGACCGCTCCCGTCCGGCCCGCTTCACCGAGCGGGCCGTGGACAGGTCCGCGATGTCCCCCTTGAGCTTGCTGATCCTGCGCCGGATACGCCGCCGGTCGACCTCCATCTTCGTCTCGCCCGGGCCTCGCCGGGTCCCGATGCCGCCGCCCATCCTCGACATCGCCTCGCCCCACCCGCGGAGGCGCGGCAAGAGGTAGTTCAGCTGGGCCAGCTCCACCTGAGCCTTGCCCTCCCTGGACGCGGCGTGGAGCGCGAAGATGTCGAGGATCAGGGCCGTCCGGTCCACCACCTTCACCTTCAGCCGCTCCTCGAGGTTGCGCAGCTGCGCCGGCGTGAGCTCGTCGTCGAACACCACCAGCCGGGCCCCGGCCGCGTGGATCATGGCGTGAAGCTCGTCGAGCTTCCCCCGACCGAGGAACGTGGTGGGGTCGGGCTCGTCCCGCCGCTGGACCAGCCGGCCGACCACCTCGGCGCCGGCCGTGTCGGCCAGCGCGGCCAGCTCGTCGAGGGAGGCCTCGTCACCCCGGCGATCGATACCGGCCAGGACGGCCGGCTCGAGCACGGCCGGGCGCCATACCGCCGAGAGCGGTGACTCGGAGACCCGCCGGCCGGTCACGTCACTCCAGGACCGAGCGGAGCCGGTCCATGGCCTCGGCCAGCCGGTCGTCGGACACCGTGAGCGCGAACCGCACCCACCCCTCCCCCAGGGTCCCGTAGCCGGGCCCGGGGGCGGCCACCACGCCGGCCCGGTCCAGCAGCAGCTCGCAGAAGTCGGCCGAGGACATGCCGTCGCGGGTGGGGAACCACACGTAGAACGACCCGAGCGGCGCCTTCAGGTCCCAGCCCAGCGAGTTCAGCGTGTCCACCGCCAGATCCCGGCGCCGTCGGTATCGCTCCCGCGACTCCACCAGGTGATCCACCGGCCCGGTCAGCGCCACCACCGCGGCGCGCTGGATCGCGTTGAATATCCCCGAGTCCATGTTCGTCTTCACCGTGGCCAGCGCCTTGATCGCCTGGGCGTTGCCCACGGCCCAGCCCACCCGCCACCCGGTCATGTTGAACGTCTTCGACATGGATCCGAACTCGACGGCCACCTCTTTGGCTCCGGGGACCTGGAGCACGCTGGGGGCCTCGTAACCGTCGAAGGTGATCTCCGAGTACGCCGCGTCGTGGGCCAGGAGGATCTCGTGCTCGCGGGCGAAGGCCACCGCCGACTCGAACAACGGCAGCTCGGCCACCGCAGCGGTCGGGTTGGACGGGAACCCGAGCCAAAGCACCCTGGTGTGCTCCGAGACACGGGCCGAGCCGAGCTCGGGGAGGAACCCGGTCTCCTCGGGGTGCGGCAGGGACACCGGCGTCCCCCCGGCCAGCCGGGTCCCGGTCTCATACACGGGGTAGCCGGGGTCGGGGACCAGGACCTCGTCCCCGGGGTCCACGAACGCCCAGGCCAGGTGGGCGATGCCTTCCTTCGACCCGATCAGCGGCTGGACCTCGGTGTCGGGGTCTAGGTCGACGCCGAAACGCTGCCGGTACCAGTCGGCCACGGCCCCCCGCAGCGCGGGCAGCCCGTAGTAGGAGGGGTACTGGTGGGTTGTGGGGTCCTCGGCGGCCTCCTGGAGCGCCTCGACCACGTGCCGGGGCGTGGGGGTGTCGGGATCGCCCACGCCGAGCGAGATGACGTCCACGCCGGCCTGACGCTTCGCAGTGACCTTCCGGTCCAGCTCCGCGAACATGTACGGGGGAAGGTCCACCACCCGGCGGGCGATCCTCATCGCCGAGCCTCCTCGGCCAGCCCCGCCAGCCACGCCGGGGCCAGCTCCCCGTCGAACACGTGGGCGACGGGGCCGTCGAGGTACACGTGGTCGTCCTCGGCCCATTCGACGTCGAGGTCGCCTCCCTCGAACCGAACCACGGCCCGGCGGCCGGCCAGGCCCATCAGGTTGACGGCCACTATCGAGGCGCACGCCCCGGTGCCGCAGGCCAGCGTCTCTCCCACGCCGCGCTCCCAAACCCGGACGTCGAGACGGCCTTCCTCGACCCGCACCCATTCGATGTTCGTCCGCGCCGGGAAATCGGGGTGGTGCTCTAGCGCCGGCCCGATCCGGGGGAGGTCCAGGGCCGCCAGGTCTGTGGCGCCCACCAGGACCAGGTGGGGGTTCCCCATCGACACCGCCGCGGCCCGGTACTCAGCGCCGGCGTCGGGGAACGGGCGGTCCACGAACCGCTCACCCGTCGGGCCGGCCATGGGGATCTCCCCGCGGGTCAGCCCGGGCGGACCCATGTCGACCCGGGCCCCGGTCATCTCCCCGTCCTCCATGGTGACCTCGATACGCTTGACGCCGGCCGGGGTGTCAACCTCGATGGCCTCGTCGCCGGTCAGCCCCCGCTCGAGGAGGAACCGGGCCAGGCACCGCATCCCGTTCCCCGAGGTCTCGGCCCGTCCCCCGTCCGCGTTCCACAGCTCCATGGCGAACGGGGCCTCCCGGCCCCGGGTCACCCGGATCACGCCGTCGGCGCCGACCCCCCGGCACCGGTCGCACATCGCCGCCGCCAGGGCCGGCGTCAGCGCGATCCCGTCCTCCAGGTCCTCGACCAGGAGGAAGTCGTTCCCCGCACCGTGGTACTTCGAGAACCTCATCCCAGGTACCTCTCCTCGATCTCGTCAACGAGCGCCGCGGCGCCCTCCGGCCCGGCCTCGAACCAGCGGACCCGGGGATCGCGGCGGAACCACGCCATCTGGCGGCGGGCCAGGTTCCTGGTCCGCCGGACGATCCGCTCGACGGCCTCGTCCAGACGCCACCGACCGGCCAGGTGCTCGGCCACCTCCAGGTACCCGATGGCCTGGGAGGCCGTGAAGGCGAAACCTCGGTCGAGGAGGCCCCGAACCTCGTCGACGAGACCCTCGTCGATCTGCCGGCGAACCCGGGCCTCGATCCGGGCCCGGAGGACGTCCGGCGGCATCGTCACGCCGGCCGCGCGCACCCGGTCATCAGGATATCGGTCCCAGCCCCGGGCGAACGAGGAGAACCGGCGGCCGGTGATGGCGGCCACCTCGAGGGCCCGGATCGCCCGCCGGGCGTTCGAAGGCTCCATCCCGGCCGCGGCCCGGGGGTCGAACCCGGCCAGCCGGCGGTGGAGCTCCTGGGAACCGATCGCCGCGGCCTCGGCCTGAAGCGCCTCCCGCACCCCCGGCTCGGTGCCGGGGAACTCCAGGTCGTCCACCACGGCCCGGAAGTACAGCCCCGAGCCCCCCACCAGCAGCGCCGGGTGGCCTCGGTCCAGGATCCCGGCCAGGGCCCCCCGGGCCATGGCCTGGAACCGGGCCACGGAGAACGGCTCCACGGGGTCGGCCACGTCGAGGAGGTGATGCGGCACGCCGGCCCGCTCCTCCGGCGAGGGCTTCGCCGTGCCCACGTCCATCCCCCGGTAAACGGTCATCGAGTCGACCAGGACGATCTCGGCGCCCAGGCGCCGGGCCAGCAGGAGGGAGGCGTCGGTCTTTCCCGAGGCCGTGGGCCCCACCAGGGCCAGGGGGACGTCGGTCCGAACGCGGCGGCCGGCGAGACCCGGAGCGGTGCGAACCGCGCTCACGCCGGCACCGCGGCCGACACCCGCTCCCCCACCAGGTGGTGGGGATGGGCCCGGGAGATCCGCACGTCGAGCAGCTCGCCCGGCGTGGGGGTGCCAGGGAAATTCACCACCTTGTTCGTACGGGTCCGCCCCTGGGCGCCACCCTTCCGCCCGGTCCCCTCCACGAGCACCTCGACCTCGGTCCCCTCCAGGGTCCGGTTCCGGGACAGCGAGACGCGCTCCTGGAGCTCGACCAGCCGGTCGAACCGCTCCTGGACGACCTCCTTGGGGACCTGCTCCCCGTACCCGGCCGCCTCGGTCCCGGCGCGGGGCGAGTACTGGAACGTATACGCGGCATCGAAGCCGGCCGCCTCGACCACCCTGAGCGTGTCGGCGAAGTCGGCCTCGGACTCGCCGGGGAAGCCCACGATGACGTCGGTGGTCACGGCGATCCCCGGGATGGCCGCCCTGATCCGCTTCAGCCAGTCGAGGTACCGGGCCGACCGGTACGACCGGCGCATCCGCCGCAGCACCTGGTCGGACCCGGACTGCAGCGGGAAGTGGATGTGCTCGCACACGGCCTCGCTCTCGGCCATGGCCTCGATCACGTCCGGGGTGAAGTCGTGGGGGTGCGGGCTGGTGAACCGGATCCGCTGGATCCCGTCCACGTCGTTCACCGCCCGGAGCAGGGCGCCGAACAGGGGCCGGCGCGACGAGCCCGGCACCGTGAGGTCGCGGCCGTACGTATTGACGTTCTGGCCCAGGAGGGTCACCTCGACCACCCCGTCCGCGGCCAGGCCCTGGACCTCGGCCATGACGTCGCCGAGGGCCCGGGACCGCTGGGGGCCTCGGACCAAGGGCACGATGCAGAACGTGCACCGGTTGTCGCACCCCACGGACACGCTCACCCAGGCGTGGTGCCGGACATCGCGGCGGGCCGGGAGCGCGGACGGGAACACCTCGGTGAATTCCCGGACGTCCATCTGGGGACCGTCCCGCTCCGCGGTCCGGAGCAGCTCCAGGACGTTCGGCAGGGCGTGGGTGCCCACCACCACGTCGACCCACGGAGCCCGGCGCTGGATCTCGCCCCGGTCCTTCTGGGCCAGGCACCCGGCCACCACGATGCGCATCCGCGGGTTCCGCTGCTTGACAGGGAGGAGCCGGCCGAGGTTCCCGTACAGCCGGTCGTCCGCGTTCTGCCGGACCGCGCAGGTGTTCAGGACCACGACCTCGGCGCGCTCGGCCTCCTCGGTGCGGACCAGGCCGTCGGACTCCAGGAGGCCGGCGATGCGCTCCGAGTCATGCTCGTTCATCTGGCACCCGAAGGTGCGGATCAGGTACCGGCGGTCCTCGGTCACATGCTCCAGGTTACTTCGCCACCTCGACGGCGCGGGTCTCCCGGACCACCGTGATCTTGATCTGCCCGGGGTACTGGAGCTCCTCCTCGACCTGCTTGGCGATGTCCCGAGCCATGACCTGAGCCGCCAGGTCGTCGACCTCCTCGGGCTGCACCATCACCCGCACCTCCCGGCCCGCCTGCATGGCGAACACCTTGGCCACGCCGGGGTGCGATTCGCAGATCTCCTCCAGGCGCTGCAAGCGCTTCACGTACGACTCGATCGACTCGCGGCGGGCTCCAGGACGGGAGCCGCTGATCGCGTCGGCGGCCTGGGCCAGCACGGCCTCCACGGTGCGCTGCTCGACCTCACCGTGGTGCGACTCGATGGCGTGGATCACCTCGGGGGATTCCTTCAGCCTCCGGGCCAGCTCCGCGCCGATCAGCGCATGCGAGCCCTCCACCTCGTGGGTCAGGGCCTTCCCGATGTCGTGCATCAGCGCCGCCCGCTTCGGCAGCTCCGGGTCGATGCCGAGCTCGGCGGCCATGGCCCCCGCGATGTGCGCCGACTCCACCAGGTGCTTCAGCACGTTCTGTCCGTAGGACGTGCGGTACTGGAGCCGGCCAAGGACACGGACCATCTCCGGGTGGATCTCGGTGATCCCCACCTCGCCGATGGCCCACTCGCCCGACCGCTTGACCTGCTCCTCGACCTCCCTCGAGGACCGCTCGAACATCTCCTCGATCCTGGCCGGCTGGATCCGGCCGTCCTGGACCAGCTTGTCCAGGGTGAGCCGGGCCACCTCGCGGCGGACCGGGTCGAAGCTCGACAGCACCACGGCCTCGGGGGTGTCGTCGATGATCAGGTTCACCCCCGTGAGCGCCTCGAACGCCCGGATGTTCCGGCCCTCCCGGCCGATGATCCGGCCCTTCAGGTCGTCGCTCGGCAGCGTGAACACGCTGACCGTGGACTCAGCCGTCTGCTCGGAGGCAACCCGCTGGATGGCGATGGTGACGATCTTGCGGGCCCGGGCCTCCGCCTCCTCACGGGCCCGCTGCTCGATCTCCCGGACGGTGCCCATGGCCTCCCGCTTGGCCTGGTCGGTGAGCTGGGCGATCAGGGCGTCCTTGGCCTCCTGCGCGGTCATCCGGGCGACCTGCTCCAGGTGTCGCCGCTCCTCCTCGTGTGCCCGGGCCAGCTCGTCCCGCATCCGATCGATCTTCTCGCTCTTCTCGGCCAGAGCTCGAGCGGCCCGGTCGACCTCGGCGTCCTTCGCTTCTGCGGCTTCCTCGCGCTTGGCGAGCCGGGCCTCGCGCCGACGGCTCTCCTCCCGGCGGCCCCGGACGTCCTCCTCCGCCTCGCGGCGCATGGCCGCGATCTCCTCCTTGACCTCCAGCAGCGCCTCGCGGACGTGCTCCTCGGCCTGGGCCTGGGCGTCGGTGACCAGCTTGTGGGCCCGCGTCTCCGCGGAGGCCACGTCCCGGGCCGCCATGACCCATCGGATCCCGAAACCTGCCGCCACGCCGAGCGCCAGAGCCAGGGTGGCAACGAGTGCGATCTCCATCGTTCCTCCCGAATCCAAACGGGCCGGGCAACGAGGCCCGACCCACCCTCGGGACGATAACGACGGGATTCTGGGGACCGCTCCTAGGGTCCCGCGCGCCTCCTGGTCGAAGTGGTGGTGTCGATCGTCACGTCGCTGTCCGTCGTCTCGAGGGTCTCGTTGGCCTCTCTTCGTTCACAAAGGTACAACGACAGGGGTTGGATGGCAACGGGAGAACCCGCCGTCAGGCCCGGCGGGCGTTCTCGGCCTCGACCGCGGCCCGGCAGGCCAGGAGCTGGACGAAGGTAAGGGCCTCCTCGGGGTCCCGGAACGGCCGCCCCAGCGAGGCCATCAGGGTGGCCATGGCCGCCACCGAGACGCCCCGGCACAGCACCTCGACCTCCTCCCTGCTGAAGGGGCCCAGGCCGGCCATCAGGTCGCGGAACAACGAGTCGACCGCCTCCCGCCGGGGCTCGCCCTCCGACCGGCGCCACCGCTCGGCGAGGTCGCGAAGGTACCGGTCGCTGGCGCCCTTCACCGGATCTCCATCTCGGCGATGGCCCGGCGCACGGCCGACCGGGCGATCACGGGCTCGTAGCCGCGGCGGATCAGGTAGCCGAGCAGCCGCCGGTGGACCACGTCGGGCGACAGCGACCGCAGGCGTTCCATTCGCGCGCTGGCCAGCTCGAAGGCCAGGTCGGCGTCGTCCTCGGGCTGGACCTCGTCGACGGCGCGCTCGGCCAGGTCGCGATCGACGCCCTTTACCCGCAGCGCGGCCAAGCCGGCCCGACGCCCCAGCCCCCGTCGCCGCTGGTGCTCGGCGAGCTCACGGGCGAACCGTTCGTCGTCGACCAGGCCGACGTTCTCCAGATCCATGAGGGCCGACTCGACCTCCTCCGGTTCATAGCCGGCCCGGATCAGCCTGGCCCGAAGCTCGTGCCGGCTCCGGGACCGAACCGAGAGGAGCCGGAGCGCCCGGTCCTTGACGGAGGTCCTGGGGCGCTCCCGGGTGGACACCTAGCCCGCTCCCGCCTTCGCCCTGGCCGTCTCCTTCTTCGCGGCCGGCGGCTCGGCCTCCGGAGGGACATCGGGAATCTCCACGGGCCGGTCGTCCTCCTCGGTGAAGGCGACGAGCCCCACGGCCTCCCGGATCCGCCGCTCGATCTCCCGAGCCACGTCGGCGTGCTCGATCAGGAACTGCCGGGCGTTCTCCCGGCCCTGGCCGAGCTGCTCACCCTCGTAGGTGAACCACGCCCCGCTCTTCTTAACCATCTCCAGGTCCACGCCCACGTCGATCAGCGAGCCCTCCTTCGAGATGCCCTTGCCGTACAGGATGTCGAACTCGGCCATGCGGAACGGCGGGGCCAGCTTGTTCTTGACCACCTTGGCCCGCACCCGCGAGCCGACCACGTCGGTGCCGTCCTTGAGGTTGTCGATCTTCCGCACATCGAGCCGCACCGACGAGTAGAACTTCAGGGCCCGGCCGCCCGGCGTGGTCTCCGGGTTGCCGAACATGATCCCGATCTTCTCCCGGAGCTGGTTGATGAACATCACGGTCGTGTCGAACCGGGACAGCGAGCCGGCCAGCTTCCGCATGGCCTGGGACATCAGCCGGGCCTGGAGGCCGACGTGAGTGTCCCCCATCTCGCCCTCGATCTCGGCCCGGGGGACGAGAGCGGCCACCGAGTCCACCACCACCAGGTCGATGGCCCCCGACCGCACCAGGAGGTCGGCGATCTCCAGGGCCTGCTCGCCGTTGTCGGGCTGGGACACCAGGAGCTCGTCGATGTTCACCCCGAGCGTCCGGGAATAAATGGGGTCGAGGGCGTGCTCGGCGTCGATGAACGCTGTGATGCCGCCCTTGGCCTGGGCCTCGGCGATCACGTGGAGGCACACCGTGGTCTTGCCGGAACCCTCGGGCCCGTACACCTCGACGATCCGCCCCCGCGGGATCCCGCCGATGCCCAACGCCACGTCGAGCGCCAACGAGCCGGTGGGAATCACCCCCACGCCGTTCACCCCGGCGTGCTCGCCGAGGCGCATCACCGCGCCCTTGCCGTGCTGCTTCTCGATCTGCTGGAGCGCGAGCTCCAGCATCTTCTCCCGTTCCACCGGCGGAACCTCCTCGTGCGGCTTCGCCGACACGCTAGCCAGCGCCGCTGACATGAATAACACCTCCTGAATTACACCCGTGTCAAGTCCCTCGTTCGACAAACCCTATTCGAACAGATGTTCGATGTCAATCATTCCGCCGTTTGACGCGGGGCGCAGGTACACCGCAACCTGAGCGAGCGATGGCGCGGCTCCAAGTAAGAACCGGCCGGGGGGCGGCGCTCGGCTGCGCCGTTGTCATGGCGGTCCTGGTCGGGCTGGTCTTCCTCCTGGCCCTGGCCGGCAAGCTGATCCGCGATTCAGGCCTGGAGAGCCGCCTGGAGTCGATCCGGACCCCCCTACTAGTGGCCGCCGGGGTAGCGGCGCTGGGGTGGCTGGCCCTCCTGGGCACGCTCCGATGGGCCCGGCGCCCGCGGGAGCCCCGGCCCACCACCCCCTCCTCCGCCGTCGGCCGGGAGCTGCCTGGGCTTGGACCCGAGCCCCCCGCGGTGGCCGGCATGCTCGCCAACGACTTCGACCCCCGTCGGGACGCCGTTACGGCCACCCTCCTCGACCTGGCAGCGCGGAGGGTCGTGGAGATCGAGGGCCTGCGGGAGGAAACCCGGGTCCGGCTCCTCGACGGCGGCGCGGCGAGCGGTGATTCGCTCCTCCCCTACGAGCGGCGGGTGCTCGAGCTGGTCAGGCGGCGGGCCACGCACGGCGTCGTCCCGGCACCGGCGCTGACATCGGGGCCTCGCAAGCATGCTCGCCGGTGGTGGCGGGAATTCCGGAACGAGGTGATCGACGACGCCCAGGCCCGAGGCCTATCCCGGGACCGATGGGATCGCCGGACGCTGTCGCTGGCCTCGGGCGCGGCGTTCGTCCCGGCGGTCCTGGCGCTGCTGGCAACGCTCGAGTGGGGCGCCGCGGCGGTGGTACTCGTCGGCGCCACGGTGATCGTGGCGCTGATCCGGGAGCGACGTGAGCAGCGAGACACCGACGCGGGGCTGGAGGCGGCCGGCCGGTGGCTGGATGTCCGCGGCTTCTTACAGGCCGGCGAGCTCGACGATCTTCCCCCGGCCTCGGTGGCGGTCTGGGAGCGTAACCTCGCCTACGCGGCGGCGTTCGGCTTGGCCCGCGCGGCCGTGGAGGCCATCCCGATGGGCGCCGAGGAGGACCGCCGGGCATGGAGCAGCCACGGCGGCCGGTGGCGCGAGGTGCGGATCCGGTACCCGTTCCTGTGGCCTCCGGCGTGGGGATGGCTCCCACCCGTGGCCCTCGGGGTGTCTCTGGTGGGCGTGGGCGTGGCCGCCGGCCTGCTCCGGCTGGGGATGGGGATCGGCTGGCCGGAGCCCGGGCTCGGCGATCCGCCGGGCCTGATCGCGTTGGTGCGGGTGCTCGCCGTGGCCGCGTGGTCGGCCGGAACCGTCATCGGCCTGTGGTCGATCCTCACCCTGGTACGGTCGATCTCCGATCTCGGTCGAACCCGGCGCGTCACAGGCCAGGTCCTGCGATTGAGGACGTTCGGCGGCTCGAGCGACGACCCGGGGCGGCACTACATCGCCATCGACGACGGAACCTCCGACGTGATCCGGGCCTGGCGCGTGCCGGACGCGCTGTGGTTCTCGGTGCCGGTGGCCCAGTACCGGACAGTGACCGTCACCGTCTGGTCTCACCTCGGCCGGGTCAGGTCGTTCGGAGAAGGCTGACCGTCAGCTCGGCGCCGTGTGGACCTCCAGGGCGGCGCGGATGCCGGACTCCTGCGCCCCCTGGATCCAGGCGTGGCACAGGGAGCAGTGCTCGCCGGCGAAGTGGACCCGGCCCTCCGGTCGCACGATGTCCCCCTGGAGCTCGGTCTGCTGCTCCGGGGCGAACAGGGCGAACGCCCCCCGGGCCCACCGGTCGCTGTACCAGGCGTGCGACGCCCCCACCTCGAACTCCTCGCGACCCGGGGTGGATCTGGGCCACATCGTGGAGGGCCTCCTCCAGCCGGGTCTCGGGGTCCATGGCGCCCCACTGGAGGGCGTCCTGGCCCCACGTGTACGAGGCCAGGAGGATCCCTCTCTCGGTGTCCGGGTCCGGCGTGGGGTAGTTGAGACGGCGCACCGGCAGATCGGTGACGGTGGCCCCGCCGAGGATCCCGTCCTCCTCCTCCCAGAAGCGCCGGCGGACCTGGAACAGCACCTTGGTGGAGGCGTGGTAGTTGAGCTGGCGGATGGCCCGCTGCTTGCCGCGGTCGAACGCCGGCAGGACCTCGATCGTCCGGAGCACCTCGACAACAGCGTTGTTCATGTCCGCCTCGACGAAGTTCATCACCGCGTAGTACTCGATGGCCCCGTCGGAGAACCCTCGGGCGCTGAGGAACTCGACCAAGGAGTACTGGTCGTA
>Ga0256867_10000987_pt1 | contig 11767 bp, 5 predicted proteins | sample RVTome_15_FD_185939 | JGI IMG/M metagenome (GOLD analysis project Ga0256867, IMG submission 185939) | Soil microbial communities from uranium-contaminated site in the Upper Colorado River Basin, Wyoming, United States - RVT150D86 (HiSeq) ... | reverse complement strand
GTGCGGGTGGACCCGCGCCTGCTCACCGAGGCCGAGCTGGAGCGTCTCTCCCGCGCCTACATCCGGGCGATCGCGGACGTCATCGGCCCCGAGACCGACATCCCCGCACCGGACGTGAACACCACCCCCACCATCATGGGCTGGATGGCCGACGAGTACGGCCGGCGCTTCGGCCCCACCCCCGCGGTCATCACCGGGAAGCCCGTGGTGCTCGGCGGTTCCCATGGCCGCGACGCCGCCACAGGCCGGGGCGCCGCGATCTGCCTCGACCGTCTGGCCCGGGCCAGGAGCTGGGACCGCGAGACCACCACCGTGGCCGTCGAGGGCTATGGGAACGCCGGGTCCTGGCTGGCCCGCCTCCTCCACGAGATGGGCTACCGGGTGATCGCGGTGTCCGACTCCCAGGGGGCCGTGATGGACCCCCGCGGCCTCCCTCCCGCCGAGGTGCTGGAGCACAAGGTTCGGACGGGGAGCGTGGTCGGCTTCGAGGGCGCCGAGACCCTCGCCTGCGAGGAGATCTTCGACGTGGACTCCGTGGTCCTGGCGCTCGCGGCGATGGAGGAGACGATCACCGCGGCCAACGCCGACCATCTGAAGGCGCAGGTCGTCGTGGAGACGGCCAACTACCCGGTGACCGCCGAGGCCGACGCGATCCTCGCCGACCGGGGCGTCACGGTGGTCCCGGACATCCTGGCCTCGGGGGGCGGCGTCGCCGTCTCCTACCTGGAATGGGTGCAGGACATCCAGCGGGATCAGTGGGACGAGGTCCGGGTGAACGCCAGGCTCGAGGAGGTCATGGGCGCCGCCACCGGTCAGGTGCTCGCCCGGGCCGAGTCCGAGGGCCTCGGCCTCCGGGAGGCCGCCTACCTGATCGGGGTGGGCCGGGTGGCCGAGGCAGAGGTCGCCCGCGGCTTCCGGTAGCAGCCGGTCAGTCGACGGGCTCCGGATGCGTGAGCGGGATGATCAACGGCCCGGCGCCCGACCCATCGTCGATGAGCAGGGCTCCCTGATATTCCTCGCTGGACGACGTGTCGCTTCCGTCGAACACCAGGGTGATCGAGCACGCCCCACCGATCGAGAGGGTCTCGCAGTTGTGCGACCCGATGGCGAACCGCTCGTTCTCGAGCCCGAACACCGGCGAGAACGCCCTCGTCCCCGTATTCGTGAGGTTCACGGTCGCCTGGGAGCTCTCCCATCGGGTGGTGCCGACCTCCGTGGGATCGGCCTGGGCCCTAGGCGTGCCGGCGAGCGGCACCTGCAGCGGGTCGTCGGTGGCGTTGCTCTCGATGACCACGTTGGCCTCTCCGCGCGTGCCGCGAGCCGGCACGAACGAGATCGAGATCGAGCAGCTGCTCTCGGCCTCGATCTCCGTGCACCGCTCGAGGCTCTCCGGGTCGAGCGCGAACCCCTCCCCCTCCGGATCCACGATAGCGGTGACCTCGAGCACGGCATCGCCGTCGTTGCTGATCGTGAGCTCCTCGGTCACGTCGCCCTCGGGAACGTCGGCAGGGAACGTGATGCTCGTGGGATCCACCGCGATCGAAGGCGGCCCCACTGTCTCCTCGGGGTCGCCCGTCACGCCGGCGCCCTCGAGAGCCACCCTGATCGGGCGCCCCTCCGCGTCGTGTCGCAGGACGAGCCTCGCCTCCCGCGGACCCTGCGCCGACGGGGTGAAGACGACGAGGAGCGAGCAGGATCGTCCGTCCGGCAGCTCGGCCCCCGAGCAGGTGTCGGTCGTCACGGTGAAGTCGTCGGCGGCGGGCCCTCGGACCATGGAGCCCCGGAAGGCCACGGCGGCCTCGCTGTCGTTCGACACGGTCACCGCCTGCGCTGCGCTGGGCGCCTCGATCGTCTGCTCCCCGAAGGACAGCGAGGTGGGGTCGGCCGCAAGCTCCCCAGCACCGCCGGTCGCCCACCACACGGCGCCCGCGATCACCGCGGCCACGACGCCGATGGCGAGGAGCCGGCGCGGCCATCGGGGCCGCGGGGGGGCGGGCCCGCCCCGCTCGGGGCCCATCCAGTTCAGCGGCCCCTCCGGGACGCCGGTGGGCGGGCTGATCGTGGGGGAGGCGGGATCGGGTCCATAGAACGAGGTCAGAGGCTCGGTCCAGTTGGTCGCCGCGGCCAGCTCCGACACGCCGGCGACGGCGCGCCCCACTTCCGCGTCCCCCCCCGCAGGGTCGCCCGTCTCCAGGAGGCGGAGGCCCGTCGACAGGAGCCGCATGCCCTCGGCGTAGAGAGGGACGCCGCGGGACACGGCCGCGAGGAGATGGGCCCGTCCGCGATCGACGTCGGAGCTCAGAAGCGCTCGCCTGCCTTCGATGATCCAGCCGTCGGGAAGCCACGGGAACCTCTCCGCCAGCGACGGGCCGGGGAGCCGATCGACCTCCCCCACCCGGAGCAGGTAGTAGCCGAGGATCATCGCGGACGTCGGCTCGGCGAGCTCCGGGGCCCCAGGGTCGGCCAGGATGTCCTCTGCGACGACGTGGGCCCGCTCGACGTTCCCCGAGTCCAGGTAGTGGAGGAGCATCTCGCCTCGGGTCTCACCCGTCACCACCGAGACGTCGACGCCGGCATCAAGCTCGGGGCCGCCCGGCGCCGCCCGCAGCAGGATCTCGACCTGTCGGCTCGTCGGAAGGGCGATGAGGCGCCAGGGCACCGTCTCGCCGCCGAGCTGGAGCACCCTGTGCGCGGGCTCGAGGCCGACGATCCGCGCCGTCGCATACTCCCCGTCCCAATCGGTGGTCCAGGCCTCCGGCTCGAGGGCCCAGGTGCCGTCCGGCTCTCGGCGCCACACCCGCGTCCAGACGCTCCCCAGAGCGGGGGCCTCCTCGGCGGAGGGGCTCGCGGAGACGTTCCCGAGGAGCGCGTGCCACTCCAGCCACTCGTGCGGTGACGAGACGTGGCCCAGCGGAACCTCGAGCCACTCCTCCGCGCTCACCGACGCTCTTGCGGTGAGCGCGGAGCCGGCGGGGGGTACGGCCCGGACGAGATAGGAGCCGGGCTGGACCACGACCTCCCTGCTTCCCCCGACCGGGACCGAGACCTCGGCGACCGGCTCGAGCTCCTCTGTGAGCACCGACGCCACGAGCGGGGCGCCGGGGGACATGTCCGCCCGGCCGTCCACGTGGAGCCGGAGGACGGCCATCAGAGCACCTCCAGCGGGAAGGGCGGGGGTGGGGGTGGCATCGCCACGAACGGCTTGACGGTCTCCCGGTAGTCCCCGGTCGAGAACCTGGCGGCGACGTCGTAGTCTCCGGGATCGACCTCGAGCGTCCAGCGCTCCGGGGACGGACCGCGGCGGTACGAGCGTGTGGCGTCCCGCGCCGACACGAGCGAGAGCTCGGCGAGCCGCATCGCCTCCTCGGGAACGCACTCGAACGTGACGGGCACCTTGGGCGGTCCCGGCAGACGATGGAGGGCCGCGGCGAGACCCGCGTGCTCCCCTCCGAGCCTGGGGCGCTGCATCGGAGCGTCGGGCGCGCTCTCCGTCGCCACGAGCTCCGACGCCGCCTCGAGCAGCCTCCGAGGGGTCACCACCCACCTCCCGTCGACGAGCTCACTGCCGAGCCCCGCCAGCCCGCGCAGCAGCGCCTCCGCGAGGCGTGTCGGCCGCCCGCTACGCGCGTACGCGCGATCGTCCTCCGCAGAGGCGTAGAGGATCGGCGCGTCCCGGTGGTGTTCTCGCTCGAACATGCCGATCGCCAGGGCCGTCGCGTCGATCCTCTGAAGCGCGAGGGTGGAGCGCATCACCTGACGGCACGCGTCGACCATGTAGAGCTGACGTCGAGCGACGCTCTGCGCCATCCCTTCGAAGGTCATCGTGAAGTCGACGGAGGCCTCGAAGGGTCGCTGCTCGCTCCTCCCGAAGTCCTCCGCGAGGAGCGCCACCACCTCGCGCAGCACGCCGTGACCGCAGAAATAGAAGATCGCGATGTTGTCCTGGTGGCGGTTGCAGCGAGCGAACCATGCGTCGAACGCCTCTGCGATGTTCCCGATCGTGGCCGCCTCCACGTCGACCGAGCCTCCGCTCGGGAGAGCGTAGGCATCGGGTGGCGAGAGCAGCAGCTCCACGCTCCCCAGGGGCGTCTCTGGGTTCTCCATCTCTCCGACGAACCAGTCGGTGAGCGCCCGAGCCGACATCGGCGGCGAGGACAACTGGCTGAGCCGCACTCCTCGGAGGTGATCCAGCGGCTCTCTCCCTCCCGCGAGGTGCCGGTACGCGCCGACGCCGACCACGAAGAGGTGAGTCCTCGGATCTCCGCCCTCGTCGTCGAAGAGCGTCGTCATCGCGCGGGACCCGCCACGCGCTCCCCCAGACGGTCGTGGAAGCTGGGCCGGAGGAAGTACGTGGTGTGGGCGAACAGGAGGCCCTTCCCGGTGGAGTACTCGTAGTCCTCGACGCCTCCGAAGACCCCCTCCGCGGCGAAGCTCAGGACGTCGTTGCGATCGAAGATGTTGATCCAGCGCCCGGCGTTCTCGGGCCTGGGCACACGATCGGTCGCGGGCGTCACGGGGACGTCGCCCCGGCTCTCCACGAACAGCTTCAGCTCCTCGAAGAAGGACACCTGCGACCCGACCGTCACGAGGAGATCCACCTCGAGATCGCGGCGGAAGTGCGTGAGGAGGTCGTAGACGATGTTCCCGCCCATGCTGTGAGTGACCACGATGAGCCGCGGGTCCTCGGGCGTCACCGCATCCCGGGCGGCGTCGAGCGCGCCGGCCACCTCCGTCACGATGTCCCCCGGGGCGTCGGCCGTCCCCCGCTCCCGGAGGTACACGAGGATGTCACCGAGGACGGTGGCGGTGCCCCGGTGGGCTGGCGCCCGGGCGACCTCCAGGACCGCGCGCCCCGCGAGCCTTCCGACGAAGCCCCGGATCCGGTCGGCCGCCTCCCCGATCCGCGCCCAGCTCTCCGCGGCCCCGAGCGCTTCGTAGGCGGGCTCGTCATGGGCCGAAGACGCCCCGACGGGGCTCCAGGCATCCACGCGCTTCTCCAGCTCCGACACGAACTCCTGGTCGGTCTCGACCTCGTCGAGCCAGGAGCGGTCGGGCTCGTTCCTCGCGTAGTCGACGGCGCGGACGGCCAGGGCCGCCAGCTCGTCGGCCGACCCGGCTCCCGACTCCTCCGACGCCGTCGCCCATAAGAGGTCCACGGCCTCCTCCAGCGAGCGGCGGGCTGCCCCGAGGAGGGGAGGCTCGTCGAGGGGCCGCTCCTGAAGGATCGGAGCCCCCACCATCGCCAGCTCCTCGTCCTCGGGACCCAGCGCCTCGACCGGATCTCCGGGAAGCGACGCATGCCCCCACGCGGGGCGCGCGCCGTGGCGCCCCCAGTACGGGTTGGAGATCGTCACGGCCGACGGATCGGGGAGCGCGCGGGCGAGCATGAACCTCCGGAAGAGGGCGTCACGGGCCGCGACCGACTCCTCGAACCCGGGGCCCTCTCGGGTCCCCACCCCATGGACGAACACCAAGGGCACAGGCCACCCCCCTCGCGACGCGCAGACACTAGTGCAGCCGGCCAGGGCAAGCCATCGGTCGTTCGCCCTCGGCCGAACGGTCTACGGCGACTGGGCGTCCTTCAGGCGCAGGGAGGTGAGCCCGTCATGAGCGGGTGGGCCGTCACGTGCCAGTGGTCAAGGTGCTGGTGCGCGCTCGAGGAGAGCGCCCGCCATCCCTCCGAGGCCCGGGCGCTCGACCAGACCCTCCGACGGCCGATCAGCTCTGAGATCGGAAGCCTGTTCCGGTTGGTGAATAGCCAGCGCTCGGCGTCCTCGGCGGCCACGCCGGCCTCCGAGAAGTCCTCCGCGTTCCCCCACGCGTGCTGAGACCAGCTCGTCGAGCCCGCGATCGGGCGGCAATTGTAGATACCCCAGGACTCGTGGCCCGGGAAGCGCTCGAAGTACGCGGCGTGTATCAGCTTGAGGGGCTCCGAGCCCACCGACGTCGATACCGTGACCGGCGGCTCAACCTCGATCTTGCGGATCACGTAGATCGCGGAGGGGCTCGAGACGGGTCGGAACTGCCACGCGCCCCCGACGTCGCCCTCGGCGGCGATCGCGGCCAGCCGCTCGTTCGTCCTCTCCCGGCCCCGCGGCCCGGACCACTCCCGTCGCCCGCGAGGCCTGATCTGCCAGGTCCCCCCGTGCCCAGCGAGGACCTCCTCCACCTTCAACAGCATCTTCGGCTCGTCGATGGCGCGCTTCTTCGTCACCCTGGTCGCCACGCGGCCCACCCGGTACCTGACGTCGCCCATCGACGGGACGATATCGCACTTCAGGCGCGCGAGGAGTCCTGCCGCGTCCCCCGCACCCTCACGGACGGGGGTGGCTCGGTTGGCTCGGGCTGACCCCCGGTCGGCAGCCAGAGATCGACGATCGTCCCGCTCGCCGGAGCCGAGTCGATCGAGCACCGCCCTCCGATCAGCCGGGCTCGCTCGCGCATCGAAGGGAGCCCCAGGTGACCGGGGAGACCGGCGGGGTTCGCTCCCGCCTCGAAGCCTACGCCGTCGTCCTCGATGCGGACCCGGATCCCTCCCTCTGCGGATCCTACCGTGACCTCCACGCGCCTCGCCCTGGAGTGCTTCCGCACGTTGGCCAGAGCCTCCTGGGCGATGCGGAACGCGACCATCGTGACGTCGCCCGTGGGCTCCTCCTCGAGCTCGCCCTCGAGGACGCACTCCGCACCGAGATCCTCGCTCAGCCGCTCGAGAGTGATCCGGATCGCCTCCACCAGGCCATGGCGATCGAGCTCGGGCGGGTGGAGCTCGAACATCAGGGCCCGGAGGCCGCGTATCGTGTCGCCGATGCCGGCCTCGAGCTCACGGAGCCGCTCGCCATCGACCGTGCCCGTCAGCTCGCGGGCGAGGATCCCGAACCGCATGCTCAGGGCGGTCATCGCCTGGAGGGAGTCGTCGTGGAGGTCCCCGGCGATCCGCCGGCGCTCGTCCTCCTGCGCCGAGACGAGGAGCATGAGCAGCCGCCGCCGCTCCTCGAGGAGGTTTGTCAGCGCGCGCACCCCCTGCTCCCGCTGCTCCTCCGCCCGCTTCTCGTGCGTGACGTCGGTCGCGAACCCCTCGATGACGCCCGGAAGCCCGTCCGACGACGCAACCCCTCGGCCCTGCTCTCGGATCCAGCGCTCGTCCCCGTCGGCCCGGGTCAGCCGATAGGTGATCTGGAAGGGCCGGTCCGCCGCCAGCGCGAGCTCGATCGAGTCCCACGACTCGTCCCGGTCCTCGGGATGGATCAGGTCGCCGTAGGAGGTGGCGCGACCGCCGACGAGGGCGGCCGGCGCGTACCCGGTGAGGTCTCGCGCGCCGCCACTCACGAAGTCCATGGTCCGCTCGGAAATCGCCCAACCTCGATACGCCATCCCCGGGAGGTTTGTCAGGAGCGTTGCAAGGGTGCGCCTGCTGTCGCCGAGCCGCTCCTCGATCCGTCGGGTCCCGAAGAAGATCGCGGAGCCCGTCAACCCGATCGCCACGAAGAAGCCCAGGCGGCTGGCCCAGTCGCTGAAGGCCTGCGCGGTCCCTGCCGCGACGTTCAGCGGCAGGAGCGGACCGGCGAGCAGACCGGCGGCCGCGCCCGCAAGGGCCGCCCCCATCCATCCGAAGCGAGCCGCGGCCACGATGATCGGGACGTAGAACACGTGCGGGGCGACGCTCCCCGCGCCTCCGAGTGTGTAACTGAAGACCCAGGACAGCGCGAGCAGGCCCAGCACGAGGGCACCCTGGAGCCACGTCTTCGTGCCCAGCAGCCACCCGAGCAGGCGGCCCAGGTCGCGCGAAGAACGTCGATCACCGGGCGAGCTCGCGAACTCCGCCATTCTGACTATCTCGACCACGTCGGGACGATCCTTGAGGGAGGTCAGGTGGCGCGGGGACGAGCGAGCTCAGCCGCGGCTGCGAGGGACCGAGACCGTGGCGGAGGCCGAGGTGCTGTTGCCGCAGGAGTCCGTCACGAGATAGGTGATCGTGTAGTCGCGGCCCGGTCCGGTGGCCGAGCGCTCCGCACGGAGCTTGAAGCTGAAGTCGTCGAGGATCACGACGTCGTCGACGGTGTCCCCGTCGCCCGGGCCGTTGTCGGGCTCGCTGGAGGTCACCGAGACGAGCTCGACGGTGGCGTCCGGGTCGGCGTCGGTCACCGAGACCGACGTCGTCACGTCCCGGTACTTATGGTCCGGAGGCCACAGGGTGTCCGGCGAGGCCGTCACCTCGACCACCGGCGGCGTGGTCTCGCACATCCCGATCACGACCGGGTCGTGGTCGCTCGAGGCGAACGGGTCCGGGCTGAAGAGCGCCGGCTGGTTGAAGTCGTTGTAGTCGAGCGCCACCGGCTCGTCGGCGTTGATGTGCCAGAAGGCGGCGCCCGTGACCCGGGAGAGAGCCGAGGGGCTCGCGAGCCCGTGATCGAGGTAGCCCGACTGCGCCTGGAAGTTGAACGAGTACGCGCCCGAGGCCCAGCCGGCCCCCACGAAGTCCTCGACGAGGTCGGTGAAGCCGGCGTCCTCGATCGCCACGATCGGATCCTCCTGTGCATAGGAGTTCAGGTCGCCAACGATCAGCGACTCGAGGCTCCCGCTCCCCGTCGGGTCGGTGGCAAGCCAGTCCGTGAGCGCCTCGGCCGCAGCCAGCCTGGTGAGGTTGCAGTTGCCCTGCCCGTCGCCCGTGTCGGGATCCCCGACGTCGAGGCAGGCCGAGCCCTTCGACTTGAGGTGGTTGACCGCCACGGTGACGACGTCGTCGGTGCCGTTCTCCCGGAAGGTCTGGGCGAGAACCGGGCGGTTGTGCTCATCGTTGAAGTCCGGGTCCACGCTCGAGTCGAGGATCGCGAAGTCCCCCACCGGCGTGACCTCGGCCGGCTTATAGATCACGGCCTGCCGGATCGCGTCGGACCCGATCGCCCCCGTCGCGATGTAGTCGTAGGTCCCGGCCCCGAGGACGTCGTTGACGCCGGCCACGAGATCGGCCGTCGGCACGTCACCGGGGTGGTTCTCGATCTCCATGAATCCGACGAGGTCGGCGTCGAGCTCGGCCAGCGCCGCCACGAGCTTCGCCCGCTGTCGCTCGAGCTCGAAGGCGTTGTCGGCCCCGCGGCAGTCCTGGTTCTGGAGCGGGCCGCAGATCGGGCCCGACCCGTCGAGCGTCGTGAAGTAGTTCAGGACGTTGAACGCGGCGACGGTCGTCGACCCACCGACGTCGGGCGGGCTCTCCGGGCGGTCGTTCTCCCGCGCGAACTCCACCGGGCCGGTCGGGTGCACCTCGTAGACGCCGAACGCGAACCCCAGCACACCCGACAGCGACGGGATCGTGTCGCCGGTCCGGAGGGTCCCGTCGGGTCCCAGGTACGGCGGCAGGGGAAGCGGGTTCTGGACGTTGCTCCCGTCGTCGAGCTGGATCCGGCTCCGGTTGTTCAGCTCCTGAAGCGTGATCGCGGGGGCGCCGGGCGCCACGACGTTGGTCGGGTTGTCGAGCGGCCCTCCCACCGAGAGATCCACCTCGCCGAACCGGCCGTGCGTGAAGTTGCCGGAGACGTAAAGGGTGTGCGGGATCGTGATCGACATGCCCTCGGCCGTCTCCCACACGTTGAGCGAAGCGACGGGCAGAGTGATCGTCGCCGGCGTGACGGAGGCACCGGTGGCGCAGACCTGGGCCTGATCGACACTCCCGATCTGCGTCTGTCCGAAGGCCTCCGCGACCGTCCCTCGGACGCGAACCACATCCCCCATGTTGACGTCGACCCCGGCGTGGGAGACGAAGACCCCCTCTGAGGTCATCGGGTCGGCGTCGGCCTGCGCGTCCTCCTCCTGAAGGAAGTAACCCCCGAGCTGTCCGGAGCCCTGGAAGTCGCCGACTACGACTGCCTCGACGACGTGCATCTGGCCGACGAGCGGACTCGAGGCGCCGGAGCCCTGGACCTCGTGGATCAGCGTGGCCGAGCCGCCGCAGACGCCGAACGGCGGCGGGAAGCCGGGGCACACGTTGACGGCCCCGGGCGTGGCCGTCGTGAGGCGGAGGTCGACGTTGTTCCGGTCGGTGTCGGTGCCGTCGGCGCAGCGGGAGATCCCGGTGCCCTCGGAGGCGTCATCTATGAGACCCGCCCCGGACCCCTCGGTGTAGGGTGCGCCGGTGTCGCCCTCGTAGGAGACGGTATCCACGATGTCGGCGCCCAGGCGGATGGCCACCGCGTCGGGCGCGCCGTTCTGGATCAGGTTGGTGTCGGGGGTCACGTCCAGGTCGCACCCCGGCACGTTAGCCGCGTCCCCGCAGACCACGAAGTACTCCTCAGCAGCCAGTGTCATCGCCGGTAGGTCGATCGTCTGGTAGACGACCGCGCCACCCCCGCTCCCGTTCACCAGCTCCACGGTGTAGGGATCGAGATCGATCCCGGACGACGAGACGTTCTTGATCTCCAGGAACTCGGCGGTGTCGGTGCCAGGCTGGTCGTAGTCGATCTCGTTGATCACGAGGGTGGTGGAGCCGGATCCAGGCGGCTGCACGTCCGGGCAGTCGTTCTCCGCGCCCGGCGTGATGGGTGCGGCGACCAGGTCAACGTTGTTCTGGTCGGTGTCGGTCCCGTCCGGGCAGCGGGAGATCCCGTTGTCCCCTACGGCGTCATCCTCGAGGCCCACGCCCGACCCCTCGGTATAGGGCGCGCCGGTGTCCCCCTCGTAGGAGACGGTGTCCACGAGCTCGGAGCCGAGGCGGATCGCCACCGCGTCGGGGGCCCCGTTCTGGATCAGGTTGGTGTCGGGGGCGACGTCGAGGTCACAGCCCGGGACCGTGGCCGCGTTGGCGCACACGACGAAGTAGCCGCCCGCCCCGAGCGTCACCGCCGGCAGGTCGATCGTCTGATACACGGAGGCTCCGCCGCCGGTCCCGTTGACCAGCTCCACGCTGTAGGGATCGAGGTCGATCCCGGACGCCGAGACGTTCTTGATCTCCAGGAACTCGGCGGTGTCGGTGCTCGGCTGGTCGTAGTCGATCTCGTTGATCACGAGGGTGGTGGAGCCGGATCCAGGCGGCTGCACGTCCGGGCAGTCGTTCTCCGCGCCCGGCGTGATGGGTGCGGCGACCAGGTCGACGTTGTTCTGGTCGGTGTCGGTGCCGTCGGCGCAGCGGGAGATCCCCGTGCCCTCGGAGGCGTCGTCCACGAGGCCCGCTCCCGAGCCCTCGGTGTAGGGCGCGCCCGTGTCCCCCTCGTAGGAGACCGCATCCACCAGGTCGACGCCCAGGCGGATGGCCACCGCGTCGGGCGCGCCGTTCTGGATCAGGTTGGTGTCGGGGTCGACGTCGAGGTCGCAGTCCGGGACCGTGGCCGCGTTCGCGCACACGACGAAGTAGTCGTCCGCGCCGAGCGTCACCGCGGGGAGGTCGATGGTCAGGTACACGGAGGCCCCGCCGCCGGTCCCGTTGACCAGCTCCACGCTGTAGGGATCCAGGTCGATCCCGGACGCCGAGATGTTCTTGATCTCCAGGAACTCGGCGGTGTCGGTGCTCGGCTGGTCGTAGTCGATCTCGTTGATCACCAGGGTGGTGGAGGCCGCCCCCGCGGGGACCGCAGGGGAGAGGAGCGACAGCAGGATCAGCAGGCAGAGGCCCCCTCTGGGGACCAGCCGGCTCCGTTCGTGGGCGCGGGACACGACAAACGGAGCGTACGCGACACCGTCCCGTTTTCGCAAGGCGTCGGGATGTGGCCTCGGGGGGATCGAGACCTCGGTCTCGCAGTCCGAGGCGTTGTCGTCGCCGTTGCCGCCGTCGCAGAAGTCG
>Ga0256867_10000986_pt1 | contig 11776 bp, 9 predicted proteins | sample RVTome_15_FD_185939 | JGI IMG/M metagenome (GOLD analysis project Ga0256867, IMG submission 185939) | Soil microbial communities from uranium-contaminated site in the Upper Colorado River Basin, Wyoming, United States - RVT150D86 (HiSeq) ... | reverse complement strand
CGGGTCGCCGACGTGATGACCCCGGACCCTGTGACCGCCCCGGCCGACGTCACGGTCGAGGCGCTGGTTCGCCACTACGTCGGGCTCTACAGGTGCTCGGCGTTCCCCGTGGTGCGCGCCAACGGATCCGCCGTCGGCCTCGTCACTCTGAGCCGGTTGCGCGAGGTGCCTGCGCACATCCGCAGCACCCTCACGGCCGCCGAGGTCGCCACACCGATGGAACGAGTCGTGACCGCTCGACCCGACGATCTCGTGGTCGACCTGCTGGCGCGGTTCACTGTCGGCTCCGGGCGACGCGCGCTCGTCATTGACGACGGTGCCCTCGTCGGCATCGTCACGGCCAGCGACGTCGAGCGAGCCCTCGAGATGGCCGAGGTGGTCAGTGCCGAGACGACTGCCGATGCCGCCGCCCGCGTTGTTGTGATCCCGCCGCGCGGCGGAGGCTGATCTCCGGGCCCGGCGGCGTGGACCACGTGATCGCTCCGCTGGACACGGACCACGCCCGGGTGGTGGGTCAGCTTTCGGTCGACCTTGCCGCCGCCCTGTCCATCGATCCCGACGACGTGGCACTCCGGCCACCGCACATCACCTGCGCGTCGTACACCGGCCTCGAGCCACGCCGTGCCGTCGCGGCGCTGGCGCCGGTCCTGGCCGTGATCGCCCCGTTCACCGTCCGGGCCCATGGCTACGGCCTCTTCACGGGCGACGCCGACACTGATCTCTCGCTCCACGTGATGGTCGTGCGGACGAAGGCGCTCGACGAGCTCCATCGTTGCGTGACCGCGGCGCTCTGCGGGGCCGGTGCCCAACTCGCAGGGACGACCGCGCCGAGGGTGTGGACCCCGCACATCACGCTCCTGGACCGCGGCCTCACCCCGAGGTTGCTGGGCCGCGCCGTCGAGATGCTCGCGGGCCGGCCCCACCGCACCTGGTCGATCACCCTCGAATCACTGGCCGTGACCCACCACTGCGGGGACGCCGACGCGGGACCGCTGACCATGGAGCTCGGCGGGGCTACCCGCGTGTGCGGCCGACGATCGTGATCCGGTCGACCAAGCGGTTAGTACAACCCCTGGGCTGTTCTACCAGCGGGACCACCAGCGGGGAGGGCAGGGCCGAAGGACCCTTCTGTGAGGCGCCGCGATGGGCGACGATCATGACATGGCGGTCGCCACGATCCACCAGTGCCCTCGGTGCGAGCTGCGGTTCGCATACCTGACCGAGCTCCAGGACCACCTCCGCAGGGACCATCTCCCAGCACCCGACGACGATGTGCCGGCGCCGTCCCCCGCCGTCACCGGCGTCATCACGGTGCCGATCGACCCTGCCGGCGACTCGACGCTTGCTGTGCCGATCGCAGCGGCGCTGGCGCGACAGGCCGGCATGGGCGTCGAGATCGTCGCCGTGCCACGTGCCAGCCTGTCGTGGGACGCCTGCCTCGCGGATCCGATCCGGGAGGCCGTCGCGGGTGGGGCGCCGCGGGCGCACGGACACCTGCTCGTCGCCTACCGTCCCGCGGGCGCCATCGTGGACCGGGTCGAGCACAACGACTCGGCGCTGGTGTGCATGGCCACGCGCAGCCGAACCGCCGTGGGTGAGATGGTGCTGGGCAGCGTGAGCGCGGCGGTCGTGCGCGCCTCCCCCGTCCCGGTCCTGCTCGTCGGCCCAGCCGTCCGCCAGGTGGGTGAGCGCGTCCGACGGTTGGTCGCCTGCCTCGACGGCTCGGAGCTGGCCGAACGGGCGTTGCCGTTCGCCACCGATCTCGCCCAACGGCTCACCGCCGAGTTGGTCCTCGTCCGGGTGGTCCCCGAGGGCGTTCTCGCGCCGGGCGACATCCCCGAGGTCACCTACCTCCGCGACCTTGCCGAGCGGCTCCCCGGCCCGCCCCCGCTGTTCGACGTCGTGCAGGATCGCCAGCCGCCCCGGGCGATCACCGGCTACGTCGGCGACCGCGGCGACAGCCTCGTTGTCGTCGCCACCCACGGTCGCGGCGGCCTACGCAAGGCCGTGATGGGCAGCGTTGCGCGTGGAATCACGCACCAGGCTGGTTGCCCGGTCCTCGTCGTACCGCCGCGTGCTGCGCAGCGCGTCACTCCGGGGTCGGGCGGCGCTGTCTCCCCGCTGACCTGGGACCGCGGCCGCGATCTACCACACCACGAACCAGACGTCTGACCCCAGGGTCGAAGGTCCCAATGCCTACGACCGATCGCCCGTACCGCGGCGCCGCTTGCCCCGGCACGATGAGAGTGATCCACGAGGAGGCGACGATGCGCACGCTCAGGGTCGGCGACGTAATGACCAGTCGGGTAGTGGCGGTGACGGTCGCGACGCCGTTTCGCGATGTCGTCGACCTGATGCTCCGCCACGAGATCAGCTCGGTGCCGGTGGTCGACGATGAGGGTGGGCTGGTGGGTCTGATCAGCGAGGCCGACGTGCTGAGCAAGCAGGCCTACGGAGGTCGCCGGCGGTCGGTGCTCGACGGCTTCTCCGGCCTGGCCAAGCGGGAGCTGCGTGACCTGATTCGCAGCCGGGGACGCACGGCGCGCGAGATCATGAGCGCGCCGGTCGAGACGGCGCTGGTCGACGAGCCGCTGCGGGCAGTGGCCCGTCGGATGCTCGAGAACCGATTGAAGCACCTGGTCGTGGTGGATGACGCCCGCCGCATCATCGGCATTGTCTCTCGGCAAGACCTGCTTCGGGCCTTCGATCGGACCGACAGCGAGCTCGCCGCTGGCGTCGTGGATGCGCTGGCGACGTCCGAGTACGGCGGGCGCGTCGCTGTCACAGTTGACGGCGGCGTGGTCACGCTCGAGGGGAAGGTGCTGCGGATGGAAGACGTCGCGTCCGTGTGCTGGTACGCCTGGACGGTCCCGGGCGTGGTCGATGTCGTCTACCACCTCACCGTGGGCACGCCCATGGAGCCGGGCGACGCCGGTGGTGCGAGGGCAGACTCGACGCCAGGACCACCGCTGGATCGCTGAGGCAGTCGATGGCGACGCTCTGGGGTTCGCCGGAACCGACCCCGTGAGGCTCCTGAGCCTCTCACTCGCTGACGATCGCCCTCAGCACGTCGAGGCGGGCGGCCCGCCGGGCGGGCATGACGGCGGCCACGACCCCGGCGAGCGCGGCGAGCACGACCACCACGACCAAGCTGAGGACCGGCACGGTGAAGGTGTTCAGCCCCTCGTCCTCCAGGGCGGTGACGAGCGCCCAGCCGAAGAACACGCCGATGACCAGCCCGAGCAGCGCGCCCTGCACGGCGATGATGACCGACTCCCAGCGGATCGTCGATCGCAGCTGCTTCCGGGTCATCCCCACCGCCCGGAGCACCCCGAGCTCGCGGGTCCGCTCCACGATCGACAAGGCCAGCGTGTTGCCGATGCCGAGCAGCGCAATGAGGATCGCCAGCGCCAGCAGGGCGTAGACCAGACCGAGCATCTGGTCGACGAAGCCCATCTGCTCCTCCTTGTACTCGGTCTGGTCGAGCACGTCGACGCCGGGGTAGTCGGCAGCCACGCCCTCCACGGCGGCCAGCCCGTCATCCGCCGAGACCCCGTCGGCCTTCTTCACGAAGACCTGGACGTCCATCTGGTCGGGGAAGTTGGCGGTGAAGGCGTCGGTCCCGAGCAGCCAGTCGCCGGCTGCGGCGTTGTCGCCGTAGATCATGGCCACGGTCAGCTCCTGCGGGCCGGTCGCGGTGAAGTCGACCGGCACGCGGTCCCCGATGCTCAGGTCCTTGTCGTCGGCGACATTGTCGAAGACGGCGATCGAGGTGGCGTCGAGGTCGTCCGGCGAGCCCGCCACCGGCTCGACGTCGAAGATGCCGAACACCTCCCGGCTGGGGGCGAGCACCTGTCGGGGACTGCCGTCAATCTCAGCCAGCCCGGCCCGCACGCCGCCCGCAACCTCGATCTCCGGGAGTTCGTTCACCCGCGCGGTGAACTCGGGGGCGACCCCGCCCACGCCGTTGTGCCCGGACGTGGCGATGAAGTCGCCGGTGAAGGCTTCGTCGACGGTGTTACTGAACGACGCCTTCGTCGACGCGGCGAAGATCGTGATGAAGCTGACCAGGCCGACCCCGATCATCAATGCCGAGGCCGTGGCCGCCGTGCGCTTGGGGTTGCGCATGGCGTTCTCGCGGGCCAGGTGGCCGGCGATGCCGCGCAGGCGCGGGAGCGGCAGCCCGATGACCCGGCTGAGGGGCAGCGCCACCGTGCGCCCCAGCACCGACACGCCGAAGAAGACGAGCAGCACGCCGAGGCCGACGATGGGCAGGGCGTTGCCGGGATCGCCGAACAACCCGTACAGGAGGGCGGCTGCCCCCAAGCCCAGGATCCCGGTCCCCACGAAAATCCGCTGCTTCGACCCGTAGCCTGTGCTGCTCACCGCCACATCCCGCATGGCGGCAACGGGGGGGACCTTGGCCGCCTTCCGGCTAGGGGACACGGCTGCCACCACGGTGACGATCACGCCGGCGGAGAAGGCGATCACCGCGCTGCTGGTCGCCAGCACGATGCCCCCCGCGGGGATGTCGAACCCGAAGGCCGCGAGCAGGGCCTTGAGCCCCGCCGCCAGCGGGATGCCGGCCAGCAGCCCGAGCGCCGAGGCCACCAGCCCGATGCCCAGCGCCTCGAGCAGCACGGCCGCGAGCACCTGGCGCCGGCTGGCGCCGATCGCCCGCAGCAGCGCGTTCTCGCGCGTGCGCTGGGCCACGGTGATGAAGAACGTGTTGAAGATGATGAACCCGCCGACCAGTAGCGCCACCAGGGCGAACACAAGCATGAAGGTGTTGAAGAACGACAGGCCCTCACGCATGGCGTCCTGGTTCTCCTCGGTGACGGTCGCGCCGGTGACGGCTTCGACGCCATCGGGAAGGACGGTCTCGAGACGGTCGACGAGCTCCCGCTGCGACGCGCCCTCGTCCCCGGCGATCGAGATGCTGTCGAACTTGCCGCCCTCGCCCACGTAGCGCTGCGCCGCCTCGGTGGTGAACATTGTGAACGTGGCGCCACCCGGGGAGTCCGCGCCGCCGATGCGGGCGATGCCGGTGACGGTCACCTCGAGCGGCGCCCCCTGCACGAGGACGGTCGCCCGGTCCCCGATGGTGTAGCCGGCGTCGTCGGCGACGCCCTTGTCGAGAACGACGTCGCGCTCACCTCGTGGCGCGCGCCCCTCGACGAGGGTCCAGGTGTTGAGCTCCTCGCTCTCCGGCCAGTTGACGCCGAACGTCGGCGGCCCGGCGCCGGGGTTCCCCACCGGCTCCCCCTCCTTGTCGACGACCTGCGCGAAGCCCCACACGTCGCCCGAGGCGACGGCGACCCCCTCGACGTCGGCGACCTCGTCGACCAGCGACGCGTCGACCCGGCCTCGGAGGTCGCCGAACCCGTTGGGATCCTCGAACGACGCCTCGGCCCGCACCATCGCATCGGTGTCGGCCAACGCGTCGGTGAACAGGTCGTCGAAGGTCTTGGTGATCGTGTCGGTGAGGACGAGCGTCCCGGCGATGAACGCCACGCCGAGGGCGACGGCCAGGCCGGTGGTGAACAGGCGCACCCTGTGCGCCAGCAGGTTGCGGAGCGCGGTCTTCAGCATGTCAGTGTCTCCTGTGGGGCTGCGCCCCACGCCCATCGCCGCCGGGCGAGCTGGCGCTCGCGCCGTCGGCCTGCCCCTTCTCGCTTCGCTCGCATGTCAGCCTCCGTCAGTCTCCGAATCGCTTCAGGCGGTCGAGGACGCGCTCGGCGGTGGGCTCGAACATCTCGTCGACGATCCGGCCGTCGGCGAGGAACACCACGCGGTCGGCGTAGCTGGCCGCCACCGGGTCGTGCGTCACCATGACGATCGTCTGGGCCAGGTCATCCACGGCTTGGCGCATGAAGCGCAGCACCTCGGCCCCCGCGTGCGAGTCGAGGTTGCCGGTCGGCTCGTCCGCGAAGATGATCTGGGGCCGGGTGGCCAGCGCGCGGGCCACGGCCACGCGCTGCTGCTCGCCGCCCGACATCTCGCTCGGGCGGTGGCGGAGCCGTTTGGTCAGGCCCAGCGTGTCCGCCACCTCGTGGATCCACTCCCGATCGCCTTTGCGACCGGCGAGCGCCAAGGGCAGCGTGATGTTCTCCTCGGCGGTGAGCGTGGGGACCAAATTGAAGGCCTGGAAGACGAATCCCACGTGCTCCCGTCGCAGCACGGTCAGCTCGGTGTCGTTGAGGGTGCTCAGATCGGTCTCGCCGATGAACGCCTCGCCCTCGGTCAGCGAGTCGAGCCCGGCGGTGCAGTGTAGGAGCGTCGACTTCCCCGAGCCCGAGGGGCCCATGATGGCCGTGAACCGGCCCTCCTCGAACGTCACGCTCACGTCGTCCAAGGCCCGCACGGCGGTGTCACCCTCGCCGTAGACCTTGACGGCCCCCACCGTTGCCGCCGCTGCGACGGCCAGGGCGGCATCTCCCCGCGACCCGTCAAGTCTCGTTGCCATCTCGCCCTCCTGGATGCGCCCGTGGTCGGATGGATCCGCAGCCCCGCCGTACCGGGAACCGCTCCTCTGGTATCAGGCCCACCCTGCGCCGACGCACGCGTGAGCCGGTAGGGCCAAAGGTCCTCGCGCCCCGTGGCACAATGCCCGCGACAAGGCCATTCTCCCGGGGGGGGTTCCGTGGCGAACCGGTCGGCGTGGCGGCGAGTGGTGGCGGCATCCGTGCCGGTCCTCCTGCCATCCTTCGCCGGCTGCTCGACGGGGGGAGACGACGGGGCCGAGCTCTCGGGCACCACCGTCGAGGTGGTGGCCGTGTGGAGCGACGCCGAGGCGGCCTCATTCGAGCAGGTCCTGGCGGCGTTCGAGGCACGCACCGGGGCGACCGTCGAGTTCACGTCCACCGAGGGCAGGGACGTCGGTGCCGTGCTGGACGCCAGGATCGCTCGCGGCGACCCTCCGGAGGTGGCCATCCTTCCCCAGCCCGGTCTGCTGCAGCGCTACGCCCGCGAGGGAGCGATCGATCCGCTGGGTGACCAGCTCGCCGCGGAGGTCCAGGCCCGCTATGGCACTCAGTGGCGGCGGCTGGCCACGATGGACGGTCAGCTGTACGGCGTCTGGTTCAAGGCGGCCAACAAGAGCCTGGTGTGGTACAGCATCGGCGCGTTCGAGCGGGCGGGCGTGGTGCCGCCCGACGACCTCGATCGGCTGGACGACCTCGCGGCGGCGCTGGCGGCATCGGGAACCCCGCCGTTCGCACTGGCGGCGGCACCCCAGGACGCGTGGACGCTGACCGACTGGTTCGAGAACCTCTACCTCCGCGTTGCGGGCCCCGAACAGTACGACGCGCTGGCCGAGCACCGCCTGCCCTGGACCGACGAGACCGTTGAGGCGACGCTCGGCCTGCTCGCTCGGCTGACCCCGCCGCAGTTCGTCGCCGGGGGGCCGGCGTCCGCCCTCTCGACGGAGCTGGCCGACGCGGCCGCCTCGGTCTTCTCCACCACGCCCCGCGCTGCGATGGTCGTCGAGGGCGACTTCATCCCCGGCGTCGTGGCGGGCACAACCGAGGCCAAGCTGGGCGTCGACGTCGACGTCTTCCCGTTCCCCCAAGCTCGCCTGGGGGGCCGCGTCGTCGTCGGCGGTGGTGACGTCGCCGTGCAGATGCGGCGGTCGGATGCAGGAGCGGCGCTGCTGCGGTTCCTGGCCACCGGCGAGGCCGGCGAGATCTGGGCGGCGCGAGGCGGGTTCCTCTCGGCCAACCAGGACGTCGACCTGACCGTCTATCCCGACGACACCACCCGCGACATCGCCCGGGACCTCCTGGAGGCGGGCGAGGGCTTCCGGTTCGACCTCTCCGACCTGCAGCCCGTCGAGTTCGGGGGCACCACAGACGCCGGCATGTGGGCGGCGCTGCGTGACTTCCTTGCCGATCCTAGCGACATCGACGGCACCGCCGCGCGGCTGGAGGCGGAAGCGGCGGCCGCCTGGGCCGGGAGGTGATGACCCGATCCCCCGTGCTGCGGGCGATGACCGCCCACTACCTGTCGACGAGCCCTTGGCGGATGAGCCACCCCCGCGCCTCGGATGCAGGGTCGTTGCCCGCCACCGACACCCGCCAGTTCAGGAACCGGAGGTTGGCGGTCGTGAGGCGCTGTGACACCTCGTCGAGGGCGGCGGTCACCCGCCGACCATCGGCGGCCTCCAGGATGTCGGACCGCACCATCGGGACCAGGTTCTCGGCAGGCTGCAGGCCGCGGTCGTCGTCGAGCAGCACGAGGTCGTCACCCGCGAGGATGCCGTCGGTGGTGAACAGCACACCCACTTCGATCACGTAGTCCTCCAGGGCCTGGCGCACGTACGACTGCCCGGCCAGCGGCACGAACGCCGCGAAGCGCAGCCCGTAGACGTCGGCCAACCCCTCGAGGCAATACCGGCGGGAGGGGCACTCGGGCGGTCCACCCAGGGTGAGCCGCCGTGCAACCCGACCCAGGTCGCTCGTGGTGCGAAGGGCCAAGCGCTCGGCCGTGGCGCGCGTGACCACCAGGCCGTTCTGGTTCTGGGCTTCGGCGTAGCTCAGCACCCGAAGGTCCCACGGCTCGATCGCCTCGGCCAGCGCGCGGCTGACCGCGTCGGGATCCGACCGGTCCACTGTGACGGCGGGCGCGGCCGCGGTCAGGGCGGTCCCCAGATACTCAGGGACGATGTCGACGCGGCCTTGCCGCAGGGCTGGGAGCACCAGCTCGCGGGGGCCGAGATCGAGCTCTCGTCGCAGGGGGATCCCCTCGTCTTCCAGCGCCTGCGCGTAGATCTCTGCCACCAACCGGCTCTCGGGGAAGTTGAACGATGCAACGGCCACCCCCTCGTCGGGCGCCGACGGGGTCTCGTGCCCGGCGCCACCGCAGGCGGCGAGCACGACGAGGGCGGTGGCGATCCGCGCGAGGCTGCCGGGCCGGCGGGCGCGACCGACCATCACCGTCCCGCCGGTGGAGCAGCGTCGGGCATGGCCACGCTCGTAGCATTGTCGACGCAGCGCCGACGGGGACCATGCGGATGACACTGCCGGGCAAGGAACGCCGGAGGCCGGGGGCGCCACGGCGGGCGCTCACGCCCTCCGATCGCGCCCTCGAGCGTCCGGGCCCGCTGGTTCGGCGACGCCCCTCCGGTGAGCCACCGCCGCTGCCGCGGCCGGTCAGCCCCGGCACCCGCGCCTTCCTCGTCGCCGGCGTGGTGACGGTGCTGCTCTGGGCCGCGTTGACGACCGAGCTGGGCGTCCGGGTGGTGACACGGGCCGACGTCGCCGTGCTCGACGCCCTCGCCCGATTGCGAACGGACGCCCTCGTCGACGTGGGCCAGGGTGTGGCGGCGCTCGGCTCCCTGTGGACGTTCCGGGTTGTGGCGTGGACGACGCTCATCGTGCTGCTGGCAGCCCGCCGCTTCCAACATCTGATCGCGGCACTCGCGGTCTTCCTCGTCGTCACGCTGCTGGACGGCCTGCTGGCGGTGGGGCTCGGGAGGATGCGGCCGACAGACGTCGCCATCGTCGGTTCGTGGGACGGCTACGCCCATCCGTCAGCGCCCGTCGCCAACATCGCCCTCGGCCTCACAGTCATGCTTTTCACCCTCCTCCCGGGGGGCCGGTGGCGGGCCCGGGCGGCCTGGGTGGCGGGCACGGTGATCGTGCTGGTGGCCGTGGCCCGGCTCTTCCTCGCCGTGGATCACCCGACCGACGTGGCCGCGGCGCTCGTCACCGGCGTGGCCCTGCCCGTCGTGGCCCTCCGCCTGCTCACACCCGAGGAGGCCTTTCCGGTCACCTACCGCCGGGGCGTGCGGGCGCACCTCGACGTGGGCGGCCGGCGGGGGGAGGCCATCCGGGCGGCGCTGACCAGCGAGGTGGGGGTCCGGGTCGTCGGCGTCGAGCCGTTCGGGCAGGGCAGCTCGGCCGGTTCCACTCCGCTCAGACTGGACGTCGTCGAGGGGGGCACCGAGCGACAGCTCTTCGGCAAGCTGTACGCGTCGACGCATCTCTGGTCGGACCGCTGGTACAAGCTGGCCCGCACGGTCCGCTACGGGCGACTCGAGGACGAGCGACCCTTCAACACGGTGCGACGCCTGGTCGAGTACGAGGACCACATGCTCCGCGTGCTGCGGGACGCCGGGCTCCCGACCCCCCTCCCCCTGGGCATCGTGGAGATCACGCCGGATCGCGAGTACCTGATCCTGACCGAGTTCCTCGCCGGCGCCGTCCACATCACCGAGGGCGAGGTCACCGACGCCACGATCGACGACGCCCTGCGCTGCATCCGGCGGATGTGGGACGCGGGCCTCGCGCACCGCGACATCAAGCCCGGCAACGTCCTGGTTCGTGACGGTCGCGTACTGCTGATCGACGTGGCGTTCGCCGAGGTGCGCCCCACGCCGTGGCGGCAGGCGGTCGACCTGGCCAACATGATGCTCACCCTGGCTCTGTGCATGTCAGCGGAGCGGGTGTACGAACGCGCCCTCTCGGTGTTCACGCCCGAGGAGCTCGGCGAGGCGTTCGCGGCCAGCCGAGGGGTCACGATCCCGTCCCAGCTCCGGTCGCTGCTGCGGCGGCGCGAGGACGACCCGCTGGCCAGGTTCCGTGAGCTGGCCCCAGCGACACCGCCGGTCGCCATCCAGCGTTGGAGCCTGCGCCGGGCGATGCTCACCATGACGGTCGTCGCCGGCGCAGCCCTGGCGGTCGCGCTCGTGGCAGTGAACCTGCGCCTGGCGGGTTTGGCATGAGTGTCCGCAGGCGCTGCGCAACGCTGGCCTCGGCGCTGGCCCTCACCTCGCCTGCCTGCGGCGTCACGGCCACTGCCGGCATGCCGAAGTGTGAGCCGAGTCAACGGCTGGGGATCGTCGCCCAGTCGGTGCCGGGCGCCGCCTACCTCCCCTGCATCGCCGAGATGCCCCCCGGCTGGAGCTCCGAGTCGTTTGACGTCGACGGCGACGGCACGCGGTTCTCGTTGCGATCCGATCGCTCGGACCGTCCGGTTGACGTCGAGCTCGCGGCGACTTGTGACGTGGGAACGGCGACGCCGGTCGCGCCGAGAGACGAGGGCGTCCGCACCTACCTGCTCACCGAGTCGGTGTCGCCCCGGTACGCGGGCCGCTTCTACGACGTGTTCGTGGACGGCTGCGTCACGTACGAGTTCGACTTCGCCCGCGGGCCGCACATCGCGCTCATCGACGAGTTGCTACGCGCGGTGCACCTCTACCCGAGGAGGCAGCTGCGCCAGGAGCTGCACGACCAGCTGGGGATCAGGCTCGATCCGTAGCCCGCCGGGCGCCGGGAACGCCCGCAGCGGACCGACGACCAGAGCCGCGGCCCATGCCACGAGCCGCCACGTGCGCGGGCCAGGCGCACCGGCCGGGTCGTCAGTACGGTTGGAGCATCCTCAAACGTGAGATCGTGCCACCCCCGGAGCATCTCTTCCCGCCGGACGAATGGCGGATCGTGGAGGCGCGTTGGACACCTGAGTTCTCTGACCGGACCGAGACGGCGTTCGCGCTCTCGAACGGTTATGTCGGTGTGAGAGGCGCGCTGGACGAGGCCCGGCCTTCGCTTGACCCTGGCACGTTCATCAACGGCTTCCACGAGACGTGGCCGATCGTGCACGCCGAGGAGGCCTATGGCCTGGCCCGAACGGGCCAGACGATGTGCAACGTCCCCGACGCGATGGTCCTCGAGTTGTTCGTCGACGACGAGCCGCTGTTCGTGCCGACTGCTCGGCTTCGCGAGTACGCCCGCGTGCTCGACATGCGCAACGGCGTGCTGCGACGGGATCTCGTCTG
>Ga0256867_10000985_pt1 | contig 11784 bp, 7 predicted proteins | sample RVTome_15_FD_185939 | JGI IMG/M metagenome (GOLD analysis project Ga0256867, IMG submission 185939) | Soil microbial communities from uranium-contaminated site in the Upper Colorado River Basin, Wyoming, United States - RVT150D86 (HiSeq) ... | reverse complement strand
TTGCGCTGACTCCCGACCCGCGCTTCATTTACTTCACTCCGTCGCACACGGAAGTGATGGCCAATCTTCACTATGGCATTGAAAGCGGGAAGGGACTGGTGGTGGTAACCGGCGAAGTGGGAACTGGTAAGACCACGATCCTGCGCTGGATGATGGAGCGTTTGGATCGAACAGTGCTCGTCGCTTACGTCTTCAATCCGCGATTGTCGGTGCCGGAGTTTTACCAGCATGTTGCGACTTTGCTCGACGTACAGAAGTGGGAAACAAAGTCGGAGTTGTTGCTCGAGCTGGGCCGGGCGCTGGAGTCGCGCCATTCGCGTGGACTTCGGACAGTGCTCATCGTCGATGAAGCCCAGGGATTGTCTCCACACGTGCTCGAGGAGATTCGTCTTCTCTCGAATTTTGAGTCGAACACCGCCAAGCAGTTGCAAATCGTGTTAACAGGTCAACCCGAGTTACGAGAGGTCCTGAATAATCCGGACCTTCGTCAGTTGAAACAGCGCATTGCATTGCGTTGCACTATCAAGCCGTTACCAAACGTTGAAGAGACTGATCGTTACATCACATCGCGTTTGCTTGTGGCCGGCGCCGAGCGCACGGACGTTTTCTCACCTGAAGCCGTTGATTACATATTTCGCTGTTCGGACGGCATCCCGAGAAATATAAACAATCTTTGCGATAACGCGCTGCTGGCCGGCTACGCGGCAGGCGACTTAACGATCGGACGATCGATTATCGAAGACGTTGCCGACACGTTTGACATGCTGCCTCGCTCAGATCGAGGCAGGCAGTCCGGCGAGGAACGCGAAGCACCCGCAAGAATTTTTACGTCTGCGGGACGAACCGAGTTATGGAATGCAGGAAAGACAACTGGTGATACGGATTAAGAATGCTTCTCCGTGCAACCTCTGTGTTCTCTGTGTCTCTGTGGTGAGCTTATCCCAACCGCAGTAACCACTGAGACACAGAGAACACAGAGCCTGCACAGAGATTAGTGAGGTGAATACATGGGAAGAGTTTTTGATGCCATGAGACGACACAGCGCCACCGATAACGGTAGTGCTGGAAAAGCAAAAAAAGATTCCGAGCGCCGTGACGACAGCCCAAAAGTTGCAGGGCTGCCCTCCGCGGAACAGATCGAGGAACAGTTGTTCAGTGCTTCCTCCATCATGTCTGTCCCAGCGAATACGGTGCGAAGTTCAGCGTCCACTGCGCACACTGCGGATGTACCCGGCGGGTCGGCACTCCCCGGCGGAATAGCTTCGCGTGATGCTGGGGCAACTTTGGACGCTGCCGGGGCGACGCGCGCCGGAGGATTTGTCACATATGACGTTTCTCCTGCGCGCGTCGAACCTCATCTGATCGCGGTCAGCCAGCCTCGCTCCGCTTACACGGAGCAGTATCGCTCGTTGCGAACGAAGATTCTGCAGGCCGGCGAGCGCATGGAGATGCGCGCCTTTGTCGTCACGAGTGCGGGTATCGCCGAAGGCAAAACGCTAACGGCGCTAAATCTCGCGTGGCTGCTGGCGCAAACTGAAGGCGTTAGAGCACTCGTTATCGATAGCGATCTGCGACGCCCATGCGCCACGGATTATCTGGGCATCGATGCGCAGGCTGGACTATCGGAGGTCCTCGGCGGACAGCTTCGCCTCGAAGATGCAATCGTCCGCCTCGAACCCGCGGGTCTTTATTTGCTGCCGGGCGGACGTCCGCGAGACGACGTTGCCGAGTTGCTGTCAGGACCAAGCTACGCGCGCCTGCTGACTGAAGTGCGCCGAATGTTTGACTACATCATCATCGACGCGCCTCCGTTGGGAATTTTCACGGATGCCAATCTTTTGATGTCAAAAGCAGATGCAGGGATTCTGGTCGTGAGAGCAGGCAAGACTCGTTATTCGACCGTTGAGAAACTATTGGACCATATGCCACGGGAGCGTTTGCTGGGTATTGTGCTGAACCGCACGGATGAGCAGCCGGATTCTGCCTCCTACTATTACCAGCACCGCTATTACAACCGCGAAAGAAAAATGACTGAAATGGCGCCCGTTCCACCGGGCGACAGAGTGGAAGAGGAGGGAGCGATCGTCAATTGAGAGTCTTACGTCTCAACGGACGAACGATATTGTTGATTCTCGCCGAGGCTGGTTTGGTCTACGGCGCGATCATTTGTGCCGTGCTCTTGCGCGTCGGCGCGGAAGGCGCGTCGTTTGAACTGATCGCAAAGCATGGATATTTGAAAGCGGCCGTTGCAGGTTCCTTCTGTCTCGCCGCTTTCTACCTTTTCGATTTGTACGATTTTCTGGTGATGCACGACCGGCGCGAATTGGTGCTCCGGTTGGTCCAGGCGCTTGGTCTTGCGTGGATCGCGCTGGCGTTGTTGTTTTACACGTTTCCAGGCTTGATGCTCGGTCGCGGCATCTCGCTGATCGCATTGCCCCTTGCCCTTGGGTTGATGGTTTCGTGGCGAATCACGATTCACTGGTTTCTGGGCCATCCCGATTTTGGCGAACGCATTCTGATCGTTGGATCGGGCAACCTCGCAGTAGAGCTCGCGCGTGAGGTACTGGATCGCCCTGACGCCGGTTATCGCATTGTTGGTTTTGTGGGCACGGATGCCGACCTGCTGGGTAAGAGCCTCATCAATCCGCGTGTGATTGGCATGACCGAACAACTCGACGACATCGTCAAACGAGATGGCATCGATCGCATCGTCGTTGCCATGGGCGAGCGACGCGGACAACTACCTACAAACAAGCTGTTGAAACTGAGCTTGACAGGTCAGGTGACGATCGAAGAAGGTGCTTCATTTTACGAACGCATCACCGGTCGCGTTTCTCTGAACATGCTTCGCCCTTCATGGCTCATCTTCACGGGTCGTGGACGCCAGGCGAAACTTGCGGAACTCTCTCGAAACATCGTGCACTGGGTCGTGGCCCTCATTGGCGCAATTCTCTCTCTACCGATCGCTTTAGTCGCTGCTGTTCTTATCAAGTTGGAATCAGCCGGCCCCGTCCTTTACAAACAGGAACGAGTCGGAAAGAACGGTCGCACCTTTGTACTCACAAAGTTTCGCTCAATGAGAGTTGACGCCGAACAGGATGGGCCGGTCTGGGCGAGTAAGGACGATGTTCGCACCACGCACGTAGGTCGCATCATACGTAAGATTCGAGTGGATGAGATCCCGCAGTTCTGGAACATTCTGAAAGGTGAGATGAGCTTTGTTGGTCCACGACCTGAACGACCCCATTTTGTGGCCCAACTTGCAGAGGAGATCCCCTTTTACGAACAACGACATCTGATCGCGCCGGGATTAACCGGATGGGCGCAAATCAAGTACCCCTATGGAGCGTCGATTGAAGATGCTCGCCAGAAACTTCAATACGACCTTTTTTACATAAAGAACCAGAGTTTGATTCTTGATGCGATCATCTTGTTTGAGACGATCAAGATAATTTTGTTTGGGCGTGGGGCCCAATGAAGTATGGGTTTGGAGGTTGAGATGAAAAACAACAAACGAATGGCATTCGCTACCGCCGTTATGCTCTTCGCAATGAGTATCAGCATTGCGGCTCAGTCACAGAGCGAACCGCAAAAAGCCCGACCGCGGACCACCACCAGCGGGCAGGAGAAGGACAAAAAGGATCAGAAACCGCCGGTTGTGGGCGACAGGCTCGAACCAGATGAAACGGTACGCACGCCGTCCGATGTTTCAGACGAAATACAGGCTAACCGGCAGGAGCAGCTCTCGGAAGATGCTGCTATTACTCCTTACTACAACAACTTCTTCAGCAGTTACCGGCTGGGTCCCGAAGACGTGATTTCGGTCGACGTGTTCAACCAGGACCGATACTCGCGCAAGGGGATCACAGTGCCTCCGAGCGGCCGCATTTCACTCTCTCTGATACCTGGCGGAGTTTTCGTCAACGGCAAAACGGTCGATGAAGTAGCTGAGACCATTAAGAAGCGATACGACGAGTACATCATCGATCCACAGGTTACCGTTTCGCTCGACAAGGCGTCGTCATATCGTTACAGCATTATTGGCGACGTGGGCCAACCAGGAATTCGTCTGATGAATCACCGCATGACGGTGACAGAGGCGATTGCCGAAGCAGGCGGCGTGCTGACCACAGGCGACAAGAGCAAGGTTGTCGTGCTGCGACGGCAGCCAACCGGTGTGCTCGCTCAGATTCCAGTCAACGTGTCGGCAATTTACAAAGGAAAAACTCCCGACAGCACTTACCTCGTGCCTGGAGATCAGATCGTCGTGCCGGGAAACAAACTCAAGAAGTTTCAGCAGATTATGGGCTTCACGTCTATACTCAACTTCGCCCGAATCTTTGGTCTTCCTGTCGGATACTGAAATAGAGTTGCGCAGGAGGCCCGATGCAGGAGCAGATATCAGGAACAGGCGCAGCAGTTGGGAGCAGGAGGATAGTTGTTTCCTGCTCCTGCATGCTGCTCCTGCTCCTGTTTGTTTCTTATCCGGGGTTGGCGCAGTCCGGCACCTGGGCGCGTCAGCGAGCGGGAACAATGGCATGGCTGCATTCCGTTTTCTTTCTCGATCAAAACCGGGGCTGGGCAGTGGGCAGCAAAGGTACTCTGCTGCAAACAGTGGATGGCGGTAACACCTGGAAGGGGCGCAGCGCATCTACCGAAGACGTCGTCCGCGACATCTTCTTCATCGATGAACGAAATGGCTGGATCGTCTGTGAGGTCAACGCTTATCAGCTCAAAGCGAAAGAAGACCCCAGAGCCTATCTAATGAAGACCACCGATGGCGGTGAGCATTGGAAGAGAGTCGAGATACAGGGATTCGACCTCGACGCCATTCTTGTTCGAGCAGTTTTCACTCGCAAGGGACGTGGCTGGGCGTTTGGTGAAGCAGGCGCGATCTACACCACCCACGATGCCGGCGATACGTGGACCAGGCTGCGCTCGCCAACACGCCGGTTACTACTCGGCGGCATGTTTGTTGACGACGATCGAGGTTGGATCGTCGGCGCCGGCGCCACGATCATACAAACATCAGACGGCGGAGATACCTGGTATCAATCGCTGCTGCCACAGGTCGAAAAGTCGGTTCGATTCACAGCCACTTCATTTATCGACAATCGCAATGGATGGGCAGTCGGAAGCGGCGGAAGCGTGTATCGCACGGTGAACGGCGGTCGCACCTGGCAGCGGCAGGAATCGACAGTTGATGTCGACCTGTTTGACGTGAAGTTTGTCGATGCTCTTGAAGGATGGGCGGTGGGCGCCGAAGGAACGATTATTCACACAACCGATGGCGGCGAGCATTGGACCACCGAAAGAAGTGGCACGCCGCATCCGTTGGAGCGAGTCTTCTTCACCAACAGAAATCGTGGCTGGGCGGTAGGTTTCGGAGGAACTGTCGTCGCTTATTTGCGCGATGAGGTTTCGGCAACCAACAAATGAGTTTCCCGCAAGAGCGCAAACGTTTGCTTAGGTTTCTTCTTTGCGCCTTTGCGGGAGAAAAAGGTTAAAAGAAATGAACAAGATAGTTTTCTCTCTAATCCTAATTTCAATCACGAGCTTCACTATCTTCGCTCAAACCCCAGAGTCGAAGACACGCGCGCGCACCGTTAGTTCTGACGCTGCGACACAGGTTGAGGAAGACAAAGACAATACACCCGATCCGGTTGCCAGTTTGCGCGATCAGATAGAGGCAGCCTCAACTGCTTCCGAGCGAATTCGATTACAACTGAAACTCGCCGACCTGCTCGTGACAACGGGACCTAGATCCGAAGCGATCGCGGAATTACAACTGATCGCAAGTTCGGATTCATTCGATCCTGTCGGTTTTTATAACCTCGGCAATTCGTTCGCGCGACTCGGAGAGACAGAAGCCGCTATCGCCGCTTACCGGACCGCGATCGAGCAACGCAAAGGCAGATATTCTCGTGCGTACAACAATCTGGGAGTCGTTTTGTTGCGTACCGGAAGGTGGGACGAAGCCCGGGATTCGCTGTTGTCAGCGTTAAGGATCGAGAGTTTTCGTTACGCCGAAGCGAGCTACAATCTGGGCCGTGTTTATTCAGCTCGAGGTCAAAGCGATCTTGCCGCGCGTGAGTGGCGTCGAGCGTTGGCGGTCGATCCTCAACACGACGCAGCCGCGTACGCGTTGGCGCGTGTAGGAACCGCGGAGAGGATAGTGGTTGAGTCCAGGTCGGCGAAGCCTGTTCGCAATCCGATTGCGCAACCCACCGTCGCAAAGAAGCCGGCTTCGGTTGCTCCAGCTTCGGCGAGTGCGCCGAAGCCACTGTCGCTGGATCAGGCCAGTTTCGATTTTCTGCAACGAGCCCGCAATGCTTCCGAGCGCGGAAAGATGTTGGAAGCGGTTGACAACTTTCGCCGTGTGTTGAGTCGTCAGGGTGGTTACTTTCCGCCGGCCAACCTCGAACTGAGTTACGCATTGCTCAGTCTCAAGCGCAACGATGAAGCGTTGGCTAATCTGCTTCAGGTCTCGCAGCGAGATGGCGCTCGTTATCCGATCAGCTATTACCACCTTGCTCGCTTGTATGAGTTGAAAGGTGAACTCAAGCTTGCCGAGGCTTCGTTCTCACAGGCAGCGATGGCCCATATGCCAACCAATGCTCCGTTTCTTCTTGACCTGAGTCGCGTGCGCGAGAAGTTGGGTGATTACAAAGGCGCACTCGAAGCGACGGAACAGTATCTCAAGCTGATGCCTGAGCAAGGACAGAAACCAGTCTGGTCCGATGAGCGTCTTTCCGAACTTCGCCGCAAGGCTGGACAGAGGTAATTGCCACAGATAAACACGGATGATACAGATCAGAAATGTGATCTGTGTTCATCCGTGTAATCCGTGGCTCGTTTTACTTTTCGGGTCGCATGTGTGGGAACAGAATCACGTCGCGAATCGACGGCCTGTTAGTCAGCAGCATCACAAGACGATCAATTCCGATACCAATGCCCGCGGCTGGAGGCATGCCGTACGAGAGCGCGCGAATATAGTCTTCGTCCATTAACATTGCTTCTTCATCACCGCGTTCGCGCTGCACTACCTGATCCCGGAAGCGTTCGTATTGCTCCACCGGATCGTTCAACTCAGAAAATCCATTCGCGATTTCCATACCAGCGATGTACAACTCGAAACGCTCAGCCACGTTAGGGTTGGCAGGTGAGGCCTTCGACAGCGGCGAGATCGGCTTCGGAAAGTCCGTGATAAAAGTAGGTTGTATCAGTCCGGGTTCTACTTGCTCCTCGAAGAGATTGAGGAGGTTTTCGTTGGTAATCTGATCCAACTCCACTGAGCTGGATAAACTCTCCTTCATCCCGACGCGTCGAAAAGACTCGCCAAAATCCAGGCTCAGATCGCCATACGGCACGTGCGTGTGGCCCAGGACTGTGAACACCACTGCTCGCAACATCTCTTCACAAAAATCCATCATCTTGTTCACGTCAGCATAGGCCCAGTAAAACTCGAGCATCGTGAACTCGGGATTGTGACGCGACGAAATGCCTTCATTACGGAAGTTGCGATTGAGCTCGTAGACTTTTTCGAAGCCGCCCACCAAAAGTCGCTTCAGGTACAACTCCGGGGCAATGCGGGCATACAAATCGATGTCCAGTGCGTTATGGTGAGTCTTGAAAGGACGTGCCGCCGCTCCGGTTGCAAGCGGCGTCAACATGGGCGTTTCCACCTCGACGTAACCATGGTCCTCGAGAATGCGCCTCATCTCCCTCACTGCGGCAGATCGTCTCTCAAAGACCTCGCGCGGTGTCAATGAATCGTCCTTCTCGTGCTTTAAACTTCCCGCAATCAGGTCCGCGTAGCGCTGGCGTTGTCGAATCTCGGGATCGTGAATCCCGTGCATCTTGTCAGGCAGTGGTACCAGGGCTTTCGAAAGAAACTGAAGCTTTTGCACGTGGACCGAAAGCTCTCCGGTCCTGGTGACGAACATGTAACCTTCAACTCCGATAAAGTCGCCGTGGTCCAACAATTGAAAAATGGCCCAGCCGTCTGCATCACCACCCGCAGCATCGTTACGCACTCCGGAAGCGTCGGCCTTTCGGATATAGATCTGCAGGCGGGAAACGCCATCTGATAGGTGAACAAATGCAGCTTTACCCATCACCCGCGGCGGTGAAGCAATGCGTCCCGCAAGCCGCACCGAAATCCTGTTCAACTGTTCATTGGCGTGCTCGAGTTCTTCCGGTGAAGGGCGCTGCTCGACGGTCGCGGTTGGTTCAAAACTACGAAACTTTTCCACAATTGCAGTGATCGTGTCTTCTTTTCCAGGCGCTACAACGTGACTGCGTTCGAACTTGTTCGGATAGGTGTTTCCGACGAGTTCACGCAGCGCTTCGAGATGCTCTCGCCGCGCTATCGTTTGATCGTTCTCTTCGATAAACGGGATAGACATAAAGGGCTGATTATATACAGGATGCACAGAATTTACATGAACAGTGTTTGAATCTTGTAAATTCTGTAATCCTGTCTCATGCTTGAGAGCCCATGACCGAGAAGATTCTGAGCCTGGACAAGTTGCTCGGAGAGCGCCAACGTCTGCGTTCCGCGGGCGCGCGACTCGTTTTTACGAATGGGGTTTTTGATCTATTGCACGTCGGACACGTGCGCTATCTCGCTGAGGCGCGAGCACTCGGCGACGCTCTCGTCGTCGCCATTAATAGCGATCGCACGGTGCGAGAGTTGAAAGGACCGAATCGACCGATTTTCGATCAAGCCGAACGGGCCGAGATACTTTCCGCACTCAGACACGTCGACTACGTGACGATTTTCGACGACGTTTCGCCGCGCAGTTTGATCGCGAAGCTCTTACCCGACGTGCTGGTAAAGGGTGGTGACTACCAACTGGATGAGATCCACGGGCGCGAAGAGGTCGAAGCAGCAGGAGGCAAGGTAATCTCATTACCTTTTGTAGAAGGCGCTTCGACATCAACGCTCATCGATCGAATGAAAAAAAAGACCACAGATCTACACGGATGAACACAGATCAATCCGTGCTCATCTGTGAAATCTGTGGCTAAACGCAATGATCCAACAAACCCTGCGACAGGTCACTGAGACACATCAGTACCAGAAGCTGCTAGCCGAGCTGCGGTCCAACGCGCGAATCATCTCGATCGGCGGATTGGTCGCAGGTTCTGCGCGCGCTCTCGCGGTCGCTGCTCTACAGCGCGACACTGGCAAAACGTTCGCCGTTGTGTCGCAGTCAACTCGCGACCTGGAGCCATGGGAACGCGACCTGCATTTTTGGTGCTCCACACTCTCCGGAAAAGAAAGTTCTGATAACGAGATCCTCGTTCTTCCGGCGTCGGAGACTGATCCCTATGCCGGCGTGTCGCCTCACGCGCAAACGCTCGAGAGACGCGCCCTTGCATTTTGGCAGTTGCAGCAACGCTCGCCCAGCTTTGTGTTGTTGACGGCGCGAGCCCTCGCACGCAAGACCGTTAGCCCCGAAGCAATCGCGAAAGCGGGAGTCGTGCTGAGAAGAGATGAGGATCATTCTCCCGAAGCGCTGGTTGAGAAACTGATGGCTACGGGCTACGTGCGCGAAGACCCCGTGGGCGCCGTTGGTGAATTCTCCATGCGCGGCGGGATCGTCGACGTTTGGCCGCCCGGAAGAGAAGCGCCTGTGCGGCTCGAGTTTTTTGGCGATACGATCGACTCGCTGCGGGAATTCGATCCTGAGAATCAACTGTCAACCGGCCAACTGAGAGTGGTCGAAGTGCCGCCCATGCACGAGTTCGCGGTGACGGCGCTTGATTTCCAGGTCTGGAGTGAGGCCGCGCGGGAGCGATGGAGCGACGAGCGCTACGCGCGTTCGTTGCGCGATCGCACCGCTTTTGCCGATGAAGGAGAAGCGTTTTCCGGTTGGGAATGGTTGATACCGATCACTACGAACTGCACGTCGAGCGTTTTCGATCATCTCGGTGATGCGGTCTTGATCGTCGACGAGCCGGCCGGCATCGAGTCGTATCTTGGCGAGTTTTATGAACGTCTGTCAGAACGCTATCGTGAGATCGACGAGGCTGATGACATAGCTCTCGCACCCGAAGAACTTTTCCTCTCAGCCGCAGAACTTCGCCATTTTATCCCAATCCATCAGCGGCTCGAGCTGCGCACTTTGGGCCGCGCCGCCGCCGAAACAGATTTGAACCTTGCCCTCGAAGCTGAAGCGCCCAGGGTCCAACTCGGCCGCAACCGCGGTACGCGGCAACCGGTCTTTCTATTTCCAGCCGTCGAGACAGCGTTCGAAGTTGAATGGCAATCTCAATCAACCTTGCGCTATCACGGCCGAATTGCGGATCTTGCGTCAGAAGTAACTCACTCCACCGAAGAAGGGAAGACCATACTCTTCGTAATGCCGAGCCTTGGTAATGCCGAGAGAATTGTGGAGATTCTCAACGAGTACAAGGTTGAAACGCGTCTGGCTCTTACCGCCGAAACTTCAGACCCGGCGATCTTCCATCCTGTCGTGGTCACGGTAGGACGACTCAGCGGCGGTTTTGAACTCCCGCAGTCGAGACTGGTCGTACACGTTGAGGCGGACGTCTTTGACGAAGCCGTCGAGTCAGTTGAACGACGACCCGCAGGCGCGGAGAGATCGCAGAGAACTGAAAAGCGAAAGCGCAAGTCGAAAGCGGCTGCTTTCCTTTCTGATTTTCGCGACCTCAAGCCGGGTGACTACGTGGTCCACATAGATCATGGAATTGCGCGGTTTGGAGGTTTGCAGACACTTGATCTTGGACCACGGACCGGCGAGTTCATGCTGCTCTTTTATGCTGACGAAGCAAAGCTCTACGTTCCCGTCGAACGCCTTGACCTGGTGCAGCGTTATTCGAGTGCCGAAGGTCATCAACCACAACTCGATCGACTCGGTGGTCTAGGCTGGCAAAAGACAAAGGCCAAGGCGAAACGCGCCATGCGCGACATGGCTGACGAGTTGTTACGACTTTACGCGGAACGAAAACTGGTGGGCGGTTACTCATTCGCCGCCGATACGCCGTGGCAACAGGAGTTTGAAGACGGCTTTGCCTTCGTTCTCACTCCGGACCAGGAAACCGCAATTGAAGACGTGAAGAAAGACATGGAAGAGCCTGTGCCGATGGACCGACTGCTGTGTGGAGATGTCGGTTATGGAAAGACCGAAGTCGCTATGCGAGCCGCGTTCAAATCAGTCATGGAAGGAAAGCAAGCCGCGATTCTTACACCGACCACAGTTCTCGCATATCAGCACTACGACACGTTCCGCACTCGCTTCGCTCCTTTCCCGATGAAGGTCGAATTGTTGTCGCGCTTTCGCTCGGCGAAAGAACAAAAGGAAGTAGTGAAGCGTGTCGAGACAGGTGAAGTGGACGTCGTCATCGGCACGCATCGCATTCTTTCCAAGGATGTTCGGTTCAAGGATTTAGGATTGGTGGTTGTCGACGAAGAACAACGCTTCGGAGTTGCACACAAGGAGCGGCTCAAACATTTAAAGAAGCGCGTCGACGTGTTGACGCTATCAGCGACACCGATTCCACGCACACTCAACATGTCGCTCAGTGGAATGCGTGACATGTCGCTCATTGAAACACCACCACGCGATCGACTCGCGATCCAAACTCAGGTGGTTCAGTTTTCTGAAAGTGTTATCAAAGCGGCGATAGATCTTGAACTGTCTCGCGGCGGCCAGGTCTTTTTTATACACAATCGCGTTGAGACGATCGAGACGATTGCTGCGCTCGTCCAACGCCTCGTGCCGCAGGCACGTTTGGTTGTGGGCCACGGGCAAA
>Ga0256867_10000984_pt1 | contig 11788 bp, 9 predicted proteins | sample RVTome_15_FD_185939 | JGI IMG/M metagenome (GOLD analysis project Ga0256867, IMG submission 185939) | Soil microbial communities from uranium-contaminated site in the Upper Colorado River Basin, Wyoming, United States - RVT150D86 (HiSeq) ... | reverse complement strand
CGATCGCGATGGAGGAGGGCCTGCGCTTCGCGATCCGCGAGGGCGGGCGCACCGTCGGCGCCGGCCGCGTCACCGAGATCGTCAAGTAACCGAGCGAACGAGGAACCCCGATGGCCAAGACCGACAACCGCCCGAAGATCACGCTCGCGTGCACGAACTGCAAGCGGCGGAACTACAACACCGTCAAGAACAAGGTGAACGACCGCGACCGCATCGAGCTGAAGAAGTACTGCCGCTGGTGCCGGGCACACACGATGCACCGCGAGACCCGCTGACGTCCGGCGCCCGGCGCTGGCCGCGCCGCCCCAGCCCCGCGCCGTTCGCTGCGAGCAACTAAGCAAGGACCTCCGTCTTCCGACGCAGGTGGAACTACGGAGGTCCCTGACGAGTCACCGCGAGAGCAACAGGTCCCGTTGACGCGGACGCCGTCGGTTCAGGTCGTCTCGGGCGGCTTTGCCCGCTCGACCTCCCCGAGATCCTCGATCTCGTGGATCTCCTCGGCCTCCTCGAGCTCTTCGGCGGGTGTGACGTCGACGGTGTGCACCTTGCCGTAGCGGATCGCCGCCACGATCGCGTCGAGCTTCGAGTGCACGCCGAGCTTCGTGAGCACGTTCTGCGTATGCGTTCGCAGCGTGTGTTTGCTCATGCCGAGCTCCGACGCGATCTGCTCCGAGGTGGCGCCGTTGGCCATGTGCTGCAGGATCTCGAGCTCGCGAGGGGTGAGCCGCTCGATGCGCTGGGCCAGGTTCCCGTCCTGCGCCCGGCGGCGCCGTAGCCGGCGCAGCGACTCCTCGACCTCCGCGCTCGTGTGCAACGGCTCGCCTCGGTATGCCCGGCGGATCGCATCGGCCAGGCCGCCCACGGCCTCGGTCTTCCTGAGGTAGCCGCGAGCGCCGGCCTGGATCGCGCGAGCGAGACCGACCTCGTCGGCCTGCTGACCCGAGAGGATGATCACGGCGGTGCCGGTCGACTCGTCGTGGATGCGACGGGTGGCCTCGATGCCGTCGACGCCGGGCATCTGCAGGTCCATCAGCACGACGTCGGGGTGCTCCTTCGTCGCCGAATCGATCGCCGACTGACCGTCGGTGACGACCTCGATCACCCGAAGGTCGCGTTCCTTGTCGAGCGCAACCTCGAGCGCCTCGCCGAACGAACGATGGTCGTCGGCGATCACGACCGTGATGGGTTGTTTGGCTCCCTGCGGAGACATCGCGGAGCATCGTAGGGCGTGACCCGAACCGTTTCACCTACCTGCGAGAAGTTCTGGCAACCCCGTCGGAACCCCCGTCGGAGCCGCCGGAACGCTTGCCGAGCACGACACCCGGAGCTACCGTGCGCGCGGTGAACCCCCAGGCCCAAGGCACGACCTATCCCGACGTCGAGTTCGTGGTCGACCCGTCGAGGGTCGCGGCGTTCCGTTCGGTCTTCGGACAGGAGGCCGGCATCCCTCCCACGTTCCTCACGGCGGCCGAGTTCACCGTGCTTCCACGGGTGATCGACGACCCCCGGCTGGACCTCGACTTCTCCCGTGTGCTCCACGGCAGCCAGGAGTTCGAGCTCGCGCGTCCGCTCCGGGAAGGCGAGACGCTCGTCGTGCGCGCGCGGATCGATTCGATCAAGGTGCGCGCGGGCACGGCGTTCGTCGTGATCGCGATGGAGCTGTTCGACGACGGAGGCGAGCTCGTGGCGCGCACGCGTTCGACGATGATGGAACGCGAGGCATGACGCGGCCGTTCGAGGGCATCTCGGTGGGCGAGGAGCTGCCGCATCTCCGCCGGGTCGTGTCGCCTGACGACGTGCGGGCCTACGCCGAGGCCGGCGGCGACCGGAACCCGCTGCATCTCGACGACGCGTTCGCGCGAGGCGCCGGGTTCGACGGCGTGATCGCGCACGGCATGTTCACGATGGGCCACATGGCGGCCTGCGTGGTGGCGTGGGCCGAGGACCCCGCGGCCGTCACGGCGATCTCGGCCAACTTCCGGGCGACGGTTCCGATGGGCCAGGAGATCGTGGCCGGCGGGCGGGTGCGCGCGCTCGATCCCGAGACCAACACCGCGACGCTCGAGCTGTGGGTCTCGAGCGAGCGCGGCGGCGAGACGGACTGGCCGATCAAACGCGGCGAAGCGACCGTGCGCCTGGACTGACCCGCCGCCTACGCGCTGCGGCGCGTCGTCGACATCGCCTGGATCGCGTCGCTCATGCGATCGATCACGATCTGCATGTCGTTGCCCACGCCCTCGTCGACGCGCACGGTGAGCCGGTCGATCTTCTCGCCCAGCACCTCCGCGACCTTGACCATCGACTCCGTCGTCGACTGCGTCTCCTTGTGCAGTTGGTCGCTGATCGTCGACAGCTGCACGTCGACCGTGCTCTGCACGTCGTTGGCGAGGCCGGCCTGCAGCTCCTTGATCGCGCGCAGGGTCTGGCGCACCAGCTCGGCGTCGAGCGGCTCGCTCGGGGTGATCGACTGCTGCTCCCGCACCGTCGTCGCCAGCGCCCTGTTGTCGGACCTGATCAGCTTCGCGATCGATGCCATGCGGTCGTCGATGTGTGATGCCAGCCGTTCTTCGATCGCCGCCTGGCCTTCGGCCAGCAGCTCGTCGATGCCGTCGATCGCGCTCGTGCGAGCGGAAACCTGAGCGTCGACCCTGGCGTCGACCTCGGCGGCCAGAGCGGTGGTCTGAGCGGTGGTCTGAGCCGTCGCCTCGGCGGTCGCGCGTTCCATGGCCGCGACGACGTCGGTCGCGACGGCGCCGAGCTTCTCGTCCATGCGTTCGGCGAACGCGGCCATTCGCCAGTCGACGGTCTCGCGGATCGCATCGGCCTGCACCTCGGTGCGCTCCTCGACCAGACCGCGCAGCGCCTCGGAGTCGGCCCTGATCAGGTGGGCGACGCCCATGATGCGGGCCTCGACCAGCCGCTCGATCGCTGCGCGCACCTGCTCCTGGTCGCGTCCGTGCAGCCCGACCTTCTCGGCGAGCAGCTCGAGCTGCTCGGTCACGGGGGTGAGCTCGGTCGCGACGCGGTCGGCGACGGTCTGGCTGATCGTGCCGTCGTGTTCGGCGAAGGCCTGGGCGTGTTCCTCGACACGCTGGGAGAGGGTGCCCATCGCCTCGGCGCCGGTCTGCACGTACGCGTCGATCGCGCCGATGACCTTCGCGGTCTCCTCGGTCAGCAGCTGGCCGTGGTTCTGCACCTGACGCGAGACCGTCTCGACGATCGCGCGGTCTCGTTCCTGCATCGTGGTGAGCGCGGCGGCGATGTGGTGCTCGACCTGCTCGAGCTGGGTGCGGACGCCCTCGACGCCGTGCAGCGTCGGCGAGTCGGCGATCTCGCGGATCGCGAGCATCGATGCCTCGATCGCGTCGCGCGTCGTCTTCCCGTTCTCGGCCACCTCGTTCATCGTGTCCTCGACCCGCGCCGAACGCAGCGCGAGCGACTGGAAGCGCTCGTCGTTCGAGGTGATCAACGTCTTGATGGCCTGGTCGCGCGAGAGCAGCGAGACGATGCGCTCCTGCTCGGGCCGCATGTCGTTGCCCGAGGCACGCCAGATCTCGGCGGCGATCTCACGCATCAGGTCGGTCGCCTGCTCCTCGAGCGCCCGCAGACCCTGCTCGAGCTGCTCGTCGATCGACCTGCGCAACGACGCGGAGATGCGGTGCTCGCTGCTCGTCAGCAGCGGTTCGTCTTCCTGGTTCTCGAGCCGGCGGAACACGCTACGCCGGGGGGTGCCAGCCTGCTCTTCCATGACGTCTCTCGCGATCCGGGGCCGCCGCGGTCCGTCGGCAGGAGCATAGGTCACGACCTGGGCCGACTCACGTACCTGGCGGGGGGTTCTCGCAAGCGTGGTTCCGCGGGAAACGCGGGTCTGTGGCATGGTGGAAGTGCGTGGGGCCTCGGTCTTTGCCGTGGCCTCCGGACGAACCCTATACTGACCCTTCCGCACGCCCCTCCGGGGCGGCCGGAAGTCTCGGAGGCGCGTAGCTCAATCTGGTAGAGCACCGGTCTCCAAAACCGGGGGTTGGGGGTTCAAGTCCCTCCGCGCCTGCAAGGAGCGTCATGAACCGACAGATGAAGAGGATGCAGGAGCGCGCCGAGCGCCAGCAGAAGCGTGGCGGCGGCGAGCGACAGGCCGCGCCCGCTGCGGCGACCAAACGCGCTCAGGTCGCCGAGAAGCGCAAGCGCACGGGCGTGCGCCAGTTCCTCAAAGAGGTTCGCCTGGAGCTCAAGAAGGTCGACTGGCCGACCCGGCGAGAGCTCGTCTCGTACACCATCGTGGTGCTCGCCACGTTGATCGTGACCACCGCCTACGTGGCGGGCCTCGACTTCGTGTTCTCGAAGGCGATCCTCGACCTGCTGTCCTGACGAGAGAGAGACCCCCCAGGGATCCCATGGAAGACGTCGACACCACATCCGATACCCCGTTGACCGACGCGCTCGAAGACGCGGCGGAGGTCCACGATCTCGCCGACGACGCCGCGGCCGAGACGATCGCCGAGGCCGCGGTCGAAGCCGAGGTCGTGGAGGCCACGGCCGACCGTGGCGCCGAGGTGATCCTCTCCGAGGGCCTCGCCGAGGCCGCCACGCTGCTCGACGCCGGCGAGCCCGACGCCGCCGAGGATGCGCTGGCGCAATCGATCTCCGATGCCGCCGACATCGAGGAAGCCGGCGAGGAGGCCGCGCAGGAGATCCTGGCCGAGGCCACGATCGAGGCCGCCGTGATGGAGGAGACCGCCGACGAGATCGGACAGGAGCTCGTGCAAAATGCCGCCGGGGCCGAAGAGGCCGTCGTCGAGCAGGAGTACCTCGAGATGGAAGCGGCGCAGGGCGACGGCGAGCTCGCACCGGGCGCGATGTCACCAGAGGCCGGGGAGGAGGTTGCACGCGACCCCGAGCCCACTCCGGAGCCGGAGCCGGTGCCGGTGCCCATCCCGGAGCCGGAACCCGTCGCCGAGGCCGAGGAGGCTCCCGCTCCGCCGGCGGCCGACGACCCGTTCCGTGGCCCGGGCGAGTGGTACGTGGTCCACACCTACGCCGGCTACGAGAACAAGGTGAAGACGAACCTCGAGTCGCGCATCCACACGATGCAGATGGAAGGCAAGATCTTCCGCGTGCACATCCCGATGGAAGACGTGATGGAGATCAAGTCGGGCAAGAAGCAGATCGTGCAGAAGAAGGTCTTCCCCGGCTACCTGCTCGTGAAGATGGACTACGACAACGACTCCTGGTACGTCGTGCGCAACACGCCGGGCGTGACCGGGTTCGTCAGCGCCGGCACCGGCACGAAGCCGACGCCGCTGAGCAAGCGCGAGGTCGAGAAGATCCTCGTCGTGAAGAAGGAAGATCACACGAAGCCGGCGGTCCGCCTCGGCTTCGAGGAAGGCGACATTGTCCGCATCATCTCGGGCCCGTTCGCCGACTTCAACGGCACGATCAGCGAGATCAACCCCGACCAGGCCAAGCTCAAGGTGCTGGTCAACATCTTCGACCGCGAGACGCCGGTCGAGCTGGGCTTCGACCAGGTGTCGAAGGTCTAAGAAGACCCAACCGACGATGCGGGAGGCTCACCCGAGCCGCTGGGACCGCGGGAGGTGAACGAACATGGCGCCGAAGAAGGTGCTCGCCAACGTCAAGCTGCAGATCAGGGCCGGTCAGGCAACCCCCGCGCCGCCCGTCGGCACGGCCCTGGGGCAGCACGGCGTGAACATCATGGAGTTCTGCAAGCAGTACAACGATGCGACGCAGTCCATGGCCGGGCAGGTGATCCCCGTTGAGCTCACGATCTACGAGGACCGCTCGTTCTCGTTCGTCACGAAGCAGCCGCCGGCAGCCGAGCTGATCAAGCAGGCCACCGGGGTCGAGAAGGGCTCGGGCGAGCCCAATCGCGAGAAGGTCGCCAAGCTCACGCAGGCACAGGTGCGCGAGATCGCCGAGCGGAAGATGGTCGACCTCAACGCCAACGACGTCGAGAACGCGATGCGCATCATCGAGGGCACCGCGCGCAGCATGGGCGTGGAGGTCGACGCATGACGACCACGCACGGCAAGCGCTACCGCAACGCCGCCGCAGCGTACGACCGCGAGCAGGTCCACATGCCCGCCGACGCGATCAAGATCCTCAAGTCCCAGCCCGATGCGAACTTCGACGAGACCGTCGAGGTCACGTTCCGTCTCGGCCTCGACACGCGGAAGGCCGACCAGGCGCTGCGAGGCACGGTCTCGCTGCCCAACGGCACAGGCCGCTCGGTCCGGGTCGCCGCCTTCGCCGTGGGCGAGAAGGCCCGTGAGGCAACGGAAGCCGGCGCCGACATCGTCGGCGGCGAGGAGCTCGTCGAAGAGGTGATCGGCGGATCGATCGACTTCGACGCCGCCGTCGCGACGCCCGATCTCATGGCCGCGGTCGGCAAGGCGGGACGTGTGCTCGGCCCTCGCGGGCTCATGCCGAACCCCAAGACCGGCACGGTGACGAACGACATCGGCAAGGCCGTCGCCGAGATCAAGGGCGGGAAGGTCGAGTACCGGGCCGACCGTACGTCGAACGTGCACATGGTCATCGGCAAGAAGTCATTCGGCGAGCAGGCGCTGCTCGAGAACTACCTCGCCGCGACCGACGAGATCCTGCGGGCGAAGCCAGCCTCGACCAAGGGCCGCTACATCAGGTCGCTGACGGTGTCATCGACCATGGGCCCGGGCGTGCGGGTCGACCCCACGCGCCCGAAGGGTTTCGACGCGCCGGCCGCCGAATAGCCCGGGGCCGCTGAGCGAACGACCCGCGGGGGGTGCTTGTCGCGGGTCAGGTCCTACTCGCGTTGACCCGGCAGGTACCGGCAGGTCCTTCTCGCGCTGACTTGGCAGGGACCTCCGTGTTCCGATGCAGGGGAAAACAGGGAGGTCCCTGCCGAGCCGCCTCGAGCGAGGACCGACCGAAGGACCGACCGAAGGACCGAGCGAAGCCGAGGCCCACGCGGCCACTCAGCTCAGCTCAGCTCGGCTCAGCTCAGCCCACCGGGATGATCTCGATCGCGCTGATCTTGGCGTTCTCGAGCTCCCGGATGAACTGGATCGTGAGGTCCCCGTCGGTCACCGTGGCCGCGAACTGCTTCATCGTGGCCACCCGGAAGCCGACCTCCGACCAGATGTCGTAATCGTCCAGCTCCAGCGGACCACCCTCGATGTTCACGTCGAAGATGCGCAGGTTCGGGCCGTCCTTGTTGAGCTCGGCGAAGTGCAGCCGCACGAGGTAGTCCCCGTTGTCGACCGGCACGTCGAACGTGAACGCCACGCCCCCGGGCGGGATCCCGTTGGTCTGGCCGCCGGTCCACTCGGTCTGGAACATCAGCTCGTTCATGCCGGTCGGCACGCTCCCGATCGCCGGCGAGCCGCCCTCCGTGTACTGGAAGCCGCCGCTCACGTAGCCGTTGCAGGCGCCGAGCGAGGTGCAGCCCTCCCAATCGATGCCGTCGACCGACTGGGCCACGCCTCCGGTGTTGATCCGGATCACGTTCTCCACGACGGGCATGTCCGCGCTCGTCGCGGCGGGGGCCGACTGGTTGCCCGACGTGTCGACGGCCGTGACCTGGTAGTACGAGGTCTCGCCGCCGGGGGCGCTCGCGTCGGTGTACTGCGACGCGGCCAGTAGGCTCGGGTTCAGCTTCGTGAACGGGCCGCCGGGCGCCGACGAGCGATACACGTTGTAGCCGGCGAGGTCGCCCTCGGGGTTGTTCGACCAATCGAGGTCGACCCCCAGGACCGACGCCGTCGCCACCAGGCCCACCGGGGCGCCGGGCGGGGTCTCGTCCGGCTCGGGGCACGTTCCCGGGCAGAGCACCTCGATGCCGGCGATCGACGCGTAGTCGGCGACCGCGCGGAACACGAGCGTGAGGCTGCCGTCGTCGACCTCGACCCCGTCGATCGGCACGGCGATGGCCGTGTGCTGCCCGCCGCTCGCGGCGACGATGTCGAAGTCGTCGAGCACGACGTCTCCCTCGGCCTCGACGTCGAAGAGCCGCTCACCGGGCTGGTCGTTGCCCGAGGCGCGCTCGGCGAAGTGCAGCCGCAGGTCCATGGTCTCGAGGCCGAAGGTCGGGATGTCGTAGGTCAGCACCCGTTGCGCCAGCGGCACGGCGCCGACGTTCCCCCGGTAGGTCCGGTAGATCACGTCGTCGTCGGTGTTCGCGATCTCCTGCGGCATGACGCTGCCGCCCTCGTCGACCGCCGACGCGGGCGAGAACAGCCCGGCATCGGGCGTCCATGTGTCGCCCTGGGTGTCGGTGTAGTCGCCGGCGCCCGCCACGTCGAGGCGGTGCAACGCCTCGCGCGTGTCGGGTCCCGCGGTCGGGTCTCCCGCCTCGACCGCGAAACGGTCGAACGTCACGACGATCGGGGAAGCCGAACCCTTGTGCATCGTGATGATGCCGGCGTTCGCCTGCTTCTCGAAGAAGCGGCCCTTGTTCTGGCCCGTGATGGTGAGGGCGGTCGGGAGCACGACGAGCCCGGAGTCGCCGGCGCTCCCGATCGAGCGGTACGCCGCGCGTATCTCGCCCGAGGCGGGGTTCGCCAGCAGGAACAGGTCGAGCGTGTCGAGCGTGTTCGGGCTCGGGATCGCCGGAGTGGTGCCGATCGTGGCGCCGACCCCGTTCTGCTCATGCCAGAATTCGAAGCTCGGCGTTCCACCCTTGTTGATCGCCACCATCTTGACGTAGTTCTCCTGGTTCGGGCCGAACATGACACCGCCCTGGCGCGAGCCCGAGGTGAGGTCGGTCAAGGGTCCCTGCAGCCTGACCGACGCCACGAACTCTCCGAGCGAGGCGTCGAAGCCGAGTCGGAGCCCGTTGTGCAGCGTGTTGTCGTTGTTCGCGTTGCTGCCGATGGTGGTGGTCACCGCGAGCGTGCCCGCCGTCGTGTCGACGTCGAGCAGCGACGGGTCGTAGGAGTCGGACCCGGCCGTCGTGTCGTTCTCGTTCGGCTGGGTGCTGGTGAAGCCCGTCGTGTCGCCGTCGTCGTCGGCCAACGTGCCCGGGTAGGCCTGGTCGAACTCGAGGACCAGCGAGGGGGAGCCGGGCACCGGAGCCTGGCTCGCGGGGTCGAGCGCCGGGTCCTCGGGCGTGATGTTCGAGATCAGGTAGACGTTGTCGTTGTAGTCGTAGTTGATGCCCGAGTAATCCATGGACATCAGGTAGGTGTCGGGCATCAACGCGCCCTGGCGATCTCGCACGGGCCAGAAGCGCACGTGGTGGCCGCACGGGGTGGGGCACCCGTTGTTCTGGTCGGTGGTCTGGTTGTTCATCGTGGGATCGCTCCACTCGCCGTCGACCTTGAAGCCGAACACGGCGCTCGTGGGCGTGAAGCTCCCGGCCGCGGGCTGGCCGAGCTGCCCGTTGAGCCGAGGCAGCATCGACTGCCCGTCGATGCCGGCGTGCGTGAAGATCGTCGACGTACCGGTGTTGCCGAACTGGTGCCAGAACACCGTCGCCGTGTTCCCCTGGGTGTGGTACGCGGCCAGCTGCCGGACGCTGACCGCCTTGGTCGTATCGGCCCGCCGCCAGTAAGGCGAGAGCACCTCGTCGCCGACGGCCGTCACGAACCCGTTCTGGTTCAGCTGCTCTCCGGCGCCGACGATCTCGGTGCCGTAGCCGAACACCTCGGCCATCTCGGCGACGTCGGGCTCTTGGCCGCCTTCCGAGACGCTCTGCCAGAACCCCGAGAGCTCGACGACGGTCGACGGCTCGTCGGGGTCGTTCGACACGATCGTCATGGTGCCGTCGTGGATCGATCCGTTCGTCGCGATGAACTCCACGGCGATGTCGAGCTGCCCACCGCTCGGCACGGTGGCCGGCAGCGAGATCGGCGCTGCGAGCTGCCACGGGCCGGTGAACGGCAGCGAGGTGACCGAGAGCGGGTCGGATCCGGTGTTGTGCACGCGCACCGTGGCCACGTCGTGCACCCCGTTCGCGGGCGGGCTCGCCAGGCTCCCGATGCGTGAGAACACGAGGCGGTCCGGGAACGGCACGCCGTCGAGGTTCGTGAGCGAGATCTCGGCGTTGCTGGGCGGAAGCGCGGGCTCGACGTTGCGCACGATCGCCACGACGTCCTGGTAGTCGAACCCGCTCGTGGTCTCCTCGGTGGCCACCACGTAGGCGTCGGGCACGACTTCCCCGGCGTCGTCCTTCAGCTCGTAGACGCGCACGTGATGGGGGATCGCGCCGCCGAAGGTGTTCAGGGCGTCTTCCTGGTACACGGAACGGTTGCCGAAGAACGGCCACGCGGAGTACAGCCCGAACGCCTGCGCCCCCGGATCGAACGCGGTCGAGCCGGTCGCGGGCACGTTGAGGGTCTGGGCGTTCGACGCCGGGCTGTTCGAGACGGTGAAGAGCTGCTGCTTGCCGGCGATGTTGCCCGCCGGGTACCAGCCGAACGAGAGCACCGGGTTCGACGCGTCGGGGCCGAACACGGCCAGCGGCTCGATGACGACGTTGCCCGCGCCGGCCTTCTGGAACGTCTGGGCGACGATCTCGTCGCCGAGCGGCCAGGTCGTGGGAAGCGAGTTGTCGGCCGGGTTGGGGTCACCCACGTCGATGTCGTGTTCGTAGGTGTCCAGGATCCATTGCAACGACGGCTCGTTCGAGCCACCGATGCCCTGCGTGCCGAGGCCTCGCAGCGTGGCCTGGATCAGCGGCGTGTCGGGGTCGTCCGTCGAGACCTCGAGCGCGGCGCCCTTCACCCCGGTCGAGGTGGGGTTGAACGCGACCGGCACCGGGAGGGATCCACCCGCCGGCACCTGGGCCGGCAGGGTGGGGCCGCCCACGATCTGGAACTGCCCCGCGTCGGCCCCCGTCAGCGACAGGCCGCTCACCGTGAGCGCGCTGCCTCCCGTGTTGTCGACCTCGATCGTGCGGGTGGCGCTCGCGGCGCCCCCGGACACGTCGTTGTAGACCTGGCGGTCGGGCGACAGGGCGACGTTCTGCGCGCCGCCTCCCGTAGAGACGGCTCGCAGCAGCGTGATCTTCGAGGCGGCGAGCTCGGTGACGTAGATGTTGCCGGTCGACGGGTCCTCGGTGAGGTCCAGCGGGTCGCTGAACCCGGTCATGCCGGGCAGGCCCGTCTGCTCCGACGCGATGTCGCCGCCGGGGCCGGGGGTCAGCACGATGATGTCGTCGTTCTGGCTGTAGCGAACCACCAGCAGCTTCCCGGCGAGGGAGCCGCCGAACAGGTTGCTCTGGTACTCGATGATCCCGTTCGGCGACTTGTTATTCCCGAAGTTGAATGCGGACCCGCGCCAGTTCCTGTCGGGCTGCGTTCCGTCCGGGTACTGCGTGACCTGCGCGACGTCGGTGCCCGACGTGGGGTCGCCGCCGTTGAGGACCCACTCGCACCTCGAGGGGTTGGGATGGCCGTAGTAGCCGCCCTGCACGGCCCTGAACAGGAAGTCGTTCTGGGTCGCCTGAACGTTCGTGATGCCGGCCACCTGGGGACCGGTGTAGTCCCCGTTCACGCCGTCGTCGATACGGTTCTGACACGAGGCCGGCAGGGTCGCCGGGGTCCCGGGGGTGTTCCCGCCGGCGGCCGACCCGTTCGTGGGCACGTACAGGCTGCCGTTCGAGTGCCACCACAGGTCGTAGGCGTTGCGGATGCCGCTCGCGAAGATCGTGAGGGGGGCGCCGCCAGCGAACGGGTCGTACGTTCCGCCTTCCTCGGTCTTGGCGTCGAGCGGGGGACTCGGCACCATCGAGGGATCGAAGCGGAGCACGGCCGCGTTCAACAGGTGCTCGGGCCGGTTGCCCCAGGCTCCG